>Ga0209972_10001307_pt1 | contig 22030 bp, 20 predicted proteins | sample NOAtaG_7_FD_187302 | JGI IMG/M metagenome (GOLD analysis project Ga0209972, IMG submission 187302) | Freshwater lake microbial communities from Lake Erie, under a cyanobacterial bloom - NOAA_Erie_Diel1S_2200h metaG (SPAdes) (version 2) | ecosystem: Environmental > Aquatic > Freshwater > Lake ... | reverse complement strand
CGGAGCGGCAAGAAGACGAGCTGCGGGCGATCGTCGAGGTCGCTCTCGAGCGTCGCGGCCCGTCCCCGAGCGCGGCTTGACCGTCCGGAACCCCGCGGCCCACCCTCCGAGCGTGCCCTGGACGCGTGACCCCGACCGACGCTTCGTGCCGGCGCGCCGAGAGGCGCCCGCCGACGGCGGAGCGCCGCGCTCGGGCCAGCTGGTCTTCGCGTTCGAGGAGGCCCCGCGCACGCCCTATCCGAGCTCGGTGCAGATCATCGCGCCCCCGCCGGAGGCCTCGGCCCTGCCGAGCGGACCGCCCCCCGCGAGCGAGGAGGCCCTCCTCGCTGCGCTCACGCTCGCAGTGCGGAGCGCCGCCGAGATCCCCCTCGAGCTCGCGCTCACCGACAACCGGCGGACGATGATCTCCACCCGCCGACGCGGTGCCGGCCTGCATGTGCGGCTGCACCGGATGTTCCTCGACGCGGGCCCACTCGTGCAGGCGGCCCTCGGTCGCTACCTCGCGCGTCGCGACGCCCGCGCCTCCCGGCTCGTGGGGGAGTTCATCGAGGCCAACCGGGACCGGATCCGCGCGGCCCCGCCCCACCTGCTCCGCACGAGCGGACACCACCACGACCTCTCGTCCCTGCTCGCCGAGGTGAGCCACGCCGAGTTCGGCGGACCCCTCGACGGCGTCCGCATCACCTGGGGCCGGCCCGGCGCGGCCCGGCGCAAGCGCTCGATCCGCCTCGGCACCTACAGCCACGAGGAGCGCCTCGTGCGCATTCACCCGTCCCTCGACGCCGCCTGGGTGCCGCGCTTCTTCGTCCGCTACATCGTCTTCCACGAGCTGCTGCACCACGTCGAGCCCGGGATCGAGCGCAACGGGCGCACGGAGTTCCACACCCCGGCGTTCCGTGCCCGCGAGCAGCGCTACGGCGACTATGCCCGCGCGCTGGCCTGGGAGCGCGAGCACCTGCCCCGCCTGCTCCGCGCCGGTTGAAGGCGCGGGGCGATCGGCCAAGCTCCGCGCCCCCGAATGCTGCACGAGCTCCGGACCCGCATCCCCGACCGGAACATCTGGGTCGTCTACGCGACGATCCTCGTGCTCTCGGTGGCCTACGGCCTGGCCATCGCACTCACCCCCATCGTGCTGACCGCGCGGCACCTGCCCGAGCACGAGATCGGCCTGCTCGCGAGCTCGTTCGGCCTCGGCCTCGTCGCCTGCGCGGTGCCCGCAGGCCGGCTCATCCGGCGCTTCTCCGCCCGCTGGATGCTCGTCGTCTGCATACTCGGCTACGCCGCGATGATCGGCCTCTTTCCGTTCCTCGAGGCCTACTGGCAGATGGCCCTCTGCCGCTTCCTCGACGGCGCGTTCTCGGTGGGCGCGTGGGTGAGCTGCGAGACGCTGCTGCTGCTTCGCTCGCTGCCCGAGCACAAGGCCTACGTGACGAGCCGGTACGCGCTCTCGACGCTCATCGGCTACGTCGTCGGGCCGGTCCTCGCGTGGCTGCTCGCCGCGCACCTGAGCGCGGCGCACACGTTCGTCCTCGCGGCGGTCATCGCCTCGCTCTCGGCGGGCATCGCAGCCGCGCAGCTCGATCCGGATCCGCCCGCGGCGCGCGGCGAAGAGGGCGGCGAGGGCCCGGTGCGGGCGACGGGCGAGCTCGCTTGGCGCATCAAGACCTCGGCGCTCGCGACCTTCATGACCGGCTTCTTCCAGAGCGCGGCCGTGCTCTTCCTCGCGACCTACCTCGAGCGCGAGAAGCACGTCGCCGCGGACGACACCCGGCTCGTGGTGGCCTTCGCCGCGGGCGGCTCGCTGCTGCTGCTCGGCACCGCCGGCCGGCTCGCCGATCGCCACGGGCACTTGCTCGTCATGCGCAGCCTCGCCGGCGCAGGCGTCGTGGCGATGCTCGGGGTGATCGGCGCGGAGGGCTTTCTGCCGATCGCGCTGCTGATCCTGATCGGCGGCGGCGCGCTGCTCTCGGTGCCGCCCATCGCGCTCGCGCTTCAGGGCGTCATCGCGCGCCCGACCGAGTACACCCGCACGAACGGGATCTTCAACGTGTTCTTCTCGAGCGGCCTGCTCCTCGGGCCGCTCGTCACCGGGTACCTGCGCGATCAGGGCGGCGACGGAATCATCTACCTCTTCGCCGGTCTCTGGGCGTCGTTCGTGGTGTTCTCGCTGGTGTTCCGCACCGACGACCCGCGGGAGCAGCCGCCCGCGGCCGCGCCGCGCCTCCGCGAGAGCACGCCGTGACCGACGCGCCGCGCACGGCGGCAGCGCTCTCGCCCGAAGCCCGCCGCGGGCGCGCCGCGTTCTTTGCCATCGCGGGGCTGTATCTGGCCTGGGAGCTCGGGGTGCTCGGCCTGCAGCTGGTCCACGAGAGCCCGCTCGTGGTCCAGAGCACGGTGCGGACGGTGAGCGGCGCCGCGCTCTTCTTCTTCGCCTGGCGCGGCCTCGGCTGGGCCCGCGTGCTCCTCGCCGTCGCGTTCGGCACCTTCGCCGCCGCGGGGTGGCTCACCGCCGCCTCGGACGAGTACGGCGCGCTCGGCTGGGGCATCGCCGCGGTCGGCACCGGCTTCGGCGCGGCCGGCCTCGCGCTGGTCTTCGAGCCGCGCCTCGGCGCGTACTTTCGCTTCCAGCGGGAGCACGACTGAGCGGCCTCGCGCTTGACGGGGGGCGCGTCACGGGCTACCTCAGCGCCCCCCGAGTTCTGGCACATAGCTCAGTGGTAGAGCACTACCTTGACACGGTAGGGGTCCGCAGTTCAATCCTGCGTGTGCCAATCGAGACGCAGTTCGTCTCGGAATTCCAGCCTGAAACCTTCATGCGCCCCGCGCGACACCCCGCCCGACGCGCCGCCGACGGTGCCTCGGTGGTGGTCCCGCACCAGTCCCGTGGGGCGTCCCGTGGGGCGAGTGCGGAGACGACGTGGACCCGCTGAACGCGCAGACGGTCAAAGCCCAGCTCGAGGCCACGGGGCAGCTCAAGCCCGACACGGTCGCGGCGCTCGCGACCCTCGACGGCCAGAAGGAGCCGAAGCTCCTCGACCTCCACACGCCGGTCCCCGCCGGCGTGACGAAGCTGAGCCCACTCGCCGCCGACGCGCCCGCTGCGCTCGCGGTCATCCGGCACAGCTCCGCGCACGTCATGGCCGACGCCGTGCAGCGGCTCTTTCCAGGCACGAAGGTCGCGTTCGGCCCCGCCACCGACAACGGCTTCTACTACGACTACGACCGTCCAGGCGGGCAGTTCACCGACGACGACCTGCGGGCAATCGAAGCGAAGATGGCCGAGATCATCGCCGCCGACTCGCCCTTTCGGCGGGAGACCGTCGAGCCCTCGGCGGCGCGGGAGCTGCTCGCGCGCACGAACGAGACCTACAAGCTCGAGCACCTCGAGCGCCTCGCCGCGGCGGGCGAGACCATCTCCCTCTACCGCCACGGCGACTGGGTGGATCTCTGCGAGGGCCCGCACGTCCCCTCGACGCGCTTCCTCAAGGCGTTCCAGCTCACCAGCGTCGCCGGCGCGTACTGGCGCGGGGACGAGCGCAACCCGATGCTGCAGCGCATCTACGGGACCGCCTTCAGCAGCGAGAAGGCGCTGCGCGCCTACCTGCACCAGCTCGAGGAGGCCAAGAAGCGCGACCACCGCAAGCTCGGCAAGGAGCTCGGCCTCATCGCCTTCCACCCCTGGGCGCCGGCCTCGCCCTTCTTCCTGCCCCGCGGCGCGTTCGTCTACCACCAGCTCATCGAGTACGTGCGCGGCGAGTACGTCCGCGAGGGCTATCAGGAGGTCATCACGCCGCAGATCTTCGATCGCGCGCTCTTCGAGACCTCGGGGCACCTGCCCGCCTACGCCGAGAACATGTTTCTCGCGATCACCCTCGAGAACATGGAGGAGATGGCGGCCGAGCTGGCGAAGGGGACCACCACCGACCCGAAGCAGATCGAGGCGATGCTGCGCGAGCGGACGCGCTTCGGCAGCAAGCCGATGAACTGCCCCTCCCATTGCCTCGTCTTCGGGATGGAGCTGAAGAGCTACCGCGACCTTCCGCTCCGCATGGCGGACTTCGGCCGCCTGCACCGCTTCGAGCGCTCGGGCTCGACCGCCGGGCTCACCCGCGTCCGCACCTTCTGCCAGGACGATGCCCACATCTTCTGCACCCTCGATCAGGCGCCCGGCGAGATCGGCCGCTTCATCGACCTCGTCTACCGCATCTACCAGGACTTCGCGTTCACCGAGGTCCGCATCGCCATCGCGACGCGGCCCGACGTGCGCCTCGGCACCGACGAGATGTGGGACGTCTCGGAGAAGGCGCTCATCGACGGCGTCGAGGCCAAGGGCCTGAAGTACGACATCGCCGAGGGCGAGGGCGCATTCTATGGGCCGAAGATCGAGTTCCACCTGAAGGACGCGCTCGGCCGCAGCTGGCAGCTCGGCACGCTGCAGGTCGATCCGAACCTGCCCGAGCGCTTCGACCTCACCTACGCCGCGCAGAACAACGAGAAGCCGCGCCCGGTCATGCTGCACCGGGCCATCCTCGGCTCGATCGAGCGCTTCTTCGGCGTCTACCTCGAGCACGTCGGGGGCAACTTCCCGGTCTGGCTCGCGCCCGAGCAGATCGCGCTGCTCACCGTGAACGAGCGCTGTGATGCGTACGCGAACGAAGTCGCCGAGACGATGCGCGCCGCGGGCCTCCGGCCGATCACGAACCTCTCCTCGGACAAGCTCGGCCAGAAGATCAAGGAGGCCCGCAACCAGCGGATCCCCTACCTCGCGGTCATCGGCGACAAGGAGGTCGAGGGCCGCACGCTCTCGGTGCGGAGCCGCGACGAGGGCAAGGAGCTCGGCGCCGTCCCGCTCGACGAGATGCTCGCGCGGCTCACCCGCGAGAGCCGCCCGCCGAGCCGGCGGACCTGATCGGCGCTCCGACGGCCCCGGCAGGTCGGAGGCGGCCTACGCGCGACGGTCCGGCTGCGTCGCGTACGAAACTTCGACGCGCAACGCTTCGGAGACCGCTCCGAAGACGGCCTCCACGAGGGAGCCGATGAGCGCGACGGAACGGATTGGAACGAGGACCATCGACCCATCGACCCTGGGGGAGCGACCGGGGGACGCCGAGCTGGTGTTGCAGGCGCGGTCGCTCTTGAACCTGATCGCGGGCCACGAGCGGTTGCCGCTCGACCGCACGCCCGACGAGGAGACCCGGGACGCGATCCGGCGCTTTCGGGAGTCGGAGGAGCTCCCGCCCACGGGGGAGCTGAACCGCGCGACGTTCGAAGCGCTGGAGCGCGAGGCTGCGCGGATGGTCGAGCGGCGGACGCATCACGAAGGGCGCGAAGCCGAGGGGCGCGGCTGTGTGGGGGCGGGCTTGCCGGGCGGTGTGGACGCCGACGCGGGGGTAGGCCTGGACGCGGCCGGTCGAGCGACGGGGGCGGTGTACCTGACGCCAGCCGAGCGGGCGAGCCTGGATCTGGCGCTCGAAGATCTCGCGGCGGCGGGCGACGCGTTCGCACGGGACGTGCTCGAGAACATACCGGCCCGCGCGCAGTACCAGCGGCTCATCCGGGCCGCGGCCGACGAGACCCTGCGGGACGTCGAGTCGGGCGCGCTCACCGTCGAGGAGGGCGCGGCGCGGGCGTACGAGGCACGCAACGCGATTCGCGTCGCGACGCGCGCCGGCTCGACGCCGCTCGGGCGCGCCTGGGCCGAAGCGGCGGGGCGAAGCCACGGCACGTTCGGGGAGTTCGTGAATGCTCGGGCGGTGCGTGACTTCGGTCGTCCCATGGCCGAGCTGGCGCAAGGCGAGCGCAACGCGGTGTGGGCGTCGGTCATCGAGAGCGCGGGAGGTGCGCGTGACGCCGCGAACGAGACGGTGCGCAACTGGGGAACAGCCGGCAGCGTGCTGCTCGTGGCTTCGATCGCGCTGAGCGCGTACGACGTGGTGACGGCGGAGGACATGACGACTGCCCTAGGCGAAGAGGTGGCCGGCTGGCTCGGTGGGATGCTCGGTTGGAGCGCAGGCAGCTACGGCGGCGCGCTGCTCTGCGGCGAAGCGGCGCCGATCTGCGTCGGTCTCGTGGCGGTCGCGGGCGCAGTGGCGGGGGACATGGGCGCGCGCGCGCTCTACGGCGAGGCGATCGAGGCCGTCGCGCCCGCGGAGTCGCCGTGAAGCGCTTTCCTTCCAAGCTCGGCCTCGGCATCGACTACGGGGTGAAGGACGGGCTCAGCTCGGGCTGGCTCACGTGGCACGGCGCCGCAATCGACGGGGGCAAGTCGTGCGCCGAGATCATCGACTACGCCGCTCGCTGCGACGGGCTCGTGCTCGGGGTTGGACGGGAGTACTTCGGGATGATCGACGCGGGCCTGCACCTCGCGCTGGTCGACGGATCGACTGGCGCGCTCGTGGACTCCCTCCAGCTGATCTGGCTCTCCGCATTCGACCGCGATGGCGCCGAGCCGCTGGGCGAGCGGCGCTGGAAGGTCGTGTTCGGGCACGTGTGGCAGGTGGAGGTCACCGCAGCGCCGGTGCGCGACCTGTACACGGGCCTGGTCGGCTTCTTCCGGGGGACGGAGCGGCTGTGGCAGGTGCTGCGGCGCAGGCGCCTGGTGCTGCGGCGCCTCGACTGATCGCCGCCCGACGGGCTCGACGCGCCCGTTGCGCGCGATCGCCACGGCCGGGAGCATCCGCACGTCGGACCCACGCCCGGCGGCGTCCCCCGCCGGCCGCGCACCTCGCCACCGCAGCCGGTCACAGAGCGCGCCCGGCTCTGAGCTGCGCGGAGCCGCCCGCGCTGCTGCGCGCCCCTCCTCCCAGCAGTTCAGCGGCGCACGCGGGCGGGGTCGGGGCGGCGGCCGAGGAGCAGGCGCGCGAGGATCTCCGAGGGGTCCTCGAGTCCGTCCTCGCTGTGCAGCTCGAAGTGCAGGTGCGCGGCGCTCGTGCGCATGCCCGTGCGGCCCACGGTGCCGACCAGCGCGCCGCGCTCGACCCGGTCGCCGTAGGCGAGCGCCACCGTCTCGAGGTGCATGTAGCAGCTTCGGAGGCGCGGCCCGTCGTCCTCGCCGTGGCGGATGCACACGTAGCGGCCGCCCGCGCCGAGCTCGTCCGGAGCATACGTGTCCCAGTCCCCGTCGCGGCGCACCTGCACGTGCTCGCGCCCAGGCAGGTCGACGCCGGCGAAGTAGACGAAGCCCGGCGCGCTCGCCCGCACCGGCTCGCCGGGCAGCGAGTCGACGTCGATGCCGCGGTGCGATCGCTCGCCGCCGGCGCGCTCTTCGCCGAGCCAGCTCAGGATCGCGCGCGGGCAGCCGTCGAGCGGACAGCCGAGCGCGATGCCGTGCCAGTCCACGGTGCCTGCCCCCGCGTGAGCGCCGTAGTATTCGAGCAGGCGCCGCCGATCGGCGAGGATGCGCTCTTCCTCCCAGTCGCTCCGGACGCGGTCGCCCCACACGAAGTGCGAGACGAAGTGCCGGTGCGGGACCTGGTCGAAGCTCGCATCGACCGTCTCGTGCTGGTCCTGCCACATGCGGAGCAGCGCGGCGGCGTAGTAGATGTTGGGCTCGCTCGTGAGCAGGCGCGGCGCGGCGAAGGGGAACGAGGGCACCGGGATCGTGCGCTCGACGAGCGCGCCCGAGGCCCGTACGCGGAAGTGCAGGAGGCCCTCGTGCACGAACTCGGCGTACACCTCGCGGGGGATCTGGGTGAGACCGAGGCCCGTCTCTCCGTCGAGCCCCTCGGCGTTCGAGTCGCACCGGCTCTCCCGGTAGACGAGCGCGCCGAGCAGGAAGGGATCGACGGCGAACTCCGCCGCGTAGCGGCCGATGTGCTCGGCCCAGGGCCGCTCGCGGTCGGCGCGCCAGCTCGCGCACAGCTGATGGAGCGCCCGCGCGAAGCGATCGACGTCGAGCGTCCCCGACGGGGCGCTCGGCTCTCGGGGCCAGTCGGCCACCTCGACCCGGTCGGTGAGGACGACGTTGGGGCGCAGGCCCGCACGGCGCCGCGCCCGCCACGGGCTGCGGCCCGGTCCCATCACCGCGAGGGCGGCGAGGACGAGCAGAGCGAGCTTGGGCCAGCGCACCCGAGGACCCTGCCGAAGGCGCGGCGGACCCGTCAAGAACGACGCGCCTTGCGGCCGTTCTGCTACAAGGCGCGCTCCCGATGCCTGCCCTCTCCGGCTCCCTCAGCTACGCGCGCTTCTTCGTCCCGGAGAAGCTCCCGCGCGGCTTCTTCGATCGCTCCCTCGAGAAGATCCGCCACCGCGCCATGCGGCCGCTCGAAGCGAGCGATCCCGCACCCGAGCGCGCCGGCTGGTGCGTGATGGGCGACCCGCTCGATCTGTCCTTGCCGCGCGAGCGCATCTTCCTCGACGGCTGGGTGAACCTCGGCCTGCGCATCGATCGCTGGGCGATCCCCGGACCGCTCTTCAAGTCGAAGCTCCGCGAGGCGGAGGCGAAGTACCTCGAGAAGAAAGGCCGGGAACGCCTCGGGCGCCGCGAGCGCGCCGAGCTCAAGGAGGTCGTCACCGGCGAGCTCCGCAAGAAGCTCGTGCCGACCACGCGCGCGCTCGATCTCACCTGGGCGGTCGAAGACGGGCTCGTCCGCTTCTTCAGCCACTCCGAGAAACCCACGGGGATCATGCTGGATCTGTTCAAGGCCACCTTCGGGATCGAGCTCGTGCCCGAGTCGCCCTTCACCCTCGGCGAGCGCCTCGGGCTCGACGAGGACGCGCTCGTGGCCTGGGACGAGCTCGAGCCGACCGTCATCGCGAGGCCCAGCCGATGAGCCTGCAGCGCGTCGACCGGATCGAGCAGCGCCGCTTCGTCGGCCGCGAGCTCCTGCTCTGGCTCTGGATGGAGTCGGAGCTCTTCGAGAGCACGCTCGCCACCGAAGAGCACGGCAGCTTCGGCTTCTGGCTCGAGAACAAGCTCGTGCTCTCCGCCGAGACCGAGAGCACCCGCATCCGCGCGGCGATGCCCGGCGCGGGGCGCGAGGCGAAGGAGGCGCTGCTCCGCGGTCAGCTCCCCGAGTCGATGGGGATCCGCATCTCGCACGAGGGTGAAGAGACCAGCCTCGCGCTCGGCGCGGACAAGCTCGGCGTGACCGGCCTGAAGCTCGCGGCGCTGAAGGAAGAGCACGACGGCCACGTGCCGGGCGATCTCGTCGACGAGCTCTCGGGCAAGAACCAGCGCCGGAAGAAGAAGAAGCAGGTCGAGGAGATCGACGACTCGCCCTTCTACGACCGGATGGAGAAGACCGCGGCCGTCGAGGGGCTGCTCGTGGCCCTCTACCGCGACTTCCTCGCGCTGCGCCTGAGCCCGCGGTGGAACGCGCTGATCGCCCCGACGATGCGCCGCTGGGCGATGGGCGAGGCCGTCGACGCCGAGGCCTACCGCGCAGCCAAGCGCGGCAAGCGGCCGCGCAAGCGCTGATCAGAGCTCGACGCAGGTCTCGGGGCCGGGGCCGGCGACGTCGCGCACCTCGAGGCGCCCGACCGAGGTGGCCCGCGGGCCTTCCTGGAGGACGACCTCGTAGGTGCCGTCGCGCAGCGCCGGCGTGCGGCACGCGATCTCGAGGGCGGTGCAGGGCTCGGCGCAGCCGTCGCAGACCGGGCAGTCGCAGGCGAACAGCGTCGGCTCGAGCCGCAGGGTCGTCCCGTCGCGCACGACCCGGCAGCCGCCGCTGCGATCGAAGCAGCTGCGGCAGCTGGCGGTCAGCGTGAGGCGCGCGTTGCTGCCGACGTCCTCGACCGAGCGCCAGCAGAGCCGGCCCGGACGCACTTCGGCGAGCCGCTCGGGCCCGCACACGAGGCTGTCCTCCCGGCGGGGCGGCACCTCCCAGCAGGTCGGCCGCGAGATGCGGGGCGGCTCCGGCTCGACGTTCATCGACGCCGTGTCGATCCCATCGACGAGGAGGCGGTAGGCACCTGGGGCGAGCGCCGGAACGTCGCACGCCGTCTCGTTCGAGCAGTCGTCGCAGACCTCGTCGCTGCGGCAGTTCTCGGTCCGCACGTCGATCACTCCGCCTTCGACCCGCACGCGGCAGCTGCGGCTCGCCTCGCAGCGGCAGGAGCTCCACCGGAGCTGCAGCGCGAACGGGCGCGAGGCCGGCAGGGTGCCGGTGCCGCTCACCGCGCACACCGTCGTGACCCGATCCTCCGGCGCGCAGCTGGGCGCATCGACGGAGACGGGCGCATCGCGGCCCGGCGGAACGTCGCTCGGCGAGGGCCCGTCGAAGGACGACGGCGCATCGAAGACCGGAGCATCGAGGGCGCGCACATCCGCGCCCGCGTCCCCCGACCCGCGGGCGCGCGAGGCGTAGCATCCCGCCAGAAAGAAGAGCGCCACGAAGCGGAGCGGCACGGGGAGAGGGTATCACCGGCGGGGCAAGAGCGCCCAGGCGGCCAGGAGCGTGAGACCGATCGCCGCGAACGCGAGCGAGACGGTGTGGGCCAGGAGCGCGATCGAGACCGCCATCGCGGGGGTCGTGCCGAGCGCGCCTGCGGCGAGGGCGAAGATGGCCTCCGCGCTGCCGAGCTGCCCGGGCACGAGCACCCCGACCGCCGCGGCGACGAGGTTGAGGCCCTGCACCGCGAGGGCGGCGAGCGGCGAGACGTCGAGGCCGACGGCGTGGGCGAGCACCGCGTACTCGCCGGTCTGCAGCAGGCGACCGAGCATCATCGCGGCGATGGGGCCGGCCGCGAGGGTCGGCGTCTGGCGCGAGGCCTCGGCGAAGGCGTGGATGCGGGCGGAGAAGCGAGGCAGGAGCCCCGCGAGCCACTGCACCGCGCGCGGGTGGGTCTGCAGCACGCGCAGGCCCAGGCCCGCGGCGAAGAGCACGGCGAAGTGGCCGAGGATCGCGAGCGTGAGCGGGGCGCTGTGGAGCGCGAGGTGCGCAGCGATCGCGCAGGGCAGGGAGAAGAGCGCCGAGCTGAGGAGCACGTTCGCCTGGTTCGAGGTGCCCATCGACACGGCGGCCTCGGTGCCGAGATCGTCCGCGAGCAGCATCGCCTTGGCGGCCTCGCTCGTGCCGCGGCCCGCGGGCATCACGTTCATCACTCCGTGCGTGATGAGGTGCAACACGAGGAGACGTGCGCGCCGGATCCTGCGGCCGGCGGGCCCGAGCACGAGCCGCGTGGCGACCGCGTCGAGCCCGATGCGACCGAGCTCGAGGAGCGCGGCGAGCGGCAGCCACGGCGCCGCGGTGCGCAGCCGCGCGAGCACCTCGTCGGTCCCGACCGCGCGCACCACGAAGGCGACCGCGGCGACCGCGAGCAGCGCGACGAGGACCCGCAGGCCGAGGCGCCAGCCGCGCGGGACGAGCGACGCCGCGGGCGCCGCCGTCGACTCAGTCACAGGGGTGGCGCCGGACGAGGAGCGCCGGCAGTTCGACCGAGAGGTCGACGGTCGTGCCCAGGCCGCGCGCGTCCCACACGACCGCGTCCGCGCCGTCGGTCGTGACCGGCAGCGAGGGCAGCGCTCCGAAGTCGGCGTGAAAGCCGCGGCCCACGTCGGGCGAGCTGCCCGCGCCGCAGAACTCGCCGGCGCCGGACCAGGCGAGCGCCGAGAAGTGGATGTTCCGGCTCGTCAGCGCGTTCTGCACCTCGGAGTAGAGCGAGGCGACGAAGACGCCGCCGCCCCACTCGCCCGAGAGCACGCCGGGGCGCTCGAGGAAGGTGTCGTCGGTGGCGTGGACGAAGACCCGGGTCGAGCCGTTTCTGAGCGGGCAGCGGGCCGCGGCCTCGAAGAGCGCGTCGAGCGAGTTCTCCGGGCAGTCGCGGTTGGGCAGCGCCGGGTCGGCGACGTTGCGGTTCATCGGCGCGGTCACCCGGAACGCCTCGATGGCGGTGCGGAGGGCCTCGGCGGTCGCGAAGGGCGTGCAGCCGTTCACGAGCAGCACGTCGTCGACGAACGCGACGAGCGAGATCTGCGCGCTCGGGTCGAGGCGCTGCGCGGTCGCGAAGAGCGCGCCCGTGGCGTCGCGGAACGCGGCGAGCTCGCGGTCCATCGTCCCCGAGACGTCGAGCACGAGCACGACGTCGAGCGGCGCGGTGCACACCGGCGCATCGAGCCCGCCCTCGGGCAGCGGCGCATCGCTCGGGGCATCGGCCCCCGCGTCGAGCACGCCCGCGTCGCGGGCGCAGAACGGGAACACCGTGCAGGCGAGGTCGGCGCAGTCGATGAGCGTGTCCCCGTCGTCGTCGCGGCCATTGCTGCAGCTGGCCGAGTCCGACTCCGTGCGGGACGCGGGCGGAGTGCAGCCGAGGGCCAGGGCGAGGGCCAGGAGTGGGTAGGACGAGGTGCGCAAGTCAGGGAGCGTGATCTCGGAGCGGCTTCTGCGCCACCAGCAGCTTCGCGACGAAGATGGGCTCGACCGAGCGGACCTCGGCGCCGGCCTCGCGCGCCATCGCGGCGAGATCGTCCTTCAGGTAGTCGCGGTAGAAGGGCTCGTGGAAGTCCTCGGGAAAGCGCTCGAGAAAGAACGCGACGTCGTCGGACTCGGCGTACTGGGCCGAGTCCTCGAGGACGAGGAGGCCGCCCGGCTTGAGCACGCGGAGCATCTCCGAGAGCGCCGCGCGCCGCGCGTTCCGCGGCAGCTCGTGGAACAGGTAGGTGCTCGTCACCGCGTCGAAGGTGCCGTCTTGAAAAGGCATCGCCTCGGCGTTCTCGACGACGAAGCTCGCGTCCTCGACGTGGGCGAGCAGCTGCCGCGCCGCCTGCACGTAGTAGGGCGAGAGATCGAGCCCGTAGAGGCGCGCTCCGGGCAGCGCGGCGTGAAGCTGCGAGAGGGTGCGCCCGGTGCCGCAGGCGACGTCGAGGATGCGCGGGCGCTCGATCCCCGCGAGCGCCCGGGTGAGCGGCGGGATGACCTGGCGCCGCATCACGTCGGCGGTCCCGCCGAAGAGCCACTCCACGCCGAGGTCGTAGAGCTCGGCCGAGCGGCGGCTGAGGTAACCATCGGACTGCCAGTGGAAGGTGCGGCGGAAGTAAGGCGGGTAGTTGCGCGCCTCGCCCTCGGGCACCTCGCGGTAGGCGCCGCGCCGGCGCCGCGACAGCACGCGGGGAAAGTCGCGCACGAGCGAGGGCACGCGCCGCAGGTAGCTGCGGAGCGGGAACTGAAAGAGCAGCGCCTCGGGGTAGCCGCCCTCGCGGACGTTCCGGAGGTCGCGCGCGAAGAGCTCGGTGATGCGCGCCTCGAGCCGCCGGACCAGCGCGGGGGCCGGTGGCGCGTCGCGACGCAGCACGGCCCGGACCGCGCGCTGCGAGAGCGCGACCGGGACGATCATCGACACGTGCGCGGCGAGGTAGGCGGCCTCGGCGGCAGAACGCGGGACGGGCGGCGCGGGCGTCATGGAAGAAGCGTAGCAGCGGGCAGACGGAGCCACCGCGCTTCGGCTAGGATGGGGGACATGATCCGGCTCCTCCTCGCCCTCGCTCTCGTGCTCTCGAGCGCCGCTGCAGCCCGCGCCCAGGCCCCGACCTACGCGGTGCGGGTTCGGAGCGCGCTCGACGCGATCGGACGCGGGGACCGTGACGGCGGCGTGCGCGGCCTGCGCGAGGCGATCGCGAACGAGCCGTCGCGGCCCGACGCGATCTGCTACCTCGCCGAGACGTTCCGGATGGGCGGAGACCTCACCGGCGCGATCGACAACTTCCAGATGTGCCTCAGCGTCGCGCGGGCCGCGAACGATCTCGGCTTCGTCGCGCGGGCGATGCACGGGGTCGCGTCGAGCTTCGAGCGTCTGCCCGACGAGCACCTGAACGATGCCCGCGAGGCGTGGCTCGCCTACCAGCGCTTCTCCGAGGCCAACCCGAGCGTGGGACACGCGTCGATCGGTCGAGACCGGGTCACGGCGATCGACACGGTGATCGAGCTCGAGCGGGTCACCGCCGAGGTCCGCGCGCGGATCGAGGCGCGGCGGCTCGCCGCCAGCACGCCGGCGCCCTGAGCCGTGCGGCGGTCGTTCCGCGCCGTGTGGCTCGGCACCATGCTGGGCCTCGCCGGCTGTCCGAGCCCCCCGCCTCCCTCGGAGGCGCCGCCGCCCGAGGGCGTGCTGCACGCGCCGGCCGAGCTCGGGCCCGACTTCACCCTCGATCACCGCGTGACGCTGCGCTGGCACGGGCGCGAGGAAGGCTTCCGCGGGGTGCTCGAGAAGCGCGGCGACACGCTCACGCTCGTCGGCCTCGGGCCCCATGGCGGGCGCGGCTTCGTGCTCCGGCAGGTCGGCCTCGAGGTGGGATTCGAGTCCCACCTGCACGAGCCGCTGCCCTTTCCGCCCGAGCACATCCTCATGGCGATCCACCGCGCCTGGCTGCTCGGGCTGGCAGGGCCGCTGCCCGACGGCGAGCACCGCGCCGAGCGCGACGGGGAGGAGATCGTGGAGCGCTGGGAGGGCGGACGCCTTCTCGCGCGCAGCTTCCGCGTCCTCGACGGAGCCCCGAGCGGACTCTTCGAGGTCGCCTACGAGGGCGGCTTCGATCCCACGCTCGCGTCGGCCCCGCTTCGCGTCCTCGTCCGTGACGGCTGGCTCGGCTACGAGCTCGAGGCGAGCGCGATCGCCCTCACCCGGCCCTGAGCGCGTCGGTCCAGGACCGCCCGGGCCCTGTCGCGCGCGCCCGGGTTTCGTGTAGCCTCCGCCGCCCACGGAGAGACCCATGACGCGCTTCGAAGGAACCCTGCCTGCTCTCGTGACCCCTTTCCGCGGCGGCGCCATCGACGAGACCGCGCTGCGCGAGCTCGTCGAGCGGCAGATCGCCGGCGGCGTGACCGGCCTCGTGCCCTGCGGCACGACCGGCGAGTCGGTGACGCTCTCCGAGAGCGAGCACGCACGGGTCGTGCGCGTCGTCGTCGAGCAAACGAAGGGCCGGGTGCCGGTCGTCGCGGGCGCGGGCACGGTCTCGACCGCCCACACGATCCACCTCGCCGAGCTCTGCCGGGACGCGGGCGCGGATGGTCTCCTGCTCGTGTGCCCGTACTACAACCGGCCCACCCAGGCGGGCCTCGAGGCGCACTTCCGCGCGGTGCTGAAGGCGGTGCCGCTGCCGTCCATCCTCTACAACATCCCCGGCCGCACCGGGGTCGACCTCGGGGTCGAGACCCTCGAGCGGCTCGCCGACGTGCAGGAGATCGTCGGCATCAAGGAGGCGACCGGGAACGTGCTCCGCTCGGCGCAGATCCTCGCCCGCTGCGGCGAGCGCTTCACCGTCCTCTCGGGCGACGACGCGCTCACGCTGCCGGTGCTCTCGGTCGGCGGACGCGGCGTGATCAGCGTGACCGCGAACCTCCTGCCCAAGGAGACGAGCGAGGTGGTGCGGCTGTGGAACGCCGGGAAGATCGCCGAGGCCCGCGCGCTGCACCTGCGCCTGATGCCGGTGCACGAGTCGATGTTCGTCGAGGCCAACCCCGGCCCGATCAAGGCGGCGATGGCGGCCCGCGGCCAGCTCGCCCCGGAGATCCGCCTGCCGCTGGTGTGGCCAGCCGCCGAGAGCCTCGCGAAGGTCACGAAGGCGCTCTCCGCCGCGGGGCTCGCGTGAGTCCGCCGAAGCTGCGCGTGGGCGTCCACGGCGCAGCCGGACGCATGGGGCGCGCCATCGTCAAGGCGGTGCTGGAATCGGCCGACCTCGAGCTCGTCGCCGCCGTCGATCGCGAGGGTGCGCCGGGCCTCGGCTCCGATGCGGGCGAGCTCGCCCTCGCCGGACGCGCGGGCCTCGGCGTGTCGGCCGGCATCGACGCGCTGCGGCGCGCCGAGGCGATCATCGACTTCAGCGCGCCGAGCGCGACCGCATGGCTGGCGGGGCAGCTCGCCGCGGATCCGCGGCCGCTCGTGGTCGGCACGACCGGGCTCGACGGGCCGGCGAACGATGCGCTCACGGCCCTGTCCTCGCGCGCCGCGGTGCTCGTCGCGCCGAACACCAGCATCGGCGTGAACGTGCTCTTCCACCTCGCGGCCGAGGCCGCGCGCCTGCTCGGCGACGAGTTCGACGCCGAGATCGTCGAGATGCACCACAAGCACAAGGTCGATGCGCCGAGCGGTACGGCGCTGCGCCTCGCCGAGCGGGTGAAGGAGAGCCGCGGCTTCGCGAGCTTCGTGCACGGCCGCAGCGGCCAGCTCGGCGCGCGCCCCTCGGGCGAGATCGGGATTCTCGCGCTCCGCGGCGGCGACGTGATCGGGGATCACACCCTCACGCTCGCCGGCCCCGGCGAGCGGATCGAGCTCACGCACCGCGCCCACGATCGCGGTCTCTTCGCGCGGGGAGCGCTCCGCGCGGCGCGCTTCGTGCGGTTCGCGCGGCCGGGCCGCTACGACATGGCCGACGCCCTCGGCCTGCCCCGCTCGCGCTGAACCCCGCCCCGCGCTCAGCGGAACGCGACGTGGGCGTAGGGCCCGATGTCGAAGTACTCCGCGGCGTTCGCCTCGGTGACCAGCACGCCGGCGATCCGCAGGTCGAGGAACACGATCGGCGCCTCGGGGGAGCCGACCGTGTCGGAGGGACCTGCGCCGCGGATCACGCTGCGTCGCGCCGGCCTCGCGAGCACCTCGAGGTGCTCGAACGCGATGTCGCGAAGGTTGCCGTAGGCCGGCCCGGTCCCGACGCCCTCGAAGCCCCACGGGGTGTGCTCGACGACGAGACGAACGAGCATGTCGGTGCGGCCGTCGATGCGGATGTCGCGGAACGTCTCGCCCTCGATGACGACGTCGGTGCTCGGATCGAGCACACCCGGGGTCCGCGGCGGCCGCGCATCGACCTCGGCGCGGAACGGGATGCGGTTGCGCTGCAGGATGAGCTCCACACCCTCCGCGAGGGCGCGCGCAGGGCGGTTTCCGGTGAAATAGCCGTACCCGACGAGGAACGCGTTGCGACCGCCGAACACGCTGCGACGCACCTCGACCGGGCCGCGGTAGGTGTACTCGGCGTGGATCGTGTCGTCGTTGTTGAACACGAAGCTGTCCTCGACCGTGACGTCGGTGCCCGCGTTGAAGCCGTCGGTGTTGTAGGTCCACGGGCTGAGGAGGTGGACGTGGGCGAAGCGCTTGCGCTGCGCGCCGCTGAGGTGGAAGTTGTAGAAGGGGCTCGCGACCAGGGTCAGCCCGATGACCTCGACGTCGTGCGCCACCGTGTCGCCCGCGTTCGTGTGCACGAGCGACCAGTCGACCAGCTCCTCGTAGGGACGCGGCTGCGCCGGATCGCCGTCCACGTAGAGGCAGGCCTCGTGGGTGTCGAAGTCGCCCGAGAGCACGCCCGGCCCGAGCAGCCGGAAGACCGGCCCGCCCGACACGGAGACGTCGATCGATCCCGACACCCACGCGCCCCCGTCGATGTAGAGGGTGTGGGTGCCAGCGGGCGGGTGGTAGTCGCGGCCGAGCTCGTGCACGCCCGGGCCGAAGTAGACCACTCCTGGGCCGGCCGGCACGGGTGGACGCGGCGGGTTGGCGAAGAGGAACAGCGTCTCGAAGTCCTGCTCGTCGGTCTCGACGTAGACCGTCTGACCCTGGCGGAGCTCGAGCTCGACCTCGGTCGCCGTGGCGTCGAGCCGGGCCTCGATGCCGTAGGACGCGGGCAGGACCCGCACCGAGCGGATCGGGCTCGCCGCGGGCAGGCGCCGCAAGCGCAGGCGCACCGTGCTCTCGACGCCCACGGTCACCCAGTGCACCCCCGGGGAGCCGCCACCGGTCGGCCCCGAGCGGTCGTCGTAGCGGTAGCCGAGACCGTGGTAGTTCGGATCCTCGGACATGCGGCGGTATTCGAGCGCGCCCGCATCGACCCACGCATCGTCGATCCACGCCTCGACCCGCCACAGCGACGAGCCGTGCCCGGCGACCACTGGATAGACCTCGACGAGCGGCGCGGGGGCGGCGGGCGCGTCGAACGCAGGCGTATCGGGCGCGGGCGCATCGAGGGCCGGTGCGTCGATCGCGGTCGCATCGAGGGCCGGTGCGTCGATCGCGGGCGCGTCGAGGGCCGAGGCGTCGGGCGCGTCGGGCCCCGGGACCACGGGCGCGTCGGAGGACGCGTCGCGCGTGGAGACGTCTCGCCCCGGAGCGTCCGCAGAGGCCGGCACATCGAGCGCGGGCGCGTCGAGGACCGACGCGTCGGGGTCCACTGGGACCGCCGGGCTGCAAGCGACGAGCAAGGCAAGCGTGGTGACGAGCGCCGAAGAGGCCTGGGCAGACGACATCTGCAGACGGTAGCAGCCGGAAGGCGGGCCGGGCGAAGCCGCGGCCAGCGCGCCGGGAGCTCACTTCTTGGGTGCGGGCGGCGGCTTGCTGACGAAGGCCGCGCGGACGTCCTCCATCTCGAAGTCGAGCGTGAGGTCGGCGTACTCGCTCGCCGCGACCCCGAGCGCACCCGCGACCGTCCGCAGGTACTCGTCCTCGGCGAGGTCGAACTCCTCGTCGGCGTCGCGCACCGACGCGATCAGCTCGAGCATCCGGCGCGGCGTGATCTTCGGCCCGTCGAGGAAGGCTGCGGCGGCCTTCTTCGCGTCGAAGTCACCGGCGGAGAAGGTCGTGATGCGCGACTCGAGCGCCTCGGGCAGGGCATCGCCGACGATCTCGCGCAGCAGATCCCGCACCGCGAGGATCTCGGCGCCATCTCCGGTTCCGTCCGCGTACGCGGCGCCGAGCAGCAGGTCACACACCGCGAGCAGATTCTTGTCGGACATGAGCAGGCCTCCTCTAGCGTGGCGGAGGGTACTGCAAGTGCGCCAGCCGCAGAAGCCCTCACGCTGGCGGGGTGGCCCCGAGGATCGCGACGGCCGCTTCGGCCCCGTGCGCGGCCGCGGCGATCGCCCGGCCCGAGGTGCCCGCGAGGTCACCGGCCGCGTGCACGCCGGGCATCGAGGTCGCGAAGGCGTCGTCGATCTTCACGAAGCCCTCGTCGTCGAGCGCGAGGCCGGCGAAGAGGACGAGGTCGGTCTGGCGCTGCGGCGGATGGAGCAGCAGCGCGTCGAGCTCGAGCAGGGTTCCATCTCCGAGCCGGGCCCCGAGGAGGCGGCCGCCGTCGTGCTCGAGCGCGCGGATCGTGCGCGGATCGTGGCCGATGCCGCGGGCCGCGAGCTGGGCGAGGCGTGCCTCCTCGACGTCGCTCCGCCCGTCGAGGAGCAGGGTGAGCGAGCGGGTCCAGTTCGTGAAGCTCGGCGCGAGGCCCACCATGCCCCGCTGGATCGCGAGCAGACCCCAGCGCTGGCCGCGGTGCTCGTGGCCGTGGCAATGCGGGCAGGAGAACGCCGTCCGGCCCCAGCACTCCTTCAGGCCCGGCAGCTTCGGCAGGCGGTCGACGAGGCCGACCGTCAAGAGCACCCGGGCGGCGCTCAGGGTCCGTCCGTCGTCGAGACCGACGTTCAGTTCGCCGCGACGCTCGAGGCCCACGGCGCGGGCCTGCTCGAGGATCACACCCAGCGGCGAGAGCTCGGCCCACGCCCGCTCTCGGAACGCCGTAGGGCTCACGTTCTCGAAGCCGATCATCCCGTGGATCGCCGGCGACGCAGCGTTGCGAGGCGCTCCGCCGTCGACGACGCGCACGCGCCGGCCGCCGCGGGCGAGCACGAGCGCCGCGGAGAGCCCGGCCGGCCCGCCCCCGACGACGAGCACCTCGTCCATCAGGCGGGGCTCCAGGGTTCCGTGGGCACGCCCCAGATGTCCCGCGCGTAGTCGGCGATCGTCGCGTCGCTCGAGAAGCGCCCCATGCGCGCGGTGTTGAGCACCGCCGCGCGCGTCCAGGCCTCGGGGTCGCGGTAGAGGGCATCGACCCGCTCCTGCGCCGCGAGGTAGCTCTCGAAGTCGGCCAGGAGCAGGAACCGATCGGCCCCGAGCAGCGCGTCCACGACGGGCCGGAAGCGGCCAGGCTCGTCGGGGCTGAAGCCGCCGCCGAGGATCGTGTCGAGGACCGCACGGAGGCGCGGGCTCTTTTCCAGCTCCGCCTTCGGATCGTAGCCCGCCTCGACGCGCGCATGGACCTCGTCGGTGGTGAGGCCGAAGAGGAAGAAGTTCTCTGCGCCGACCGCCTCGCGGATCTCCACGTTCGCGCCGTCGAGCGTGCCGATCGTGAGCGCGCCGTTCATCGCGAGCTTCATGTTCCCGGTGCCCGAGGCCTCCTGGCCCGCGGTGGAGATCTGCTGCGAGAGGTCCGCCGCCGGGATCAGCTTCTCCGCCATCGAGACCCGGTAATTCGGCACGAAGAAGACCTCGAGCAGGCCCTTGCAGGCCGGGTCTGCGTTCACCACCGACGCGACTGCGTTCGCGAGGTGGATGATCCGCTTGGCCATGTCGTAGGCGCTCGCGGCCTTGCCGCCGATCAGCACGAGGCGCGGCACGAGGTCCCGCTCTCCGGCCCGGATGCGCAGGTAGCGGTCGATGACCGAGAGCAGGTTGAGCAGCTGCCGCTTGTACTCGTGGATGCGCTTGATCTGGATGTCGAAGAGCATCGAGGGGTCGGCCAGGAGTTCGTGCTCGGCCGCGAGGAAGGTGTGCAGGCGTCGCTTGTTCTCCAGCTTGATCGCCCGGAAGCGCGCGCGGAACGCCGCGTCGTCGGCGAGCGGTTCGAGCTTCGCGAGCAGGTCGAGCTCGACCGGCCAGCGCGGCCCGCACACCTCGTCGAGCAGCGCCGCGAGCCCGGGATTGCACTGCTGGATCCAGCGGCGCGGCGTGACGCCGTTCGTCTTGTTGCGGAAGCGTCCGGGAAAGAATCGATCGAAATCCGGGAACATGCGCTCGCGCAGCAGCTCGCTGTGGAGCATCGAGACGCCGTTCACCGAGAAGCTGCCGACGATGGAGAGGTTCGCCATGCGGACGTGCGGCTGCGGCCCTTTCTGCACGATCGCCATGCGCTCGACCTTGGCCTCGTCCTGGAGCTGCAGCGTGAGCTCCTGACAGAGCCGGCGGTCGATCTCGCGGATGATGTCGAGCTGCCGGGGCAGCAGGCGGTCGAGCATGTGCACCGGCCAGGTCTCGAGCGCCTCGGGCAGCAGCGTGTGGTTCGTGTACGCGAAGGAGCGTCGGGTGATGACCCACGCCCGCTCCCAGGTGAAGCGGTGCTCGTCGAGCAGGATCCGCATCATCTCCGCGACCGCGAGGGCCGGGTGCGTGTCGTTGAGCTGCAGCACGTTGCGCTCGGGGAAGTCGTCGAGCGCCCCCCAGCGCGCCCGATGCCGCGCGATGGCGTCCTGCAGCGAGGCGCTGACGAAGAAGAACTCCTGACGCAGGCGCAGCTCCTTGCCGCTCGGCCCGGAGTCGTTCGGATAGAGGACCCGCGAGATGTTCTCCGCGACGACCCGCTGCTGCACCGAGCCGTGGTGATCGCCGTGGTTGAAGAGCGCGAGGTCGAAGGCCTGCACCGGGCGCGGCCACCAGAGGCGGAGCGTGTTCACCACGCCGTTGCGGTAGCCGGGCACCGGGATGTCGTGGGCCTCGGCGAGCACGTCCTCGGTATCGAGGCAGGCGAAGTAGGTGCCGTGCGCGTCGGTGCGCGCCGCGACCCGCCCCCCGAAGCGCACGCGGTAGCTCACCTCGCTCCGCACGACCGCCCACGGCGTGCCGTGCAAGAGCCACGAGTCGGGCTCCTCGATCTGCTGACCGTTCTGGATCCCCTGCCGGAAGATGCCGTAGTCGTAGCGGATGCCGTAGCCGGTCCCGGCGATGCCGAGCGTCGCCATCGAATCGAGGAAGCACGAGGCGAGGCGCCCGAGGCCGCCGTTGCCGAGCCCGGGGTCGGGCTCGAGCTCGAGGACGGCGCGCAGGTCGATGCCGAGCGGGCGGCACGCCTCCGAGGCGACGTCGAGGATGCCGAGGTTCGCGAGCGCATCCCGGAGCAGGCGCCCCGGCAAGTACTCCATGGAGAGGTAGTAGACCCGCTTGTGGCCCGCGTCCCACTGGGCCTTGCTGCACTCGAGCCAGCGGTCGGAGAGGCGATCGCGCGCCGCCCGCGACACTGCGTGCAGGACGTCGATGGCGCTGGCGCGGTACTGGTCGCGGACGCGGGTGTGGGCGAGGTGGTGGAGGATCGACGCGCGGAAGGACTCCTCGTCCATCGGGAGCGGCGCGCCGG
>Ga0209972_10001305_pt1 | contig 22051 bp, 17 predicted proteins | sample NOAtaG_7_FD_187302 | JGI IMG/M metagenome (GOLD analysis project Ga0209972, IMG submission 187302) | Freshwater lake microbial communities from Lake Erie, under a cyanobacterial bloom - NOAA_Erie_Diel1S_2200h metaG (SPAdes) (version 2) | ecosystem: Environmental > Aquatic > Freshwater > Lake ... | reverse complement strand
TCCGGCCCTCGACGCGGCCGCCCGCGCCGGCGACCCGCACGCCCTCTTGCGCCAGCTCGAGCGGGTGCGCCGCGCCCTCGACGTCGATCCGACGCTGCTGTTCCGCTCCCACCTCGCGCTCGAGCGACTGACCCGGAAGCTCCTCTCCGAAGGGTGAGGCGTCCGCGGCCGGCGGCGGCGCGGCAGGCGCGGGGACGCTAAGCCTCGGGCCCCCGATGCCCTCCCGCGCCGAACGCTTCTTCGCCGCCCTCGCGCGCGCCCAGCACCGTGCGCCCTGGGCGTTCGTGCTCGGGGCGCTGCTCGTCTCGGCCGCATCGATGCCCTGGGTGTTGCGCCTCCGGCTCAACAGCGACTTCCAGGCGATGCTCCCCGAGAGCTCGCGCTCGGTGCGCGACCTGGACGAGATCCGCGCCCGGTTCGGCGGCACCTCGACCCTCACGCTCGCCATCCAGGACACCCGCGAGGCGGGCGCGGACCCCGCGCGCCTCCGTGCGTTCACCCGTGCGCTCGCCGCCGAGCTCGAGGGGCTCGGCGAGCTGCAGGTCGTGCACGTCGACTGGAACGTCAGCGACTTCTACGACTTCGTCCGCGCGCACCAGCACCTCTACGCGGATCTCGCCGATCTCACCGAGGTGCGCGATGCGCTCTCGGCGCGCATCACGTGGGAGCGCAACCACGCCAACCCCTTCTACCTCGACCTCGACGACGAGCCGCCGCCCGATCCCGAGGCCGTGCTCGCCCGCATCCGCGACGACGCGGAGACCGCCGAGCGCGAGACCCAGCGCTTCCCCGAGGGCTTCTACCAGCACCCGACGATGCCGCTCGTCTTCGTGTTCCTGCGGACCTCGATCCGCGGAGGCGAAGAAGACGCCACGAACCGCCTCGTCGCGGCGGTCGAGGCGGCCGCCGAGCGCGTGCTCGTCGCCGAGGATCTGCCCGCGGTGAGCCGCCGCCGCTCCGACCGGACCGACGTCGGCCTCGTCGCCGGCGATCTGCGCATCGACTACGGCGGCGAGCTCATGGACGTGCTCGAGGAGACCGAGGCGCTCAAGGAGGCGGTCGCGCTCTCGACCCTCATCACGCTCCTGCTCCTCCTGGCGTCGATCTTCCTCTTCTACCGGCGCTGGCGGGCGCTGCCGCTGCTCGCGCTGAACCTGCTCGCGCCCTGTCTCTTCGCCTTCGGCGTCACGCAGCCGATCGTCGGCACCCTCAACACGAGCTCGGCCTTCCTCGCCTCGATCGTCATCGGCAACGGCGTGAACTCCAGCATCATGTGGCTGGGCCGGTACTTCGAGGAGCGCCGGCAGAACAAGGACGCCGCGAGCGCGCTCGAGGAGGCCCACACCGGCACCTGGCAGGGCACGCTCGCAGCCGCGTTCGCCGCGGCGCTCGCCTACGGCTCCCTCGCGGTCACCGACTACCGAGGCTTCCGGGACTTCGGTCTCATCGGCCTCGTCGGCATGCTCTCGTGCTGGGTCGCGACCTACACCGTCCTGCCCGCGCTGACGGCCGGCTTCGAGCGCCTGCGCCCGATGGCGTTCGGCGGCGCCGCGGAGGAGGGCCGAGGCGTGTACGGCGTGCTCTTCGCCCGCCTCGCGCTCGCCTCGCCGCGTACCCTGCTCGGCGTCTCCCTCGTGGTGAGCCTCGTGACGCTCGGGGCGACGCTGTGGGCCGCCCGGCAGGACCCGCTCGAGTACGACTTCCGCAACCTGCAGGCCGAGCGCTCGGCCGAGAGCCGGGTCGCCTGGGTGAACGCCCGGGTGGGCGACTGGGCCGACGAGACGCTGTCGGGCAGCGCCATCGCCATCCTCGCCCCCACGAACGAAGACGTGCCGCGTCTCATCGAGCAGCTCGAGGCGTACCGGAGCGAGCACCCCGACGCGTTCGGCGCCGTGCGCACGATCGACCACATGCTGCCGTCCGATCAGGAGGCGAAGGTCCCGGTCCTCGCCGAGCTGCGCCGCCTCATGCTCGACGCCCGCCCGTACCTGAGCGAGGCGCAGCAGGCGGAGATCGACGCCCACCTGCCCCCCGAGACGGTCACCCCCGTCGGTCTCGATGACCTGCCCGCGTCGGTGGCCCGGAGCTTCACCGAGCGCGACGGATCGCGCGGCCGGCTCGTCTTCGTGGAGCACGCCGACGGTCAGAGCACGTGGGACGGGCGCTACATGATCGCTTGGGCGGAGGGGGCACGCGTGGCGCGGTCGCGGGACGGCAGCGAGCCGCCGGTGGCGGGCGTGGCGGTGGTCTTCGCCGACCTCATCTCCAGCATCTTCTCCGAGGCGCCTCTGGCGATGGGCGCCTCGTTCGTCACCGTCCTCGCCCTCGTCCTGTTCAGCTTCGCCCGCCTCCGCGAGCGTCTCTACGCGCTCGTCGCGATGCTGGTCGGCGTGGTGTGGATGACCGGCTCGCTCGCGCTCCTCGGGGTGAAGCTGAACTTCCTCAACATGATGGCCTTCCCGATCACGTTCGGGATCGGCCTCGAGTACGCGGTGAACTACCTGAAGCGCTACCAGCAGGAGCGGGGCGCCGGGCGGACCGTCACCGACGCGGTGCGGGCGGCGCTCGAGGGGGCCGGGGGTGCGGTGGTGCTCTGCTCGCTCACCACCCTCATCGGCTACATCTCGCTCTACACCTCGTCGAACCAGGCGCTCAACTCGTTCGGCCTCGCGATGTCGCTCGGCGAGATCACCTGCCTCCTCGCCAGCGTCGCGGCGCTGCCGGCCCTGCTCGTCGCCATCGAGGGGCGCGGCACGACCGAAGAGGTTTCCAAGGCCGGGGCCGAGGGGTAGGCTCGCCCGCCGTGCGCGACCGCATCCAAGCAGCGAAGGTCGGAGCCCTCGTGCTCCTCGCCCTCGCGGCGGCGTTCGCGCTCTACCGGGCGGTCGACGAGCGCAGCGCGGGCGGGGACGGCTACCGCGTGCACGCGATCTTCGAGGACGCCTCCGGTCTCGTCACGAAGTCCCGGGTCACGATCGCCGGCATCTCGGTCGGCCGCATCGACGCGATCCGTCTCGTCGAGGGCCGCGCCCGGGTCGAGCTGGTCATCAACGACGACGTCGCGCTCTACGAGGACGGCTCGGCGCGCCGCGTCTCGTCCTCGCTGCTCGGCGAGTACCTGCTCGCGATCAGCCCGGGCACCGAGGGGATGCGGCGACTCGTCGAGGGAGACGAGCTCCGGGCCGGAGAGTCGGCGCCCTCGATGGGCGACGTGATGACCGACGTCGGCGCCATCGCCCGCTCGGTGCGCCGCGTCGCCGCCCAGCTCGAGACGACCTTCGGCACCGACGAGGGCGGCCGGCAGATGGCCGAGGCACTTCGCAACCTCTCGGAAGCGCTCGCCGCGGTGAACCGGACGATCCAGGCGAACCAGTACGTCATCGATCGGACCCTCGAGAACATCGAGGGCATCACCTCCGATGCGCGCCCGCGTCTGGACGAGATCCTCGCGAACGTGGCGGCGATCTCGGAGGAGGCGCGCCGCGTCCTCGAGGCGAACGAGGAGGACATCGACGACGGACTCGCGGAGGTCGACGACACGATCGCCTCGATCCACCGCGCGAGCGAAGAGCTCGAGGACGTGCTCGCGGACATCGAGGAGGTCACCGACCGCACCGCGCGCGGGGAGGGGACGATCGGCCGGCTCACGAGCGACGATCACCTGATCGACGAGGTCGAGGGGACCGTCGAGGGGATCAACGACTTCGTCGGCGGCATCACCCGCCTGCGCTCCATCGTCGGCCTGCGCAGCGAGTACAACTTCCTCGCCAACACCTTCAAGAACTACTTCACGTTCCACATCATGCCCCGCGAGGGGCGCTACTTCTTCCTCCAGCTCATCGACGACCCGCGCGGGCGCGTGGACTTCGTGACCCGGCAGGTGCGGCGCAGCCCGCCCGCCGAGGGCGAGCCCGAGTTCTACGAAGAGCAGATCGTCGAGACCTCGCAGCGCCTGCTCTTCTCGATCATGGTCGCGCAGCGGGTGTACTTCGCGACCTTCCGCTTCGGCATCCTCGAGTCCTCGGGCGGCCTCGGCGTCGATCTCGACTTCTTCGACGACACGCTCGAGTTCAACGCCGAGATCTTCCAGTTCTCCGACTCGGTGAACCCGCGTCTGCGCATCCGGGCGAACTACGAGCTCGTCGACACGCTCTTCATCCTCGCCGGCGTCGACGACGTGCTGAACGAGCGCACCGTCGACTTCTTCCTCGGCGCGATGCTGCGCTTCGACGACCAGGACCTCGTCTCGCTCCTGCCCTTCCTCGGCGGCGCGGTCGGCGGCGCGGCGAACTGAACCATCGAATGCCGCGGCGGGCGGCGCCGTCCGAGCGGGGCGTGAGCCGCCGGTGCTATCCTCCCCTCTCGATGCCCGCTCGCCTCGCGTCGCTGCTCCTCGTCGTGGTGGCGTGCGCGCTCGGGCCGCGGGGGCGCGCCCAGGAGCCGCCCGCCGCCTGCGCGCCCGTCGAGGCGAGCCTGCCGTCCATGGAGGGCCACCGGACCCTCTCGGGCGAGCGCGGCCGCCGCGCCATCGTCCTCTTCTACGAGGATCGCGACCACGTCTACGACAACGACGCGCTGAAGATCGAGCTCGCCCGCTACCTCGTCGACAACCACCTCGAGGGCCGGGTCGTGACCTACGGCGTCGCCAACCTCGCCGACGCCGGCCCGGTCCCCGAGATCTTCGTCCGCGAGCTGATCCGGCCCGCCCTCGAGCGGTGGGGCTCGGACATCCTCCTCGACTGGGAGGGGCTGATGCGCCGCCCGCCTTTCTCCTTCGCCACCGCCGCGGCGAACGTCGGCGTGATCGACCGGAGCGGCTGCCTCGTCTACCGCCACACCGGCGTGCTCGATGAGGCCGAGCGCCGCGTGTTCTACCGGGCGCTCCGCCAGACGCTCCGCTGAGCGCCAGGGCTGAAGGCCCGGGCTCAGCCCGCGAGGAGGCGCTCGATCGTGCGGCGCACGAAGGGACTCGTCTCGACGGCCAGGGCTCCCTCGAGCGCGGCCCGGGCCCGCGCTGGGTCGGCGAGCACGAGCGCCTCGGCGGCCCCTTCGCGCACGTGCGCCCGCGCATCGCCGAGCCGCGCCACGATCGCGTCGAACGCCTCCTCGCCGAAGCCCAGGGCCAGCGCCCGCAGCGCGTAGCGGGACACGATCGCGTCCTCGCTCGGATCGCTCGCGCGCCGTTCGAGCAGCGCGCGCACGGCCGGCTCCGCGAGATGCCGCAGCGCGAGCACCGCGCGCCGCCGCACCACGAGGGCCCGGGCCGGATCCTCGGCGAGGACGAACAGGATCGCGCGATCGGCGGCGCCGAGCCCGCGGACCCACGTCGCAGGCACCTCGCCCTCGATGCGGACGAGCTGCCGCGCGATCGCCGCCGCGCGGCCCTCGTCGATCGCGACGGCGGGTGCGGGGGCGAGCTGCGCCGCCGCGATGGCAGGACACGTGAGGCAGACGACGAGGAGGAGGGAGCGGATCATGGCGAGAGCACCGCGGCCCCGCGCAGCACGTCGCGCTGGCTGGGCGAGAAGGTCGCATCGGAGGACTGCACGCCCCAGAACATCACGTTCTCCGCGCCGAAGCCGGCGCACTCGGCGGGCTCGAGGAGGCCGTCGCCGTTCTCGTCGCGCGAGGCGTCGCAGACCGGCGTGTCGCCGAGCGGTTCGATCTCCGTCCCGTCGGCCTCGCTGGTGTGGAAGAGACCGAGGAAGTGGCCGACCTCGTGGCCGAGCAGGACCGGCGGGTAGGCCGCGTCGAAGAAGCCCCCGTCGATGCCGGTCTCGAGGTCGTCGAGGCCGATCACCACGCCCGAGCTGCGGGTGCCGTGCATCGTCATCGCGCCCGGGATCCCGCCCGCCATGCCGAGCAGCGTCGTGCCGCTCGCGATGAGGAAGACGTCGAGCGCCGGGCGTCCGGCGCCGGCGCCGTACGCGAAGTTCTCCGCGGCCTCCTGCTCGTCGTCGGCGATCGCCCGTGCATCGAGGGTCCCGCCGACCGCGACCCGCTGCCGGATCCGCCCGAGCCGCGCGCCGAAGCTCGCCAGGAGCTCGGCGTAGCCTTCGGTCATCCGGGTCACGATGCGGCGGCGCGATGCGTTCTGCGCGATGCCCAGCCAGTACACGTTCAGATCGAGGGTCGTCCCGGTCCCGTCGTACTCGAGCACGATCCGACGCAGCGAGCTCTCGGCGTCCGCGGTGAGCGCGACCCCCAGCGCGCCGCGGGGATTCGCTCCCGCCGGCAGCGGCGCGTTGGGCAGCAGCACGGAGGCGAGATCGAAGAAGGCCACCGCTGGGTTGGCCGCGGCGGTGAAGTCGAAGACGTCGAACACGACGCGGCCGTCGAGGGTGACGCGGTCGACCGTGCGGTTCAGTGAGGCCCGTGGGGCCACGAAGAGCACGGTGCGGCGTGGCCGGAACGCGGTGCCGAGGGTGAGCTCGTTCGATGCGAACGGGGTGACCGCCACCGTGCCGTTCTCCACCACCGCGGTGCCCTCCGGCGCATCGACCCAGCGCACGCAGGCCGAGACCTGCTGCATCGCCTCGCGCCCGGTGATCACCCACACCGGCGCGCAGCGGTCGCTGCTCGGGCAGTCGGCGTCGCTGCGGCACGGCTCGACGCAGCCGCCCGCGAAGGCGCAGAGGCCATTCTCGCACTCGGCGTTCTCCTCGCACTCGGTCGCCGGCGCTGCGCGGCCCGCGACGCCGCAGACGAGCGGCGCGGGCGTCAGGTCTGCTCCCGCCTCCCGCACGTCGAGCACGCAGAGGCCTTCGTCGCACTCGGCGTCGCTGCGGCAGCCGATCCGGCTCAGCGGCGTGTCGGGGCGCGCGTCGAGCGGCGCGTCCCGCGGGACGTCGGGCCGCCCCACCGGAGCGTCGTCGGGGCCCGCGTCCGGTGCGGGTGCGTCGGGCCGCGCTGGCCGGGATTGGCTGCGGTAGCACGCGGGCACCAGCGGGAGCGCGAGGCCGACGAAACAGAGAGCGAGCAGCCCGCGCATGGTCGCGAACCATGGGGGGCTCGGCCCGCGGGGTCAACGATGGGGCAGCATCTGCAACTCCGCAGGTTGCAGATGCAACCGCTCGCCGGTAGCCTCCTGCCCATGCCCACCGCCCTCGAAGTGAAGGCCCTCCTCCGCAACGCCGGCCTGCGCGCCACCTCGGCCCGCGCCCTCGTCTACGAGTCCCTCGCGAGCGCGCAGGGTCCCCTCACCCATGCCGAGGTATGCGCCATCCTCGAGGGGCAGGGCCTGGACCGGGCCACCATCTACCGGAACCTCGCCGACCTCACCGAGGCCGAGCTCGTCCGGCGCACCGATCACGGCGATCACCTCTGGCGCTTCGAGCTCGCGGGCGACGAGCGGCACCACGACCCCGACCCGCACCCGCACTTCGTCTGCACCGAGTGCGGCAAGGTCTCGTGCCTGCCCGAGGGGGCGGTCGTCGTCAGCGCGGTGAAGGGCTCGCCCCGCACCATGAAGCGGGGGGCCTACGAGCTGCAGGTCCGTGGCGCCTGCGACGCCTGCGCATGAAACAAAGGTGACGCGGGGGCTGGCCCGGTGAGCAAAGTCGCATCACGCTCCGAAGCTCGCTCGTCTTTGGAGGACCCAGATGGCCCGCTCGCTCCTCGCTTCGTTGCTCCTCGCCCTCCTGCTCACCGCGCCGACGGCCCGCGCCCAGCGCTGCGTCAGCCCCACCGACCGCGCCGACATTCCGCTCGACAACCGCTACTGCGGCGCCGAGCTGATCGACCTCGGCCTCGGGCCGGCGGGCTTCGGCCTCGCGAGCGGCCCGGCCGACGGCTGCCTGCACCTGAACGACGACCAGAGCGGCCCGCGCATCGACATCACCCCGTTCTTCCCGGGCGGTCTGCGCTTCTTCTCGATGACCCACAACTCCCTCTTCGTGAACACGAACGGGAACATCACCTTCTCCGACGCGCTCGGCACCTACACGCCGGACGCCTTCCCGGTGGCGGCGCGGCCGATGATCGCGCCGTTCTGGGCGGACGTCGACACCCGCGCCTCCTCCGGCGGCTGCACCGTGACGACCGCGGGCACCTGCGTTCCCAACGCCGAGGATCAGGTGTGGTGGCACTTCGAGCCGGGCCGCGCCTACATCACCTGGGACGAGGTCAGCTACTTCAACTGCCAGCGCGATCGGCGCAACAGTTTCCAGCTCATCCTCAGCGCGGTCGAGGGCTGCGGCGGCTTCACCGGTGGCGACTTCGACGTGGAGTTCCGCTACAACCGCTGCGAGTGGGACACCGGCGGCGCGAGCGGCGGCATGGGTGGCTTCTGGACCGGCAGCTTCGGCGCCGCGGCACAGGCGGGCTTCGATGCCGGGGACTCGGTGAACTATGTCGAGATCATGGACTCGCGGGTCACGCGGACCATCATCCGCACGCTCTGCGAGGACTCGAACGTCGGCCTGCCCGGCGTGTGGCGCTTCCAGATCCGCGGCGGCGCGGTCATCTGCCCGGACGCCGGCGAGCCCTGCACGGTCGACGGCGCGATGGGCGCCTGCGCCGAGGGCCGGACGAACTGCGTCGGCGGTGGCGTCGAGTGCGTGCCGACCGTCACGCCCCGCGCCGAGATCTGCGACAACATCGACAACGACTGCGACGGGGCGGTGGACGACGGCGTGGACACGGACCTCTGCTTCAGCGCGATGCAGAGCTGCGTGAACGGCGTGTGTGTGGACAACTGCTTCGAGGGCTCGTGCTCGACCGGCCTCTCGTGCAACCCCGACAACCTCTGCGTCGATCCGAGCTGCGACGGCGTGGTGTGCGCCGAGGGGCAGCGCTGCGAGGGCGGCGCGTGCATCCCCGCCTGCGAGGGCATCGTCTGCCCCGGGGACCTGAGCTGCATCGCCGGCCGCTGCGTGGATGCCTGCGCCGGCCTCACCTGTGACGACTGCACCGTCTGCGAGGGCGGGGCGTGCATCACCCGCTGCACCACCAGCTCGTGCGGCCCCGGGCTCGAGTGCGAATCCTCGACCGGTGCGTGTGTCTCGCCCGGCTGCGCCGACATGACCTGCCCGACCGGGACGGTGTGCCGCAGCGGCGCCTGCGTGGATGCGTGCCTCGACGCGCTCTGCCCGCCCGGTGACGTGTGCATGATGGGCGAGTGCGTGCGCCGCGAGCGGCCCGACGCCGGCCCGCGTCCCGATGCGCCGCGGGTGGACGGCGGTGGCCCCTCGCTCGATGACGCCGGCACGCCGCCGGGCATGGACGGCGGCAGCAGCCTCGATGCGCCGGTCGACGCGGGCCGTCCGACCCCGCCGCCCCGCGCCAGCGGTTGCGGCTGCGCAGCCTCGGGCCGGAGCGACATGGGCGCCGCGGGCCTGCTGCTTCTCGGCCTCGTGCTCGCGGCGCGCCGCCGCCGCTGAGCCGGTCCGCAGGCCTTTCCGCGGGCCGTCACGCGCCGCACGGTGCGGGCCCATGCGCCGCACCCGCGGAGCCACACTGCAGTCCTCCGGGTGCGCGGCGCCCGGCGGACGCGCGGCGTGCGTTGCCGGCACGGTGCGTGTAATGGGCGTGTCTCGATGCGTTCCACCGTGCGCCCCCTGACACTCGGCCTGCTCCTCCTCTCGGGCTGCGGCGCACGCACCGGCCTCGGCGAGTCCGACGCCGAGCGCATCGACGCTCCACGCAGCGATGCGGGACTCGACGCGGCCGCGGTGGACGCTTCCGAGCCGCCCGATGCGTCGGAGGACGCCTTCGACGCGCCGCCCGACGTTCCGCCCGACCGCGGCTGCATCCCGCTCGACGACGGTTGCGGCGAGGAGCGCTGTGGCGACGGCGAGGACGGCGACTGCGACGGCGTCGTCGACGACGGCTGTGGCTGCGAGCCTGGCGCGGTGCAGCCGTGCTTCCCCGGACCGCCCGGCCGGCGCGGCGTCGGGGCCTGCACCGACGGCACCCAGAACTGCCAGATGGACGGAACGTGGGGCGCCTGCGAGGGCGGCATCGGCCCGCGGCCCGACGTCTGCAACGGCCTCGACAACCTCTGCGACGGCTGCTCGGAGCGGCGCGACTGCCCGATCGCGTGCCCCGGGCCCGACGATCCGCGCATCGCCGACCTCGATCCCTTCGAGACCCGCGCGCTCGTCGGCAGCGACTTCTATCCCGGTATGGCGCGCTCGTTCCGCTGGACCATCGACGGCGGGCCCTGCGACGGGATCGCGCCCGGCCTGAACAGCTTCGAGCTCGAGGGGGCGACCTCGGAGACCGCGCGCTTCACCCCGCGCCTCAGCGGCGACTACACGGTGGGCTTCGAGGTCGTGACCGTGGAAGGAACGCGCCTCGGCTGCGAGTGGGTGCAGCGCGTACGCGGTCCGGGGCTGCGCATCGAGATGTGCTACCCGGAGAGCGAGACGCAGGACCTCGATCTGTTTCTGCACCGGCCGGGCTCGACGGTGGACTGGTATCCCCGCGGCGGCACCGCGGAGAACATCACCCGCGACGCCTGCAGCTGGGCGAACTGCCAGGCGATGCTGCGCGGGCCGGGCTACCCCCGCGCCGACTGGGGCTACTCCGCCTCGCCGCTCGTGGAGTGCGAGAACGGCCCGCAGGGCGATGGGTGGCGGGCGCTCGGCTTCTGCGGCAACCCGCGGCTCGACATCGACAACAACCTCTCCGAGGGCATCGGCCTGCCCGAGAACATCAACGTCGACACGCCCGGTGATGGCGAGACGTTCCGGGTGATGGTGCAGAACTGGACTGGCCTGACCGCGCGGCCGATCGTGAACGTCTATTGCGCCGGCCGACGCATCGCGACCTACGGCGCGGCGCCCGACGAGGTGCCGGGTTTCGAGGGCCTGTCCGGCGATCGCAGCCCGGGCGCGATGTGGCGGGTCGTCGACGTGACCACGCGGATCGGTGCCGACGGCGCGCTCACCTGCGAGGCCGCGGCGCTGCATCCCCCGGGCGAGACGACTGGGTACTTCGTCACCTACGACGACGGCGGCTACTGAGCGCGTGCCGGGCGCTGCGGTCACCTTCGACGCGATCGTCGTCGGCACGGGCGTCATGGGCGCCGCGGCGCTCGCTTCGCTTGCCGAGGCGGGCCTGCGGGTGATCGGGCTCGACCGCTTCGTGCCGCCCCACGATCGCGGCAGCTCGCACGGCGAGAGCCGCGTCACCCGCAAGGCCTATTTCGAGGACCCACGCTACGTCCCGCTGCTCGAGCGCTGCTTTCTTCGCTACCGGACGCTGGAGCAGGCAGCCGGCCGGCCGCTCTTCGAGCCGAGCCGCGGCCTCTTCGTTGGCCCGGCGGGAAACGCTGCAGTCGAGGCGGTGCGGCGTGCCGCGGCGCTGCACGGCCTGCCCCACGCGCGGCTCTCGGCCCCGCAGATCGCCGAGCGCACGGCGTTCGTGCCTGCGCCCGGCGACGAGGCGGTGCTCGAAGAGGAGGCTGGCGTGCTCGCCGCCGAGCCGCTCGTCGCAGCGCTGCTCACGATCGCCCGCGCGCATGGCGCCGAGCTCGCGCCGAACGAAGCGGCTCTGGCGCTCGAGGCCTCCGACGCCGGCGTCGTCGTTCGCACCGCGTCCCGCACCCTCCGCGCCAGGAAGGTGGTCGTCGCGACCGGCGGCTGGAGCGCCGCAGGCGCGCTCGTCCCGCCTCCCTGTCCGCTCGTCGTCGAGCGGCAGGTGCAGTTCTGGTTCGCGCCGCGCGATCCCGATGAGGTCTTGCCCCACCGTCTGCCGGTCTTCATCCGCTTCGACGGCACGCATGCCTTCTACGGCATCCCGCGCGTGCCGCGCTTCGGCGGCCTCAGCGCCCGCGCGGTGAAGGTCTGCGCGCACCATGGCGGGGCGGCGACGAGCGCCGAGGCCCTCGTGCGCGAGGTGCGCCCCGAGGACGAGGCCCCGGTGCGCGCGTTCGTCGACGTGCATCTGCCCGGCCTCGGAGCGGTCGTAGGGCATCGGGTCTGCATGTACACGAACAGCCCCGACGAGCACTTCGTCATCGGGCCGCATCCGAGCGTGCCGCGCACGATCGTGCTGATGGGCTTCAGCGGCCACGGCTTCAAGCTCGCCCCCGCCGTGGGCGAGCTCGCGCGCGACCTCGTCCTCGAGCGCGAGGGTCCGCTGCCCCTCTTCGATCCGGCCCGCTTCGCCGCACGCCCCTGAGGCCGACGAGGACGTCCCGAGGCCCTTTTCTTGGCCCCGAGGGAGATGTCCTACATCATCTTACCCGTCGTCGGATCCCTTCCCCTCGAGGAGACAACGTGCCTTCGAACCTCGTCGTGTTTCCCCGCGCGCGCCGCGCGGTGCGCCGTGGACTCGAGCTCGGCTGCGAGCTCTACAGCGTCGGTGGCGGCAGCCGCCGCGAGCAGCTGCTCGATCTCTCGCCCGAGGGGGCGCGGGTCTCGAGCCAGGTCCCCCTCGCGTGCGGCGAGGAGGTCCAGCTCTCCTTCCCCGTGCCCGGCAGCGACGACGAGCGGGTCGCCGCCGCGTGCCGCGTCGTACACGGCGCGGGCGCCCTCGACCGCGCGGTCGGGCTCGTCTTCCTGGACCTCGACACCAAGCTCCGCGCCGACGTCGCCCAGCGGCTCCGGGGTCTTCCGCCGCCGCTGCCGCCTTCGGTGCGCCGCGAGCCGATCTGGGTCGATGCGGTCGTCACGTGGGACGAAGAGCTCGCGGACCGCACGAACCACTTCGCCGAGACCGTTCCTTCCCTCGCGCTCGATGCCGAGGCGTCGATCGACGAGCTCGACGAGCCCTTCGCCGACCGGCTCGCGCGCCGCAAGAGCGCCTGAGTTTCGTCAGCCTCGCGGCGGCATCGGCACGAGGCGGCTCGTCGTCTTCTGGTAGTCCGCGTAGCTCGGGTAGCGGCCGAGCGTGATCGCCTCGGTGAAGCCGGTGGAGCCCTGAAAGAGCAGGGTCAGCAGGACCGGTCCGAGCAGCGTCGGGTTCAGCCAGCCCGCGCCGGCCGCGACCGCGAAGAGGTACACGCACCACCACATCCCCTGCTCGGCGAAGAAGTTCGGATGCCGGCTGAAGCGGAACAGCCCGGTGGTGAGGAAGGGCCGCTCGATCGGCTCGCCCCGCTCCTTCCTCTGCCGCTTGTCCTCTTGGAAGCGCCACTGCTGCTCGTCGGCGATCGTCTCGAGGACGAGCAGACCGGCGAAGGCGAGGGCGATCGCCCCATCCGCCGCGCCGAGCGGTGAGCCGCCCCGGGCCGCCCAGGCGGGCAGCGCGATGAGCCACAGGAGCAGGTGCTGGTAGCCCGCGATGAAGAACACGTTGAAGACCTGGAACGCGGCCGGGCTCATGCGGCCGCGCAGCACCTCCCAGCGGTAGTCCTCGCCGCCCTTCTTGCCGAGCAGGATCCCGTAGCCGCCCTTGCGCGCGAAGTTGAACGTGAGCCGCGCGCCCCAGGCCGCCGTGAGCACGAAGAGCACGAGCATGCGCGGCGACCAGCCGTCCGCATGGGCGAAGAGGCCGACGTAGATCGGCGGGACGATCGACCAGAGCCGGTCCACCCACGAGTACTCCCGGGTGATCACCGAGAGCAGCCAGCAGCCGAGGGCGAGGCCCGCGCACACGAGCAGGGAGAGGCGAAGGGAAGGGTCGTCGAGGAGCGCGCTCATCGCCGGTCACCTCGGGCCCGAGGGCCTGCCCGTCCAGCCTCGGCTCAGCGGGTGAAGAGCTCGACCTTCCAGCGCTCGCCCTTGCGCGAGACGGCGTCGAGGCGGAGCACCCCGGTCTCGCTCACGTGGGCCTCGAGCCGCACCGGCACGACCTCGCCCTCCTTGCGCCCCTCGGCCGGGAGCGAAGCACGGATCGGCGCGAGCTCCTCCATCTGTCCTTCCCAGCGCTCGATCGTGGTGCCCGGCACGTCGTCGCGGCGCACCGAGCTGCCGAAGAAGCGGAACTCCACCGGCTCGCCCACGACGAGGCCGAGCTCGACCGGGGCGGGCGGCGCGCTCGTTCCCTCTTCCATCCCGAAAGGCGCGATGCAGAGCGCGCTCACCCGCGGCTGCATGCCCGGCACGGCGGGCATCGCGCTCTCGACGCCGACGTAGAAGCTCTTGGCCGTCCCGCCCCGGATGCGCACGCCCTGGCCCCGGCGCACGTGCGCGTAGTAGGCCGCGCCGCGCGCGACCGCGAGGTCGAGATCCTCGCCCGCGAGCAGGACGACGTCCTGTCCGCCATCGGCCCGCAGCCACCCGTTCAGCGTGCGCAAGAGCCGCGCCCGCAGCACCGAGCTCTTCAGCACGCCGCCGTTGAAGAGCAGGCGGCTCGGGTGCACGAACGAGCCCGCCCGCGGCCGCATGCCGGCGACGCCCTCGGTCGCCTGCTTCTGGCGCGACAGGAACGCCGCGAGGTGCCGGGTGATCGCCGCGTCGTGCGCGTAGGGCAAGCCGATGCGGGTGAGCGCCGCCCGGGTACGCCGCGCCGGCGCGGCGTCGATCGGCACCTCGGGAAAGAAGCCCTCGCAGATCAGCTCCTCGGCGTCCTGCCGCGACAGCTCGGTCTTCAGCGTCCCGCCGACCAGCTTCGAGCCCTTGCCCAGCGTGGCGACCGGCACGCTCTCCGGCGCGCCCTCGGAGAGCAGCTTCTCCTTGGCCTCGCAGGCCGCCCGCACGAGGCCGCTCCACTGCGCCGAATCGAGCATCGCGCCGCCCGCCTCGATGCGCTCCTTGGCCCGGTGCGCGAGGAGCAGGTCCATGTTGTCGCCCCCGAGCAGGATGTGGTCGCCGACCGCGAGCCGAGTGAGACCCAGCGTGCCGCCTTCGTCGGTGACGAGGATGAGCGAGAAGTCGGTCGTGCCGCCGCCGACGTCGACGACGAGGATCACGTCGCCGGGCGCGACGTCCTTGCGCCAGCCCGCGCCCCGCTTCTGGATCCACGAGTAGAGCGCGGCCTGCGGCTCCTCGAGCAGCACCGCGTGGCCGAGCCCGGCGGCGCGCGCGGCTTCGCTGGTGAGCTCGCGGGCGCCTGGATCGAACGAGGCCGGCACCGTGATCACCACGTCGTGGTCGGCGATCGGCGTGCCATGGTGGGCCTCCCACGCTTGTCGCAGGTGGGTGAGGTAGCGGGTCGCGGCCTCGAGCGGCGAGAGTTTGGGCCCCGCTTCCGCGCCCTCCGGCAGGATCGCCGCGCGCGGATCGTGCCCCTCGGCGGCGAGCCAGCTCTTGGCGCTCGCGACGAGGCGCGAGGGGGACTTGCTGCCGAGGCTGCGTGCGACCTCGCCGACCCCGATCATCCCGCCCCGCTCCCACGGCAGGTCGAGCGCGTTCGGACCGAGCCCCGCGCCCTCGGCCAGGTACGCGAACGAGGGCAGGAGCTTGCGGCGGTCGACCTCGCCGGGCGCGATCGACTGCGGGATGGGCAGGGACTCGAGGGCGATCTCGTCGCCTTCGGAGAGATCCGGATCCACCTCCGCGAGCGCAGAGTGGGTCGTGCCGAGGTCGATTCCGATCGCGTAGCGGGAGGACATCGCGGCAGGGTGTAGCGCACTCGGTCGCTGCGGCCCTGCGTCCGTCTCGTGCTCGGATGATCAGGTCTGCCGTGAAGCAACGGTCACGGGGATGCTGCTTCGCCCTGCGCTGCTTGTCGCACCCGGTCACGCGGAGTAGACCCGCGCCCGCCGGAGCCCCCGGCTTTTTTCTCGCCTTCACCGAGATATTGCAGACGCAACGAGTTTCGTTGCACCCTCGGCGTGCGGGTTGCTTTCGCGGAGCCTCATGGACCAACCCAGATTGAAGCGCACCTCTCGGCGGCGGCGTTCGGGGCCTGCCAGGCCGCTCGCCGCGCCGGTCGAGCGCGTCGCTTCGCCCGCGGCCGCGCCGGAGATCGTTTCGCCGGAGGTCGCGATCGTCGTTCCGTCCTACAACGGCCGCCGTCTGCTCGAGCAGACCTTGCGCACGGTGGAGCGCGTCCTCGCGGAGGGACCGCGCCTCGAGGTCGAGGTCGTCGTCATCGACGGACGCTCCAGCGACGGCTCCCTCGAGATGGTCGAGCAGCAGTTCCCGTGGGCGCGGGCCGTGAGCTCCCCGAACCACGGCTTCGGACACGCCACGAACCGGGGGATCGAGCGCACCACCGCGCCCTACGTCCTCTTCCTCAACTCGGACCTCTTCCTCACCCGCGCGGCGCTCGACGCCATGCGCGCCCGGCTCGAGGCCGACCCGCGCCTGGCCGCGGTGCAGCCCGCGCTGCAGAACCCCGACGGCACCCGGCAGAAGGTCTTCGGCGCCTTCGGCGTCATCTACAGCCCGAACTGGAAGACGGTGCGCGCTCCGAGCCGCGTGCCGATCGTCTCCTTCGCCTGCGCGATGATCCGCCGTGACGTGCTCCGCCGCGTCGGCGCGCTCGACGAGAACTTCTTCCTCTACAACGAGGAGTACGACTGGTGCGTGCGCGCCCAGCGCGCCGGCTACCGCCTCGAGGTCCTGCCCGAGCGGGTCGTGCACGTCGGTCAGGGCAGCACCGCCCCGAGCCCCGCGCTCATCCTCGAGGCGCAGCGCGGCTTTCTCTACTTCGCTCAGAAGCACGGCCCCCGCTTCGTGCTCGAGGGCCTTCGTCTCGCGATGCAGTTCGAGGGCTTCTGCAAGCAGCGCATCGACCCCCGCCCGGAGTACCGGGAGATGTGGGCGAAGCTCGAGGGCATCACCGCGCGCGAGGCCTACCTCGAGAGTCCATTTCCCCTCTCGGGGCGCGGCGATCAGCCCGCCCGGCCCGACCAGCCCGCCGCCGTCGATCCGTCTGGCGCGCTCTCCCTCGCGCCGACCTGAGTCTCCTTGGCGTCCGCGAGCGAAGCCGCCGAGCGCCCGGAGCGACGGCGCACGCTGCTGCAGGCGGCGGGCGTCGGCCTCGGCCTCGGCCTCCTGGCCTGGGTCGTCGCCTCGGTCGGCCCGGGCGCCATCGCGCGCGCGATGCTGGAGGCCGCGCCGTGGATGCCGCTCGTCGTGCTCTTCGATCTGGGCTTCTTCGTCTCCGAGGTCGCGGCGCACCGTGCGGTGCTCGGGCCGCGCCGCGCCGACATCCCCGCCGCACGCCTCGTGCGCGCGTCGCTGCTCTACTACTGCGTCATGGTCCTCGCGCCGCTCGGCCGCCTCGGCGCCGAGGTCGCCCGCGCCGCGGCCTATGCCCCGCACGTGGGCGCGGGTCGGGCCACCGCCGCCGCGGGCAACATGCAAGCGGGCGTCTTGCTCGCGAACGCGATCGTCTCCGCGCCGATCTGGCTCGCGGTGGCCGCCGCGGTCGGTCCAGGCCACGCGCTCGCCTGGCTCGTCGTGGTGAACGGCGCCGGCACCGCGCTGCTCGGCACGGTGACGTGGCTGCTCGTCCGACGCTCGCGTGTCGGCCGCTGGCTCGCCGCGCGCTTTCCCCGCTTCGCGAAGCTCGGTCAGGAGCTCGACGAGGCGGGCGCGCTCTGCCGGCGAGAGATGCTCGCGAGCGTGGGCTTCTGCTCCCTCGCGCGGCTCAGTCAGGTCGCGCAGTACGCCGCGCTCCTCGGGGCGATCGGGGCGAGCGTCTCGCTCTCCGGCAGCCTCGTCGCGATGGGTGTGCACCTCGTGGGCGCGGCCTTCGGCGACCTCGTGCCGAACCAGATCGGCATCCAGGAGGGCGCCTACCAGTTCTTCGCCGACGCCGTCGGTCTCGCGGCCGATCCGGCGCGCGCCGTCTCCATCGCGCTGCTCACCCGGGTCAGCCAGCTCCTGGTCGCGGGTTCGAGCCTGCTCGCCCTCTTCTTCACCCGGCACCTCGACGCGGCGCCGGCGCCGGAGCCGGCCCGGTGAGCGAGGAGCGATCCGATCGCCTCGGCGCAGGGCTCGCCCGCCTCGGCCGCTTCGCACACCGCCGCGCCGGCCTCGTCGCGGGCCTGCTCGTGCTCTCCCTCGTGCCCTTCGGCCTCCTCGCGCGCGGTCTCGAGGTGCGGAGCTCGTTCCTCGATCTGTTGCCCCACACCGAGCCGCCGGTCGCGCAGCTCGAGGAGGTGCTCGCGCACGCCCGCTCGACCTCCGACGTCGCGGTGGGCATCGACGCCTCGGATCGCGATCGCGCCGAGCGCTTCGGCCGCGCCCTCGTCGCCGCGCTCGACGACGACCCGCAGATCGCCGGCATCGGCGGCTACGTCGATCGGAGCGCGCTCCTTCGTCGCCGCCTGCTCTTCGTGCCCGACGACGAGCTCGCGTCCCTCCTCGAGCGGGCCCGCCTCGCCATCGACCGCGAGATCGAGCGCCACAGCCCCTTCTACCTCGGCCTCGACGACGAAGAAGAGGGCACCTCCGAGCGCCCCGACGAGCTGCTCGCCGAGCTCGAGCGGAGCGAGGAGCGCTTCGGCAGCTCCGATTGGGTCGCCACGCGTGATGGCCGCTACCTCGTCGTCTGGGCCTATTTTTCCGGCAACACCGGCGATCTCGCGTTCGGCCGGCAGGCCTGGGACCGGGTCCGCGCCACCGTCGAGCGCCTCCGCGAGGGCGAGTTCGCCGGCCTCGAGGTCCGCTACGCCGGCGGCATCCCGACCCGCGTCGAGGACGAGCGGGTCCTCGTCGGTGATCTCTCGCTCGCCGGCGCGATCGGCTTCGGCGCGGTGGTGCTCCTCATCGTCGTCGCGCTCCGCACCCCGCGGGCGCTCGTCCTGCTCGCGGTGCCGCTCTTCACGGGCCTCGTCTGGACCTTCGCCTTCGCGCGGCTCGCGGTCGGGCACCTCAACATCATCAGCGGCTTTCTCTTCTCGATCCTCTCCGGCCTGGGCATCGAGTACGGCATCCACCTCCTGCACCGCTACCGCGAGCTGCGCGCCGAGGGGCTGCCGCTCGAGCCGGCGATCGAGAAGCTCCTCGCGACCACCGGCCGCGCCCTGCTCAGCGGCTCGATGACGAATGCCGGCGTCTTCGCGGTGATCGCGCTCGCCGACTTCGAGGGCTTCAGCGAGTTCGGCCTGATCGCCTCGGTGGGCCTGCTCCTCACCCTCGCCGCCACCCTGCTCGGCATGCCCGCGCTCCTTGCGGTCTTCGAGCGCTGGCGCCCGCTCCCGCATGCGCCCGAGGCCGATCACGACGTGCCGATCCGCGTCCCCGCCGCGCTCCGTCGCGCGGTCGTGTTCGGCGTGCCCGCGCTCGCCCTCGTCTCGCTGGGGCTCGTGATGTCCGGCGTGATCCGCTTCGACGGGAACTGGCGCCACCTCGTCAGCGACACCGAGACCACGCAGTTCGGCCAGTACCTCCGCCACCAGCTGGCCGGCACCTACGATCAGGCGCTGCTCTGGGTGCCGCGCGACGCCGACCTGCCGCGGGTCGCAGCGGTGCTCGACGCGCTCCGCGACGAGCGCGCCGCGGCGGGCGCGTCCTTCGACATCGTCGACGTGGTGGGCCTCGACGAGGTCTTCCCCTCGGCCGAGGCCCAGGCCCGGCGGGCCGCGATCGTCGAGCGCCTCGGCGCCGAGCTCGACCGCATCGAGCCGGGCTACCTCGATGAGGACGGCCTCGCGCGGCTCCGGCTCGCCCGCGAGCTGGTCGAGGGCGCGGTTCCGTTCGGCCTCGACGCGATGCCCTACTCGGTGGTGGGACATTTTCTGACCCAGGACGAGAGCGGCTCGATCGTGCACCTCTCGGCGAACGAGTCGGACGACTCGAACACCGATCTGCTGGTCGCTTGGGCGGAGCAGGCCGAGGCGATCTCCGAGCGCCTCCGCGAGGCCTCGATCGAGGCGCCGATGCTCAGCGAGAACTGGATCGCCGGCGAGATCTTCGCCCGCATCCGCGACGACGCGGGCTTCCTTTCGGTCGCCACGCTGCTCGCGGTGCTCCTCGTGCTGCTCCTCGATCTGCGCCGGCCCCTCGTCAGCCTCGGCGTGCTCGGCTCGGTGCTCATCGGCGTGGTCTCGATGGCCGGCCTCGCGCACCTCGTGGGCGTGCGGCTCAACTTCATGAACGTGGCGATCCTGCCCATCTGCGTGAGCATCTCGCTCGACAACGCGATCCACGTCTACCACCGCTGGCACGAGGCCGGCCGCGGCTCGATCGAGCGGGTGCTGCGCCAGACCACGCGGGCCAACGCGCTCGCGTCGGCGACGAACCTCCTCGGCTTCCTCGCCCTCGTCCTCACCCACCACGAGGGCCTGCGCTCGGTCGCCGCGATCGCGACGGTCGGCGTGCTCGCGACCTACGTGTCCACGACGCTGTGGTTCCCGATGGTGCTCGACACGCTCGATCGCCGCGCGGCGCGCTGAGCTCAGGCGGCGCCGGGAGGCTCGCCGCCGGGGCGCTTCAGCGGATCGACGGTGATCTTCGGCCCGCCGCGCGCATCCCGGTCGCGCCGAGCGACGCCGTACAGCACCATCGCCGCGCCGCCGACGACGAGCGCGAAGCATCCGCAGCCGAGCAGCGCCCAGATGTAGCCGAGGTAGCCGAACGTCACTTGGTGCCGTCCTTCGCGGCCGCGGCGGCGAGGGCCTTCATCCGCTCGCGCAGGCGCGAGGCATAGCCCTCCTTGTTCTCCTGCTTCACGCGCGAGATCGCGAGCGCGTCCGCCGGCACGTCGCGAGTGACCGTGGTGCCGGTGCCGACGTAGGCCCCCTTGCCGATCCGGATCGGGGCCACGAGCTGGCTGTCCGAGCCGATGAAGGCGCCGTCCTCGAGCACGGTCGTGTGCTTGCGGACCCCGTCGTAGTTGCAGAAGATCGTGCCCGCGCCGACGTTCACGCCTTCGCCGATCTGTCCGTCGCCGAGGTAGGCCAGGTGGTTGGCCTTGCTGCCCTTGCCCATGCGGGTCTTCTTCGTCTCGACGAAGTTGCCGACGTGGGTGTCCTCGCCGAGGTCGGTCTCGGGCCGGAGGTGCGAGAAGGGCCCGATCTGCGCGCGCGGACCGACCCGGCTCCGCTCCGCGACGGTGTAGGGCTTGAGGTACGCGCCCGCGTCGACCTCGACGTCGGTGAGCACCGCGCCGACGTCGATCCGCGCGCCCGCGCCGACCACCGTGCGGCCGCGCAGGTGCACGTTCGCCTCGAGGATCGCCTCGGGCTCCACCGTCACGTCGGCGTCGACGAAGACGCTCGCGAGGTCGCGCACCGTCACCCCGCTCCGCGCGAGGCGCACCGCGATGCGTCGCCGGAGGAGGGCCTCGACCTCGGCGAGCTGCGCGCGGTCGTTCACCCCCATCACCGACTCGGCGCTCCAGGGCACCCCGTGCACCCCGCCTGCCGTGCTCGCGAGGGCGACGACGTCGGTGAGGTACAGCTCGCCCTGCGCGTTGTCGCTTCGGAGGCGCCCGAGCGCATCGCGGAGGAACTCCGCATCGACCGCGTAGACGCCGGTGTTCCACTCCTTGATCTCGCGCTCGCGCGGCGAGGCGTCCTTGTGCTCGCGGATGCCGAGCACGCGGCCCTGCTCGTCGCGGAGCACCCGCCCGTAGCCGGTGGGATCGTCGAGCGTCGCGGTGAGGAAGGCGACCTTCGCCTGGGGATCCTTGCGCCGCACCGCGAGCAGGGCCGCGATCGCCTCCGGCTCGAGGAGCGGCACGTCGCCGCAGAGGATGACGACCTCCCCGTGAAAGCCGGTGAGCGCGGGCAGGGCGCAGCGCACCGCATGCCCGGTGCCCCGCTGCTCGTCCTGCACGACCGTCCGCACCTCGGCGCCGAAGTGCGCGAGCACGTGCTGCTCCACCTCGGCCCGGCCGTGGCCGACGACCACCACGATCTCGTCGGCCCCTGCGCCGCGCGCAGCACGGATCACGTGATCGAGCAGGGGCAGGCCCGCGGCGCGGTGCAGCACCTTGGGGAGCGCGCTCTTCATCCGGGTCCCCTGCCCGGCGGCGAGGACGACGGCGCGAAAACGGTCGGTCATCCGCGGGGTCTACGGCCCGCGGCGTCCGGAGGCGAGCAGCCCCGCGCCCCGGGTTTGCGGCCCGAGCGACCACGAATCACAACGCGATGCGTCGTGACTGCATGACAGCGTTTGTGGCAAAGGGTGTCCGTAGGGTCTTCCGGGCAAGGTCGAACGCAATAAAAACATGGTGTTGCAGCGATTGTAGAATTTACTCGTTGACAGCCGTGGCCCGGCGAGTAGCTTCGCGGCCCATGACCTCGACCGACGGGCTCGTC
>Ga0209972_10001297_pt1 | contig 22109 bp, 17 predicted proteins | sample NOAtaG_7_FD_187302 | JGI IMG/M metagenome (GOLD analysis project Ga0209972, IMG submission 187302) | Freshwater lake microbial communities from Lake Erie, under a cyanobacterial bloom - NOAA_Erie_Diel1S_2200h metaG (SPAdes) (version 2) | ecosystem: Environmental > Aquatic > Freshwater > Lake ... | reverse complement strand
CATTGTTTCATTCGTGATGCAGGCTCACGGCAGCCGCACCACATCCAGCAGCGCGCCCACCGGCAGCGCGAGGGTCCCGCGCCGCTCGAACTCGAGGTGATTGCCCTGCCAGCTCCGGTGCTCGCCTGCCGCATCACGGCCGATCACGCGGAGACGGTTCAGCCCCGGCACGAGCGGCACCGGCACCTCGAAGACGCCGGACGACGCGGAGATGGCCGCGAGCGTCGTCCCCGCGAGGTCTTCGACGCGGATCTCGGTGCCATCATCGGCGGTGCCACGAACGGTGAACGTGGGCTCGTCCGTGATCCATGGGCCGTACGCCTCGACGGTGACGGTCGGATCGAGGTTGGCTTCGCCCACCGCCCCCGCCCCGCCGCCGCCTTCGGCGCGGCCGCCGCCAGCCCCGCCCGCCACGTTCGCCCGCACGCCCGCGCCGATGCGATCGCGTGAGACGACCGCGACCCGGCCGCCGCCCCCGCCGCCGCCGCCTGCCGCGCCATCGGCGCCGGTCGCGAGGACGTCGACGTCGACCTCGAGCCCGCCGAGCGCCACGAGCGCGAAGGCGCCTGCCCCCGCGCCGCCTGGGCCCTCGGCCGCACCACCGCCTCCGCCGCCGCACTCCTCGGCGAACCCGTCCAGCGCGCATCCGACGCCGAACGCGGCCCCGCCCTCCCCGGCGCCCATGCCCTGCCCGGCCTCCCCGCGCGCGGCGGAGCCGCCGCCGCCGGCGCCCCCGGCGCTGCTGCCGGCGCCGCCCGCCCCCGCCCCGGTCGCAGGGCCGCTCGCAGCTCCGCGAAGCCCGCCGGGACCCGGTTCGTCTGCCCTCGCCGCGACGTCGACGGTCCCGAGCAGCGAGGCCGATCCGAACACGAACCAGCGCGGGGGCTCGCGCCCAGGGGCGCCGCGAAAGATCGTCTCGGGGGTGCTCTCGAGCGACGATGCGAGGAAGACGCCGCGGACGGTGGCCGTGTCGCCTCCGTTCCGGATCGCGTCGAGCGGCACCACCGACACGGCGGCCCGAAGGGCCGAGCCTGCAGGTCGGCGAACGATGAGGAAGCGGTTCTCCGCGTCGATCGCGGGCGGGAGCGGCATGCCGCGGTCGGGTTCGGTGTCCGGCACCTCGAGCACGACCGCGCAGCCGGCCTCGACGCAGCGCTGGCCGAGCACGACCAGCCCCGCCTCGGCCTCGACCGTCGCGTCCCGAAAATCGGTGCCCGGAGCAGTGAGGAAGGTGACCGCCGCGCCCATGCCCTCGAAGAGCGGCGGCGCCGCGCTCGACGCGACGGCGAACGAAGGCCCCGCGTCGCTGCGCGCCGGCGGAGGCGTTCCTCCGCACCCGGCGGCCGACGCGAGCGCGAGCCCGATCGCCGCGCGCTCGAGCCGCCTCACTCCCGCACGCGCTCGACGAAGAAGCCGTCGTAGGCGTCGCCGTAGTCCTCGTCCCCGGCCGCGAAGACGACGATGCGGACGTTGCCCCGCTGGATGGCCCGCAGGACGTTCGGGAAGACGACGGTGGACTCGGCGGCGGCCGCGTCGTCGGCTGCCACGGCGGCGTCGGTGCCGGCGACGCTTCCGTCGCTGCCTGCGGCCGCGGCGAGGAGCTCGTCGATCGCGCTCGTGCCGCCCTCGGAGGGCGCCTCCGTCGGCGCGCTCGCCGCTTCGGCCGGCGCCTCGGCGGGCGCCGAGGGCGCCTCGTCGGCCGCGTCCGCGGCGGTCGTGGAGGCCGCCGCCTCGCTGGCCGTGATCGGCGGGATCGGGTCGGGGAGGAAGTCGATCGGGCGGCTGCCGCTCGCGACCTCGGCGATGATCGGCTCGAGGCGGGCCAGGACCCACTCGATCGCGGCCTGGCGCTGCTCCGGATCCTCGTCGGTGACGAGCACGCGGTTCTCGAGCTCGTACCAGCGCGAGAAGCCCTTGTTCGGCAGGAGCACCTCCGCCCGCTCGAGCCGGCCGCGATCGCCGAGCGCGAGCCGGAGGTACATGTGCATGTCCCGCTCGATCCGGGTGCCGCCCGGGTTCGGGATCGCGAAGTGGCCGTGGTAGTGCTTGAGGCAGCCGGTCGCGGTGCAGACCGGCGCGGGCGCCTCGCCGAACACGCGGCTGAAGTCGGGGTTGGCGCGGGCGACCGCGCCGAGCGGCGAGCCGTAGTTCCGGATGCCGATGAGGTTCCGCGTCCAGAACTCCATCGCTCGGCCGGCCCAGAGGCGGCGGTCGGTCGCGGCGTCGGCCGCGCGCGCCGCCTCCATCTCCTCGACCCGGGCCTCCTCGACCTCGCGGCGCTCGCCGACGGTCGTGAGGGCGTCGAGCCGCTCCCGGGCCTGCGAGACGTATACGCCGCTCGGGTAGGTGCGGAGGTAGTACTCCAGGCCCTCGCGGCTGCTGTTCCCGGTCTCCCAGATCGTCGTCTCCTGGGCAGAGAGTTCGGTGTTCGCCTCGGCGATGAACGCACCGCCGGGGTAGCGGGCGGCGTACTCGGCGAGGGCGACGAGGCGCTCCTCGCTGTTCGTGTTCTCGCGGATCGCGCGCCAGGCCGCGACCTCCTCGTGGCTCGCGAAGATCGCGCAGCTCGAGATGCCGATCGCGGCGGCGGAACCCAGGACGAGGCGGCGGAGGGAGGGGGTCAGGTGGGTGATCATGCGGGCTCGAAGCGCTTGGAAGAACGCCGGAATTCGGCGGACGAAGGGATCAGGTGGTGTACGCGAGGCAGGGGTCGTCGCATTCGGGGAGGCGGTCGGACGGGGTGCCGAGGCGACCGAAGTCGGACAGGGCATCGAGGCACAGCTCGAAGGAGCCGCGGCTCGGTGTGCAGCCAGCGAACGCCGCGGGGGCGCAGCGCTCGACCAGCGCGTCGTCGTTGCAGGTCGCCTCGAACACGTCGCGCGCGAGCCGGCCAGCGACGAGTTCCCGGCGACAGAGGTAGCTCTCGCGCTCGAAGCACACTTCCTCCGCCGTCGGCGGCCCAGCGGGGGCGCAGGCGCTCAGGCTGCCGGCGGCCGTCGAGAGGCTGAGCAAGAGTGCGCGCACGGGCTCAGATCCCGCTCGGGCAGAGGTTGATGCACTCGACGATTTCGGTGCTCGCCGTGCCGAATCGGCCGGGGTCGCGGAGCGCGTTCAGGCACGCCTCGACCGAGGCCCCGGAGGGGATGCAGTCCGCCCAGGTGCGGCGGGTATCGCAGAACGGCGCGATCGCGTCGTAGCAGGCGACGAACTGGGCCTCGTCGATGCGGCCCGACTCGAGCTCGCGGCTGCAGACGAGGCCGCGGCTGTCCAGGCAGTAGCGGTAGGCGTCCGGCGTGCTGTCCCCGGAGGGAGCGCAGCTGCCGACGAAGCCGGGCGCAGGTCCGCCGAGGACGACGAACGCGAGCGCACCGAGGACCAGCCGGCGCACGGCGCGGTAGGAGGAGGAACGGGGGGCGGGGGTCTTCATGGAAGGAGCTCGTAGTCGATGACGAGGCCGGCCTCGAGCGAGACGAGGGGGTGGTACTCGTTGCCGAAGAAGATGGAGAACGAGGCCTCGGCGTAGGCGCCGAAACCAGCGAGGAACTTGATGATCGGGCCGACGCCGACCTCGGCGCCCCAGTTGAACGCGGAGGCGGCGGTGACGGAGGCGCCGACCCGGCCGAGGAGCTGGATCCAATCGTCGAACCAGACGCGGAGGAGGTACTGCGGGGTGAAGGTCCAGGCGGCGAGCGGGTCGACCCCGTACACGATGCCGTCGCGGTCGGGGAACCCCTCCCCATTCAGCGGGGTCGCGACACCCAGGCCGACGCCGTGCTGCAGGTCGCCGTCCCCCTCGAAGAAGTAGCCGCCGCGCAGCTGCAGGTAGGGCGGCGCGAAGCGGTTCTGGTTGAGCACGCCGACCCCCTCGTACTGGAGGATGCGGATCGTGAGGCCGGCGCCCAGGCTCCCGAAGACACGCGCGTAGCGGTGCCTGGGAGGACCCGAGGGAGTCGCCGGCGTGTCCGTGGTCCCATCGCCCCAGGCGTACGAGCCGCGCGAGGTGCCGGCGCGCTCGTCGTCCTGGGCCGACGCGGGGCCGGCGGGACACCAGAGAAGAACGGTCAGAAGTGCGAGGGGACGCCAAGACGACGCAAACACGGCGCGGAGCGTACCAGAGTCGCCGCGAAGACTTCAACCTCGTCCGCAGCGCCGCGCCCGCGGCGCGCCGTGGTAAGACCTGCGGGTGGCACGGTTCGGTCTTGGATTCCTGGTGGCGAGTCTGCTCTGGGCGGCCCTCGGCGCGGGCCTTCACCTCGGCCTCGGATGGGGGCCACCGCCGGGGATCGAGAGCGTGCCCGTCGAGGTCGCAGCGGCCGAGGAAGCCCCCGTCGAGGAGGAAGCCGCAGGCCCGCGCCGCCGGCGCGATCGAGCCCGCTCCGGGGGAGGCGCGCGCCGCATCGAGGAGGCGGTGCCCAGCGGCGAGGCGACCATCGGCGACGACCTCCGGGAGGGGGAGATGCGCACCCTCGACGGCGAGGGGACCGGGGGCGAAGAGCAACTGTCGGGGGCCGAGGTCGAGGCGGGCTTCGATGGCGCGATGGGCCGGATCCGGAGGTGCTTCTTGCTCGCGCCAGGCGATGAACCCGTCACTGGAACGCTGACCTTCGGCCTGCGGATCGCGGGGACCGGACGGGTCAGCGCGGTGAACCTCTCGGGGCCGCGGGCGCTCACCAGCGGCGAGCCCGGGGACTGCCTCCGCGACGCGGCGCGCGGGATCGTGTTTCCGACCTTCGACGGCCCGGAGATGGTCGTCCGCTACCCCATCACGCTGGAGTGAGCGTGGCCCGCAAGAAGCCTTCCCGCCCCCCCGTCGGGGCCGAACGCGCCGAGCCCCCTGCCCCGCCTGCTGGCCCGCTGGACGAGGACCCCACGCTCACCGCCCGCCGGGTGCGGGGCGCGCGCGCGGCGATCGTGCTCGGCACCCTCGCCGCGTTCGTCGGGACCTTCGACAACGCGCTCCTGCGGAACTGGGACGACGAGCGTTTCCTCGCCGATCCGGACGTGCTGAGGCCCTCGCTCGCGGGCCTCGTCGGGTTCTTCACCGAGGTTCGGTACGAGGCCTACCACCCGCTGCACCTGCTCTCGTACTGGCTCGACGTGCCGTGGGTGGGCCACGAGGGCGCGGTCGCGGCGGCCGTCGTGCACGGCACGAACCTCGCGCTCTGGATCGGGGCGCTGCTCGTGGCCTTCGAGCTGCTCCGGCGGCTCGGGCTGAGCCCGCTCGCAGCCGCCGTCGCGACGCTGGCCTTCGGAATTCATCCCCAGGCGGTCGAGGTCGTCTGTTGGGCGTCGGCGCGCAAGGACATCCTCGCGATCGGACTCGCGATCGGCAGCGTGCTCGCGCACCTCGGCGTCGCAGCCGAGGCGGACATCCTGCGGGACCGGCGCGCTTGGCTCTCCCGCGGGCTCTTTCTGCTCGCGGCCCTCGCGAAGACGACCGTGCTGCCGCTGCCCCTCGCGCTCGTGGGCATCGATCTGTGGACCCGGCGGCGCTCGCTCCGGGATGCCGTCCGGCTGCAGCTGCCGGCGCTCGGCGTGGCGCTCGCCCTGGGCCTCGTGGTCATCCGCGTCTGGCAGGACAACCACATGATCCGCAACACTGGGACGGATCGCGAGCCGTTCGATGCGGCGCTCGTCCCGGCGACGCTGTTCCACCTGCTCGAGGCCGCGCTGTGGCCGCTGCGCCTCGCGGCGATCTACCCGCTCCAGCGGCACGAACCGCTGCCCCTGGCGCTCGGCCTCGCCGCGTGTGTGGCGATCGCGGCCGGCCTCGTGGTGGCCTGGCAGCAGCGCGAGCGGGCCTTCGGAGCCCGGCTCGGGCTCGGGCTCAGCTGGTTCCTGCTCTTCGCGCTGCCGGTCCTCAACCTCATCCCGATGTACTTCCAGTGGCAGGACCGCTACGGCGTGCTCTCCCTGTTCGGGCTCGCGGTCGTGGTCGGCGCCGGGCTCGATGCGCTCCGCACGGAGAACCAGCGCGAGACCGCGATCCGGGTGCTCGTCAGCGCGGCGGTGCTGCTCCTGCCTCTCGGGCACCTCACCACCCTGCAGGTCGAGACCTGGCGCGACGAGAATCACCTCTGGGGCCACGCCACCCGCACCCAGCCGAACGCCGTCTACGCGTGGATCAAGCTCGGGGAGACGCGGCGCGACCGCCGCGACGTCGAGGCCGCGGTGCGGGCCTACGCCCGGGCCGTCGAGGTGGCCCCGGAGCTGAGGATGGCCCACGCAGGGTTTCTCTCCGCGCTGGCCCTCCGCGACGAGCGCAACGAGGGCATCGCTCCGTCCGCGGCCCTCTCGCTCGCGACCCGGTACCTCGTCCTCATCGACGACGCCCGGCGCCTGCGGGATCTCGCCTCGGAGATGGTCGATCAGGGCTACCAGGACGCCGCGGCCTACGTGCTTGGTCGCTCGCTCGACCTCGATCCGGTGAGCAACGAGCGGCTCGAGCGGGCCATCCTCGTGCAGCTGCGCGGCGGCAACGCGTTCATGGCGCGCTTCTACCTCTCCCGCCTCACGAGCCGGCCCATGCTGCCGGAGGTCACAGCGTTCTGGGAGGCCGAGCGCGAGCGGCTGGGACTCGTCACCGACGAGGAGCGGGAAGCGCGCGAGCGCGTGGAGCGGCCCGAGCCGACGCCCCTCGTGCTGCCCGGCACGCCCTGAGGCCCTGCTCAGCCGCCCGGGCGGATCACGACGAGGGCGACGTTCACCAGCGCGAAGAGCAGGGTCAGCCCGAGCGCGATGACGAAGGGCCGGCTCGCGTCGGAGCGACCGGGGCGCGTGCGCGCGAGCATCATGCCGTGCACGCCCGAGAGCACGAGCCCGATCGTGATCTTGCCGTGCATCCATCCGGCGCGCGCGTACACGTCCCAGGCGCCCACCAGCATCGCGACGCCGCCGAGCCAGGCGAGCAGCAGGCCGGGCGTCGCGAGGATCCGGAGCGCGGCCCGGATCGAACCGATGCCGGCAGCGCGCTCGGCCTCGGGCTTGCCCGTAAGCGCGATCGCGGAGACCGCCGCGGAGGCCATCCCGCCGACCCAGAGGATCACGCCGAGGACGTGAAGAATGCGCGCGAGCTCGCCGGTCACGCGCCGGCTCCGCCGATGGGCCGCTCGTAGACGCGGTAGGTCTTGTAGATGCGCGCGCCCATCGACTTGATGCCGAGGTTGATGGGGCGGTTGTCCTCGAGCGTCCAGCTCAGCTCGCCCCACTCGTAGCCGCGCTGCTCGCCACGCTTGGCGATCTCGACGTAGAGCGCGTGCGACAAGCCAGCGTATTTCCTCACGTTTCGGAGCTCGCTGGAGATCCCGAGCATCATCAGGCGGCCGCTCTTGGGGCGGCGGATCTTCAGGCGCCAGATGAGCTTCGCGAGGGTGTAGGGGTTCACCTTGCCGTCGAAGTCGCGGATGACCTCGTTGAGGTTCGGCAGCGTGATGCACATCCCGACGGGCCGGCCGTGGAGCTCGGCGATGAACGCGAGGTCCGGGTCGAGGATGAGCTTCAGGTCCGCGCCCATCTTCTTCGCCTCGGCCTCGGTCGCCGGGACGTAGCCCCAGTTGTTCTGCCAGGCGTCGTTGAAGATGCGGAGGATGTGCCGGAGCTCGGTGTCCATCTGGCGGGGCCGCACCGAGCGGAGCGTGATCTCCGGCATCGCCTTGATCTCCTCCCACGCGCGGAGCGCGCGCTCGGGGATCCGGCCGACGTCGAAGCGCCACGCGTAGAGATCCTTCGCCTTGGCGAGCCCTGCGCGGGTCGCGATGCGGTCCTGCCAGGGGCGGGAGTGGCTCATCATGAGCGCGGGAGGATGCTCGAAGCCATCGACGAGCAGGCCGACCTCCTCGTTCATCGTCAGCGAGATCGGGCCGCGCATGCGGGTCATGCCGCGCCGCGCCAGCCACTCCTCCGCACGCGCGAGCAGCGCCGCGCCCACCTCGTCGTCGTCGACGGTGTCGAAGAACCCGAAGAACCCGGTGCGGTCCTGGTATCGCTTGAGGTGCTCGTGGTCGAGCTGCGCGGTGATCCGCCCCGCGAGCCGACCGTCCCGCCAGGCGGTGAAGATGGCGAGCTCGCCCCGCTCGAAGAACGGGTTCTTGCCCGGGGTGAGCCGCTCGCGGATGTCCATCCCGAGGGGCTCGATGTGGGCGGGATCTCCCGCGAAGACGAGCCGACCGGCGTCGAGGAAGGGCTCGATGTCCTTGCCGGGCTGGTGCTCGCGGATGTCGATCGCCATCGTGGGCGGCCTTCTGCCACGGCCCGGCGATCCGCGCCAAAACGCAGGTCAGCGCGCCCCGGCGTAGCGGCGGCCGAGCTCCGCGCAGAGCGCCTCGAGCTGCTCTTGGTCGACCTCGTCGAACGCGGCCGGGGCATCGGAGTCGACGTCGAGCACGGCGAGCAGCCGCTGGTCCGGCGTCAGGACGGGGACGACGATCTCGGAGAGCGTGCTCGAGCTGCAGGCGATGTGCTCGGCGAAGGCGTGCACGTCGGGCACGAGCTGGGTCTGCCGGGTGCGGGCCGCCGCGCCGCACACGCCGCGGGCGAAGTCGATGACGAGGCAGCCGTGACCGCCCTGGTACGGGCCGACCTTCAGCGTGCTCGGGGCGACCACGCGGTAGAAGCCGGTCCAGTCGTAGGCCTCGAAGGCGTGGTGCAGCTCGCAGACGACGGTGGCCATCGCGGCGACCCAGTCGCTCTCGCCCTCGATCAGGCTCTCGATGCTGGCGCGGACCTGGGTGTAGGCGGCGCGCTTGGCCTCCGCGGAGGCGCCCAAGGGGAGGCGGGAAACGAGCATCCGCGCAGTTTGAGTGAATGCGCGGAGGGGGCCACTACGTCGGTGGCGCCGCGCCATGCCCACCGCTACATCTCGGCCCCTCGCATGACCCTGACGGCGCTTCCTTCCCGCCCGGGCGCGGCCTCTTCCGGGGCTTCCGACGCCGGTCCACATCCCCTCTCCGAGGCGCCGCAGGCCGGCGCACCCGCCTCGGGACTCGGATCCCACCAGCGCCGCATCCGGAGCCGCTCGGGACCGCCGCGCGTGGCGCAGGGCGATGCGCCGGCGGCGCGTCAGGGCGCAGCGGCGTTCGCCCTCCGGGCGGCGATCTTGGCATCCGTGGGCGCGGCCTTCGCGGCCTCGCTGTTCCGCCTCGCCGCGGCCCTGCTCGATGCGGCGCTGCGCGGCGACCTCCTCACGTTGGCCCTCGGCGGCTTCGCGGGCCTCGTCGTCGCGCACTTCCTCACCACCGTCGTCCTCGCGCTGCGCTACCGGGCCGCATCGCCCCCGCCCGACGCGAAGCTACCCTCGGTGACCGTCATCGTCCCGGCCTACAACGAGGGCGCCGCGGTGCGGGTCGCCCTCGAGAGCGCGCTGGCCGCCGACTACCCGGAGGAGCGGCTCGAGATCCTTGCGATCGACGACGGCTCCGCGGACGACACCTGGCAGCACATCGAGGCGGTCGCGCTCGCGTCCCGCGGCCGCGTGCGGGCGCTGCGTCAGCCGCGGAACCAGGGCAAGCGCGAGGCCCTGCGGCTCGGCTTCGAGGAGGCCCACGGCGAGATCGTGGTGACGGTCGACTCGGACTCGAAGATCGGCCGGGGTGCGATCCGGGCGATCGTCGCGCCGATGTGCGCGGACCCCGAGGTGGGTGCGGTCGCTGGACGGGTCCTCGTGCTGAACCGCAGCGCCAACCTGTGGACGCGGCTGCTCTCGGCCCGCTTCGTGGTGACCTTCGATCTCGCGCGCGCGGCACAGTCGCATTTCGGCGCGGTCCTCTGCACGCCCGGGGCGCTGAGCGCGTACCGACTCGCCGCGGTCCGCGCGGTGCTCGACCGGTGGTCGACCCAGACCTTCCTCGGACAGCCCTGCACCATCGCCGAGGACCGCGCGCTCACCACGTGGATCCTGCGTGAAGGATTCCGCTCGGTGTACCAGCGGACCGCGATCGTCGAGACGATCGTGCCCACGACGCTCGCCCGCATCGCCCGCATGATGATCCGCTGGGAGCGCGGCAACATTCGCGAGGGGCTCGTGATGCTGCCGGTGCTGCCGACCGCGTGGCGGCCGCGGGATCGCTGGTGGCCCGCGTTCGAGATCGTCCTCGAGTTGCTGCAGCATCCCGTGGGCTGGGTGGCGATCGCGCTCGCGCTTCCCGCGCTCGCCGACGCGGAACACCTGCCGACGGTGCTCGCCCTCGTGCTGCTCGGCGCGCTCGTGCAGAGCCTCTACGTGCTGCGCTCCGAGCGGCTCTCGGAGTTCTTCTACGGCACGCTCTACGCGCTCGGGGCGATGATCGGCCTCGCGTGGCTCTTCCCCTACTCGCTCGCGACCGTTCGCGATGGGCGCTGGCTGACCCGCTGAAGCGGGGGGCGAAACGCGGAGCGCGGCGGTGATCCTGCTCGCGTACGCGGGGCTCGGGCTGAGCGCCGTGCTCTTGGCGGCCTGGGCCTGGCCGGAGGGGCGGGCGCTCGAGCGCGCGACGCTGGCGGCGGTGCTCGTGCCGGCGCTCTCGGTCGGATCCATCGTCGCGCTCGGTTGGGTGCACGCCATCGCGCCGCTGCCCTATGCGCTGGCGCTCCTCGCCCTCGCTTCCATCGCCGCCGCGATCGGAGGCCCCGGGGCACGCGCGAGGGTCGTGAGCGACCTCGGCTCGGCCCGCGCGCTTCTCGTCTCCATCCGCCGCGAGCCGGTCCTCCTCGCGCCCGCGCTGGCCGGCCTCGCGCCCCTGCCCGTGGCGGCGCTCGCGGCAGCCCTCGCGCCTCCGTGGGCCTGGGATGCGCTCGGCTACCACCTCCCCATCGTGCACGACGCGCTCGCGACCGGAACGCTGCGGGAGGTGCCGACCACCGTCGCGTACGTGAACACGTATCCGCACTTCGTGGACCTCTCCTTCATCGCGTTTCGGTTGGCGCTCCCGGACCCGACGCTGATCGAGCTCGGGCAGCTGCCCTACCTCCCGGCGGGCTGGCTGGGCATCGCGCTGCTCGCGGCGCGCGCCGGGGTGCCGAGCCACCGCGCGCTGGCCTTCGCGCTGCCGCTCGCCGCGATCCCGGTGTTCTCGCTCGAACTCGCGACGAACTACGTCGACGTCGCGGTGGCCTCCCTGGCCCTCGCCGGCTTCGCGCTGACCGGCAGCGCGCACCGTGCGGGCTGGCTCGGGGCGGGGCTGGCGCTCGGGATGCTCCTCGGAAGCAAGCCCTCGGCGCCTCCGCTCGCGCTGCTCGGCGTCGGGCTCGTGCTGGCGCGTACGTGGCGCGCCGGCGCCCTGCGCTGGGGGCTCGGCGCCGCGCTGACGACGTTCGTGGTGGGCAGCCCGACCTACCTTCGGAACGTGCTCGTGCACGGCAACCCGACCTGGCCCGTCGAACTGCGGCTCGGCCCGCTGACGCTGCGGGGCGAGGTGTCCGTCACCGAGCTCGCACAGCAGGGCCTCCGCGAGCCCTACCGCTCGATGGGCTGGCTCGGACGGCTCGCCTCGTCGTGGGGCGAGATCGTGCCGGCCCATCCGATCTACGACATGCGGATCGGTGGGCTCGGGCCGGTGCTCTGGCTGCTCCTCGCGGCGCTCGTTCCGCTGGCCGTGCAGGTGGCGCGAAGCGAGCGACGTCGCGCGCTGCTCGAGGCGCTGCTGCCGATCACGGTTGCGTCGCTCGGCACGCTCGCCGCCCCGGCCGCGTACTGGGCCCGCTACACCCTCGCCCTGCCCGGTGCGCTGCTCGCGGCCTACGCCGTGCTGCTCGAGGGCACGCCCCGGTGGCGGGCCGCCGGGAGCGTGGTCCTTGGCGGGCTCTCCGCGGCCGCGCTCGCGATCACGCTCCCCGGCTTCACCGCGGGCGGGCCGAGCCTCCTCGCGCTGCTCGGCATGGACCGGCAGGAGCGCATGGCGGCGGTGGCGGTGGACGCGCAGGAGCTCGACTGGGCCGCCGCGCGCGAGGCGGTCGGCCCCGGAGAGGCCTTCGGCTACGACCCCTGCTTCGGCATGCCGGGGCGCATCGTCCGCGACGACGCCACGAGCCGCGTCGCGCTCTTCGACCGCGCGCACGCGACGCTCCCCGAGCTCGACGCCTGGCTGCGCCGCGAGGGGGTGCGCGTCGTGGTGCTCGGCGAGGCCTGGCACGCGCCGCTCGCCCGCACGCACCCCGAGCGTTTTCGCGAGCGCTTCCGGTCGCTCTACCCCGACTGGCAGCCCTGCGCGGTCTTCGACGTGCTCGGCGAGTGAGACGGTCCGTCGCGGAATCGCCGGGGCCGCCGGGTGCGTGGTAAGACCGCGGCGCCATGGCAGCGGAACAAGGCGTGTTCGAAGCGGTCTCCACGAAGGTCTCGTTTCCCGAGCTCGAGCAGCGGCTCCTGAAGCTCTGGGCGGATGAGCGGGTCTACGAGCGGTCGGTCGAGGAGGCGAAGGAGCGGCCGCGCTTCGTGTTCTACGAGGGGCCACCGACCGCGAACGGCATGCCGCACCCGGGCCACGTGATGACCCGGGCGATGAAGGACGTGATCCTCCGGCACCGGGCCATGAAGGGCTTCTACGTGCCCCGCCGCGGCGGCTGGGACACGCACGGGCTCCCGGTCGAGGTCGAGGTCGAGAAGGCCCTCGGGATCAGCGGGCGGACCGCCATCGTCGAGTACGGCGTCGAGGCCTTCACCCACCGCTGCATCGAGTCGGTGTTCCGCTACATCGACGAGTGGCGGAAGATGACCCAGCGCATCGCGTTCTGGGTCGATCTCGATGCGGCCTACGTCACCTTCCACAAGTCCTACGTCGAGAGCGTGTGGTGGGCGCTCAAGACGCTCTTCGATCGGGGGCTGCTCTACCAGGACTACAAGGTCGTGTGGTGGTGGGCGCAGGGCGGCACCGCGCTCAGCTCGGGCGAGGTCGGGCAGGGGTACAAGAAGGTCGACGACCCCTCGATCTTCGTGCGCTTCCCGGTGCTCGGCGCGGAGAAGACCTCGCTCCTCGCCTGGACGACGACGCCGTGGACCCTGCCCTCCAACGTGGCGCTCGCGGTGAAGGCCGACCTCGACTACGCGCTCGTCGAGCACGAGGGCGAGCGCTTCTACGCCGCGGCCGCGGTGGTCGAGAAGGTCTTCGGCAAGGGCGCGACGGTGCTCGAGACGAAGAAGGGCGCCGAGCTCGTCGGGACGAAATATGTCCCGCCCTTCTCGTTCAAGGCGCCGGAGAACGGGCGGGCCCACGAGGTCATCGCCGGCGACTTCGTCACCGCCGACACCGGCTCGGGGCTCGTGCACACCGCGCCCGCCTTCGGCGAGGACGACTTCCGCGTCTGCCGCGAGACCGGGATGGGCTTTCTCCAGCTCGTGAAGCCCGACGGCACCTTCAGCGACGAGGTGACCGAGTGGAAGGGCCGCTTCGTGAAGGACGCGGACCGCGACATCATCCGGAACCTCCGGCAGCGCGGGATCCTCTTCAAGGAAGAGGTCTACAGCCACGACTACCCGTTCTGCTGGCGCCGCTCGAGCGACCCGCTGATCCAGTACGCGCGGCGCTCCTGGTTCATCCGCACGACCCAGGAGATCCGGCACGTCATCGAGAACAACCAGCAGATCCACTGGGAGCCCGAGCACATCAAGGACGGCCGCTTCGGTGAATTCCTCAAGTCGAACGTCGACTGGGCCATCTCCCGCGAGCGCTTCTGGGGCACCCCGCTGCCCATCTGGATCAACGACGCGACCGGGGCGATGAAGGCTTGCGGGAGCGCGGACGAGATCCTCGCGCTGAACCCCCGCGCCTTCGATCACTTCCGCGCGGCGCAGGCCAAGGACCCGAGCCTCTCCGAGCACCTCATGGTCCACAAGCCGTGGGTCGACGAGGTCACCTTCACCCTGCCCGGCGAGCCCGGCACCTACCGGCGCGTGCCCGAGGTCATCGACTGCTGGTTCGACTCCGGCTGCATGCCCTTCGCGCAGCACGGCTACCCGCACCAGAACCAGGCGGAGTTCGAGGCCGAGTTTCCCGCCGACTTCATCACCGAGGCGATCGATCAGACGCGCGGCTGGTTCTACTCGCTGCTCGCGGTGAGCACGCTCCTCTTCGGCGACCGGCCGACGCCCCACCCGTTCAAGAACTGCACGGTGATGGGCATCATCACCGACGACAAGGGGCAGAAGCTCAGCAAGTCCCTGAAGAACTACAAAGAGCCCACCTACATGTTCGACCAGTTCGGGGCCGACGCGGTGCGCTGGGCGCTCTACGCGCAGGCCATCCCCGGGCAGACGAACAAGTGGTTCGAGGGAGGCGCGATCGACGCGACGAAGGACCTGCTCCTCAAGGTCTGGAACGTCTATTCGTTCTTCGTCACCTACGCGAACATCGACGCCTGGGATCCCTCGGCGGCGCGGCCGAAGGTGGCCGAGCGCGCCGAGCTCGATCGCTGGATCCTCGCCGAGCTCGACGGGGCGATCGGCGCGGTCGACGGCTCGCTGGCGGCCTACCGGACGCACCCCTCGGCGCGCGCCCTCGCGGACTTCGTGGACGCGCTCAGCAACTGGTACGTGCGGCGCAGCCGGGACCGCTTCTGGGCGAGCGGGCAGAGCGCCGACAAGGACGCCGCGTTCGCCACGCTCTACGAGGTCCTCGTCGATCTGAGCCGGCTGCTCGCGCCCTTCGTGCCCTTCCTCGCCGAGGCGCTGCACCAGAACCTGGTGCGGCGCGCGGGCGGCGCGGTGAGCGTGCACCTGACGAGCTTCCCGGCCTGCTCGGCCGACCGCTCGAACGACGCGCTGCGGGCGGAGATGCAGCTGGTCCGCGACGTCGTCGCGCTCGGCGGCCGGGTGCGCGCCACCGAGAAGCTCAAGGTGCGGCAGCCCCTCGGCGAGGCCATCGCGGTCGTCGCGAGCGAGCGCGACAAGGCGGTGCTCGAGCGCAACCGCGCGGTCATCGAGGACGAGCTGAACGTCGAGCGGCTCTCCTTCGCGACGAGCCCGGAGCAGTACGTGGAGTTCCAGGTCCTGCCGAACTTCCGTGCGCTCGGGCCGAAGCTCGGCAAGGACGTGCCGGCGTGCAAGGCCGCGCTCGCCAACGCCGACGGCGCCGCGCTCTTCCGCGAGCTCGGCGCGCGCGGGGCCATCGAGGTCGCGCTGCCCGACCGGACCGTCACCCTCGAGGGCGCGGAGATCGAGATCCGGCTCTCCGCCAAGCCGGGCTTCGCCGCCGCGAGCGACCGGGGCCAGGTCGTGGTGCTCGACACGACCCTCACCGAGGCGCTCCGCAAGAAGGGCCTCGCCCGCGAGGTCGTGAGCAAGCTGCAGGCGGTCCGCAAGGAGCTCGCCCTGCCCTTCACCGCGCGCATCGCGATCCGCTACGAGGCGCCGGCCGAGCTCGCGGACGCCATCGCCGCGCACCGCGATCACATCGCAGGCGAGGTGCTCGCGTCCGTCCTCGAGCCCGCGGCGCTCCCGGCCGAGCACCGGAGCGCCGGCGTCGAGCACCACACGCTGCGCTTCACGCTCGAGCCGGTCTGACCCGACGCGCCCGGCCTCAGAGATACGGGCCGCAGGTCCCGCGCGCCGGGTAGCAGGTCTCGCTGTAGCCGAGCAGGTACGGGCACTCCTCGGGCGTGCTGCAGGTGCAGCGCGTCGCAGGGATGCAGGGCCCCCAGCAGCTTCCTTCCACCGAGGGCAGCTCGCCCATGCCGCAGGCGGGGGGCAGGGCATCGCAGAGCACGCGGCGGCCATCGCACGATCCGGTCGAGGTGGGCGCATCGAGCGATGCAGGCGCGTCGGGCCCAGAGGGCGCATCGAGCGCGGGCGGCACGTCGAGCGCAGGCGCGTCCGCAGCGGGCGGCGCGTCCGGAGCGGACGCATCGGCCGCGGGCGGCGTGTCGAGCGCAGGCGCATCGACGAGAGGCGACGCGTCGGTCGCCGGCGCAGGCCCGGGGCAGCCGGTGAGGACGAGGACCAGGGCACAGAACGAGGCGCGGGCGGACATCGATGGGGAGTCTGCCACGGCGTTCGCGCTCAGCCCGAGCTCGGCAAGCAGGGCGCCGGGGGGTCGACGTAGTCGACGTCCACGCCGCGCCAGGTACGGAACGTGGTGCGGCCTTCGGCGCGGGCGACGATCGCGTCGGGCACCACCGAGACCTTCCCCATCCCGCCGGGGGTGTCGACGATCAGCTTCGGCACCGCGAGCCCGGAGACGCGCCCCTGCAGCGCGCCGAGCAGCTCGACCCCACGCGAGAGCGGCGTGCGCAGGTGTCCCGTGCCGCGAACCGGATCGGCCTGCAGGAGGTAGTAGGGACGCACGCGGCAGGAGACGAGCTCGGTGAAGAGCTCCTCGAGCACCTTCGCGTCGTCGTTCACGCCGCGGAGCAGCACCGATTGGTTCATCACCGGCAGCCCGTGATCGACGAGCCGCGCGAGCCCCTGCCGCGCGATGGGCGTGAGCTCCTTGGGGTGGTTGAAGTGGGTCATCACCCAGACCGCCGGGTGACGGCGCAGCGCGCGGCAGAGCGAGGGCGTGATCCGCTGCGGCAGGGTGACGGGCGTGCGTGTCGCGACGCGCACCCAGCGCACGCTGGGGATCGCCGCGAGCCGAGCGAGCAGCGCCTCGATGCGCGCGTCGCTCGTCACGAGGGGATCGCCCCCCGACAGGATCACGTCGCGGATCTCCGGGTGCGCGGCGAGGTGCGCGAACGCGGGCTCGAGCACCTCGAGCGAACGGGCGCCTCCGCCCTGCCCCACCATCCGCGATCGCGTGCAGAAGCGGCAGTACACCGAGCACCGATCGGTCGTCAGCAGGAGCGCGCGATCGGGGTACCGCTGCACGAGATGCGGAGCGACCTCGTGGGCCTCTTCGCCGAGTGGATCGCGGAGGTCGCCCGGGACCTCGGTCGCTTCATCGGCGACGGGCACGGCCTGCCGCCGGATCGGACATGCCGGATCGTCCCGATCGATCAGCGACGCGTAGTAGGGCGTGATGGAGATCGGAAAGCCCGCCTCGGTCGCGCGCGCGATCCCTCGGCGCTCGTCGCCCGTGAGCGCGAAGGCGGACTCGAGGGCCGAGAGATCCGTGAGCGCCCCGCGCACCTCGGCGCGCCAGGCGGCATCGTCGTCGGCCACCGGCAAGCGGGCCACGGTGTCGGCTCGGGCCATGGAAGGCGGGAGATACCGCCGGCCCCCCGCGCGCGCACCTCGCCCGCGCTCGGGCCTGCGCTATCACAGCGCGCGATGCGTTCCGGTGCCCTCCTCGCCCTCGCCCTCGTCGCCTGCGGATCGCCCGAGCCGGCCGAGACGCCGACCGCGCCCGAGGCGCCCGCGACGACGCCCCCCGCGGCAGAGACCCCACCGGCGGCCTCCCCCGTGGCCGAAGCTCCGGCCGCGGAGGAACCGGCAACGGTGGAAGCCGCTCCGGCCATCCCCGAGGCGATCTGCGAGCGTGCGCGAGCGTGCTGCCGTGCCTACGTCGAGGCGATCCCGTCGGCGCGCCGCCCCCTCGAAGAGCGAGGTTGCACGGAGATGGACGAGGTGCTCGTCGAGGCCGGCTCGGCCGCGGACGAGGCCTGCGAGGCGGCGATCGGCGGCTGGCGACAGTCGCTTCAGCTCACCGGCCTCGAGGTCCCCGCCGCGTGCGCGGAGCCCTGACGCGGGATCAGCCCATGTGCTGGATGATCGCGGTGCCGAACTCGGAGCACTTCACCTGCTTGGCTCCGTCCATCATGCGGGCGAAGTCGTAGGTGACGGTCTTGGCGCCGATCGCGCCGTCCATGCCCTTGATGATGAGGTCCGCGGCGGCGTCCCAGCCGAGGTGACGGAGCATCATCTCGCCCGAGAGGATCACGCTGCCCGGGTTCACCTGATCCTTGTCGGCGTACTTCGGCGCGGTGCCGTGCGTCGCCTCGAAGATCGCGTGCCCGGTGACGTAGTTGATGTTGCCGCCGGGGGCGATGCCGATGCCGCCGACCTGCGCCGCGAGCGCGTCGGAGAGGTAGTCGCCGTTCAGGTTCAAGGTCGCGATCACGTCGAAGTCGGTCGGCCGCGTGAGCACCTGCTGCAGCGTGATGTCGGCGATCGAGTCCTTGATGCGGAGCTTCGACTTCCACTTGCCGCCGCCGTGGGTGTCCCAGAGCTTCAGCGCCGCCTCGACCTCGGCGTGCAGCTCGGCCTTCTGCTTGGGCGGCAGCATGTCGTAGCCAGGCTCCACCTGCCGGGCGTTGGCCTCGACCGAGAGGTTGGCGTCGGCCTCCTTATTGCCGAGGATCCACGTCTCGCGCTCGGTGACGACGTGCTCGCGGAACTGCTGCACCGCGAGGTCGTAGCCCCAGGTGCGGAAGGCGCCCTCGGTGAACTTCATGATGTTCCCCTTGTGCACCAGCGTGACGCTCTTCTTCTTGTAGCGGAGGGCGTACTCGATGGCGGCGCGCACGAGGCGCTCGGTGCCGTCCTGGGAAACGGGCTTGAGGCCGATGCCACTCGACTCGGGGAAGCGGATCTTTCCGAACTCCTTGGGGAAGTTCTCCTTCATGAAGGCCAGGACCTTCTTCGCGTTCTCGCTGCCGGCCTCCCACTCGATGCCGGCGTAGATGTCCTCGCAGTTCTCGCGGAAGATCACCATGTCGCACTTCTCGGGGGAGCGGACCGGCGAGGGCACACCCTTGAACCACCGCACCGGACGCAGGCACACGTAGAGGTCGAGCATCTGCCGGAGCGCGACGTTCAGCGAGCGGATGCCACCGCCGATGGGCGTGGTGAGCGGGCCCTTGATGCCGACCAGGTACTTCTTGAAGCCCTCGACGGTCTCGTCGGGGAGCCAGTTGTTGTAGGTCAGGAAGGCCTTCTCGCCGGCGTAGACCTCCCACCAGTGGATCTTCTTCTGGCCTCCGTAGGCCTTCTCGACCGCAGCGTCGAGGACGCGCACGGAGGACTTCCAGATGTCGCGGCCGGTCCCGTCACCCTCGATGAAGGGGATGATCGGGTCGTTCGGCACCTGGAGGGCACCGTCGGCGTTCATGGTGATGGCGGTGCCGGACTTCGGCGGCGGGAACAGGGGGGCGGTCATGTCGTGAACTCCTCGGGCGGCCGACTCGCCGCCGGTGAACTCGTCGCTCGGAGCCGGCATCGGCGCGGGACGGGCGGTGAGGGTGTACCACGGCCGCGGCGGGGCCGTCGCATTCGCGATCAGGGGCTTCGTCCGAGGGACGCGCAGGCCGCCGATTCGTTCGTGATTTCTGCGGCATCGGTGTCCGCTCCGGCGCCGCTCCCGACCTCGGCGAGCGTGCAGTGAGGCTCGGGATCGAAGGGGTTGAGCCGGATGGCCTCGAGCGACTCCGCGCGCGCGCGATCGGTGTCGCCGCGGGCCGCATAGGCCGCCCCGAGCAGCGCCCGCAGCGGCTCGTACTCGAGGAAGCGCTCCCGCAACGGCTCGGCCGCCCTCAGCGCCGCCTCGGCGTCGCCGCCGGCAAGGGCCGCGCGCGCGTAGCGGCTCGCGATGCGGGGATCGTCGGGGAGCCGAGCGTGGGCGACCGCGTACTCCAGCGCCGCTGCGGCAGGCCGATGCCGCTCCCAGAGGAGATTGCCGAGCCGCATGGCCCGACGCGCCTCGACCTCGGCGAGGTCCTCGGTGTCGTCGGGGTCGGGGGTACCCGGACGCCGGAAGCGGAGCCGTGGCACCTCGGCGTGGGGATCCGGCGGTCGCGGACGTGTACGGAGTTCCGCCTTCCACGCCGCCTCGAGCTCGGCGAACGTGGCGCCGGACGCATGCGCGACCGCGTCGCGCGCATCGACGCCTTGCCCGACCTCGTCGAGGGCCCGCCGCAGCCCTGCCCGGCCCGCGCGGCCGTACAGCGTCTGCACGAACGTCGAGACCTGCGCGAAGGCGAGCGCGGCATCGTCGGCGCTCGGGAGCATCGCGATCGACGGATGGAGCCGCTCGAAGGGCAGCAGTTGGTCTCCTTCGAGCGCCGCTCGGAGCAGCCGCTCGGAGCCCGGGTCGAGCGCGACGCTCGGCGCTCCGCCGCGCCATCGGCGCTCGAGGAAGCGAGCGTAGCCCTCTTGCATCCACACCGGCGCGCGATCCCGGGTCGCGCGGGCAAGCCAGAGGTGCACCAGCTCGTGCCCCACCGTGTCGGCCCACGGGTAGCCGCGCACGAGCGCGCGCGGCGTGGTGATCATGAGGCGATCCCACTTGCAGAGGGCGATGGTCCCGGTGCGCTCGATCTCCTCGACGGTGAGCGAGCTGACCTGGCTCAAGGTCGCCGTGGTCGGATAGATCTCGAGGCGGATCGGGCCGGGATGCCGGTAGCCCAGTTCCTCGAGGAGCGCCGCATCGACCGCGCGCATCACCCCGAGCGCATACGGGACCATCACGCGGTCGGGCCCTGGCGCGAAGCGCACCGAGTAGCGGCCGTCCGTGCTCGTCACCTCCTCGAAGTGCTCCGTCGCACCGCGCGTCTCATGCGCGATCCGCGCGAGCATCCCGCGTTCCCGCGCGCTGCGGACGCCGGTCGCCCGGACGGCGTTCGCGAGGATCTGCGCCGAGGCGGCGGCGTAGTCGCCCCGCAGGTACGCGAGCACGCCGCGCTCGAAGAGCACGTCGGGGTCGCTCGGGTGGCCTGCGGCGAGCGCCTCGAGTTCGACTGCAGCCTCCTCGACGAGCAGCTGATCGAGCGCGCTCGCCGCGGCACGAAGCCGCGATCCGTCGCTGCCTGCGGGCATCGCGAGGGCCTGGGCAGGCATGAGTCCGAGCGTGCACAGCGCGAGCACGAGGCCCCTCATCGCAGCAGCTCCTCGTAGTAGCGTCGCACCGGCTCTTCCCACCCGCTCGGCGCCCCCTCCCGCATGCCGTCGAGGAGGCGGCGCCTCAGATCCATCGAACCGGCGAACTCCTCGCTGCCCGGGATGCGCACCTCGCCGCCGAGGTCGTCGCGTGCGCCTCCGCCGCCGCCGGAACTCGTGCTCGCATCCTGCTCGAGCTGCTCGCGGAGTTCCGTGAGGCGACGCGCGGCGTCGTCCTCGTTGCGAGAGGCCTCGGCCACGTCGCCCCGCTCGAGGGCCCCGCGCGCCTCCCGCATCGCGTGCTCGATCGCGTCCATCTCCATCGCCCCCTCGGGCGAGATGGGGGTCCCGTCGGTGCCACGCTCGAGGAGCTCGCCGAGCCGTGCCGCCGCGTCCGCGGCGTTCGTCTGCCGGGGGATGTCCTCCCGCATGCGCCCGCGCTCGGCCTCGTCGAGGTGCGCGAGCAGGTCGGGGATCGCGGCCTCGAGATCGCGGCGCAGCTCGCCGATCGATCGCGCGGCACGCCGCGCCAGCCGGGACGCGTCCGCGGTCTCGCCGCCGTGACCGGGGAACATCATCGCGTCGAGGTCGAGGTCCCGCGAGAGGTCCTCCATGCCGCGCTCCGCCTCCTCGGCCATGCGGCTCGCCTCGCCGAGATCGCCGTGTGAGAGCGCGATCCGCGCGTCCGCGAGCCGGGCCCGAACTCCGTCGAGGGTCTCGCGCTCGACCGGGGCGAGCCGCCGGGCGTCGATGGCATCGAGCTCGGCCTCGGCCTCGCCCACCCGTTCCCCGAGTCGGGACGCAGCGTCCCGAACGTCGTCCGCCACCGATGCGACCGCACGGCGCGCTGCGTTCGTGCGGGTCTCGCTGCTTCGCCGCGCGAGTTCTCGCTCCTCGCTCTCGAGCCCCATCAGCGCGTCGATGGCCTCGGCGAGCGCCCGATCCCGTGCGCCGAAGGTCTCCTCGCCTGCGCTCTCGCCGGCGCCGCCCACCGCCGCTGCCAGCGCATCGAGCTCCTGCTCGAGCCGCACGAGGGCGCGCCCGGCCTCGTCGAGATCGCCGCGCTCGACGGCCTCGCGCAGCCGCTCGAGGGCAGCGGCCGTCTCCGCGGCCTCGGCCTCGGTGCTCTCTGCGTTCGCGAAGTCGCTCGGCGATGCGTGGGCCATCGCGCCGAGGCGCGCACGGAGATCGGCGAGCCGCTGCTCGGCGCGCGCGACCGCCGCGAGGATGCGGGCCCGCGCCTCCGGGCTGTCCGCGCGGCGCAGCTCACCGAGCAGCGATGCGATCTCCCGTCGGAGCGCCTCGAGCTCGCGCGCGATGGCCGCGGCGTCGTCGGCCCGAGCGCGGAGCACCAGGTCCTCGAGCGCGAGCGCGTCGTCCTCGAGTTCGGCGCGGG
>Ga0209972_10001293_pt1 | contig 22145 bp, 13 predicted proteins | sample NOAtaG_7_FD_187302 | JGI IMG/M metagenome (GOLD analysis project Ga0209972, IMG submission 187302) | Freshwater lake microbial communities from Lake Erie, under a cyanobacterial bloom - NOAA_Erie_Diel1S_2200h metaG (SPAdes) (version 2) | ecosystem: Environmental > Aquatic > Freshwater > Lake ... | reverse complement strand
ATAGTCCAAATCATGATTATGTTCTTTTATATGCCCGTGATAAAAATATTTATCGTCCGATTTTAGAAAATAGAGATGAAGAACAGATAAGCAGATATAAAAATCCAGATAATGATCCCAGAGGTGTCTGGGCTTCAAGCGACTTATCGGTAAAGACATATTCACCAGAGTACGATTATCCAATTCAAACTCCATCGGGAAAACTTATTTCATTGCCTAGTGGTCGATGTTGGATGACTTCAAAAGAAAAAATGGATGAATTGATAAAAGATAATCGTATATGGTTCGGATCTGAAGGTAGTAATCTTCCCAGATTAAAACGTTTCTTGTCGGAAGTTAAAGACGGTATAACACCTATGACTATTTGGAAAAGAACTGAAGTGGGAGATACCCAGGAAGGAAAGCGAGATTTATTAAAAGTGATGCCAGAAAACGTTTTTCAAACTCCCAAGACAATTCGATTGATATTAAAAATGTTGAGATTGACAATTGGCGCTAATGATACTGTTCTTGATTTCTTTGCAGGATCAGGGAGTACCTCCCACGCAGTAATGCAATTAAATTCAGAAGACGGAGGGAATCGAAAATTTGTTTGTGTTCAACTACCAGAACCAACAGATGAAAAAAGTGAAGCGGACAAAGCAGGTTATAAAACCATTTCAGAAATAACCAAAGAGCGCATCCGCAGAGCAGGAGAGAAAATTAAATCAGAAATGAAGGAAGATTTATTCTCAGAACAAGGTAAAACCTTAGATATTGGATTCAGGGCATTTAAATTGGATAGCTCCAACATCAGAGCATGGGATGGCAATCCAGATGCCTTGGAGGATAATTTATTCAATGCTGGCAGTAATATCAAAGAAAACAGAACCGGAGAGGATGTACTTTATGAAATACTTCTCAAGTATGGGTTGGATTTAACCATGCCAATTGAGCAAAAAGAAATTGCTGGCAAACAGGTGTTCGATATTGGTATGGGTGCATTGTTCATTTGTTTGGGAGATAATATTACCATAGCCGTAGCTGAAGGAATTGGCAAATGGAAAGAAGAGCGGCAACCTGCCACATCAAAAGTGATTTTTAAAGACACTGGATTTACGGATGTAGAGAAAACCAATAGCATGCAAATTCTGAAACGCTATGGCATACTTGAAGTAAACACCATTTAATAGATAAACTGTTTTGATATGAAAATAAAATTTGACAGCAGCTTGTCCTATCAACAAGATGCAATAGAATCTATTGTAGATGTGTTTAAGGGGCAAGAAACCTGCAACTCTAACTTCACGGTGTATTCGCCAGATTTCCTTGCTAAAAACGGCTTATTTGTCAACCAGGATAGTACAAACCTTTTGGGTTATGCCAATAAACTGAAGTTAACCGAAGGACAGATTCTGGAGAATATCCAAAAGATTCAGCTTCGCAACGGTTTAAAACCTTCTGTTCAAAGTGAGATTAAACGAGATGCTTTAGATTTAAGTGTAGAGATGGAAACAGGCACAGGCAAAACATACGTGTACCTTAAAACCATTATGGAGATGCACCGTCAATATGGCTTTAGCAAATTCATCATTGTTGTCCCAACTATCCCAATAAAAGAAGGGGTTTACAAGAGTTTACAGATTACCGAAACACACTTAAAGGAACACTATGCTAATGTAAACTATAAGTACTTTGTTTACGATAGTTCAAGGTTAAATGAGATTCGGGATTTTGCCACCAGCGACCAGCTACAAATTATGGTCATCAACATTCAGGCATTTGCAAAGGATGTAGATGATGATTCAAGCAACACCAACAGGATATTACTCAACTACAATGATAAATTGGGGTACAAACCCATATCATTGATTCAAGATACCAGACCTTTTGTTATTGTTGATGAACCGCAGCGAGTTTTAAATACCCCACTGGGTAAAAAATCAGTGAACAACCTAAAGCCGCTAGCAATTGTTCGTTATTCAGCAACTCATAAGGAGAAAGTAAATCTTTTATACAAGTTGGATGCGGTGGATGCATACAACAAACAATTGGTAAAGCAAATTGAGGTAGCTTCTATAAAAGTGGATGGAGCAGCGTCAGCTGGAGCTTACATAAAACTTTTTCAGGTATCTAACAAAAACGGTTTCAAAGCCAAGTTAGAGTTGGATGTTAAAGGCAGAGACGGGAAATCAAAACGGGAAAAGAAAGACGTTAAACCAGGTGATGATTTGCTTCAGTTAACCAAGCTGGAACAATACGATGGCTATATGGTAAGGGACATTTACACCGACACCGATAATGAGTGTATAGACTTTACTAATGATGTTTTGATTCGATTAAACATGAGCATTGGTGGTACTGATGATTTAGCCATCAAACGTGCCCAAATAACAAAAACCATTGAAGAGCACCTCAACAAAGAACTAATTTTAAACCCAAAAGGTATTAAGGTGCTTAGTTTATTCTTTATCGATAAGGTAAGCAACTACCGTGAGTACGATTCGGATGGCAATCCAAACAATGGCATTTACGCACGACTATTTGAAGAGGAATACAAAAAAATCATTGGTCGACCTCGTTATAATAATTTATTCAAAGGTGTTAGGGATTTAAATGAAGAGGTAAGCCTGATTCACAACGGTTACTTTGCGGTAGATAAGAAACCCAAAGCCAGCAACAACAAGGATAAGTTTGAATACTATAAGGACACTACGGGAAAAACCAAAAATGATGAGGATACCTATAACCTAATCATGAAGGACAAGGAAAAGCTCCTGAGTTTCGAATCAAAACTGAGGTTCATCTTTTCGCATACCGCTTTGAGAGAAGGTTGGGATAACCCAAATGTATTTCAGATTTGCACCTTAAAAGATTCTGGAGGAACAGACATATCCAGAAGACAGGAAATTGGTCGTGGTTTACGTCTCTGTGTTAACCAGGATGGAGATCGAGTTCATGGTTTTGATACCAACACCTTAACTGTTATGGCAAACGAATCGTATGAGGAGTTTGTAAAGAACTTCCAGAAAGAAATGGAAGAAGAAACAGGAATTGTATTCGGTTTATTGCAACCCCATAGTTTTAGTAGCATTACTGTTGAAATGGATGAGAACGATCCTGTTTTCTACGGTCAAGAACAGTCAGAGCAATTGTTCGGCTACTTTGCCTTGAAAGGTTATATCGACCAACGAGGAAAGGTTCAGGAATTGCTAAAAAATGATCTAAGAATTGGTGAAGTTGATTTGCCAGAGGATATGCCAGTCCATATTAAATCACAGGTCATTGAGACCTTGAAGCAGGTAGCTGGTAAACTAGAGATTAAGAAAAACGAAGACAAACAGATTGTCAAAGTGCGTAAGGAAGTGCTACTCAGCCCTGACTTCGAGAACTTATGGAATCGAATAAAATACAAAACAACCTACTCTGTTGACTTTGATGCCAACAAATTGATTGAGGCTTGTATTAAAAACATCAACGAACGCTTGGTAATCAGCAAAGGGAAATTGGTTTATACCAAAAGTAAACTGGATATTTCAAAAGGTGGAGTTGACCGAGCTGGGGAAGAACAAACTGCTTATGGTCAAGTAGACCAGGATGCTCAAGTATTGCCTGACATCGTAACCTACCTCCAGAACGAGACGAACCTCACCAGAAAATCGATCGTTTGGATATTACAGGGCTGCCTGAACCTGCGCTATTTTAAAATCAATCCACAGCGTTTTATTGAAGGTTGCATTGAAATCATCAATGAACAGATGAGGTTGCACATTGTTGATGGCATCGTTTACAGCAAAATTGGTGAAAATGAATTTTACAGCCAAGAGCTTTTTGAAAACGAAGAACTTGTTGGTTACTTGAAAAGCAACATGCTTGAAAGTAGCAAGTCCCCGTTTGAATATGTGGTACATGACAGTGGAATTGAATCGGACTTTGCCAAGGAGTTTGAAAGAAACGAGAACATTAAGGTATACGCTAAGTTGCCTGGTTGGTTTAAAATAGAAACCCCACTCGGCACATATAATCCAGACTGGGCAATACTTTTTGAAAAGGATAGCCAAGAAAAACTATACTTCGTTGTTGAAAGTAAGGGAACCTTGGGTGTAGAGTTTTTACGTCCTTCAGAAAAGGGCAAGATTGACTGTGGTATTAAACATTTTGAAGAGCTTTCACGTCAATCGGGACAGGATTTAAAAATGATTGTTGCTAGAGATATGGAGGATGTAATAAATAAAATAATGTAAGATGTACAAGATAAACAAATCAAACAATAACGTAGTCAAACTTGAACAAAAGCTCTTTAAAGAGCTTCAGATTCGTGAACGAGAGCATTTGCAAGAGTGGATTGCCAAAAACCCAGAAATGCTCGGCGAGGAGCTCCTAATTATCCAAAAGGAGTTCGACGGATTCAATGATACAAATGAGCGTTTAGACTTACTTGCGATTGATAAAGCCGGCGGATTGGTCATTATCGAAAATAAACTAGATGATACAGGTAGGAACGTAGTCTGGCAGGCCTTAAAATATGCCTCCTATTGTTCTACCTTAACGACAAGTCAAGTGCTCAAAATTTACCAGGATTACTTGAATAAATGGCAACAAAGAGAAGATGCCAAACAAAATCTACTCGATTTTCTAGAGCGAAGCGAAGAGGAATTACTGCTAAATAGAAATGATCAACGAATCATTTTTGTAGCGAATCATTACCGTAAAGAAGTGACTTCTACGGTACTTTGGTTGTTAAATCACGATATTCAAATTCAGTGTTTCAGGGCAACGCCTTATTCGATGGCCGATGATATGTTTTTGCAAGTGGAGCAAATCATTCCCTTACCAGAAACCAAAGAGTTCATGATTGATGCCAAAGAGAAGGAAAAAGAAGAGCAAGAGAAAAGTAAAACGGTTGAACAGTCCGAACTTCAGTTATTGAATTTCTGGAATGTTCTAAAGGCAAAGCTGGCAGAGAATAAATTGGATTTTCTGGATCGAGTCGGATCAAAACCGCTTTATAATATCGGATTTTGGAAAGGTGGGGGAAAGTTTGCATTTTGCATAGGTCGATTCACGTATCGTGTTGAATTGTATTTTTCAGATGATTTTGATAAAGTTTTGATCGATACCATGGCTCAGTTTAAAGATCAGATTCAATCAAGTCACCATGGATTAATCGAATGGGAAAGACTTGAAAACAAGAAAGCTTCTAGAATCAAATTTGAAATGCCTGCTGAGATTAAGAAAAGTGTCGATGGAGGCTTAAATGATGATTTTTCATTGCATAAAATTGCCGAATGGTATGTTTTGGCTATGAAAAATTTTTACAATGCGGTTTATCCTTATTGGGAAAAGGTACAAAGGGACTAAAACCTAATAGTTACTATTGTTTATTTAATGAATTTCAAAATGACATACGAACCCACTTCCAGCCTATATACATTTCATCTTATGATGAAAATCGATGAAGCCACCGACGAGGCTTATTTTTTATGTCCTTTTTCTGGTCAGAATGTTGTTCTTTGGGAGGATGATTTAAGTAGCGTTCCCTCGGAGTTGGTTTTTTGTTATGTGAATTTGGCCGATGAAATTCTATTTATTAAAGACGAATATTTAGCCATTTTTGATGAGGATGATTTTGAAGATCACGACGTCGATGTTGATCTTCTTGATGCTTATTTGGCTAAACTACCTGCCGATCGTCAATTTAGTTGTTTAATCGTCGGTCATCCTGATCAAGTTCATGGCGATTTCGTTGTATATCTCTATGAAGGTGTTGTAAGTGGGGAATTTGTAGCGGCTTGGTCGTAAGTTAATTACTATCCAATTAAGTCGTTGAAGAAATCCATCTTGCAGTATCCTAAGCGACATCCATGGACAAGGAAGTTTTCTCAAATATTCACAAAATCATTGAAAGGGATAGCAAATCAACGACCTACAAATTTGCCCTTCTGCGCGGTGTTATCGAAATCATTCAAGACCATTCGCCTTATGCGGCCTTCCATGAGGATCGAGTGCATTTTCCTACCGGTTTGTTGATCGAAAAATGGCTTTTGTACTATTATCCTCTATTGGAGTCCAAAACCATCCTTCCCCAAATCAACGGGGAAGCCCAACTTGCTTTTGGGAAGGCCTACGAAAAGATTATTTTGGCCTACCAAGACATCGGGGGTTTCTCGGCTTTTTACAACGATCTCAAGAACAAAGGCATTCCTCACTCTATTCAGGCTGATTTTTTTGATTTAGCCAAAATTCTGCGTAATACGATTACCCAAATGCCCATGAAATACATAGGCCGTTCGATCAGTGAAGACTATTATTCCATCTTCCAGTTTGAGAACCCGGTTTTGAGAAAAAGAAAGACCGAAATGGATCTTGACTTTCTGATCCAGAATTTCGGAACCTTCTCCATACCAAGGGACTATTACGAGGCCTTCAAGATTTTGGGTAGTTTTATCAACGGCCAAGATTCGATTCTTTTTAAGTGGGCTGAATTTTCGGTGATTGCTTCTAGGCGAGATCTGTCCATAGCCAAAGTGGTTAATGAAGTTTTGAGAAACCCAATTACCCAACGCGAAATTTCCGAATCCAAGAAGATTTACCGAGAAATTCTGAATCGAGAAGGGCAGGTATTTTGCGTCTGGACCGGAAGGAAAATATCCACCTACGATATTGACCATGTGATCCCCTTTTCGATTTGGAAAAACAACGACTTATGGAATTTGCTCCCCTCGGATTCCAAGATGAACAACCAAAAAAGAGACAAAATCCCCTCGCCCGATTTGATCGCCAAGCAAAAAGACCTGATTCTCCAGTACTGGGAAATTTTGCACCAAATTCAACAAAATCGCTTCCAGAAAGAATTTCAAATCGCTTTGCTGGGCAACCGACCTTTTGAATCGTGGCGGGCCAGCGGTATCCAACAACTCCAAAGCAGCTGCGACTACCTGATCACGAACCGGGGGTTTGGAGAGTGGAAAATATAGGACATCAATCAGCTGCCATGGAACCGTTTAACCCTCCAGCATGATCCCAACGACACCCTGTCCTTTCTGTACCCTCCCGACGGGTAGGGAGATAATCGCAGAATCCGCAACGGTCTATTCGATTTTTGATAAGTTCCCGGTGAGCAAGGGGCATGCCCTGGTGATCCCCACCAGGCATGTTTCCAATTACTTCGATTTGACCCTCCAGGAGCAAATGGACTGCCTCATCCTGCTGAATGAAGTCAAAACCATCCTCCAAAAGCAATTCAACCCCGATGGGTTCAATGTAGGGATTAATATCCAATCCGCCGCAGGCCAGACTGTGCCCCATGCCCATATCCACCTCATCCCCCGCTACCAAGACGATGTCCAGGAACCCCGCGGTGGCGTACGAGGCGTCATCCCCGGAAAGCAGACCTATTAAGGCGGGCGCCTGGCCGCCGAACGGCCCCAAAGGCCCCCAAATAGGCTGGCTAGGTGTTTGTTTGACTTGATTTGTCAATTTCGTTACTGCCTTGACTATATAGAGGTCAAATCCGTAAATTCAGACCGGATAGCGCAACAAAAAGGGCTGTTTAACCCCGTAACTTATGGAACGAAACAAGGAGTACAAAAACTGCCCAAAGCCACCTTCTAAGGGTTGTATTGGGGAAGTGTGAACAGGCCTATAAGTTAGTTAGGTTTTATTATACAACGAAACAGTGGACACAAAAGCAGAACAATATTATCCAACTTACAAAGCAGACCATCGGGACGTTCTTTTGATAGAATTTGAGGAGGCTCAAAAAATAGCAAATGGACAAACTAAGGTTTACGGACAAGTAACAAATATTTTACTTGCCGTAGCGACATTTGCATTTACATTTTTGCTGGACCAAGACGTCAAAAAAACAAATAGGGTTCTGACTTTGATTTTTTCAAATTCAATTCTTTTCTCTTCTGTTCTTTTTTTGTTTGGTGCAATTTTACTTCGCTACTTTGTTGACCTTCAAATACAAATTACGATAAACGCAAGAAAGGTTGTTACGTTGAGAACACTTCTTGGACTTGACTACGGACACATACATTTGACATTACCCAACTTGAGAGTTGAAGGTGCCACAAACCCATTTGTAATAAAATATTTTAATGGATGGTTAAACTTCAAGACAATGCCATTTTGGGTTTTGACAATTACAGTAAATGCAATTTGGTGGTTAACAACAAAAGATCTTTATCCGTTACCATTTTCATTAGCGACACATGCAATAGAATTACCTTGGTTTATTGGAAATATAATTATTTCAATGACTTATTTGTGGGTTTTTAGAAGAAACTTAAATGACAGACATGAAACGACATATTTGAATTTCGTAGAAATAATTTGTGTCTTTTTAAGGGTGAAACTCGTTGACAACTTTGAATATATAATTTACAGAGCTAAACTTTCTTATCTAGAGTTAGACAGGTTAAAAGTGAATTATGGGAAATTGACTAAAATTCTTGTGGACATTGAAGACAATGATTTCAATACAAATATTGGCATCTCATTCAAATCACTTTTAAGGGGTTTTCTTAGTAGGTTTAAGTTTATCCGAAAAAAAACCGGCTACATTCAACACGGCGGTTCGACAATTACAATGCAGCTGACACGTTCATTATTTATTCCCTCTAATCAAAATAAATATCTGCGTAAAATTTCTGAATTATTACTTTCAGTTTGGCTCAATAAACAATTCTCAAAAGTAGAGATTTTGAAATTATACATTGCATCAGTTCGCTATGAAAGAGGTGTTTTAGGGTTATCAAATGCAATCAAACATTTCTTTGGCGACCTTAAAGCCAAAGAACTTACAATTGAAGAGGCTTTTTTTCTTGTTGAGCGACTATCAAATATTACATCATCTGTTAACTGGGACAGAATATCTCATTTGACTACTAGAACTAATGAAGATATTGACGAGAAAAAATTAAAACAAATTTACGAGGGTCAAATAAAATGTGGACGGCTGAAAAAATAACTACGCCTAATAGCACATTTGCAATAGGCGGGGTTTCGTGCTTCGCAGACGGTTTTGTGGTAGCCGAAATTTTTGTGCTTCGCATCAACATTAGAGAAAAAAAACCGCCCATCGCAAATTTGTAAACCGTTAGTCGTCATTTTAGAACGCTTACTGCAATAGACAACATAACCAAAAATAAAATAAGTCCAGAAATGACAGAAGAACAAAAAAAATGGTTTGATAAACTATACCAAAAAAGACATAACACAGCAAAAACGCTAATGGACGACTTTGCTATTAGCAATATGTGGAATAGTGTTGTTGAAAAATATAGTGACCAAGCTCATTTCATTTACGAACTCTTACAAAACGCAAATGATGCAAAAGCCACAAGGTCATACTTTCAATTAACAAAAAATGGGCTTTATTTTAAGCATAACGGCACAAAAAACTTTTGGGTTTCAAATCCTGAAAATGAAAAACTAGACCAGCAGAACAATAAACTTGGTGACATTAACGCCATTACAGCTGTTGCACAATCAAACAAAAATGACCATTCAACGATAGGAAAATTTGGTGTTGGTTTTAAGGCGGTTTTTCAATACACTGATAATCCACATATATACGATCCGAACTTTCAATTCAAGATTAGCAAATTCATTGTTCCAATTAAATTGGTTAATGATTTAACGGTGCGGCAAAAAAACGAAACTGTATTTTACTTTCCTTTTGATAAAAAAGAAACTGATAAGAAGGGCAAATTAAAAATGTCAAAGGAACAGGCATATTCAGATATACTGGAAAAGTTAAAGAAATTAGTTTTTCCTACATTGTTTCTATCCAACTTACAGGAAGTAAGATGGCAAGCAGAAGACAATGAACTAGGTAAATACTCCAAAATTATTGTATCTAGTAATCAGCTAGAAGATATTAGCTATGAAAGAATTGAACTCACGCAAATAATCGGAGAAAAACATATCAAAGACAGTTTGTTTTTGTTTTCTAGAACTATCGGTAAAAATAATTATAATTGTTCAATTGGTTACTTTGTAGATAACAATAATAAACCTATATCAAAACAGCATTTTGCCTTTTGTTATTTTCCAACAAAAGTTACTACTAACCTTAAATTTGTAATACACTCTCCATTCTTGTTAACTGATAGCAGAGAAGGTATAAAAGAGTCTGAATCACACAATATTGAAATGGTTGAAAAATTGGCCAAATTGTCAGCAGATAGCTTATTGATTCTTAAACAATTAAATTTGATTAATGATACAATCTTCGATATTATTCCTTTTCAAAAAGAAAATTTTTTCGATCAATTTTGGGATGAAGATGAATATGAGAATGTTGAAAAACCACGTTTTTTTGCACCTTTCTATGAATTTATCAAGACAAAGTTGCAAAATGAAAGGCTTCTACCATCAAATGATGGCACTTACATAAATAAGGAAAATGCTTATTGGGCCGACTCTCCTGATTTAACAAATTTGTTTTCCAACGAACAACTTGCAGAATTGGTTAGCAATAAAAATGCAAAATGGGTATTCTCAACAATCGGAAGAACAAAAGACAAAGAAATTACAGATTATATTGATGGTGGATCTGAAAGGTTTTGGGAAAGAAAAGAGCCAAATTTGATTAGATCTAGTATGGATTTTGAAAATAAAATTGCTGATTTAATCACAAGCAATTTTATTAAAAGCCAATCAATTGAATGGCTCCATAAGCTTTATGAATATCTTTCTGAAAGAAAATCTTATTTAGACAAATTCAAAATAAAACCAATTTTTAAAGACTCTCAGGGAAATGCTGTTGCTGCATTTGAAAAAATTGGTGGAGAATTACACGGCATTTTGTTTTTGCCTTTAGATGAAGCGAATTCAACTTACAAAACCATCGCCCCTGAATTAATTCAAAATTTAAAGACAAAGGAATTTATTGAAAATTTTGGAATTAAAAGGCCAAGTTTGAAAGATGAAATCTACAATAACATATTGCCATTGTATCAATTTGATACGGAAATTGACAGTGAAATTGATATCGAATCACACTTTAAAAAGTTTTTCACGTATTGGAAAAATTCAGGGCGACCAGAAGAATTTATTTCATTATTAGAAGATAAAGAGTTTGTTTCTTATAGAACAATAAAAGACGAAACAACCTATCGTGGAATAGCTAATGAGATCTATTATCCAACCTCAGAATTAGTAAAGTATTTCGGATCAAAGCTAGATACCAAATTTGTTGACCTAACCCACTACTACTCCTTTATCAAAGAAGAAAAAGATCAACAAATATTGAAAGATTTTCTCTTAAAATTAGGTGTTAGTCTGTTACCTAGAATATTTGACGTAGCAATAACAGATGCAGCAATCAAATCAAGACTAAATCTTAGACAATCAACATATGGTTACAATGATAGAAACATAACAATCGATAGAATCATTGACGGCTGTAACGAGATTACAAAAACCATAAACAAAGAAAAATCTTTAATTCTATGGCGATACTTAAATAAGTTATCGAGTAATGAATATTCTTTAGGGATTCATAAATATTTTTACTATTCCCAGCAATATGAATCATTTGAATCAAATGCTCTTACTCTATTAAAAAATCGAAAATGGCTATTAGCCATTAACGGTGAGTTTGTCGCTCCAAGCGAAATCTGTATAAATGAATTATCTGAAGGTTACGAGAGTAATTTAGAATTAGAGCGGTTATTAAGATTTAAGCCAGTTGTTGTATTAACTGAAACTGAAAGAATAGCCTCTAAATTTGAAAATGAAGAAGAAGCTGAAGAAGCAAGAAAGGCTTTAGAAGAAAAAAGAGAGAAAGAAAAACGGAAAGCAGAACGAAAAACATCAGGAACAAATACATTAGTTGAATCAAAAAATTTAGAAGAGGCAATTGAAAGTTTAGAAAATCTTGCAGAATCTGTTTCTATACCCAAAAATGAAAAGGGAAAAACAAATACATTACCTGAATTTGATGAAGATCAAGAGCTTGCAATTGGAATTGAAGAATTAAAAAAACAACTTGAAATCAAAAAAAGCAGAGTTTATTTAGCTGAAAGCATCAACAACACCATAAAATACTCTTACGATTGGTTTGTATCTTATTTACAACTGCTTACTACATATGGTGAAAAGCATGATACGCAGAAGCAAAAGTCAATTTCGTTTCAAGAGATTAAGCAATATAAGGCAGATAATAAATACTTCCTACTTTGCGGTGCAAGTAGTTACATTTCATCTGAAATTGAAAATGCTGATGATTTTATAGTTTCACTTGTTTTTGGAAATGGTAAACGAGAACATATAATAGTAGAAGGCGTTTCAAAAAAAGGGCAAGATTTATTGATTTACTGCCGAGAGCCATTCCCAACCAATACCCTTTTGCGTCTTTCAAGCATCTTTAAAGTTGAAATCAATTTTACACCTGTAATTGATTTGCTTGATAGGTTAGAAAAAGTATTTGAAAATAGAAATTATATTGACGATTGGGAAAACATTGAAGAAGCAATGCCTTCATTAAATTACATATATGGACCGCCAGGAACAGGTAAAACAACAACAGTTTGCAATAATATCAATGAAATATTGACTTTTGATCAAAATGCTAAATTCTTAGTTCTTACGCCAACTAATAAGGCATCGGACATAGTTTGCAAAAAATTACAAGGCATCAATCCCAATATTTATGCAGTTCGTTTAAGTCGTCCGACAGACCCCGAATTAGAGGAAAACCAAATTTATCGTAATACGATTGACTATGAAGAAATGCAAAGTATTAACGTTGTTGCATCAACAATTCATAGATTGCCATATTTTGACATTCAAGAAATTGGTTTAATGTTTCAATATCGTTGGGATTATGTAATTTTTGATGAATCATCGATGACAGGCTTGCATTACATAACTTTTGCAATAATGGCATTGTTTAAGTCAAATCCGAAAACAAATTTCATCGTTGCGGGCGACCCAAAACAAATTCCGCCTGTTGTTGAAATTGATGAAAAAGAATTGGAGAATTTTGATTTCCAAGACGAGAATATTTATAAAATGATGAATCTTGAAAGTTTTAATCCAGAAGATCAAATAATTAGAGAAATTGACAGCATTATAAACCTGGCAACTCAATACCGGAGTGTTCCTAGCATTGGAAAATTATTTAGCGATCTTTCTTATTCAGGTTTGTTGAAGCACGACAGAGCAACGAGCAGAACAGAACCAAAACCATTGCCAGAAAATTTTAGAAACCTTATTTCATCAAACGTAGTTTTTATAGATATTCCGTTAAATCAAAATAATTCAATTTACAAAGTCAATAAACTTTTTTACAGTTCGTATCATACATATTGTGCCATTTTGGTTTCTGAAATTATCAAATATTTTGACAAAACAAATAAAGACGAACTATGGTCAATCGGATTAATTGCGCCATACAACGCCCAAGCAATGTTACTCAATAAATTGATAACTTCTTATGGAATTTCTGGAAACATAAAAGTGATTTCTGACACCGTTCACGGTTTTCAAGGCGATGAATGCGATATTGTGTTTTTTGTCTGCAACCCGAACAACTATTTCTTTTCAAACCACGAAAAAGCCTTATTGTCTAAGGAATATATTTACAATGTGGCAATCAGCAGAGCAAAGGACTATTTGATTATTTTGCACCCCTACTCAGCAATCCCAAACAATAAATTTATTAATAAAATTAGGTTTTCATATAAAAATATTTTTGGCAACATAAAAATTATAAACGCAAACGAAATAGAATATATGTTGTTCAACGAAAGAAACTATATAGAGAACAACAGTTATGTTTCAGGTCACGACAACGTAAACGTTTTTGGACTTTCTGAAATGAAATATTTCATCAAAGTGAATGACACAGCAATCGACATACAATTAAGAGAATTAAAAGAACATAATACAAACGAATTGATAGTGCAAAGCAAAAATGTAAACCAAAATGGTGGACTGAAAATAGTTAAAAAAATAGGCTTGAATAAATTTGATAAGCATAAGAAATGAAAACCGAACGGCTAACAGCGGTTTGGCTCAATTGACGGGCTTTTTTCTAATTTATACCTTGTTGCATACTTTTGGCTTATGTGCATGTTGAATGGCCTGTTCTCATCAATCGGCAACTGCGCTAAGACGCCGATCGTTAATTTTAAACTCTACACAGTATTCTGATTGTTTAATACGAATGGAGATAATTTTAAGATATGATATCTGACTATTAGACATTAATGCTTCCTCTTTTTAAGCTTCTTTCAGATTGACAAGTACTTCAATTCAAGATCATAATTTAAAATTTAACCGTTCAATTCAAATTTTTGCATTCGGAAAGATTGGAATTTTTAGCATGAGGAATATAATTTTTATGATAACCGGCTGTGTTGGGTAAAGACTTATTTAGATAGAAACCGGGGTCATTGTATCCCCATAATGGGCATAATTTATATTTCCTGACTTTGAGAGAAAGGTGTTGTTGAAAAGCCCTGTCCGAAATAGTGCCTACTATGTAATGCAATTTCCCGCTTTAACCTGTCCTCCTTTAGATGTAATAACACCCTAACTTAACTCTATAAGCCAATTTGAGAATATTTTTGTTTACAGTACCAGCCTAGAACGATAACCGTCAATTAATCCCATGACCGAATACTACTACGCTATTGATTGGATGCGAACCCACAGGAAGGGGGAGCCTGTTGCCAAGGACAAGCCTTTGTTGCTTTTGCTGGCGATTTCCAAAGTGATGCAGGGAAGGCGCAATTTCTTTGTTTTTGAGGAAATCGAGACGGAATACACGGATTTGCTGCTCCGTTTTGGGGATTTGGAGGGGAGGAGCCTGTCGCCGCATGCTTCCTTTGTGGATTTGGCGGGTCAAGTGCTTTTGTGGGATTGTAGCCTGCATCGGAATTCACTGGAAGACCCCGATGACCTCACGCGTTCCAAGGTTTTGCCCCATTACGGCAATTTGCAACACGAATTTTGGGCCTATTTGATCAAAGGCCGCAACGCCGGTCATGTGATGGGGTATCTCCTGCACAAGTATTGGGAGCCCACGTTGCACGGGGATATCCTCCAAGCCTTGGGGGTGGAGGGCCTATCGCAGGAATTGCACGATGCAGGGCTCTACGCCGAGTACAGGACCAGGGACCCCCAATGCATCCTCAATGATTTTGGGATCGTTCCCTCCGAAAAGATTTTGTACCGCGATGATTATTTCTGGGTTCTGGAAGACGCCCATCCGCTTTCACCGGGCCATTGTTTGGTGATTACCCTGACCTATCGGCGCGATTATTGGGAGCTGAGCCCCGAGGAACATCGCCTTTTGCCCTTTGTACTGCGCGAAGCCCGTCGAATCATCGACGAACGCTACCAGCCCGATGCCTACCATATCGAAATGAACTGCGGAGAAGCCGCCGGCCAAAGCATACCGCATTTCCACTGCCACCTGATCCCCCGCTACCAAGGCGACAGCATCCAAGCCCAAGGCGGCTCCGACCATGTTCTCCCCGGCCTAGGGGATTGGACCCTTCCATCCTTGAACTAAGAAGCCTTGTCCCGAGTGGGGGAGGGGGTGGTGTATGGACGGTGCGTGTTTGGCGTGGTGGTCGGTTACTCCGGAGGGTGTACTCAAGTACACCTGCCTATGGATTCGGAGGTGAAGGTGCGGTAATTCGGAAGTGTGTACCCAAGTACACGTTCGCTAGGTTTGGTGGCCTAGGGGCGATTTAGGGCCTGTGGTCTTGTTTTGGAGGAAGGGGGGTGGGGTCGCGGTCGTTTGCGTTGAGGTGTTGTCTTGGTGTCCCTAGGATAATCAGGGCATGAGGTGCGCGAAGCAGGTTTATAGGGCTGTGACCTTATTTGTCAAAGTGGGTAGGGTATTGCCTAAGTGGCAACCAATGACTTAATTTCATATTCAAGAAACCTAATACATCCATCGCCTTCCCTCCGAATTCATGAACACCAAAAAGGAGCAAAAAACTACCCAAAGCCACCCACGTAAGGTTGGACTGGGGAAGTTTTGGAAGGCTTATAAGTGAGTTAGGTGTAATGTTAAAAACAGGCAACAATAAAATTTGACAATGGATAAATACGAAGAAGGACGCAAAGTAATCGAAGGACTCAATGCTGAGTTCAGGACATTAGATATTGACAAATTTAATGAAGCAGATACTAGATTTAGATTTATTGATAAGATTCTAACCGAATGCCTTAATTGGGAGCCAAAGGATATTAACAACGAAGATGTTCGAGATAACCACTATGCAGACTATAAGTTAAACCTCTTTAGACCAATTGCTGTTTGGGAAGCTAAACGCACCGGGAACTATTTTGAATTACCTGTTGGAATTAAAAAAATTATTCTGCCTCTAAAATCAATATGCAGAGACAACCCTGAAATTAAAAGTGCATTAATACAGGTTAGTGGGTATTGCCATGAAAGAGGTATTCAAATCGGAGTAGTTGCAAATGGTTGGCAAATTATAGCTTTCATTGCAAATCGTAGTGATTCTATTGCTCCATTGGACGGTGATGCATTAGTAATTCCATCATTAGATGTTTTTTTAGAAAACTACAAAGAGGTTTGGAACTGTTTATCTAAGAATGGTTTTCAGGAAGACTATCTAACAAAAAAACTTATTGGCGGGGCGGAAGAACAGTTACCTCCGAAACTGTCTTCAACAATTACTGACTACCCAGGAATAAAAAACAGAAATCCATTTCAAGTTGAATTGGAAATATTGAGTGATTTAGTTTTGGAGGATGTAATAAAAGATAAATCAATTGAAAAGGAATTTTTGATCGACTGTTATTGCAAAAGCGGTTCTCTATCGCAATATTCAGTTCTCAGCAAGCAGATATTAAGTACCAGATATAATTACCTTTTCGAAAGCAACGACAAGAAAGCTACACTCGAACAGATTGCAACAAAAAAGGGAATTTCAGGCGAACTACTCGAGCTTTTCGCTAATAGTTTAAGTAAGCGTCCAATATTACTTATAGGCGATGTTGGTGTAGGAAAATCAACATTTATTGATAACCTTTTATTAGTCGAAGCGCCGCAGGTATTTGAAAAATCTGTAACATTTAAAATCGATCTTGGTTCCAAGGCAATAATATCTTTGGATGTAAGAGCTTCAATTATAAAAATAATTAAAGACCAACTTTTAGAAACGTATAAAATTGATATTAACGAAGATGATTTTGTTAGGCATGCATATTTTATCGAGTTAGAGAATTTCAAAAAAAGCGTAACAGTAAAAAGGCTATATGAAATAGACAAAACCAAAGCAATTGAAAAGGAAATAGAATTTCTAACAAGTCTTATTTCTGACGAAATAGGACATATTAAAAAATCACTCGAACACATAAGCAAAAACCATAAAAAACAAATCATTGTATTTATTGATAATTGTGACCAACGAAATGATGCAGACCAAGAAACCGCCTTTTTAATTTCGCAAGAATTTGCAACTGATTGGCCGGTGATTGTATTTGTTTGTTTAAGACCTGAGACGTTTCATCGAACAAAGAAGAAAGAAGGTGCATTAAGCGGGTACCATCCCAAAGCATTTACAATAGCGCCACCAAGAATTGATGACGTTATCAATAAAAGATTGTCCTTCGCACAAAAAATTACCAGTGGAGAAGTGCAACTTAGCCGATTGCAAAATAAAACGAGTTTTTCTAAGCTTGATACACTAATACAATGTTTTAAAGATTCTCTAGAAAGGAATAATGGATTGTTTACGTTTTTCGAAAACGTTTCTAATGGAAACATTAGGAAAGCCATTGAACTATTAAAGAAATTTTTTGGCAGTGGGCATGTGGACACAGAAAAGATTCTACACATAGTTGAAACATCTGGAAAGTACACCATCCCAGTTCATGAAGTTCTAAGGAGTGTAATTTTTGGTGACAACGTACATTACAGCCCATATAATTCCGAAATAATTAACTTATTTGATATTCGCACTAACGACCCCAAAGATCACTTTACAATTTCATTGATTCTTGGTTTGCTGCATGATTATTCGGTTAATAATCGTAATCAGGGCTTTGTACACATTATTGAAGTTTATGCTTATTTGCAAAAGTTGGGTTATCTCCCATCAACAATTGACTTGGCTTTAAACTTTATGTATTCAAAAGGTTTATTTGAAACCTCAGAAAAGGGAAATTCACTGAGCACAGACAAAAGTGCATTAATGGTTAGAGCAACTGGAACAGGTATTTACCACATTAATCATTTGATAAATTCATTTACATATATCGATGCAATTATAGTTGATGTTCCAATCTTCGAAGAGACATCAAGGGGACAAATTTCAAACACTTTCGACATTAGTAAAAGATTAGATAGAGCAATTATTCTTTCCGATTACTTGGATAACCTTTGGACAAAACTTGCCTTTAGTAAAACTCATTTTGTTTGGACTCAAAAATCAAAAGAATTGAGACACGATATTGAACAAGTAAAAGGGAAATTGAAAAGATAAAACACTACACCTAACACGGGTTTGGCAAAAGTGGCGGTTCAGTGCTCCGCAGACACATTTGTGGTTAATCAAAGTGTGGTTCTCCGCATCAACATTTGTGGTGAATATCGCCACCTTCGCCAAGCCCGAAAACGTTAGTGGCAAGGCTATGACGACTTATTAACAAAAAAGCAAACCAAAACAAATGGCAACTCAACATTATACACATACTGACTATTTTACTGCTTCTTTGACAAGGTATGCAGACTTAAGACATTTAAAAACTAATAGAAACTCATCAATTTTTTCAGTTTATACAGCAGGTTTGACAATTGAATGTATGTTTAGGGCTTACATTACTAAGTACACCAATGAATTTGACTCAAAACACGACTTGGAAAAATTATACACCAAGTCATTATTGGGGTCTCAATTTGACACTATTGAAAAGGAACAATTAACAATTGCAGTTAAAAAAGCTAATACTATTTGGTCAAATGATTTGAGATATGCATCTGAAAAAAGAATTAAAAGAATAATTGCACATAAAAACATAAGAGCACACCTTAATGATGTAAATGCCTACATTGAAAGAGAATACAATGCTATTTATGATGCAACATATTTAATAATTACAAAAGGTACGGAAAAATGGATTTAATTGACAAAATTACCAATATAATAAGTGAGACTGAAGGACTGCAAAGTCCAATCGTTGAGCTCCGTTATGATAATCAGAAACATGTCATTGGACATATCTCTGATGCTAAATTTAAGACCTTTTCAGATGAAGACAGCCAGAAATTAATTTGGACATCATTAAAGAAAAACTTGGAAGCAGATGAACTACTTAATGTTATTGCCATTTTTCACGAAACTCCACTTGAAAGGGTAGAAAGACTTAATGGGTACAAGCCTAAGGATGCTAAAACATCTAACTTTTGGTTTCATCAGACACCAGAACTTGCAAAATATTGGCTCTTTATTGACGTTGCAAAATTTAACGAAGACTTTAAATCTTTTTTCCTTGTAATTAGCGAAAAGAATAAGGTTAACAAAGGGTTAACTTTCGTTTACAACGAGGAAGTTTTAGCATTTATGGAACTTGAACAGAATGAAATATATGAAGAACTTTATTCAAACACTTTTGACAATGCAGAAGCAGAAATAAAATTAGATTTAATGAATAAGTATGAAAGTTTTCAATCACAACAATTGTACGGAAAAGCAAATATGTATTGGTACGTATACGAAGATTTTAAACTAACCCCATTAACAAAAAACCAGCTGTTTTTTACAGACAAAGAAATTCCTTTGATTGAAAGTGCTTTGAAAGATATTGATGGTTTCTGCATAAAAAATGACATTGAAAATGCAATTAAGAAGTCAAGAATAATAAACCAAAACAAAGCGGAGATAAAATAAGCCCAGCCACTAACAGACGTTTGGCTCAATCGAGGGTGACGTGGTTAATTGAGCATTCTACCTCGCATCAGTTTTTGTGGTATGTTGACAGTTTTGTGATCCAAAATCCGCCACAGCGCCAAGCGCCAAAACGTTATTTTCAACATAAAATGACCTATCACACCATAAAGACAAATAAACATATAAAAATCATGAAGTTTAAACTAGTTGTTTTTTTATTTTTGCTATTTTCTACTCCCTTACTCGCTCAGAACACATCGGAATCTCCGTCTCAAAATATTTCCACTGATAGTGCTGTGGTTTTTCGACTTTTTTCTACTCGAAATACGTTCCATTTTATCAAATTGGACACACGAAACGGACAGATGTGGCAAGTTCAATGGGGGCTGGAAAGTAAATATCGTTTTGAGGCGGTATTATCCGCCGATCCACTGGTAAGTAAAGAAGATGAAAAAATTGGTAGATTTTTTCTTTATCCAACAACCAATGTTTATAATTTCGTTTTGCTCGATCAAATTGACGGTAGAACGTGGCAAGTCCAGTGGGGTAAAGCGGAAGATAGGTTAGTAGTCCGAATATACTAAGCAGGATGGGGATTAGTTTAGATGACTTTAATCTAGTAACTGAGTGTTGTTTCAGACACGAACTTTATTCTGTTCGGGATAATGGGGCCGTGTTACGACATTCGTCTGTAAGTAAGCGAAATCGACGGTTGGATAACATTTGGACATTTGGCAAGCTAAATATCACATCGGGTTATTTAGAAATTGCATCCGTTCGTGTTCATAGAATTGTAGCGACTGCATTTCATGGAGAACCGCCAACAAAAGACCACGTTGTTGATCATATAGACACAAACCGGCAAAATAATCGCGCAGAAAATTTACGGTGGGTTACGAGATTAGAGAATATTCTGCTTAATCCAATTACAATTAAACGTATAGAAATAGTTTGCGGAAGCGTTGAAGCATTTCTTGAGGACCCTTCAAAATTTCGGGATATGTTCCAAGATCCAAATTATGATTGGATGTGTTCTGTTTCTGCAGAAGAAGCCCAATTTAGTTTTGAGAGATTGAAGTCATGGGCAAAAAGCGATAAGCCTTTACAAGGTGGCTCATTAGGTAATTGGATCTTTAAATCAAAGACTAATGAAACTTTGCCTGATACACATCCTAATTTTATTATGTCCAAAACGTTAAATGCTGCTCAGCGTATTGTTTTCAACTTTGAGGATAAACCGAACGAATATCCTTCAACACCGCAAGTATTCGAGGGTGACCCGTTGGTGGCTTACAATGAACGATTGATTGTGGGTACAGCTTTCTTTCGAAATCATAACGGTGAATATGTGGTTGTGAAAAGTGGGTTTAGCAAGGATAAAAAAACCCTATATGTATTGACAAAGGCTGCATATGTGTACCGGGAACAAAAAGATGGAGAATGGAGATCTGTACCTGTTTCTGAGCTAACTGATTATGTACTTAATAATGATTTGCATCATTCGATTGCTGAGGTAAACTTCGAAGATGGTTTGTTTATACATGGAAGAGTGGAAAGAGGTTTTCATCCAACGGACGATTTGTACGAACTATTCGATGACATGATTCAGAGATAATAAATAGCTTAGAAATATCAGTATAGCGTTTTATTTCCCTACATTAGAGCCCATTCAAAGCCCCATGAAAATCCTCCTCACCGGCGTTACGGGGTATATCGCGCAGCGTTTGTTGCCGGTTTTGTTGGACAAGGGCCACGAGGTGGTTTGTTGCGTCAGGGACAAGGACCGTTTCAACGCCAAGAAATACGCGGGGCAAAGCCTGACCGTGATCGAAGTGGATTTCCTGAACGAAGCCAGCCTGCGGGTCATCCCTGAGGATATCGAGGTGGCCTATTACTTGATTCATTCCATGGCTACGCAGGGTGGGGATTTTGGGGCCATGGAGGAGATCTGCGCGACCCATTTCCGCAAGCGTTTGGAACAAACCAAGGTTCAACAAGTCATTTACCTCAGCGGGATTAGCAATTCCGAGGAACTCTCCAAACACCTGACCTCCCGCAAAAACGTCGAAACCCTCTTGTCGGGGGCTTCCTTTGCCTTGACGACGCTGAGGGCGGGGATCATCGTGGGCTCGGGTTCGGCTTCCTTTGAAATCATCCGGGATTTGGTCGAAAAATTGCCTTTCATGATTACCCCCCAATGGCTCAAAACCCGATGCCAGCCCATTGCAATCCGCAATGCCTTGGATTTTCTGACGGGGGTGATCGGCCGCA
>Ga0209972_10001287_pt1 | contig 22181 bp, 23 predicted proteins | sample NOAtaG_7_FD_187302 | JGI IMG/M metagenome (GOLD analysis project Ga0209972, IMG submission 187302) | Freshwater lake microbial communities from Lake Erie, under a cyanobacterial bloom - NOAA_Erie_Diel1S_2200h metaG (SPAdes) (version 2) | ecosystem: Environmental > Aquatic > Freshwater > Lake ... | reverse complement strand
CCGCTCGGTATTACCAAATATCGGCTTGCAAAAGAGATTGGTGTGCCTGCAGGCCGCATTAGTGAAATCGTGGCGGGTCGCCGCGCAATTACAGCGGACACTGACTTGCGGCTGTGCAAGTACTTCGGGTTGAGCGAGGGCTGGTGGTTACGGGGACAAGCTCGCTTCGACACTGAGATGGCAAAACGCACCCTTCAGAAAGAACTCGCGCGAATCAAGCAGTGTTCATTGATTGCGGTCTAGAGATAAAACAAAAGCCCTGTTACGAGCGACTCTGTGTAAGTGGTGGCGATTCAGGGATTCGAACCCCGGACCTGCGGATTATGATAAGAATTGCTCCAATTTTCCTCAGCGAAATCAATGGGTTACAAGGGCCAATCCCCGTCGTGTAATAAAACGTGTAACGGGGGTTTGGTGCTCTGGGCGGACGCATAACCGTTACTTTAAGTAACGGCTGAGAACAACCACAGGAGCTCAACGCAAAGCCCTTTGGCGGCCTTGATGGACGGGCCACGCGCAATCGCTCAAAGGGGTAGGGCGGTCGCGATAGGCTTAGACATGTATCAACTCAATCAGCTGGGCGATAGAATCAAACTCTTTAACGATGCATCAAATAAGTCGCTTAACAATGCTACTTTGCCTAGGGAGACTTGCCTTGAATTGGACAGCACTGCGCTCGCTTAGTCTTGTCATGATCCTTAGCATGCAAGGAGCTGTCTTAGCCCACGACACACCTGCCCGTGACCCTACGATGCTCAATATCGAGACCGAAGAACTCCCACCGGGCATGCTGCGGATGACCTCGACAGAGCGGTCCCACCCGCCAGGGGCCAGAACCCCATTTCACACCAGCGGGCCAAAAGTTATCCACCTCAGGGCAGGCCAGCCCTGTGGGCGGGTGAGCCGAACAGCAGCAGTTCAGTGGTGACCGTAGCTCAGTTGGTAGAGTCCCGGATTGTGATTCCGGTCGTCGTGGGTTCGAGTCCCATCGGTCACCCCAGTTGACTCTCTCAGCCCCCTCGGCTGTCCAATCATCTTTACGGTTGAAGCAGTTGAATTCCGTCTATGAAACCAGGCCCACTTCTTTTCGCGATTGTTAGTCTCTTGCCATCCAGTCTGCTTGGTCAGGAAATTGTATGTGATGGGGTTGTAACGTCGTATTTGAAGGGGGTGGCTTCCCAGCCCGTGAAAGATATCAACTTTTTTGCAGAGGGCGATGCTCTCACCTTGAGATCTGTATTGCCTGAGTTTCCCGATGCGCTCAGAAATGCGAGGTTTGTCATGAGTCGGACGCAGGGTCTCGCAACCCTGAGGTATCAAGAAAATCATTTGCTGACTGGGGGCATTAATCGTCATACCGGAGAAATTCTCCTGCTGCTGAGAAGTTCAGACTTCGAAGGCCAACTCGACAGTATGTTTTCTGGAATCTGTGGGCTGACGGTGATCGATAAATCGCCTCTCACTTCGAAGTAAACCCGAAGTAATTAAGGGTATACCCTTGTCCATACTGCTGAATAACGAAATGGCGGTAAGCTAAATCAAGGAGCGTTAATAAAATGCCGCTCGAACGCTATCAGTCACCGCGTTTTTTTGTGTGAGATTGCAAGAAGTTGGGAGCTGAGAATGTCAAAAGCAATAAGATTGCTTCATGGAGACTTCGGTAGGGTAGCGCTTCTAGAGATGAATGCGCCGCTAGTAACGCACGCCCATCATCACTGTCATATTCTTTTAAAAGCGGCTGGCCCCGATACTACCTTTCGAGTGAGCGAGAGCTCTGCGCCCCTTACTGACAGCAACGCAGTTCTCGTAAACGCATGGGAGCCACATGCTTACGTCCATAACGATCCAGCGGACGAACTGACAATCATTCTTGCGTTATATCTTGAGCCTACTTGGCTTGGTAAATTTTCTTCAAAAATTAATCAAGCGCTTTATCCGAAGTTTTTCGAGCGAACCTGCTCGGCATTAAAGCCAAACCAAAAAAAATTAATCGAGACCATCGTTCTTGAGCTTTGGTGGTCAGATAGCCTCAGCCTTGAACAACTCGAGTCGATGCTCGCGGAATTGAGCTTGTCCTTTCTCGAAGGGTCAGACGGTGCTTTGCGTCAACGCGCTCACTTCTACGGGCAGGGAAAAAGCTTTATGGACCCTCGTATCAGGCGGGCGATAGGCCTCCTGCGGGAAAACCCGGATCTTGTGTCTGACATGGGAACGCTAGCCACAGCAGTCCAGTTGTCGAGGTCACATTTTTTCGAGCTTTTTCGCCGATGCACCGGCCTTTCCCCTGTGGTCTACGCGAATGCCTTAAAGATGGAGCAGGCCTTTCAGACGCTGGCCGAAAAGCGTCTATCCATGGACGAGATTAGTAGCGCCCTGGGGTTCTCGGCCCAGAGCCATTTCACCCGTTTTTTCAAGCAACATCAGGGTGTCGTGCCCAGCCATTATCGTCGGCAGCTGGAAAGTAAAGAAATTCAGACTGAGAGATAAATCGGCCGACTTACGGTTCAGGTTACGGCCAGTTTGCTCTATGCCTCTTGCCCCATCACCTCTAGACTTCGCAGCAGTCTTGAGGGGGCCAGAGTTTGCAAGCCAGTGATCAATCTTCGGAACAAACGATAAACAATCTTCTCAGGATTGAGGATGGCTATCTACTTCGGGGGCAGGGCAACTTCCTTGATGACCTACCGACCCCTGCCGGCACACTTTTTGCAGCAATCGTCCGTTCACCGGTTGCTCATGGAAAAATCCTCGCGCTACGAGAGAAGGCCGCCCTAGAGATTCCGGGTGTACGGGCTGTGCTGCTGCCCAGTGATGTTCAGGCTTGGTCCGATCCATTCGTGGTCAGCATCAAGTCGCCGGTAAGACAATGGAGCCTGGCGGTCGGAACAGTGCGTTATGTTGGTGAGCCCGTCGCTGTGGTGATTGCTGAGTCTCGCGCTGCTGCTGAGGACGGTGTTGATGCTGTCGAGGTTGATTACGAGCCCCTCGATGCGTTAATGGACCCGCTAGAGGCGCTTTCTGACGTTGCCATTAGGCTACATCCTGAACTTGGATCGAACTGTATCGTTGACCGGCACCATGAATATGGCGACGTTGACAAAGCTTTTTCGATGGCAGCGTTTACAGTTGTGCAAGAGTCTCTCTATCCAAGAAATTCCTGTACGCCGATCGAGTGCGGGGGTGTAATCGCACAATACCATGAGCATAACGGTGCCTATACTGTTACATCCAATTTCATGGGGCCTTTCTCGCTCCATGTCGTGATGGCTGCAGCTTTACGGGTTCCTGGAAATAAACTACGCCATCGCTATCCACAAGACTCCGGCGGAAGTTTTGGTGTCAAGCAGGCAATGTTGCCTTATGTCGTTCTAATTGCGCTTGCATCGCGCAAAGTTTGCTCACCCGTAAAGTTTATTGAAGATCGTCTCGAGCATCTTAGCGCCGCGACGTCTGCTACCAGTCGGGTTACGACACTAAAAGCTGCAGTTGACTCCGACGGAAAGATTCTCGCCCTTGATTATGACCAAATTGAGGATTGCGGCGCGTACCTGCGGGCTCCGGAGCCCGCAACTTTATACCGTATGCATGGCTGCTTAACGGGCGCATACGCTATAAGCAACCTCCGAGTTCGTAATCGCGTGGTATTGATTAATAAGACACCTACTGGCCTCGTACGCGGTTTTGGTGGACCACAGGTTTACTTTTCGCTCGAGCGTTTGATTCAAAAGATAGCGAAAAAGCTCGATAAATCTGTTCCGGAAATCTATCGTCAGAACTATATTGAAAAAGAACAGTTTCCTTACGCGGCGGCGGCAGGCGGTCTGTACGACTCCGGTGATTATCTATTAGCGCTTTCCAAGATTGAATCGAGTGTCGATTATCAAGAATTAATCAAAAGACAATCGGAGCGGCGAGCACAGGGAAAATTATACGGTGTTGGCTATGCCTCAATAGTTGAGCCTAGCATCTCCAATATGGGCTATATCACCGCTGTTCTCACACCGGAGCAGCGTGCTAAGGCGGGCCCAAAAAATGGTGCAATCGCCACGGCAACGGTTTCTGTCGATGCTTCGGGATCGGTGAATGTCGTCGTGGCTTCTGCTCCAGCCGGACAGGGCCATCAAACAGTAATAGCGAAAGTTATTGGAGATTTATTTGGGCTTCCGGCAAATCAGATTGTTGTAAATACAGAGCTGGATACAGCCAAGGACGCCTGGTCAGCAGGTTCAGGAAATTATTCCAGCAGGTTCGCCGGTGCAGTCGTGGGAGCCGTATATATTGCGGCGGAACGAATAAAAAACAAGATTGCAGCTTATGCCGCAGCCGTCTATGGCTGCCAGGCTAACGAGATTGCGTTTCTTGACGGAAAGATATCCAGCACGCTAAACCCTGTCCAATCCAGTAGTTTTTCGAGAATGGCAGGTACGTTTCACTGGTCACCTTCGCTGGTCTCAGAAAAACTGGGACTAACTTTGGAGCCGGGATTGCGTGAGACTGCGCACTACACCCCCGAAGTCCTTACGCCGCCGGATAGGCACGACCGAATTAACACCTCTGCCGCCTATGGATTTGTACTGGATGTCTGCGGGGTTGAAATCGATATTGAAACCTGCCAGGCCCGAATCGACCGTTACATTACGCTTCATGATGCCGGTCGTCTCTTGGAAAAAAAACTAGTCGATGGACAAATTCTAGGTGCTTTTGCGCAAGGTGTCGGCGCGGCTTTGTATGAGGAGTTTGCCTACGATCAATCCGGTAACTTTCTCTCGGGTACGTTTGCTGACTATCGGATCCCTACGGCACAGGAAATTCCAGAGCCGAGAATTATTCATCAGGAGACATTAAGCCCCTTCACGCCCCTAGGCGCTAAGGGAGTTGGGGAGGGCAATAATATGAGCACCCCGGCTTGTATCGCAAACGCAATCGCGGACGCAATTGACTACCCAGATATTCAGTTGCCTGCAACTCCTCCAAAAATTTACCAATGGCTTACCGCTAGGGGCTATCTTGAAAAAATTTCACGAGCTCACAAATCGACTGCCTCGATCCCCGGCAGCTCACGAAATCTAATAAGAGCCGCAGGCGAGATTCTATTTGACGCCTCGCCGGATTCTATCTTCGACATCCTACTGGACTCTAACCGTCTGATGTCAGTAATCCCCGGCTGTGAAAAACTGTCTCGGAATGATCAAGATGGCCTAGTTAACTATGAATGTAAGATTGTCTTAAGAATCGGGGTAATCAAAGCGAGATTCGACGCGTTGATCGAACTTAGTGAGATTAACAAACCTTCAGGACTTAGACTTTCAGGTAAAGGCACCAGCGCCTTGGGGCTTGCACAAGGCAGCGGCCTGATACGACTCAGCCGGCAGCAAACGCAGACAATGCTTGCCTATAGCTATGAAGCGAATGTGACCGGAAAGCTTGCAGCTATAGGTAGCCGACTACTCGAAGCTTCTGCGCGGGTGGTTCTCAATCAGTTGTTTCGAGCCCTTGCACGCGAGGCAGAAGGACGGCGAAAGCGGCGTGGGCTATCTGACTGGCTGAGTATGTACATAAGAAGGTTTTGGCGATGAAGGCGAGCGACTTTGACTTCGCGGCGCCCGATACGATTCGGCAGGCTTGTGAGATGCTTGAAGATCAGTCCTATGAGTCTCGAATAATCGCCGGTGGACAAACACTAACGCCAATGCTGGCAATGCGAGTCGCGCAGCCGTCACGGTTAATTGACATTTCGGGAATTGAGGAACTTGGGGCCATTGATCTTAAGCGCGGGGGTATAACGGTTTCTGCCCAAGTAACACAGTCCGCACTTGAAGACTGGCTCGTAAAAAATCCGAAGAATCCGATCCTCAGTGCTGTAATACCCTGGATTGCACATCGTGTTATCCGCAATCGGGGAACCGTCTGCGGCTCAATTGCCCATGCAGATCCTAGCGGCGAGTTACCCCTTGCCCTTGTTGCCGTGCAGGGAAAGGTGTTTGCGAAATCACTGCGAGGAGGACGGGAAATTTCAGCAGAGGACTTCTTTATTGGAGCCCTGAAAACTGCGTTAGATCCCGCTGAGTTCATTCAATCTGTCTACTTTCCAAATATGGGCCTGGATACGACTTTTGGTTTCCAGGAATTTGGTTATCGAAGCGGTGATTTCGCAGTTGTATCCGTATTGGTACTCAAAGAACCAGAACAATGGGTGTTTTGCTTTGGAGGTATCGATGATGTACCACGACGGTTCGCTTTAAGTAACGCGACCGTAAAGCAAGCTGTTGAGTTTTTAACTGATCTTTCGCAGGAAATCACTGTCCGTGAAGACCCAAGCGCCACCTCTGAGTTTCGACGTCATTTAATGACAAGTCTTGGCTATCGAGCAATTCAACAAGCGGAATTAGGATAGCAAATGAGATATATAAAAATAAAACAGCTAGAAACCATCTCATTAACTGTTAATAATCAGAGACTCAGTGCCGCCTGTCAGTCGAATACGACCTTGCTTGATTTTTTACGAAATAATCTTGCGCTGAAGGGCACACACGCCGGCTGTGAGCATGGTGTCTGTGGCGCTTGCACGGTCTCGGTAGATGGTAGCGCAGTGCGATCCTGCCTGGGGTTTGCTTGTCAGTTCGAAGGGGCGGAGATCACAACAGTTGAGGGCCTCTCAGAAGCATCTGGGCTCTCCGATCTGCAACTGGCGTTTTCACGACACCATGCACTGCAGTGTGGCTTTTGCACCCCAGGCTTTCTCGTTACCGCAGACGATCTATTACGTCGCTGCCCAACTCCGACTGAAGATGAAATTCGGGAGGAAATCTCGAGCAACCTCTGTCGCTGTACGGGTTATGCCGGAATCGTTAAGGCAATCCATGAGGTTTCACTTATGCGTACAAAAAACAAACGGGAGGGATGAGTGCTCGATCTTGGAATGACCTTCTTGCAATCAATTGAACGCGACCCCTCAAAGACTGCGGTAGTGTTTGATGGGCAGCGACTTTCCTATGAATCTTGGGGGCAACAGGTAGGCGCTCTTCAGGATTACTTAAAAAGTGTCGGTATTAAGCGTGGTGACCGTATTCTCACGATTCTGCAAAACCGTTACGAGGCAGCGACGATTCACTGGGCCTGTCAAGTCAGCGGGGTGACGATCGTTCCTGTCAATTGGCGTTCAAAGCCTGACGAAATAGATTTTTTCGTCGAAAACGCAGACGTAAAGTTCGCATTTGTTGAGCAGATATCTCTCGAAAACCTGTTGGCGAGCACGTGTGTCAAGACTCTTCCATATGCGGTATGCGGTGCGATTGAGTCGCCAGTCAATACAGATCAATTCTCCGATATCGTTGCGACTGGCAGAGACATTTCTCCTCAGGCTACTGTCGAAGATTGGTCTGTAATGCTCTACACATCGGGCACTACTGGCAGACCTAAGGGTGTCCCTCGCCGCCACCGTGCAGAGCGTGCCGCGGCATTAGCCCATATTGCTCAAAATCAATATCGAATGAATGAGGTGACGATTGGTGTCATGCCGCTATATCACACGATGGGCGTGCGCTCGTTGTTGACACTCTGTATGCTAAACGGCACCTATATTGCGTTCCCACGCTGGAATCCAGATCAATTTATTACAGCAATTGAAAGAGAGCGCGTTACACATCTTTACCTTGTGCCGACGCTCTATCACGACATTTTGAACTCTCAAGAGTTTGATGTTCGACGAGTTCGATCTGTAAAGAAGCTCGGATTCGCTGGCGCCCCAATGAATGATGGGCTCCTACTGAAGCTGCAGGAAGCTTTTATTCCTGATCTCTTTGTCAATCACTATGGATCAAGCGAGATCTATACGTATTCAATTAATCAAACTGCGGTCCTCAAGCCGGGAAGTGCGGGCAGAGCAGCGTTCAATGCCAGAATTCGGGTCGTCCGATTCGATAGTGATTCTAAATTATCTTCAGCGGATGACATTTGTGATCCACTCGAGGAGGGGCAGATTATCTGTGACCTCGCTGGAGATGAGGCATTTGAAGGTTATTGGAAGAGACCTGAAGTTGATCGAAAGTCGATTCGTAACGGTTGGTTTTTTACAAGTGATACCGGTTATTGCGATACCGATGGGGAACTGTATGTAACCGGGCGCGTTGATGATCTGATTATCTCGGGTGGCGAGAATATTTCGCCGGTAGAGATTGAGTCTGCACTCTCTCTGCATCCTGCTGTGGACGAAGTGGCCGTTGTCGGCCTACCTGACGAGCGGCTGGGTAAGAAGGTGGTTGCCTTTATAAAATCCAAGGAACTTGCAGTCAATACAGAGCAGCTAGATGCGCACTGCAAAGACTCCGACCTGGCGAATTTTAAGCGCCCCAGAGAGTACGTATTTGTGCGCGAAATTCCAAAATCACCAGTTGGCAAGATTCTGCGTAGAAAATTAGTCGCCGGGGAATTTGAGCGAGTTTGAGTTACAGCGATCGCTATATTAGTCCCTTTCATAGAACACAAGACCAGGAGCTTTCTTTGATGAACGAGGGTTTTAGAGTTGAGATTGATTCGAGCGCACAGCGTGCTGACGTTGTCTTGGTGCGACCTCCGCTAAACGTTATTACAATGCCGCAAAGAGATTTGCTTCGACAAACGTTCGAGACGCTGGATTCTGACGACCGCGTACGCGTTATAGTCCTGCGTGCCGAGGGCGAGCACTTTTCCAGTGGTGGAGATATCAAGGGGTTCTTAGAGGCAACGCCGGAGCATGTATCGCGGCTTGCTTGGAATATTGCGGCGCCTGCACGCTGCTCAAAGCCGGTTATCGCGGTTAATCAGGGCTACTGCTTCGGTGTCGGATTCGAAATATCGCTAGCCTGTGATTTTCGTATTTGCACGGACACGACGCTCTATGCACTGCCGGAGCAAAAGTTGGGTCAGATACCCGGATCAGGTGGGTCGGCTCGCCTTCAGAAAATGATTGGAATAACCCGCACAAAGGATGTTGTGATGCGTTCACGTCGAATTTCGGGTGCGCAGGCATTCGACTGGGGTATCGCTACGGAATTAGTGGGGCTTGCTGAACTAGAAGACGCGACGTCGAAGCTCGTGGTCGAACTGACAGCCTTTTCGCCACTAGCACAACGGACGGCGAAGCGGATGCTAAACGAAACAGAGGATGCATTACTCACTACAGCGATAGAGCTTGAAGGCCATTGCTACAGCCGACTCCGGATGTCGGCAGATTTTAAAGAAGGGGTCGAAGCGTTTCATCAGAAGCGCCAGGCTAAGTTTATTGGCAGTTAAATTTTAACCAAGGAGACATCATGAAACGCAGGGTACTCATATTATCAGCTTTACTTTCAACGTTATTTTCTGTCAGCGCTTCCGCGCAGACCGAACCCGTTAAAGTGGGTGTTGTCACACCCCTATCTGGTGTTTACGCTGGCATTGGGCAGCAGGTTAGGTGGGGCTTAGAGCTAGCAACTAGGGAAATCAATGCAGCGGGCGGTATAAATGGCCGTCGTGTTGAGTTGATTTTTGAGGACGAAGAGGCAAATCCTGCGGTAGCAACACAGAAAGCAGAAAAGCTCTTCCAGGTCAATCGAGTCGACTTTTTAACCGGTACGGTGAGCTCCGGATCGACACTCGCAGTCGGGCAAGTTGCTGAGCGCAACAACCGCCTAATGGCAACAACGGTTTCGTTTGCTGACTCAATTACGGGAGACCGTTGCTCGCCAAATGTATTTCGGGTTAATGCGCGTGCAGGCATGCAGTCCGCAGCGCTTGCCGCTTGGATGGTCAAGGAGCGGCCAAATGCGGACGTGTTCTTTCTAGGCCCTGATTACGAAATGGGAAGAAGTACTGTTGCCGCTTTTAAGGCGGCCGCAACTGCTAGAGGTGCAAAGGCGGTGGGAGAGGTATTTGCGCCATTAGATAACAAAGACTATTCCCCCTATTTTGGTCAAATCCGAGCAGCAAAACCCTCCGTGATCTATACATCAGTTGCTGGTAACGATACGGTAAGGTTCTTTAATCAGATGGCCGAGTATGGTGTTAACAAAAATGTCGTTCTTGTTGGGGCCTCGGGTACTGTGACTTCACAGAATCTTGCTGCGATTGGTAAGGCTGCTGAAGGTTTTGTTACTGGAGCAGGCTATTCACCAAAGCTTGATAGTCCTCAAAACAGAAAGTTTGTAGCCGACTTTCAGGCTGCGTATAAAACACTACCTGATCTATATGGTGCCGATTCCTATGGACTGATGTACTTCCTGAAGACTGCTGCGGAAAAGGCTAAGTCAGTTGAGACAGACAAGCTCAGGGTTGCTATGAGAGATCATGAGTGGGCCACGCCGCAGGGCACAAAACGTATGCGGGCAGGGGATCATCAGGCAATGCAGGAGATGTATGCCGTTCGAATAGAAAAAGGGGACTTCAATATCATCGGTCGTGTCTCACCGGCTGATGCAATAGGTCCGGACGCTTGTACAAGGTTTTAACTGCGACATCGTGAAGGCTGCGGCGTATCGCAGCCTTCAGTTCTAATTTTTAGAGAGAATTGACGTGATCGAGACACTCCAGTTTGTCTACGCACCGCAGATAATCAATGGGCTTTCAATCGGGGTGGCTGTCATTCTTATGGCCCTAGGTTTAACGATTATTTTTGGGCTTCTTGATGTAATCAATATGTCACACGGAGAGTTTTATGCGGCTGGTGCATTTCTTGGTCTTACCCTCGTCGCTATCGGAGTTCCGTTCTGGGTATGTATTGTTCTTGTGCCGGCCGTATTATTTCCTCTGGGTGTGATAACAGAAAAATTTCTTATTCAGAAGGTTTTTAATAGTAAGGAGCGTCATATTTTGACGTTGCTATTAACCTTTGGTATCGCAATCGTTCTCGAGGATCTCTTCAAGATTATTTGGGGAGCGAACCCCTCTAAGCTCGATTCGCCGATCCAAGGTGCGGTTGATTTACTCGGAGTAATGTTCCCGAAGTACCGGCTTTTCTTGATGATTTTCGGAGCCTTGATAATCACCGGAGTTTGGGTGCTCATCTACAGAACTCCGATTGGCGCAATTATTCGCGCTTCGGCACATGATCGGAACATGGCGGCCTCTCTGGGCATACCCGTAACGTGGGTGCATGCTCTGACTTTTGGGTTCGGGGTTGCGCTGGCGGGCCTCGCCGGAATCTTGCTGGCCCCTATCTACTCAGTCTTTCCAACCATGGGAAAGGACTTTATTCTCATGGCTTTTAGTGTTGTGATTGTCGGCGGCTTAGGAAGCATTAAGGGAGCGGTTGTTGCGGGCTTGCTGCTGACTCAACTGCAGTCTATCTCTTCACTTTTTATTTCGCCTGTATGGTCGGATCCGCTGGTATTCGGCGTAATGATCATTGTCCTGATGTTTAAGCCCTCGGGTCTGTATGGAGGGTTAAAAAATGGATAAAACCGGTAGGCTCGCGATTCGCGCGGTTGAGATTGCTTTACTCGCAAGCGCCTTCATACTCGTCATTGTCGGCACTATCACCGGAGACTCATTTTACTTACGGTTAGCGACTGAGGCATTGATATTTGGCGGTCTAGCCCTGTCGGTTGATCTGCTATTGGGTATTGTTGGACTTTTGTCCTTGGGTCAGGCACTTTATTTCGGTTTCGGTGCCTATCTGAGCGCACTGATTCTAAAAGAGGTCTACCCATCGTTCTTGTTAGCAATGTGCCTGGTCGGAATTTTCTCTGCAGCGCTCGGCTATATAGCGAGCTTTATTGCGTTGCGCTCAAAGGGCGTTTACTTTGCGCTTATTACATTTGGATTGGCTCAGGTCGTCGCTAAGGGGGTATATAACACGAGGGCCTTGGGCGCTTCGGACGGATTAATTGGGGTGCCTGTGATCAAACTGTGGACACCATTCGGGGAGCTCGATACCGCAAATCCTTCGGTTCTGTTTGGCCTAACATTCTTGGTTATTCTCTGCCTTTATTATTGTGTAAAGTACTTTCTCACGACGCCAATGGGTAGCATTTGGCGGGGTATTCGCTCAAATGAGCATCGTCTGTCTTTTATTGGCATTGAGTCGACCGGGCCGAAGCGGTTTGCGTTTGTCATTGCGGCTATCGTTGCGGGCTTGTCTGGCGCGCTTTATCCAATACTACGTGGATTCGTCTCCCCGGAGCTCTTGTACTTCGCAGTGTCAGGAAACGCAGTTATTACTGTGGTCCTTGGTGGAGTAGGAACTTTAATAGGGGCTATTTTTGGTAGTGTGCTGCTCACAGTTCTAAAGTCAGTGATCGGGACAATTACAGCCCACCACCATATTGTTATTGGTCTTATTTTTGTATTTGTTGTGATTGCAGCTCCTGGCGGCCTAGTTGGCTGGTTAAAAAAGAAGCTAGATATGCGACTGGGGGCGGATCGTGACTGAAAACCGTAACAATCAAAAAATTCTGGTCGCCCAAGAACTCTCCAAGAGTTTTGGGGGTCTCAAGGCTGTTGAGAATGTGAGCTTCAGCATTGAACAGTATGGAGTTACGTCAATAATTGGGCCAAACGGGGCTGGGAAGAGTACGTTTTTCAACCTTATAAATGGCGCCATAAAGATCGATTCTGGGCAGGTATCTTTTAAGGGAGAGGACATTACTGACCTCACGCCATCGAATCGACTGAGGCGGGGAATGGCACGCTCTTTTCAAATAACAAATCTCTTCTTCGATTTGACCGTCTTAAATAACCTGCAACTCGCGTGTCAGTTTATTGAGGATAGAAAGCGTCTATTTCAACAACTTTCAAATAGTCGTCGTGCTTATGAGCGGGCCAATGAGTTACTCGAATCCTTTGAACTGGAGGAGAAGCGTGATTCACTTGCGGGCGAGTTATCGCATGGGGAGCAGCGTCGATTAGAGATAGCAGTAACCATGGCGTCCAAGCCAGATCTTTTATTATTAGACGAGCCCACACAAGGCATGTCCCATGGGGACACTAATGACACATCTGAACTCATTTTGGCTTTGAGTAAGAAGACAACCGTGCTTCTAATTGAGCACGATGTAGAGCTCGTGATGGGGCTATCCAAACATGTCATGGTGATGTCGCAGGGTGTGAAATTAGCTGAGGGTACGCCTTCGGAGATAAGGGGAAACCACGATGTTCAAGTGGCATACTTTGGAGAGTCTCACTAATGCTACTTACTCTAAAAGACATCCACGTATCGATCGGTCTATCCCATATTCTTCAGGGTGTTTCGCTCAATGTAGCGCCCGGCGAGGTAGTCGGATTATTCGGTCGTAACGGAGTTGGAAAGACAACGATCGTAAAAACGATTGCGGGATGGCACAAGCCAACATCAGGAAACATCACTTTCGACGGACGGAACATACAACAGCTTGAGCCTGAGCAAATCTGTCGTTCTGGTATTGGAATTGTTCCTGAAGATAGGCGGATTTTCCCCGGACTGTCCGTTATGCAGAATCTAGAGTTAGGATTGATGCAGGTATCGAGTAAGGATCGGGCGATTTCTAGAAATAATCTCGATTCTGTATTGAAGCGATTCCCTCGGCTCAAGGAGCGAGAAGCTCAGCTTGGTACAACCCTTTCCGGTGGCGAACAGCAAATGCTCTCGATGGCTCGGGTACTCGTTGGATCGCCGAAACTAATGGTGATAGACGAGCCAACCGAAGGACTTGCTCCCATGATTGTTGATGACATATTTCGGCTGATTAAGGAACTAAGGGAGAAGGGTATTGCCATTCTTCTCATCGAGCAGAATGTACGTAGGGCATTTTCAGTTTGTGATCGCTTTTACGCTTTGGAGCGAGGACAGATCGTATTAGAAGAGTCGACTTCTAGCCCCGCTGCGCTTGATGGCCTGATGAAGGCTGTGAGCGTCTAATCGAAGCCCGCCGAGACCCCCGAGGCGTGCCAGCTCCAGGTCGAGCCAGATTCGCTAAACGCCGCAAGGAACCCCCAGCCGTTGGCTGACATCTTTAACCGCAAACCCCCCGCTCCGTCATCTGCTTGACCGCCTCAACCGGGACTCCTCGGTAAACCGATTGCCCTTGCCCATCTCACTCTCCTTATGGCCTTAAATTTTAGGCTGGAGAGTGTCTAGTGTTTTAGTAGCGAGTCCCATCGGTCACCCCAGTCTTATAGACCCCTCGTGATTCCGCCGTCCACCCGCAGGCTTTGCCCGGTGATGTAGCTCGCATCATCGGATAACAGAAATGCAACGCTCTTGGCGATTTCAGAAACGCTAGCGACCCGCTTCATTGGAATTGATGCGATGGTTTCAGGTTTATGATTTAAGCTGTCAGTGAAACCCGGCAGCACAGCATTCATCCGCAGGCCTTGGGCCGCATAGCGGTCAGCGTAAAGCCGCGTAAAAGCGCCAACTGCAGCACGGTAGGTGCAGGAGACTGGAAAAATCAGGGAAGGCTCATAGGCTGCAAAGGTGGTGATGTTTACAAATGCGCCAGTGCCTTGTTTGAGCATCGTTGGGGTCGCCAGCCGCGCCATTTCAATTACAGGTGCCAGCACCATGTCATGGCCCCGCTGCCAATCCTCGGCGGGAATCTCCAGCAAATCCCCCTTTGGCGGGTGGCCAGTGTGGTTGACCACGGCATCAATTCTTCCCCAGCGGGCGAGCGCCTCTTCTACCAGACGAGATAAATCCTTTGGCTCGAGGACTGATCCTTGGATGCCGATGCCGCCCAGTTCTTTGCCGAGCTGGGATGCGGATTCAGAGGGAGACAGCAGACCCAGCTGGTAGCCTCTTTGGTGGAGTTCGTGCGCAACACCCGCGCCGATGCCGCGGCCTGCGGCGGTGATAAGAGCGACTTTCATATCAAAGGACTCCTGAAAACGGGACCCCCTTTATACCATCGCTTTGTGAGATCTAGATGAGTACCAGGGTCCAGACCAAGATCACGTTTAAAATGGCGCCGAGAACCGCTGCACTGCCCATATCTTTGACTTTTTTTGAGAGATCGTTTTGTTCGATTGAGATACGATCGATCGTCTTTTCAATGGCCGTATTCAGTAATTCGATGATGATCACTAAAAGCAGTGAACTCGTCATCAGCGCCTGCTCAAGTCCCGTGTCTCCTAGGTAAATTGCAGCAACAATCAGCACCGGCAGAAGTGCAACTTCTACCTTGATGGCTTCTTCAGATTTCCAGGCGGCCCCAAAGCCTTCAATAGAGTAAAGAAATGCAGATACGAGCCGCCGTCTCGCGATTTGTAGAAGAACTTTGATCATTGGTTCATCCTTTTAATCTCTAGTCGATCCTGGAAATCACGGACCATCAAGGACCCAGCACAGATTGCGGCAGATACCGTAATCCAAAACTGATCCATCGGTCTGATGTGGGCCCATCAATCTGCCCCCCAAGGGTTGCATCAATTTGAAGCAGATCCTTAATCACAAAGTAACGAACACCTGCCTGGATATAGGGCTGGCTGCGATGGTCGCCGAATGTTTCGGCAATCAGGTGCAGGCGCTCGGTGGCGTGCTGCTCGAGTCCCAGGCCCCAGGTGCCTCGGGTCTGTCGGGTCTTGTCATATCGAAGGGCGCCGACATTGAGATGAACCGCCCGACTGCCGTTCTGACTTAGGAAAGAAATAGGCAGGTAAACGTATTGATTGCCCAGAAGATTCGGCCCGGGATTGATGCCCGGATGAGCAATTTTTCCTAGCGCTAAGCCCCAGCCCACGCCGCCTGGGGCCATCTCTTGAAATAGGGTCTTGGCCTGCAATACATAGTCGCTGGTCGCATAGCTGTTCTGGTTTGCCCGGCCCGCGCCCAGGGTGAGCTCAAGGTTGCCGGTGGGATTGCAGGCGGGAAGGGCCCAGAACTCAGTGCTCGAAGAGTAGACCCTGCTCCACGATTCGAGCTGACAGCTCTTGGCCAGAGTGAGTCGGGCGTCATCGGTCACAAAAGGCCGGGCCGGAAACACCGGCTTCATTCCGAGCAAAAGAGAAAGGAGAAGAATCGCGCGGAAACTTAAGAGAGGAAATCGGAGGGGCCAGATCATCAGTGAAGTCTAAAAGACTTTTCTGGTTCAGCTGTCATTTTAAAAAAACCTTCATAAAACTGTCATGTGACTGCAAAGGAGCGAGATGACACTGTCGAACTCATGAAACCTCATGAGCCGCTCAGTCTGGATCCCGCACCGAATCGCTATCGCGCCATCTTCATCTCCGACATTCATCTCGGCACCTCGGGCTGCAAAGCCGACTTCCTGCTGGATTTTTTGAAATCAAATGAGTCTCGCTATCTTTACCTAGTCGGAGACATCATCGATGGCTGGCAGTTGAAAAAAGGCTGGTTCTGGAAGCAGAGCCACAACGATGTCATCCAGAAAATCCTGAGAAAAGCTCGAAAGGGCACGAAAGTTACCTATATCGCCGGTAACCATGATGAGGCGATTCGACAGTTTGCTGGTCTCGCTTTCGGGGATATTGATATCGTGAACGAGGCAGTGCATGAGACCGCTGATGGCCGCAGGCTCTGGGTCACACACGGAGATCTATTCGACGGGGTGATTCGGCATGCCAAATGGCTGGCTTATCTTGGGGATAGCCTCTACACCATGATTCTGCGTGTTAATCATCACTTCAATCAGCTACGCCATCGCTTCGGACTCTCGTATTGGTCTTTATCTCAGTATCTCAAGCATAAAGTTAAGAATGCAGTCTCTTTTATCACGGATTTTGAAGAAGTCGTCACCGCAGAGGCGAGCCGACGTGGCTATGACGGTGTGGTCTGTGGCCACATCCATAAGCCACAGATTCGCGATATCAACGGCATCCTGTATTGCAACGACGGAGATTGGGTCGAGAGCCTCTCCGCACTCGTAGAAACACATACTGGCGAGTTGAAGATTGTTTTTTGGCCTTATCGGCAGTCCCAGTTTGCTGAGGAAACGGAGCCCCTCCATGTCGCGCAAGTTTAGCCGTGTCCTGATCGTGACCGACGCCTGGCATCCCCAGGTCAATGGCGTTGTGAGAACACTGATGAGCACCGCCTATGAATTGCGTCAGATGGGGGTGCGTGTGGACATGATTACCCCGGCGCTCTTTAAAACATTGCCCTGCCCAAGCTATCCGGAGATACGTTTGTCGCTCACCACCTCGCGCCGTATTGAGCGGCTTATTGAGCAGATGCGGCCTGATGCGCTGCATATTGCGACAGAGGGCCCGCTCGGCTGGGCCGCCCGAAATGCAGCAGTCCGCCGCGGCTGGCAGTTCACCACGGCCTATCACACCCGATTTCCAGAATATGTCAATGCAAGGACAGGGATTCCTGTTGATTGGCTGTATCGGCTGTTTAGAAAATTTCATCGCCCTTCAGCGGCAGTGTTGGTGCCAACTGCTTCCATGATTGGAGACCTTCAGGAACATGGATTCTCGAATGTGACGTATTGGACCCGCGGCGTTGATCACGAGATTTTCTATCCTCGATGTGAGCAAAAGCCCATTGATCCGGCTAACCCTATCTTTATTTATGTGGGACGGCTTGCCGTGGAAAAAAATGTCGAAGCCTTTTTGGCGCTAGATCTTCCCGGAGTGAAGTGGGTGGCAGGCGAAGGCCCACTCGGCGCGGAGCTGCGTCGTCGCTATTCCGATGCCCGGTGGACGGGGGTGCTGTCGCAGCCCGAGTTGGCTGAGCTTTACAGCCGAGCAGATGTCTTCGTTTTCCCAAGTAAAACCGACACCTTTGGGCTGGTGATGGTAGAGGCCATGGCCTGCGGCTTACCGGTTGCGGCTTTCCCTGTAGTGGGGCCTATTGATGTTGTGGGCGATAGTGGTGCAGGCTGCCTTGATCAGGACCTTCGGACTGCTTGTTTGCGGGCCCTGGAAATCTCGCGCTCAGCGGCAATCGCGCACGCCAAGACCTTTACCTGGGCTTTGGCGACCGAGCAATTCTACGCAGCCCTTGTGCCGCTGACCCCTATTGTCAGCGCTGCCCTAGCACCCCAGAACGAAATTACCCATCCGCAAGAAGAGGTCACTTATGAGTGAGCTAGCCGTCCAGCGTTACTTTTCCCACTCTGAGGCCCATCTCTTTGTGCCAGCCTGGGGAACAGATACGCCCAAAGAGTCGTGGCTTAACCTCGTAACAGAAAACTATCTTGCAAGCCTTGCCCAGTCGCGTGATGAAGTTCGCGAGGTGCAGCAACTCCGGTATCAGGTCTTCTCGCAGGAGTATGGGGCGATTTTTCTGGGGCCTGAGAAGGGGCTGGATCAGGACCAATTTGATGGCTATTGTGATCACATCATTGTTCGGGATCGCCAGTCAGCGCGGGTCGTGGGCACCTATCGAATCCTGTTACCTGAGCAAGCCCGCCGGGCTGGCGGCTATTACAGCCAGCATGAGTTTTTCTTGACAAGACTGGAGCGCCAGATCGGAGATTTGGTCGAGCTTGGCAGATCTTGTGTCCACCCCGATCATCGCTCAGGTGCCGTCATTATGCTGCTCTGGAAGGCAATCGCTCAGTATATGCACCGACATCGTTGTCAATATCTGATCGGCTGTGCCAGCGTAAGCATGCGTGATGGTGGAACACAGGCGGCCAGTCTGTGGGATCGGATCTGTAGCAAAATGCCGATTGATCCAACGCTGGAAGCCTATCCGAAAAATCGGCTCCCGCTGGATCAGATTGCGCGGGATTCACAGATTACAGAGCCTCCGCTATTGCGCGCTTACTTGAGTATGGGTGCGGTGATTTGCTCGGAGCCCAGCTGGGATCCGGACTTCAATACTGCAGATTTTCTTGTTTTTCTTGATCTATCGAAAATTAATCCACGTTATGCCCGGCACTTCGGCTTCGCCTGATGCCCGCAGCCTGCTATGCCTGGGTGGCCCAGCGTCGGCCCAAATGGCTGACCAGTGGTGATGCGATGCCCGATCACTAAGGCATTTACCTTAGGCGCTCGGAATAAATTCTTTGTCGTCTTGGTGCTTGCGCTCAAATTTCAGAAAGTTGTAATAGCCGCAGACCTTGCCATCGGGATACTCCCTGCAGACGCTGGGCCGGGCCTCATAGATCGTGCAGCGGCGCTCGTCCTGATCAAAAAATTGGCAGATGGTGGCGTAGATATGGTCTTTTCTGTGTTTCAGAATGTATTCGACTTCGCCTTTGTCTTCGCCATCTTCAACGACATAGCGGCGAATGAATTTTTTCCAGGCGGCTGCTTCGGTGATGCCAAAATGATCCGCAAGCCGACGCACATCTTTTTTGGTTACCGAGATGCGGGGATAGCTGCAGCAGTATCCGGGGCATTTACTGCAGTCATATTTCACTTTGGCCATGGCACAATTCCTTCTCACAAATTGATGGGCATTGTATGACGATCTCTGACCAGCAGCGCTTAAAGATCGAGGTGGCCAAGGCGGCCGTGGCGGAGGTGCCCGCAGGCGCCATTCTTGGTGTTGGTACCGGCTCGACAGTCGATTGTTTTATCGATGAACTGGCCCACGCAAAGATCAAGCTTCAGGCGGCAGTATCCAGCTCGCGGCGCACGACCGATCGGCTGATGGCACTTGGCTATACGGTCATCGGCCTGGAGGCGCTGGCCGGGCCCATGGATCTTTACATTGATGGTGCAGATGAAATCGATCCCAATCTCTGCATGATCAAAGGCGGCGGGGGTGCGCTCACCCAGGAAAAGATCGTGGCCAGCGCCGCCCGCCGATTCATCTGCATCGTGGACGCCTCCAAGCGGGTCGAGGTCCTGGGCCGGTTTCCCCTGCCGCTTGAGGTGATCGCGGCTGCCATCCCATCGGTGAGCTGGGCGGTTCGGGCCTTTGGCGGTGAGCCCAGCCTGCGGCCGGGGGTGATTACGGATAACGGCCACCCGATTCTTGATGTCCGGGGCCTGACCATTGAGGACCCCAAGGCCCTGGAGACCGCCTTAAATCAGATCCCTGGCATTGTCACCAACGGGATTTTTGCCCTCCGGCCGGCTGATCTGGCCCTGGTAGCCTCCAATCAGGGCGTGATCCGGCTGCAACATAAATGAAACAAGATGGGTTTAGACTCACAAGCTTACGAATCGTAAGGTCCACTCATGCCACAGCACACGTCTAAAGAATTTGATAAGGAGCTCGAGGCCATTCGCACCAGTGTGTTGGAGCTGGGCGGCCTGGTCGAGGGCATGATTCGAAGCGCGATCTCCGGCCTTGATGAGGGCGACGTTGCCTTATTGCGCGATGTTTTACACCGGGAGAAACAGGTCAATCGGATGGAAGTCGAGATCGATGACCGCTGCAATCACGTGATTGCCCGCCGCCAGCCAACCGCGTATGACCTCCGGTTTGTGTTGACCTGCATGAAGATGATTCGTGATCTTGAGCGCATCGGAGATGAGGCCGAAAAGGTCGCCCGCATGGGCCTATTTATTCATGAAAGCAATGCCCGGTTCACACCCCGCATCGAACTCTCGGCTATGTTTGATCTGGTGATGAAAATGATGCACCAGTCGCTTGATGGCTTTGCCCGCAATGATTCGTCGTCGCTTGCCGAGGTGATTCGTGAAGATATCGCTGTCGATGATCAATTCAGAAACACACTCAGACTACTGATCAGCTACATGATCGAGGATTCCCGGACCATTTCCCGTTCCATCGATTTACTCTTTATCGCTAAGGCCCTTGAGCGTATTGGAGACCATTCCAAGAATATGTCAGAGCATGTGGTCTACATGGTGAAAGGCCGCGATGTCCGTCACCAAGACATCGAGGATGTCGAAAAGCAGGTCTAAAAAAGCAACTGGGTAGTGCGCGGGCCCCTAGGCCTTGGGCGGCACATAGCCCGATGCCGTTTCGGCGCCAGCGCCGAAAAAGTGGGCTTCCATCTGCTGGCTGAGGTACTTTCGCGCCTTGGGGTCCGAGAGGTTGAGCCGATACTCATTGACCAGCATGGTCTGCTGGCGAATCCAGTCCTGCCAGGCCTGTTTTGACACGGATTGCCAGAGCTTTTTACCCATCTCTCCCGGTACCGGCGGAAAGTCCAGGCCTTCGGCTTCTTTGCCCAATTTAATGCACTGTACGGTTCGCGACATGCCCGGAATTATGCCACCCAGCCGCAGGCCGCCAGGCAGAGGCGGCCGATACCACCGGGCGAGGCGGGGGATTTCCCCGAGGCACAAGTAGGCCCTTTTCTGCCATTGTTTCGGCCAGTCTTTTCCGCCGAAGGAGCCAGGATGTCTACAGTAACGCGTCGTAAATTTATCGGGGCAGCAGTGGGTGCAGGTGCGCTGCTGTCTTCGGGGGTTGCCCCTGCCTTTGCGCAGTCCGCATGGCCCAATAAGCCGGTTCGATTCATCGTGCCGTTTCCCGCTGGTGGTGGCACGGATGCTTTTGCAAGGCCCCTGGGCAAACTGCTGACCGCGCAGCTTGGCCAGACCATCGTCATCGATAACCGTGGCGGAGGCGGTGGCACCATCGGCGCGGAGGCCGCAGCGAAGTCTGCTCCGGATGGCTATACGTTTTTAGTGGGTGCAGTCCATCACACCATTGCAGTCTCGCTTTACCCCAAGCTGGGCTATGACCTTCAAAAAGACCTGGTGCCGGTCACCTTAGTGTCTTCGGTGCCGAATGTGATCGTGGTCAATCCCTCGCGCGTTCCGGTCAAGAACTACCAAGAGTTTCTTGCCTTCGTGAAGGCCCGGCCCGGCAAGCTGAATTTCGGCTCCGCGGGCAGCGGCACCACCCATCACTTAATTGGCGAAATGTTTAAAGGCGCAACCGGCACCTTTATCACCCACATTCCCTACCGCGGTGCAGGTCCGGCAATGGCGGATCTGCTTGCTGGCCAGATCGACATGATGTTTGATGGTCTCGGAACCTCAGTGCCTCAGATTAACTCCGGAAAGCTGACGCCGATCGCCGTCACCACCGAGAAGCGCTCATTCGCGCTGCCCAATATTCCCTCTCTGGCAGAACTGGGATTGAAAGGTTTTGATGGCAAGACCTGGTATGCGCTCTGGGCCCCTGCTGGCACGCCGCGCGATATTGTGGTTCGCATGCAGCAAGAAGTCGCCAAGGCCCTTCAGACCAAGGAACTCCAGGATGCCTGGCGGGCCCTCGGTGCAGAGGCAGGTGGCCAGTCCCCCGAGGACTTCGGCAAATTGGTCAACGCCGAGGTCACCAAGTGGGCCAAGGTCGTCAAAGATTCTGGCGCTAAGATTGACTAAGAAGTTTTAGGCGAAGCCTTGCGGGC
>Ga0209972_10001286_pt1 | contig 22207 bp, 22 predicted proteins | sample NOAtaG_7_FD_187302 | JGI IMG/M metagenome (GOLD analysis project Ga0209972, IMG submission 187302) | Freshwater lake microbial communities from Lake Erie, under a cyanobacterial bloom - NOAA_Erie_Diel1S_2200h metaG (SPAdes) (version 2) | ecosystem: Environmental > Aquatic > Freshwater > Lake ... | reverse complement strand
ATTTAAAAGAGTTGAACGAAAAAAATTATGTTTAGCGCCACCTACCTTAAAACGGAGCGCTTGAAAGTGTCGAAAAATTATTTTAGTACTATTCTTTTCCATTATGCCACTACTAGGTCACGTTTCATTGAATAACGAACCTCCAATTGTTGCTACGGATGTTGTTCAGAAAGACGATGGAAATTCAACTGCCGCTGAGGACAATCTCTTAAAAACTGTTCCCCAACGATTTCGTGAAAAAACTAAAGAACTAATAAACATTTGTAACAAAAGTCCCCAACAATTGACTTGGAATAGTGATGGACAAATATTTATCAATCAACAAAGTGTTCCATTAGCAAACATTTTTACACTTTTGCCTGCTATTTTTAAACCTACTTCAGTAAACAGAAAATTGCCTGGCTTTGATGAATTAGTAACACAAATAGCTACAATGGGGTTTGCTCACTTAATGAATCCATGTTTAACCAGAGGCCTACGGCGAAAATTGACTCAAAAAATTGAAAATGAAAATGAACTTTATGCTGATATCCTAGAGTTAGATAAAAAGTGGTATTACCTTGGCCCAATCTAAAAAACCCAATCTAAAAAATGCTAGGATCAGACTTTATCGAATATTTTAATAAACTTCCGGTGTTAATGCCACATTTCAATGGAGTGTATTCAATTGATACAATTCCACATCGAATGAAACCTCGCACTTTTAGCATAATTAACTTAGATCCAAAAAATAAACCAGGGTCCCATTGGTTTGTAATGGTAAAACCTGAGTTGGGTAAAATAGAAATATTTGACAGCTTGGGGGTGGGTTCAAAAATAGGCTTAATTACAGAAAATTTAAAATTCAGAACAAAACAAGACATCATATGTAATGAAACACCTTTTCAAAGTGCGGATTCTCACTCCTGTGGCTTGTTTGCTATATATTTTGCTGTTGAACGTATGTTTAACCTTGATTTGCCTTTTCTTGCACTATTAGAGGACATATTTGTAATAAATAAACTGGAAAAGAATGAAAATACTGTAAAACAATTTTGTGAGAACTTGTGAAGATTATCAAATGATTTTTTTGGTTCCTTTTCTAGATGGCAAAAAGGGACCATGCAGGAGGGATAAAAATAAATGTCCCAGTTCAAAAAGTAGAATTCGATTCAATGGTGAATCGTTTCTTACACCCAATGCGAATGGTTATTTCTGGACCAACTGCGTGTGGAAAGGTATATTTTTGGCCAACACATTTAAACTTAAATTAAAGTACCCCTTCAAGTGCGTAATATATAATTTTTTTATTGAAAATATGTAGCGTTGTGATTTTGTTTAATAGTATTTTTTTGGGTTTGAAATATCAGTCCACCTTCGTGTTAAACCTTCTGAAGCATCGCTCGGAGTTATTCTCAACCAACTTTATGAGAATATTGTACTGCGTGCCGGAAGATGCTGCTCATTTGCATGAAAAATACATCGAAAAACTTCAGAAAGAATACAAGTTTATCGAGATCATCAAAGGGTTACCGCAAACGAATGACATCAGTGATGACACTTTGCCAAAGCTGATAATAATGGTGAAATACTTTGAATTTATAATTAGAGGCTTGTTTTTTCATTAATACTTTCTTTTGTGACAGTTTTCTGACCAAACTATGTTCATTCCCCCCTAAATTTATGTGTCTTATTTTATTTACTCTTTTTAATCAAAGGATGACCTTATGACGGAGATCTTTAAGGAAGGCAGAATGGTCAAACTATTCACACAAACATCTCACCATGCATCAATTAGCATAGGTAAAAAAGCATAAAAACAGGCTATTTGGCCTTTTATTTTTTCTGCCTTGTGTATGCAAAACAGCCAAGCTTTTTTGATGTTCTCTTCTTTAAATATACTGTTATGAAATGTTTTATTTGATTTCAATTGAATAAAAATTTAATTTCAGTATTTACGATGCAAAACTACTACGAAACTGGACATAGTAAAACTATCATGCGAAACGTTACGTATAAAGTTTTTTTCCGTCACACTGATGAGGCCGGCATGCTTCGTAGTATTGGCGCCAACATAACTCCAAACCAGGTGTTAAAATGTTATAAGCTCTGATTACTTGACAACTAAATATTGTTTTAATAGATCATACAATCTGACAAAAAAAATTTTTCTTAAGTAACAGAGCCTATAATTAATTTTACAGCCAAACTTTCTAATCAACTGCTTTGCCGCTTTACAGCATTATTTTCCAAGCCAACGATATCCTTATTTGCTGGTCGATGGAATGGCCAATCACAATATGCACTCAATTCTTGTCAGAAGTCATATTTTCCCAGATGAACAAGATTCTAAAATAAGACCCCTCTGCTTCTTTGTTAATCCTTGTTACAAAAAAAAGCATTGAAAAACATAGTCAGCATTTATTCATGATAAGTTTTTCCAGCACAATTAAATCCAAATGGGTATGTTTTATAAAGTGGGTTTTCTGATGGCACATACCTCTTCATTGTAAATACATTACTAAATGTGTAAGATGTCGATTCATACGAAACTTTTTTTGTCTTTTTATCTGTCATTTTTTTGGTTTGATTTAATAAAAGACATTCATAAGTCTGATTAAAATTACTGTTAATAAATGTTTTATAAGTATTGTTGTCTATGATATTTTTGTTATTCAAAGACGTAAGGGAAAGGCCCCTTACTTTAACAATGCTGCATAGTTCGTTATCACTGTTCAGATAGTTTATTGAGTAATTTCTCGGGCCTAGAGCATAAAAGCTTTGAATTTTTTGGGGGGGATAAACGTGTTTAAAATGTCCAATGGCTGGACTCATAGGTAGGGGATTTACAGTGTTTTTCTTTAAAGAATATACGATTGAATCTGTGTCATAATACAATATTTTAGAATCAACTTTTTTTAGCGATAAAATGTAGTTTCTTAATACAACCATGGCTTGAGAGGCAATCTCAGCTCCGATGTAAATATTTGTACTTTTATTTGGGGGTAAAGAATTGTCATTTAAAACATACTCCACTTGGCAGTGATCAATAAAAACATTTAAATCAGTAATTGCATACTCTTTACCCAGTTCTTCGAGCTCAAATTGATTTGTACACTTTTTAGTCACGAGATTATTGGTATTTCTACTGAACATTCCAAAAAGACAGTTCATTAAATCTTTATAAAACTTTTTTAAGTTTGAATTATTTTTGCAATCGGACGGTTTTATTTTTAAGTGGTCTGGTAGGCACATTGATTCATTAAGATTATCACAGATGAGTTTTTGCTCTTCAAAAGTTTTAGCATCTTGCAGTAAATTAGAGTTTTTTAATCTTTCAGTGCACAACAATTGAACGTAATCTTTTAAAATATAGTCTTTTTCAGGAAAATGATGTACTTCTAAAAATCTCTCAACCTTATAGCCTTCTCTTGTTATTTGATTAATTGTTGACATCATCCAGCAGCCAGTAAAAATACGGTTTTTTACTTTATGATTGCAAGGCTCCGGACTACTCAATTTAGCACATGCAAGGCAAACAGCCATTACAGTAGTGTTGTTTAACTTAAACTTGAGAATTGGATCTTCAATATCCAATGGCACTAATATTGAACAAAATGCTGAACCACCCTGCAGTGATTCATCCTTGTAACGCCATTCTTCCAAAATTGAATTGTAGTAAATGTTTTTAAGATCTTCACCCACAATTACAGTATATGGGCCAACACCAAATTTAGTATTCACAGAAACGTATGAATATAAAGAATTTATATCCACAACGTACAGATCACTGTCTGGATTCTCTTCTGCTGTATATTTTAAAGTAAGGACATCTAAAAGTCCCCCACGGACACACTCCCGAGGTATAAGTCTCTTTAAAGGTCGATCTTGCCAATAGTCCGGATTTTCATTTTGAAATTGTTTCCACAGTGTAATTTTTTTCCCATTAGAAGTAGTTACTTTGGTTTTCTTAAATTTGTCCCATTCACATTCAAACACGTAATCCACACGAATGTCTGGATACTTTGTTTTCATGAAGTCCGAAAATTTTTCATCCATTAATTTCAATTCATTAAAAGAACGTCCAAAGCAATTTGGGGTGTCAGGAGTCCAGCCTTCAGGTTTCTCTAGTAAACAGTTTTGGTGAGCGTGAAATTTGCACCTGGAATTTGACATTTCAAAATATTTAAAATTGTTCTTGCATTTTTTCATTTACAATTTAAGTTAATGAAATGGCCCGCTCCCAAAACTCTATTAACGCGTAATAAACGCTCAAATCAAATCAATTAATCATAAAAGGCCATTAATCACTTACCCATAAAACTGAATGACGGTGTTAAGTTTTGGTGAATATAAGTCAACATCGTAAGGCCCAAAACTTTGCTGGCCTGTTGGAGTGTTGAAGGCTGTTACGTAATCTGCATGAGGCTCGGTAAAAGTTTTGTAAGATGTAAATTCATACTCTTTTCTTGAAACTCTTTTCATGTTACTGGTATTTTCAAACATTACACAATTTAAATCGTACTGATTAAGATAGTAGGCTTTGCACAGATTAAAGGTATAAGATGATTTTGAGGTAATTCCAACTGCAAAAGGATGCAATACCAGGCGAGTTTCAAGATTTTGATTTAATTTAATTTTTTCTTGCAAGTCAAAGCTCTGTTTCAAAAAAGTCAAAATAGATTTTGCCAAAAGTTCAGTTGTGTGAATGCAGTTCTTAATAATTTCATTCTTAAAACACCAAGAGTCATTTTTGATGGATTCCCAAAATCTTAGTTTTTCGTCATGAAGTTGAGAGTTGTCTTGGATTTCAACAAAGTTCGAAAATTCTGGTACAGATCCATCATAGTTGTACAGAGACCTTCGATTTAACCTGTAAAAAACAGATTTAAAATGTGCTTTAATTTTTTTTTGCATAAATGTAGTCAAATGGCACCCAGCTACTTTACTCATTTAATGTCTAGTATTTTTGTTACAAAGCTTGGCAATTTCACTGATATCTGCAATTGAGTTATATAAAAAACTTACTTTGTTGGAAAATAAAAGTTTTTGTGACTGATTTCATATTGATTGGCTAGATCATGAATTGTTCCATCAAAATAATTGCATCCATTTAAAAATGTGAGTTTGTGGGTCTCCAAATGTACAGAGTAGATTTTTGATTTTCGGCTGAAGATTGATGGAGGAACCCCGAGTTCATTTAGCGCATTATAAATGGTAACCTGTAAAAAAGAAAATCAGATGAAAAAAAGCTTGAGACATTTAAAATCTGTCAAGAAACACTGATCTATGTTTGAGATTCCTCTTTTTCCCTTAAACCTTTAAGATACAAAAACTAAATTTCGGTTAGTAAAAAACAATCACTCTGCTAAATCAAAATAAGATTAAGACTAAATTTACATATTTTATCTTGTTAACCCAAATTGGATGTGAGTAACAAATTTAATTTATCCCGCTCAGACAAAATTAGACGCAGGTGTAGGTAAAATTGTAGTAGTGTTTAAACATAAGAAACTTACTAAATGATTATGGCCTTCATTCCAAGACAAAAACACAGAGTTGCGCCATTCTGGTAGCAGAATTAATTGCAGAAATTTCCAAATGGCTGAATTGTTCTTTTCTTTGCTTTTCTGCAAAACAACATTTTGCAAATGCGGTGCAAATTTCCAAGTGTGGTTGTAGCGAGCTTTAACTTCTGTGGTATATGGTTGAACATTTTTGTCACTGAAGTATTCAAATGTATATTTTTCATCTGGTTCAAAACTAGGCTCGTCAAAAGAATCTTCGAGAATAATGTGTTCTTCGAATATGCCTCGACGTTTTTCTCTCCAAATGCAAATAACATTAGGCTCCTCTGTTACATAATTTTTTTCGTGATATTCACAAAAAATATTTTGTGGTAATTCATTTTTTGCTTTCGTGTTCTTTTTTCTAATTTGTTCACAAGCCTCACAATGTTCGCTTGACAAATTTCTGTATTCAAAGTTGATAAAAACTAGATTAGGCCAATTTTTTGTTAATGGGGTTTTCTCAACTTTACAACTGTGTAAGCGGTCAAACTTGGGACCCCGACAATGCTGACATTTTTTCGTCTCTTCTTCAAAACAAACATGATTTTCAATTATTTGTTTTGGAGTCATTCCTGCAAACTTGAATCTTAAGTACTTGTTACAGATCTGACATAGCTGACCGCGACGACTAATTTTTCTTTTGTATTCTCCAGTTTTTGATATTTTACCACATAAAGATGTGTGCAAATCAAAGCATTTTTTTGTGTCAAATGTCACTAAACAAAGTTTGCATTTAACATTTTCATCTAAATTACTAGATATCCTGCTGTTGCAAAACTGAAATGGCAAATACTTTGGTTGCATTGTTTTTTCAGTAGCAAAAAATAATACACACTTATTACATGTTTCACGAACACATTTATGACGATAATGATGTCCAAATGTTTTACGGCACACTAGGCATATTTCACGATTGTGTCTGAAAAAAGCTCTCAGGTTATTGATGAACACAACATGATTTTTTGAGGTACGCAGCAAAAAGATTTGAGCCAAAGAATCGTCATATTGGTTTGGAAAACTTTCAACGTTACTGTTTTTTTCTTGCGAGCCAATTATTACGTGAATTTGGCATTGATACTCAATAGCCAACTTTGGTAAAATTTCTCTGTAATCATGAGGCCCACAAGGAGAAATATTTAGTTTATGAGCACACTTGTCAATTAAATTCAGAAGTTTTACTCCTGCCTCATTTTTTAGACGCCTTTTCCTTTTTTTCCGATCTGTCAAGTACAATAATTCATCGTATGTGGGGTCATTGATGTTCGGATCAAATTTTCGCGATTGATAGTAACCAAAAAAAAAACTTGTAAATAAGCACTTATTGACAAATGCAATAGGATTATCTGGAAAGGAATCAGGTAAATCCAGTAAGCCTTCTTCTGAATTCACTGCGTAATATCTGCCAGTTCTGCACCCAACGTGAGAAGACGAATAGTTTGTTTGTGGAATTGCTTTTCGCCTATGTTTTGAATAATTCACATGATCCATGCTGAGAACTTTAAAATAACATTGAAAAGAATTGTCAAATATGTCAATTGTGCTGTCAGAGTTGACAAATCTTTCAAACATGTTCAAGACACTTTCAACCATTGATGCAGTTGTTACGGATTGTAAAACATAACTCCCACTGTTAATTGATCTTGACATCCCATTTTGGTATATCGTGAGATATATAAGATTGGTGTCCTCCTCATCGTAAAAAAGTTTCAGGTTGTTGATGATGTAGGTAAAAGCATAGTTTAAAACATCCAGCAAAGATTTAAGTAAGTAGTGTTGAGCCTTTTTTTTCTTTTGTTTCTTCAATTTAATTTTTAAACAGTAATTATGATCTTGAACGCGAAATATTTTTTGTCGCTTAAACATAGTTTTAACAACATAAACCTCAAGATCTTCATTTTCATATATTTTTGTCACTGTATCGAACAACTGAACTTCGGAACCATCATTTTCTTCGTAATCAGTCAATTCACTTATATTTTTCTCATCACCAGATGACCAATTTGGAGATGGTGGGTATGGAGCTGGAGGAGGGTTTGTGCTTGTGCTTGGGATTGGGCTTTTTGCCATGTCACGCATTTTCTGTCGTTTTGCAAATCTTTCGACATCTTTGCGATTCCTTTTTTTCACAATTTCAGGACTTTTATTTGCATTTGATGTAATGTTATCTGCATTTGATGTAATGTTATCTGCTGCAGGTTTTATTCTCGTTAACTTGCCGTCTCCTCGTTGAGTAAATTTTGTTGGATAGTTTTTTAGCAACAATTGTTTCACAATTTCGTGGGAATTCATCTTGTTCACTTGCTGAAAACTGGTTTAACACTGGGGGTCAGTTGAAGCTACTCTTTCTTTATCTTCAATTGAAAGGGTTGTGGTGACCTAAATAAAGCATTGCCCTCTGGCCTCCCCCCCCACCACCACCAGGGATTTGTGTGAAAGGGTTGTGACCTAGTGACCTCAATAAAGCAGCCACGTTGTGTGAAAGGGTTGTGACCTCAATAAAGCATCCACACAACAACACTACTTGGATGTTTAAGTAAGTCTTTGCATACGGTACAGTTTGCTTCTTTTGCTTTCTAACAAAATCGTTGTTTATTTTTAAATTGATTGATTTTATAATGATTTGTGATTGAAAATGTTATCTGATGAACAAATATTAAATCTATATAAAGACACAGACTTTCCCGGTGCCTGGAGTGGTGCTAGAACTTTTCAGATGTTTTTAAAATTTGATAAACATGAAAATGTGGCCCTACATCGAATTTATAAAATTCTAAAACAAATTCCTCTATATGTCATGAATCAAAGGCGAATAAGAAGATTTCCTAGACGGCGGTAAGATTTCATAACACTCTCTCTCTCTGCTCTGTCTTTTAGATAGTCAAACTACTGTCAATAAATATCAAAATTTATTTTCAGATATGTCGTTACTTCATTTGGTCAAGTTGTTCAGGGTGACTTAGCTGAAATGCCACCAAAATTTGGATTCCGATACTTTCTGCTTTTGGTGGATCTATTTAGCCTACACATGTATGCTGAACCTCTTAAGTCAAAAACTGGACCAGCAGTTCAAAGAGCATTCAAAAAAATATTGACCAAGTTTCATTCACCAATAATAAAGCTGGAAACTGACCAGGTAAATCAAATAATCGAATTCTATTTTGCTTGCGTAACACTACTAATCATGAGAATTTATACAACACATATGTTCCTTAGGGAACCGAATTCATTTCCAATGCAAACTGGTTTAAAGAGAAGAAAATCATCTTCAAGAAAAAAATTGGAATCCACAAGTTAAGTTACATTTTTTTATAATTCCCTGGCGCAGTAGTTTTTCTCTCTCTCTCCCTCTCTCTCTCACACACCTTCTCTTTCCCTCTCTCTAACTCATTCCTATTAGTTTTTTCAAGATTGTACAAGTTTTGCTAATATATTTTATCTTTACATGCCTCGGTTGTCGAACACAGCATATTCTTGGTGAAAGTAAGAATATTAAAAAGTTGTTTAAAGTATTTTATGGGTAACTGAAAAGTCACATTTAAAAGCTTGCTAGAAGTAATTCAGCCAGAAGCTTTTATTCTCCATACTGCCAAAAACAACTCTTTAATTGTTACACACAGAGAAGACTCTACATGTTTATGCAATCAGAATTAAGTGAAAACTGGCCAAAATATTTGCCTATTGTTATTGCAAACTTGAACAACACGCCAGTACATAAACTAGGGAATATTGCACCAATAGAAGTGAATACATATTTGGATGATTATAAAATTCGAGAAGCTCAGCTGGCACAAAATATAACACCAGTTTTGGCTCCAACGCTCCAAGAGAGGAACAAAAATGAAGAGACCTTCAACCAGGCAGATAGTTCATTTAAAACTGGTGACCTTGTATATTTGGATTTTAAAGAAAGTGCATTTTCAAAGCAGTATCTTAAAAAAGTAAGTAAAATTATAAAAATAACCATTAAATTGCTTCTTGTCAGATTTTTTTCGAAATTGAAAAAATACTGTAATACTTGAGATAGTTACTTTAAATGTTTTAGCTCTCTTCAATACTAAATTGCTTCAGTACTACGTAATTATTTTTGAGGCAAACATTTTTTCTTCTTTATTTTATTTACTGTTTTGAGCAAAAGTGTAAAAATATTGAGCACCCTTCAATACTACATAGCTATAGAGTAACTTTTTTGAGAAAAACAAGTACTGTTTTGAGCAAAAGTGTAAAAATATTGAGCACCCTTTAATAGTAAATAGCTATGAAGTAACTTTTTTGAGAAAAACATTTTTTTCTGCTTCATCTTATTTACTGTTTTGAGCGAAAGTGTAAAAATATTGAGCACCCTTCAATAGTAAATAGCTATGAAGTAACTTTTTTGAGAAAAACATTTTTTTCTGCTTCATCTTATTTACTGTTTTGAACGAAAGTGTAAAAATATTGAGCACCCTTCAATAGTAAATAGCTATGAAGTAACTTTTTTTGGAAATTTTTTTTTTTCTGCTTTACGATAATGCGTAATAGTAGAGAGAAAAGATTTGAGGGGGGTCTATTTTCTGCGTTTGCTTTTTGGTATTTTTCTCTGTTTGTGTTTTTTCTTTATATTTTTTGTCAGAAAAGGGGCTAGGTAAAGTAGGTCAAAAATAGTGGGATGCGCGCATTCGGATTGGCTAGAACTGCTTTCACTTTTTTTCAGAGAGGTCAGCTTTACAGGATTTCTGACATAGACAATCGTATAACTCCAGTCATGTACAAACTAACAGACCTTCTAAACACACCTCTCATTGGACAGTATTACGCAGCTCAACTGCATTTGGCACCCACCGATGTCTTGTCAGATTTTTTCGAAATTGAAAAAATACTGTCAACAAAAACAATTGATGGCCAAAAATGGGGCTTTGTGAAGTTTCACTACTATCCAAATAAATTCAATCAGTGGGTCGTGCTAGAAGATATCAAGACTAAAAAGTAACAGAAGAACCGAAATGACTCAAATTTTACCTGTTACGTGCGTCAATAATCCAATTAAAGTGATCACAATTGAAGGTGTTTTGAAAGATGAAGAACTTTGCATAAAGCCATTTGCATTGGAAAACGGAAATATACAGGCAGGTACTTGGGAGATTGCTTTGAAAAATTTTTCTTACGAAGTGAAGGAAGCACCTCGCGCCGATTTTATTTTGAGTGTACACACAAATGTGGTGACTGGCTTTCATCAACCAAATAAAGAACGACCAAAACCTACATCACCTGAAATATGTTCAATTTTAATTGAGGGCTCCAAAATAGGTGTGAAATTGTGCACTTTTTCAAATCCCGATTTTTTTTTGATGGATTCAATCAATCAAACTCTGAAATTACATTTTAATTACTTTCCTTCAGCAAGTATAAACCAAAAAAACATTAACTTTAAGGCAACATTCTATTATGTGAGACGACAGTAAACTATGGACATTTTTGTTGACAAGATCCATTTAAGACATTTAATGCTGAGAGACAAAATTTTTCTTTACAATTTGTATGAAGGAAAAGGATCGCGCCTAAACAATGCTTCTGAATCACAAATGAACACATTGATTAGGATTTTACATTTAATCTTGAATGATTACATTGAATTGAGAGAACAACATTACAAAAATGTCGTTAGAGCTAAACGGCTACCAGCACTGAAATGTAATTTTGAAAAAAATTCTGACTTTTGTAAAGTATTAAGACTTGATGTTGAAGAGAAGCGAAAACTATTAAAACAAATGCAAAATTGTTACCCATGGCTGTTGCATTCTCTTTTTAATTTCTAATCAAAATGGAAAGCAGACTTTTGCCTGAATTATGTAATCCAGTATACAACGTGGGTTTGGTGCCAAACATTCGAGCTTCAAAATTCCCAACTGGTTATGCTAATAAAATATTTTAAAAGTTTGACGTTAGTACTACGTTATCATTATTCATATCAAAAAAGAATTTAATACTTTCCCACGTCATCCTTAAAATATTCTATTGCCATATTTATGTAGATGATTTTAATACACCTGGAATTGGTTTTGCTGCTACTCCATTATCTCGTGTCTATGTACCCTTACAATTAGGGTCCCAAATGCCCTATAATAAAAGCAAGTTCACCGAAGAAAACAAAAACATTGACCAGACTGGCTTTGGACAAATAGATTCATCAGACAAAGAAGAACAAACCACATTGGATGAAGACAAAGAAGAACAAACCATATTGGATGAAGACAAAGAAAAACATATCACATTGGATGCTATTAAAAAAGACAGAGATTTGAAACGTAAGGCTTTAGGAGATGAAATTTTTAGTTTAATGAGTTCACCAATTAAGTCTTCCAACATCAAGCTCATACCAAAAAAGGTACAGAAAGAGAAAGAAGTGGCTTCAAAACCAGTGTCTTCAAAACCATCCGACAGTTTGGGCGGCATTCACAAATTTAAAAAAAAGTGATTTCAATTTTATCACAATGAGTAGTGAAGCTAATTTGCGTGAGGCAAAAACAGTACCAAGCATTTCTTATGTTGAACAGTTTTTCAAAGAAATACCAACTGATAGTAGATTTGGTTCTGTCAACTGGAAAAAAATAAATTCGCAAACAGGTGTAAGCCCAGAGTCCAAATCATATAAGTTTGAACTTTCAAGACAGCAAGCACCTAATTGTTACCTGGTATTATTATCATTATATTAAAACCTTCCTTTCAATTGACCATAAAAATTTTACAGAATTAAATCTTAATTGTAAAATAATATAGCTTAAATTTAGTGTAAAATGAGAGAAAACGGAATGTTTTAATTTAATTTATGATAATGATAGCTCTCCAATGTTATGGTCGAAGTTCAGATCCAAATTTTCAAAGCAGATCGTCTCACACTGCCAGATCGTGACGTCCTTGTTGGTCCAGTAAATAATGCATTGCACAGGAAAGTATCAAAATCTACTTTGTTTAAAATGATGAATGATAATTAATGATCAACTAATAACCTTTAGAGCTTATTCTGCAATTTTCAAAATGTTAAAGCACGTGAAAATCGGACCAAAAATGGCAAAGCGAATTAATATTTTTAATAAGAATAAAAGTAAATTTTGATATAATGATTTTTTGCAGTTGTTTCTCAAGATCAAAACTCACCATCAATGATGTTCCTCTTACTCAAAATCCAGCAATGTACCCAATTAAGTAAGTATCTATAGGTCCAATTAAGAATAATCACTGCAACTTATAATTTACTATTTAAAATCAATAGAAATTTTTTGTACGTAAAATGTTGATGGAATTGACACCTGGCTGTTGCTTTATTTCACTTTAAGCTTAACTTTGTTTCAGAGCTTACCTACTTAATCTTTTGTCTTTTGGCCAAGACAATAAAACATCATTCCTTGAATGTCATGGTTGGAGAAACGACACCACAAGAAGCATGGAACCATTTGATGAGAGAAACCAGAACTCAAATCTAGGTTTTATCTCAAGAGCTTCTTGGTGGAGAGAAGATCAAGTTCAATCAGGGCCTTGGAGAGCTGGTGTCAATTTCTCAAATTATTTCTAACAATGAACAATGATTGTTCTGAAATGCTAGAGCGTCCTTAAATTTTCTTTAAAAAATCAACTATCTAGCTTTTCACAAAATTGTTAAAAATATTTTTGGTAAAATTAACCTCAGAGGGGTTTACGATGATTGGGCGACTACACCATGAGCTCATGGGATTGGGAAAATGTTTACCTCCTCAAACGTAATGCTCATAAGTTATTTTAAAAATGTTATATCTACCTTTTGATTGCTCTGATTTGCCGAATAAAGCAAATTGTAATTAATTAAATATTAATATTTAACATTTTTAATTTAAATCATGAGCATATTATGACAGGAAAATTGATTTCGAATTGGAAAAATCTCCTGACGCGTTTTATCTCATGAGAGGAAAAAAAGGAGCAACAAGTCAAGATGACAAAGAAGAATATACTTTTGTAATTAAGAACATTGCCCTCTATGTCCAACAAGGAACACTTTCATTGCCTCTCTATCAAGAAATCATGAGGTTGTGGCCTTCAAATGACATTCTTTATCACTTTAGGCGATTTGATGTTCTGCACATCCACACGAGTGCGGGCAGCACTTTTTTAAACAGTGACAAATTGTGGTCAGAAGCAGAATCGCCAGGTTAATTTTATTAACATTGTTAAAACAAAAAAATTACTTTTAATGTAGTAGTTTCATACTGAAATATGATATTTCTACTTTCATTATGTCACTACTCCAAAATACATTCAGTTTACCTTTGTTTAACAAGTGTTAATAAATTGTTTTTAGTACGAATCTACTTTGCCCTTGTGCCAGCTGGTGCAATCTCAGGCAATTATGATCAAAATCCATTCAATTTTCAAAAAAAATGGAAAGTAAAAGCAACATCACAAAGTTTGCGCAATGAAACTTCACAATCAGATTCATCATCTGCAAGAATATTGGAACAATTGGCAAGAGAGAACAGGGAGTACAAAGAAGCGCAAATGAGGTTAATGAAGGCCTTGTTTGAACAAAACGCAAAATATGCAGAACTTGCAAGTCAAAAAAATAAAGGTCGTGGAAAAAATACAAGAAATAACAGTGTTGCTGGTGAAACCGCTGGGCCAAGTGATGGTGAACTACCGTCTACTTCACTTTATCAAACCCTCAGAAGCTTTTTGGGTTCAGGCGAAAATATGGATCAAGATTTGGCATCAAATCATTCGCAATCCTCATTTGAAATATTGGACACTGATCCTCCTCCTCCTCCTCCTCCTCCTTTTTCTCCCCACCCCTCTCTCGCAACGACCCAAAACTTGCCTCCTCAAGCTGCAGATCCACCACCAACAACAACAGTTTATGTAACAAGCCTATCGTTATATCTGAATGGCGACAAGGTCGATCAACTTGATTCAACTTGTACAAAAGATCAATCAATGGCTGACTTTGTTAGGCTTTACAACACTTGTGGAATGGCCAACTCATTACATTCAATGCATATTAATTATGATGCATTTATGAATGGTTGTTTCATTTGTGCTTACGACCTCTCAAGTTCAGGCATTTGTGGCAGCTCTTACGCTTTACCCACTGTTAAAACTGGTTAGTTTTTATTTTCAGCAAAACCTCTTCCATTTCTGAAAGTAATATTGGTCCTTTCAAATAATTTCTGACACTATTTTGACTGATTACTTTAAAGTGTCACATTTCATTTAAATGGACTGCATATTTGTTTGCAGGTCAATTGAGAGTGAGAGTTGAGTTCAGTGCCGGAGTCCCAAATGATTTATCTCTTATTGCTCTTGGAGAATTCAGCTCGCTCCTTACCCTTGGTTTCAAGGGAAGTACAGTCAAGGCATCTTACAGCACTAACCAACCCTAGGTAACTTTTAATGTCTTTGATTTTTCAAGATTTATTTTCAGTGCAAAAAATGTATAAACATTTATGAGAGTTTGCGATTGTTAAATGAGTCTGGGAGAGAGAGAGAGAGAGAGAAAGAGGGTGTTGAGCGTCTATTGTGTCATCTTATCTATTTTACAGCATGTTTTGTTAGTTATTTTAGTGCTTTGAAACTTTGCGGACATTTTTTGAGTTTCAAAAATGAATAAAATATTCCTCTTTGTTTTTGTGCTTATCGGATTCATTAATGCTCTGAATCCGCCCAACTATTATTTTCTCTGCAAGCCATATTATACGTACGAAGTGGAGTGCTACCATTACGATTTCGATGATAAAACTTGCTTTCCGTGGAATTTGTTCAATTGCTCGATTATTAAAACAGACTTTGACACGGTCTGTTTAAAGTATGATTGCATGGTAAAAACATTTATTTGACTTAAGTTAATAGAAAATTTCCTGGAGAAAAGATTTTTGTGATCTATTTGATACTAATCAAACACTACTCAAATGTCTTAATCAGTACAAACATATTTTTTAGGACTATCTCGGAACAACAACAACAACAACACCACCACCACCAACAACAACAACAACAACGGCAATAACAACAACAACAACAACAACGACGTCAACAACAACAACAACAACGACGACAACAACAACAACAACAACAACAACAACAACAACAACAACAACGACGACGACGACAACTTTGCTCTCTAAAATGCGGTAAGGGGCCATTTATAAATAATTAAGGACACTCAATTTCAGGCTCGACCAGGACTACTAATATTTAAAATTGAAAAATTTATATACTATAATATTTCATGTTATTATTTGTCTGTTGTGTTTATAAAAGCAAATATTTTTTTCAGGTTTGAAAGCTGTGAGTCATATTCGTGTACGGTTGACATTCAACTTGAAGATATGTGCATAACATATTTCAAGGGACAGTATGATGCGAATTGCTTCATTCCCTGTCACTTGTCAAATTGTTCGAAAACGTACGAGGAAATGGTTCTCTGCGCCGTATATACCTGTAATCAAAAAATGGTCCCTATTCTCCCAGCCTATCCCGTCACACATCCTGGAGTAATTGCAGCAGTCTCTTGTCTAGCTATTCTTTCTTGTATATGCTTAATCATTTTGAGCATTTTAATAGTAAAGACAAGAAGGGTGCTACATCACTTTCGGCTGAGGAACGACGACAACACAAACATCTCAAACGTGGACGCCGGTAAACTAATAATAATATTAAAATTCAAATATAAAGTGTTGTCTAATCCCCTGCTGTAATGTGAAATTTAAAAAGTACAAAAAGTTCAAAACTTGAAATTAACACTGAGAATTACCTTAAAAACACTCCTAAATAAATATCATACTTTTATTTTTAGATATACTGACAGATCCGTTTCCATTTGAAAATGAGAGACAAACCGCCGCCAACGAAAGTCAGAACTCAACATTTGTAAGTGTGGACCTTAACAGTGAAACTGTGAGGTTTGCTACAAAATCAAAAACTTACGAGTGTTTTGAGATGACAAAAACGGCAAATTCCGATACCGGAAGTGTTGTGTAAATAATGTGTTTGACGTACAAAGTGGTCAAAAATGGAATTTTTAAAAGTGTTTTAAACATGTGTAATTTAAAATAATTTAATTGTAACAAATATTTTCGTCATATTTCTAAATTAATGCTTGTAGAAGTAGTCTTTAAAAACTAATAAGTAGTGTTGTATGTAATTAAAAATAATTTAATTGTAACAATTCTAAATTAATGCTTTGTAATTAAAAATAATTTAACTGCGTCATATTTCCAAATTAATGCTTTTATTGTGAAATATTTCAAATCTGTCTTCAAGTAATAAACATTAGTGTGAAATGACCTTACAACTACATCATTAAGATACAAAATAAAAAAACATTTTATAAAATAAATGATTTGCTGTAGTTTTTGTCGGGAAATGCTTCTCTCTCTTTCTTTCTCTCTCTCTAGCAATCAATAGATCAATAGCATCTTGAGCATCGGCTTGCTATAATGCGGAGCTCATACAGAGTTTGTGGCAGGGGGTCACGGGGGGTCATATTTGCAAATGTATATCGATTTTTGTTTGACCATTTGCATAACATGCACAACGGAGGGGTGGGAGCATTTTATTAGGGTGCATCTGGTAAAAGCAATTCTAGCGTCAGAACGTCAGTTGGCGAAGTTTAGCAAGAAGGAAGAATGTCTCTCCCTACTATTTCTCAAGATTGTTTAAGCATCGCATTTTTAAGTAATTATTGTGTTGCAAGCTATCCAGGTTATGTAGCAATTGGGGAACTTAACCCAAGTCATGGTTTTAATGAAAACCAGTACATCAAAATACGTTCTACGGACATTGAAAAATTTATAATAAGTGCAAAAACAATTCTTATCTTTTTTGGTGAAAAAGAAGATTTAGATTCAGATACTGATGTACCAATACTGGAAAAAAAGTCTAAATACATTATTAAGTGGTCCGGTGAGAATCGACAAAACAGAAACGAAGCAAGAGTCAAGATAAGTGTTGAACTATTTGAAGAAAAGAAAACATTTTCAATTTTCTTTCTGTTCGATGAATTTTACCACCTGCTTGAAAGCTTTATAAATGTGGCATTTAATTCCTTTTTACTTTGTGCTTATCAAGTTGCTTGTCTAAAAGAGTTTTTGAACAATTTGCAAACTGAAAGCCGTGATTTAGAATACGTGAAATTTTTAACTCATGAAGACTGTTTAAATTTTGCGAAGAACCTGTGTAACCGACTGGGTATTCCATCTATTAATACTTTTTTAATAGGAGATAAATTGTATGAACACAAAGTCGAACTTATGTTGTTTTTGGACATTCGAAAACTTTTTGCATGTCGTACACAAATGTCACCTTTTTACATATTTTTGGGTATGGACTAAAGCACAGACATCTATGGAGAGTCTAGATCTCTATGCATCAACCTGAAGAAGCTATATTCAAAACAAAAAACAAATCATTCAGACTTACTGAAAAATCAAGCAAAACCTACAAATGTAAGTAATAATTCATGTTCACTTAAAATGTACGGCAATTTGGAGTCATTTACGAAAGATTTAGAGACGTTAGTTGAAATATTTTAGTATTAGCCGTTTTCATGAGGAAATTAGTTGAAATATTTTAATATTAGCAGGCAGTTTTCATAAAGTCAATCATAAAAAAGTACATTTATTTCTTTAAATTTATATTTTAGGGGCTACTGCGTTGAATGAGACGACCAGACTGTGAGTGGGCCCTGCCCCGTTTACCAGACGATTGGTTGCCCTACCCCATCCTGGCCGCCCTATTGTCCTGGTAAAGTAATTAACATTATTACAAATTAAGCTATATTTTTGCATTTCCCAATTTTCTACAATACTTGCAGCAAAACAATTTTTTTATTTTAACAGTCCTTAGGGTGTTTGAAAACTTGTCACCATGCAAACGCTGGAAGTGTTTTGGCCTCCCGCCTATTACGCCTTCGCCAAGTCCTACTGAACCTTCGCCAAGTCCTCCGCCATGGCCGGAACCTTCACCAAGTCCTCCGTCAGAACCAGAACCAGGCCAAAATTCGTTGTTACTTCAAGTAGGCTTAGGTTTAAATTTTACCAACCTCTTTAGCATATGTTCAAAAAAGCTAGACTATATGAATTATTTATAAATAGTTTACCTTTTTATGCAACAAATCTAAAAATAGTTGGCAAATTTTTTACTAGGACTTTCACTGACAATCCTAATCCTTGCGGTCATCGTTTTTAGTATTTACAAAACTGTTGACAAATTTTTTGCCCAAGAGTGGCAAGCGAGAAGGGATTGGTGGAGGCGTCGTTTCAACAGTGAACGTTTTGACCATCGTGGCTTTGAAGATCGAAGTTTTAGTCATCTTCGTAGTACCTTCGTTGACGTCGACGTAATGAGTTCAGACGAAGACAACAGCGATGACGAAATGAGGGTAAATTACTGTAACTACATAAAATCACAAATTTTAAAGAGTCTTTAGGCAATGTTGGGTCATAAGCTTAATAAAATTACTTTTTACAGAGGCAAAATCGACAATTGTTTGAAAAGATTGCTAATACTTCAGCTGCACAACTGGCTGCTCGACTTGAACTGGCTCGACAGCAACAAGTAGAGGTCCTCGTGGATCATCAAGACAGTGGAAATGACGACCCAAATTTCAACCGTGGTGTCTTCGTCTATGATTTCATGAGTTCCAACGAAGACGACAACGATAAAGAATTTTGGGTAAATTGTGTTGGCTGGATTCTTGAACGGGAACTACATAAAATCACAAATTTTAAGGAATTTTTAGACAATGTTGGGCCATAGCCTTAATCAAATTACTTTTTACAGATGGAACGACAAAAGAAACTGTTATATGAAAAGCGTGCTGAGGCTCAGGCTGAACAACGTTATAAGGAGCTTGACGCTCGACAGCAACAAAAAGCTTTAACCGATCATCTACAACAGCAGGAGGCAGCCTTTCGACTGCAACAACAAACCATAGCCACTCAACTACAACAGCAAAGAGCCTTTCGCGTAATTGAAAAGCAGCAACAACCCAATCAACAACAGCCAGATCAAGCAGGTGTCAATTCCATCAACATTTTATGTATGCATTTTTGTACAAACGTCTTTTTTATGTACATGTTACTAGAAAAAGCTGCAGAAATGCGACGTTTATACGAAAAATTTTGTACGTTTAACGTTGATGAAATTGACTACAGAGCCAGATCAGCAGCCAGATCAGCAGCCAGAGCAGCAAATGCAGCAGGATAACCCAGATCAGCCACAGCAGCAACAGCAAGATGAGCAAGATCAGCCACAGCAACAGCCAGATCTGCAACAGCAAGATGAGCAAGATCAGCCACAGCAACAGCCAGATCTGCAACAGCAAGATGAGCAAGATCAGCCACAGCAACAGCCAGATCTGCAACAGCAACATGAGCCACAGCAACAGCCAGATCTGCAACAGCAAAATGAGCAAGATCAGCCACAGCAACAGCATCTGCAACAGCAAGATGAGCAAGATCAGCATGAGCCAGGTGTCAATTCAATTTCATCAACATTTTAGGTACAATTTTTTTGTACTAACGTCTTTTTCTATGTAACTAGAAAAAGTTGCAGAAACGCGACGTTAATATGAAAAATTTGTACGTTTAACGTTGATGAAATTGACTCTAGATCAGCAACAGCAGCCGCGTCAAGAGCAAGATTTGAACCCGTTCAGAAACCAGAGACCCTATCTGAGAAATAGGCTGCAAAGGAATAGAGTCCTCAGCCAAAAAGGAGCTGAACTGCTGGTAGGGCTAGACTACAAAAACATTGATTCCTACTCCCTTTAATGATATAATGGCATTTATAGAAGACCCTCATAACAATAATTTTATTTTAATATAATAAATGAAGTTTATTAACGTTTTGAAATAACTAATTTTTCAGGTCTCTGAAAATGAACGCAAGGCTCAAAAGAAGAGGGACCGCGATGGTAAAAATAACAAGTTGGATAAAAACTAATCGCCAGACTTTACTGAACCCGGAGAAAAATTTCAATGATAACTTATGAACATTTATTCTTCTTGGCTTTAAAATCAATTTTGACTTCAGATTAAAACCTTTCTGAAAAAATTATTTTAAATTTTCAACAAACAAATTAGTAGTGTTACATTATATTTCAATTTGCAAATGTTTGAAATAAAGATCATTGTCAAATCGATTTTTTGACTTTACAGTAGTGTTATGATAAAATATAATAGTAGTAGTATAGTATTTTACTATATATTTCATAATAACCGTACGACATAAAAAGTAGGTCATAAAAGAGGTGTCCGTACAACATAAAAAGTAGGTCATAAAAGAGGTGTGCCACTGAATACCCGAAGTCTTCAGCGCAACTGTTGAGCGTTGGAAAAGTAACAGTGGGAGATGCGCAAAACATTCTAACTTATTCTATATTTTTTTTGGGTGTGAGAGAGATATGGGTCAATCAATATTTTATGGGTGGGAGCACAGTTTGAAAGTAGGGCAACGCTCTTGCGTGTGCGTGTATATTTACTTCTTGAATGCGCGCCTAGCATATCTTTTGTTTTGCGAGGCTGCCAGGCCAGCTCAGCAGGCTTTCAAACTACCCCTACGCGCAACACCGGCGAGCAGGGCTCTCTCTTACTTTCTAGTCGAGTAGTAGGGCCCTCCACCACCCACGGGACAAGGCCTCCACCACCCACGGGAAAAGACGAAAACTATAAAGAATGAAGAGAAAGGGTTGCATAAAAGGACGAACCGACGAGCCGGGTTATGGGAAAATATCACCCCGCGCCGACCGACGTACCGGGTCTTTAGTCGCTTTCTACAGAGCAACTAAAAGCCGGGACAGTACACCGACGACCCGGGACGACTGACGACGAGACACTCCCCCCCCTCGCGGACAAAGAGACGAGCCGGGACGACCGGGACATTTAGAAAAATACTTTGAGAAAAGCCTGGACAGTACACCGACGGACGAGCCGGGACGACCGGACGTCGACGACCCGGGACGACCGGTCGTCCCGGACCTCTATACGAGACGAGCCGGGCCATTTTTTTTTCTTAGTCTAGTCGAGCCGGGACGTAATACGACGGGGGTTACCCGAAATAATACAGTACGAGCCGGGACGACCGGTCGTCCCGGACCTCTATACGAGACGAGCCGGGCCATTTTTTTTCTTAACTAGTCGAGCCGGGACGTAATACGACGGCCGAGCCGGGCCTTTAGTCGCTATAAATACTCGAAATAACACAGTATGCTTTCCCGCCGAGCCGGGCCCTCTAGTCGAGCCGGGCCCTCAAATGAGAAAAGCCGGGACAGTACACCGACGACCCGGGACGACCGAACGTCGACGACCCGGGACGACCGGACGCCGACGACCCGGGACGACCGGACGTCGACGACCCGGGACGACCGCCGGTCGAGCCGGGCCCCTTAGTCGCCGATCCGGGCCGCGTACTAGTCGAGCCGGGACATCAAATACTCGAAATAACACAATACAATAAAATAGTCTCTTACCTTATAGTCGAGCCGGGACGTAATATTCTCTTACCTTATAGTCGAGCCGGGACGTAATACGACGGTCGAGCCGGGCCCTTTCGAGGGTCGAGCCGGGCCTTTATTCGCTTTTAGAATCTCCAAATACTCGAAATAACACAATACAATGTGTGTGTTTGTAGACGGTCGAGCCGGGCCCTTTCGAGGG
>Ga0209972_10001285_pt1 | contig 22209 bp, 28 predicted proteins | sample NOAtaG_7_FD_187302 | JGI IMG/M metagenome (GOLD analysis project Ga0209972, IMG submission 187302) | Freshwater lake microbial communities from Lake Erie, under a cyanobacterial bloom - NOAA_Erie_Diel1S_2200h metaG (SPAdes) (version 2) | ecosystem: Environmental > Aquatic > Freshwater > Lake ... | reverse complement strand
CCATTGCCACTGACGATGCGCTTCATGCGTGGCATCTGGGCAATTCCCTTGATGCCTGATATGTGATGCGGTGCCAGCCACTCGTCGATAGCCTTGAGTGCAACGTCGGTGATGTACTCCGCCTTGACCTCGTTGATGATCGTCGCCAGCCACTGTGGCGTCTGAGAATTCACGGTGCACTTGCACGCATGGCCAGAACGCAGCCAGTTCGTCATAGTCTCGATGCTGATGATGTGGCGGTTGCCGTAGCGACGGTCTCCTCTCGTCAGGGGCATCGACGACTTGACATTAGCGTGCATGGCTGCAAAGTCAATGCCGAGCATCTCACCCCAGCTGGCGACGCCGTACTCACTGATGCTATCGACGTACTCTCGGCTAATGCCAAGCATCCACGCACGCTGGCGCACAGACTCAACTGAGCGCCCAAGCTCCCTTGCAATTTTTTGGATTGGCCAATCACCCCAGTACATCCGCAGTGTGTCGAAGTCGCGCTGGGTCCAGCGTGGCTTGACCAATGACTGGCGATGGCGCTTCAATGGTCGGAGTGACAGCGTGCCATGGCGAAGCTTCCCACGGATATTCCAGATGGCGCCCTCGCTTCGGCCAAGCATAGCACCGAGCGCCTTGGCGGTCAGGTGGGCGTGGCGATTCACGATGTCAATCTCTTCGGGTCGCCATGCCCGTTGGTCTCGTGATGCGGTCATCGCTGTTTCTCCGCTCTGATCTCGACGCTCACTGGCGCCCATGCGAGTTGCAGTGCCAGCTTCTCCGCATCCACCTTGGTCTGCCGTGCGTTCCACCATGTCCGCACCACGTGCGCAAAGTCGTCGTCTTTGGCCACGGTCACTTCGACCCGTCGCAGGAAGTCCGCAATCCGCTTGGTCTTGACGTAGTGGATGCCTGGCAGTTCGAGGTCAGCCGCTGCGGTGAGCATCGTCATGAAGCGCGCTTCGTGCGGTGCGATGAGTGCTGGCGTCACAGCGTCGTTCAGGACATCGGCGTCGTCTTCGAGCTGGCGAAGCGCGGCGCTGGCATCGACGCGGTGCACCACGCATAGCTGCGGATACGGATTGGCCAGATCAATGCGGTCACGACAAACGAAACATTGAAAGGCGTCGGGTGGGTGTCGCAGGGTCATTGGGTCCTCCTTATTTTTCATCGGTGCGCTTGCGGCGCTGGTTCAGTGTCCTCATACTCATCATCGGGTGCGCATCTCGGTCATAGTGCGTATCTACCCCCCTTTTTTCCAGAAGTGTCTATCACGAGGAAGATATAGAGAAAGTTTTGAGTTTTAGTGCCTAGATGCGCACTGCGCACGAGATGCGCACTCTACACTGTCTCACGATCACTGCGTAGGCCGATGCCGATGTACTGCATCCGCCCTTGGCCACCCAGGGTGATACCCTTGCGTAGCAGGTTCTCCGTGAATCGACGTTGCTGCCACTTCTCCGCAGCGACCTCGTTTTCTTCCTCAAGCCACGTCGTCCAGTCCTCGAAGAGCTTGGTCTTGACCACCGTCATCCCGTGGCCAATGACACAGCGGTCGGCGATGTACCTGGCGACGATGTCCTCTTCGCCGCGGTACTCCATGACCGCTTTGTCGATGGCATCCACTTTGGGCAATCCCCAGTCGTACCAATGGATTGCGCCTTGGATGACCCATGCGAGAATACCGCTTTGCTCCTCGACGAAGTCGGCCATGATGTCGCTCATCGGTCGGCGTCGCTCTGGCGGTATCGACACGGTGAACGGGATGACGCGAAGCCGTCGCCAGATGCCGTCATCGATACCTGTGATGCGTGGCCGATAGTTCCCGCTGATCCACAGCGTGTGACTGGGCATGAACTGAAATGGCGCACCGTACAGATGCCGTGCGGTCAGCATACCACCGCCGGTGACGTCTTTGACGAGGCTCTCATTGAAGCGTCGTCCCTCTGGCATCTCCGACGCCATGGCACAGCGCATCCCCTGAAGCCCTGCGACGTATGGCGTCGCCCCGCCCGTGTAATCTGTGGCCAATAGCGCTTCGACGCTGGTGGTCACGTAGTAGTCGCCCATGACCAAGCGCATCGCCTCGAGGAACGTGGATTTTCCATTGGCGCCAACACCGTAGAGAAAGAACAGACAATGCTCATCGGTGTTGCCCGTCATCGTGTAGCCCATGGCCGCCTTAAGGTACCGCACCAGCTCGTCACTGTCAGCCATGACCGTGCGTAAAAATGCGTTCCACTTGGGCGTCGGTGTGGCGCCATGATAATCAATGTGCACCATCTTGGTCAGCATCAGCGACGAATCATGGGGCGACAGCGTGCCGTCCTTAAGATTCACGATGCCATTGGCTACGGTCAGCAGATGCGGATGCGTATCGAACTGCGATGCTGGCACGGTGAGGTAGGGACGTGCGGTCTTCATCATGGCATCGATGCGCACCGCCGATTCGCTGGCCAATGCCCATTTGATGAGTTCCTTGCGGCGCTTGTCGTCATCCTCTTTGGAGATGTCGTCGTAGATGCTGAGCGCCACTTTGTGCGCCAACTTCACAACCGCGGCGTCGTCACCATGTGCCCAGCGCTTGCCATCCCAGACGACCCACGCTTTCCACTCGGCGACGTAGTGCAGACGACCGCGTGTCGCATGGACAAAGCGAAGCCCATTCCCGATGTCGGTCAAGTGGTATTCGGTCGGCTCGTCGGCTGGCACTGGGGCATCGACGACGACAGGCGACGGTGGCACACTGATGAGCGTCGGTGTCTCCGCAGGTGGGGGCACTGGCATCTCCAGCGGATTGGCCAAGCCGTCCCGCAGTCCATCCTCGATGACCCGATACTCTTTGCGCTCTGCATCTTTGCTTGGTGGTTGGGCTTCGATGAGCATGTCGATAACGCTGTCATCGCTCATGGGGTCAAAGCCGTGATTGCGTACCATGGCCAATGCGCCGCCCGCAAGGCGCCCTGCTTTCCAGCGTGCGTAGTGGCGCTCGCCGTCGATGGCACTCGCCACCATGTCGTAGGCGGTCTGGCGTCGTCGCTCCCATACTGCCTTGACCCAGGCATCGGGAATCGTCGTGGGGGGCGACGGATCATGCCGACGGGTGGGTGCTGTCGTCCGTGGTGCTGGCGTGAGGTCGGTACGCATATCGTCGATGACCGCTTGGATGTCGCTGAGCTCCAGTGCGTGCCCATCGACGCATTCTTCGGTAAATGTCAGGTACCGCCCATCGCCATACACCTCGAAGCTCATGCCATCGTGCGTGATTTTGAACGCCTTGCCTACCACGCCTTGACCGATGAAGTGGAGACCATGGCCAGACGGTGACACCTCGGCATAGGTATGGAGAAGGCGACTGCGATACACCGAAGCCGATGGTTTTACGGTTGCGTCATCGTCGATGTATTCGATGCAGTCATCGATGTCGATGCCGACAACGCCGTCTCCGGTCAGGACGATGCCGACCCCGTGCCATCCGTAGCGCTGGCACGCCGCTTTGGCTTGGGCATACGTCGCCCACGTCTTAGGGTCAGTACTGGCTGCATTGCGTCCCGTCGTGGCACACATCGGCGCTTTGTCGCTAGGTGACTTGTAGCAGACCCAGCGTGATTGAAGCTTCAGATCATCGATGTGCATCGGCGTCGTCCTTCACATACCGCTTCGTCGCCTTGGCCAAAATGTCTACGATGATTGTGTTGCGGCTCTGTTTTTTCTTGTCTGCCAGTGCGCCGACAATGCGCAGCATCGGCAGCGGTATGCGCACATGCACCGACTGAATCGGCGGCGTCGGTGGTGCGTCTTTTCGTCGTCGTCCCATGGTCTATCCTCTCTATGTTTGGACTATCATTATACCACATTGTCAAGCCAACGAATACCCCCAGCGTCTAGCCAGTCTAGCTACGATGTCTTGCTATGCACCTTCTCGTGGCAGCGGTTGCAGACGGTGATGAGGTCGTCGAGGTCTTCGGCGTAGATGCGCTCGTAAGTGATGTGATGCACATGCAAGTTCTTGTCGTGGCCGCAGAGCTGGCAACGTAGACCGTCACGAATCAGCACCGCTTTGCGCTTGGCTTTCCATGCGTCGCTGGTGAGGTATTCTTTGTAGGCTTCTCGGAGTGCTTTGGTTAAGAGGGACACGATGACGGCGTTGCGCGATTGCTGGCGAAGGGTGGCCAGTGCAGACAGTGCCGTGGTCAGATACGCCGACAGGCGAAGGTGTATCTGCGGTGTAGTGCCTGCGTTGGGGGTGCGTCGCTTGGGTGCCATCGTGTCTCCTCATATCCATCGTAGCAGATGCGTCAAGTGATGCGCTGGTAGACGTGGCCGATGTCCGCAAAGACGTCACGGAATCGCAGTTCATCATCACCGATGTACAGCACGATTTGCCCACGCGTGTTGAAGTTGTGTACAGCCATCGATCCTTCAGCATCATTGAAGCGGATGCGCTGATGCACGGTGCAGATAGCGATGCTGATGCCCTCGAGTTCACGGAACCACCGTGTATCCGTCGCATTGTTGACGAGGATAATTCCACGTGACCACGTGCCAGCGTCGTACTCTTTGACGAGGCGTCGCACCATCGGGTCGAGGAACTTGCGCCCATACGGCGGATTGGCAAACAACGTCTCAACGGTTGGCCAATCGTGCAGCAATGCGTCGTGTTCCTTGGTGAAGTAGTGCGTCGCTTGGACGGTGCGCTGGGCGACGTCGCATGAGTAGGGGTCAAGGTCAATGCTGCCAAGCACGTCAACGACTTTATCGATGAACCACTTCGGCGTGTACCATTCGCCGTTGTCGCTGCGACTGGTGTAGTAATCAGGGTTTTCCATTGGCTAGCTCCATTCAAGACTGCATGATTCTTCGGCCAATCCACTCCGCCACTGGCACCGACACCGCATTGCCCAGTTGCTTGTAGCGGTGCGTGTCGCTTTGGCCACTAGTCCAACCATCGGGAAATCCCTGCAGTCGCTCGCACTCCGTTGGAGTCAGCCGTCGCACGCCGATGAGTGGAATCTGATTGCCACCTGTTCCCATTCGTGCTTGCAGCGTAGGGGATACATCTTGATTAGGAGCAATACGTGCAGGGTCGTCGCCATGTGTTGACTCCCACACCACTGGAATCATGGTTTCGGTTTCCCAGTCTCGTCGATGGTTACTACCCATAAGGCACTTCGCAACGGCTCCGGTATGACCTTGCCTCTCGCCTCGGCGCGTCGTAGAATCCCAGCGCACGCTTTCGGACTCAAGAAGTAGCGTGCATCCACTTCGGTTTCCAAAACTTGCGACAATAAACACACGCTTGCGTCGCTGGGCAAGTCCAAAGCCCTGACTGTCAAGCACTCTCCATCCCACGCCATACCCGCGCTTTGCCAGCCATTGAATGATGACGGCAAAGTCTCGCCCTCCATCGCTAGAGAATAGACCTGGCACGTTTTCAATGACGACCCACTGGGGTTGAACCTCATCAATGATGCGCGCAAACTCGAACCAAAGTCCGCTGCGTTCTCCGTCAAGTCCACGTCGCTTTCCTGCGACGCTGAGGTCTTGGCAGGGAAATCCTCCGCAAACAAGGTCAACTGATTCGCGTGCATAGTGCACCTTTCTGACGTCGTCGTGCAACGTCGCATCGGGGAAGTGCCGTTGGAGAATCTTCTGGGCGTGCTTGTCAATTTCACAGACTCCGACGACGGTCATGCCAGCACGCTCGAAGCCAAGGTCAAAGCCACCGATGCCACTAAAAAGACTGAGTGTGCGCATCCCTCGCCTCTTTCTTCATCGCCTCGATGGTGCGAGACGCCGCCGCCACCGCACCCTCCATGTAGACCCAGTTCCCTTCGGCGCGGCGCACGTCGTCGTCTGGCGATGTCACGTAGACGATGAAGCCGAAGACGGTGGCTTTGATTTCGACGGTGTAGCCGTCTTGGATGTAGGTCATCACTGTCCTCCTTGGCGAGGCGATGCGTGTGCACCGCCCCGCTATATTAATTCTCATTTAGTTGCACATCCATTTATCCAAAATCACACGATGCGCATTTTCAAAATCAATATGCGCAAATTGAAACGCAATATCCGCTTCGACGGCCTCGATATCGCTTTGATTTGAGATATGATTTTGTAACACACTCATAATCTCTGCAATTACCGATTTTTTGTTTGCCGTGTTTTCTACCATCATTGAATACTTTCGTCCATACTCCTCAACAATTTTAATTTCAATGATGAAGTAAATGTCAGATATTGGACCCCCACGATAACCACGATATATAGAATGATGTTCTACCGTGATATTAACCGCCGTTTTGCTATTTGGCGCGTATGTGCTAATCACAATCGACTCGTTCGGCTCCAATTTCCGGCGCAACCGCTTTACTGGTTGCGGTTGCTTTACCGTGTTAAGCGCTGCCGCAATCTTCAATGCGCCATAGGTCACTGCTGCGCCAGTTATCAACGCAATCAGCGTCGTACCCGTCTGCGCAATTACTGGGTCACTCATCTCCGTTCCTCCTTGGCGAGGCGATGCGTGTGCACCGCCCCGCCCTATGGTCTGGCCTAGAATGGCTCGACGCTGTCATCTGTGGGTTGTGGCGCTGGCGTGGCTGGCGCTTCGTTGGTGCGTAGGGTCTTCTGCCACTCCGCCGAGGCTTTGTACACCTCGAGTCCGTAGTCGAGCAACGTGCGTCCAATGTACAGCGCCTTGAGTGCCTCACGGTCTACGGTGGCTGGCAATGCCAACGTCGGCAGGGTCACGTGTGACCCGAAGCCAGTGTCAGTGTACACCGGCTTTCCCTTGTCGGTCTTCGCCCCTGCCACGGGCATCCAGAACGCCCAGCTTGGCATGGCTCCGTGTTTCCAGAGTGCGACGGCTGGCTTCAGTACCGCCTCGTTGAATCCGTCCAGCAGTCCGCTCTTGCGTCCCGTGACCGCTTTGCCGGTCATGCCCTTGACGACCCAGACGACGGGTTCGTCGATGCCCTCGACGAGACACAGCAACTCCGTGTAGATGCGGTACCCCGCATTGAACCTATAGTGCTCGTGCCATGTCTTCACCGTCATGCCACTCGAGCGGTCTTCGCTGTAGGCTTGGCTCCGCTTGCGTATCACGGCGATGCGCACCGAATCCGTGGTGTAGCCGACCTCGTCATCATAGCGCTCCACCTGCGTCCAGCCCGTGGGCGCCGTGGGGAATTCCCGTTCGGTGGTGTAGAAGTGCCCTGCGGTCTGTGCCTGCTTTGCCCCGTTGTACCACCAGATGCGCGGGTACATCTCGGCGTTGCGCTGCGTGCTATCTGGCGTGTACTCGAATCCATCCAAGTTAAAATCGTTACTCATCGCACATCCTTCGCTTTCTCTTCGCTCTTCTTGATCTCATTGGCCAGAATCAGGACTGCCCGTCGGAATACCTCGCTTTTGGGGAGTTTCACCCCGTCCACCTCATGGTAGTACCGCTGGATGATTTTGATATGCTCTGCGGTCGCCTTGGGGTACTGGATGACGGTCTTCGTGTATTCAGGATTATACCCCACGGTACACCTCCGCCAATCGCTGTGCACCCTGCTGTGCCGCCTCGTTGACCATGGCATACGCCCTGGAGAACGACCGCACCAGCGTGCGTGTCCACTGCTGGGTCGAGGCGTCGTACACCGTCACCTCGATGCCGTCATCGGCCACACTCATCCATGCCTCCACATCGCCGACCTTGCGGTAAATCAATCGCTGTTCCATCACTGCATCTCCTCTGACTTGCGGACATCGTAGCCCTCACGAAATGCGCTCATAATTGCCTTGCGCAGTAGCTCCGCGCGCTTCTGCTCTGACCAGTGCATCAGCTGGACCAGCGAGATGCTGGCACCGACCACGCCTGCCATGAGTCCCAACGCAATCAACATTTCGGTCATCGCTTCCCCCTCACTTTGTCGGCGACTGCACAGAGCAGTGGCCAAAGAATCACGAACGCCACGATTAATACGATGTCACTCCACATGGGTGCCTCCGGTGCGTGCGACGCGCGCCGCGATGGCGCTGAGCCGCGCTTCGACTTCCTCACGTGCGAACCGCAGCATGGCGTCGAATTCCACGGCGTTGCGTGACGATGCCTGCGTACGCAGGATATCGATGCCCGCATGACCGACATCGAGCATGGCGTGGATGTGCCACGTGTGCGACCCGTGCACCTTGGTGTACTCGATGACGACCGTGGTCTGGTCATCAATGCTCCATGACTCTCGAAAACTGGCGTTGTACTTGCCTTCCATCATCGTTCCTTTCGACTCATCAGTGGCGGCATCACCGCCAGACTGTGGGGCATCGCACGCCCCGTCGGTTTCGTCTTACTTGCTGCGGCTTGCTTGGCGCTGTGCTTCGGCTGCGGCGGCAATCTCCATCTGCTCTTGGAGCCACTTCTCGCGGCTGGCTTGGCGGCGCGCTTCGGCGCTGGCAGCGGCGCGAGCTTTGTTGGCGGCGACTTTGGCGCGGAGTGCGTCAATCTCGACCATCAACGCTTCGGCGCGCACTTTGTTGCTGGTCTGAATTGCAGCGGCGTGACAAAAGAACAGGTGGTCGAGCTTTTTCTGTTGGCTGTTGCTGTAGCGGATTGGCTTGTTCATCGTCGTTCCCTTTCGTCGTTCGGTTGACTCTCTCGTTCAACCTTATGCACACATTGTAGCACTAGTAATATCACCTGTCAATACCTTCAACCTGATAATTACCTGATATTTCGATTACAGAAAGATTACTCGTCGCCGTACTGCAACCGCGTGTAATTGCGGATGTAGTGCGCCACTGCGACATCGTGGCGCTTGGCGCCTTCGTCATCGCCAGCGTCTCGGCATCGGCGCGCCTTGATATCGGCATCGACGGCCATGTTCCAGCAGAACATCGAGGCGAGAGCGGCGCGTTCGGTGCGATCAACCACTGGAGCTGGCGTCGTGGGCGTCGTCTCCTCCGCCTCGGCGAGGCGCTGGCGGGCTTGGCGAACCACCTCGCGTCCCATCGCCCCCTCGATTTCGCCACGCTGCCACTCGCCCTCGACGGTGGCCACATACTCACGCAGATCATCGACGCTCATCGTCTCGAATCCGGTGCCCGTTGTGCCAGCCACGGGGGCTGGCGTCGTGGGCGTCGTCTCCTCGACGCGATTATCAGCGCGCCACTCCTCGAGTACCTCGATGATGTCGGTGTCGGTGATGGTGCCACTGGTCTCCCACCACATGGCATCCTCTGCCATGCTGTCGCGGATGATGCCGATCATGACGCCGGTGCCCTCGGTCATGACGTTGGTGATGCTCTCGTGGGCTTCGGTCATCCAGGCGTACATCTCGTCGCGGGTTACTGAAAACTGCTTGCTCATCGTTTTGCCCTTTCTGTGGCGTTCGGTTGACTCTCTCGTTCAACCTTATGCACACATTGTAGCACTAGTAATATCACCTGTCAACACCTTCAACCTGATAATTACCTGATATTTTCATGACAGAAAGATTACAACCAAAATCGTGATATACTGCTCGTGGTGAGTCTCTGGTTTTGAGTTCCTTTCGACGGAGATGCACTAAATAACGGCACCGACCCCCTGCGTAGTCTGGCCAACTACGTGGGGGGTCGGTGTATACACGAACACCGCCGTGTGCGCTCGGCGGTGTTCGTGCGGAGTGTCTCAGATGTCCAGCTGTAGTATATCCTAGGTGACCACGCTGGTCAACTGTGCGATGTGGAGGAATGGACTCTCAGTGAGCGTATTCTCCGCTGCTTGATTCAGCGTGGTATTCGCTGACGGCAGCAGACGGATTTGGATGACATCGCCAGTGGCATGATAGCGCATGGTCGTGCCCGTGTGGTACGTGGTGGCCACAAAGGTGTTAGCGAAGTACCCCAGCGCCGTTCCGTTGACCGTCACCTGTATCGGCATCGTCACACTCGCAGCCGTGGCGAGGCGCACCTGGATGAGGTAGTAGCCCGCCGTCGGTATCGTGATGTCCGTGGTTGACCACGTGATGCCCTGACCGCGCGTCTGTGTCTGCCATGTAATCAGTGTGCCCGTCGTCGCAATCGCCAGCGTCGCCGACCGCGTCAACGTGATCGCCGCAGCGGGGCGCTCTTGGCGTGTCAGGTCGCCGACCGCCTGTGCGGTGCGCGTCACGCTAGTTAGGACTGAGTCCGACATTGATGCTCTCCGCTCCCTCAGTGCTGACACTGAGCTCAATCGACGAAATCTTGCGGGTCACGGTGGCTGACCCCGTGTACACACTGACGAGGTCACCGAAGAAGTACTCTCGGCCATAGCGCAGCGCATCGCTTTGCAGCACCGACGCCGCCACCGTGGTGCGCTGGCGCTCATACTGCGTGATGAGCGCCGTACCGACCTGCTGATACTCCGCCGTCGTTTTCTGATTGCGAGCATCGACATAGCCTTCACGCAGGTCGAGTCCCGTCGGCAGTGATGCAGGGCGGGTCACGATGGCACGGGCACTGCCCTCGCCCTGCCCTGCGACGATGACGGCGGTGACGTCGTCGATGCGTGCGGTGCGCACAACGAGCTTGCCGATGGTGCCAGTGGCCACACTGAAAATCACCGATGCCGTGCGGTCGGTGCCCAGTTGCCCCGTGTACCAGTTGAACGCCCACGTCGCAGGAGCGGTGTACACCACGGCGAAATCTCCGCCCGCACCCAGCTGTACCCGTTGCATCGCCACGAGGAGATTGAGCTGGGCAACGCTAATGGACTGCGACGTACCCGCACCGCCTGACGTCGCCGCCGATGCACCAGTGAGGCGCCCATCGAGGAATCGCCCATTCGCCGTGGTGGCCGATGTGCTCACGTTGAAGTTCCACAGCGTTTTCAGAATCGTTTCGCTGGGTTGCGCGGTGAACTGCGTGCGATTGGCGACGCCGGCGTAGTAGGCGACTTGGCGATCAGCGAGCAGTGCATTCCACCCCACCGCAACGACTTGGTAGATGGTCTGGTCGGTGATGGTCTGCGTGATGTCACGGATAACGCCGGCGAACTCACGGTATGAGGCGATGCCCGCCGCCGTGTCACTGCGGTACACCTCGATGATGGCGCCGTAGCTGATGTACTGTGCACTGGGCGACGTGCCACCCAGCGAAATCGTCAGCCCATCGATGCCGTTGACGATGCGCTGAATCTTCAGGGCGAGGTAGTCCACGACGGTAGCTTGCAGTGTCCCCGTCGAGGTATAGACTTGGACAACGTACTGCGGTGCCATGCTAGAGTCTCACGATTTTAATGATGCCATCGGTGATGGTGCGTGCTGACCCGCTGGACTGATACACTGCAAGCCTGACCGTCGCACCGGCGTTGAGTGCGATGGTGCCGCTCATCTGCATCGCCAGTCCGTAGGTGAGATTTGTGGCCAGCATTGATTCGTACTGTGCATCAATGCTTCCGTAGGTGAAGCCGGTGCCGCCGACTTGGATGTGACGCACGCCTGCGGTGTTGCTGTCCCATACGACACGCCCATCGACCTGATAGATGCCCGCAAGTGCGACGGTGAACTCTCCTGTGGCGCCGTTGGCAGTGATGATGCCCTCACCTGACGTCGCCGTCGTCGCCCAGAGTACCGTCGTCGAGGTGACGTTGGGAATGCTGGTGACGCCAGGTGCGTACATCGAGCCGTAGACCTGCGACGGCACCTGCAGCGAGGTGCTATATGGGTATGCTGGCGTAATCGACGAGATGACACCGGCGGCGGTGACGATGGTGCCCAGCGTGATGACGTTGGCAGCACCGACGGCAGTGGTGATGGTCGTGACCTGTGCCGCCGTCGCAATCGCCGCACGCACCGTCGATGCCGCAATCGTCGTGCCCCCAGCGCCGGTCTGTGTGACCGTCACCGTGCCCGCCGTCGAATTGGCCACAACGATGACGCTGTAGGTGCCAGTGAGTCCCGAGGTCGAGATGGTGACACTGCCGTTGGTCTCGTAGGTGTACCCGTTGATGATGATTGCACCATCAGCGATGGTCAGGGTCGATGTCGTCGTTCCTGACATCGCCATGTATGAGCCGAACAGCGTGATGCCCGTGCCGTCCGACTTTTGTGCGTTGGCACGCCAGCGAGTAGAGTCGTAGCCACCTGCGGGACCGTCTCCGGTGCCCGACGTTGCCCATCCCAAAGATCGTTCAGTTGATGCCATTTGAGCCTCCTATATGCCAATGTAGCGTGTATAGTACGTGAGTGATACTTCTGCGGGTGATGACGATGACGACGAGGTGATGGTGATGGAGTTGACGCCACCCGTCGCCGTCGGTGCTGGCACAATCGCAAAGGTCGCCAAGTTCGACCCTGCGGTGACGTCTTGGATGCGATTCACTCCTGCCGTAGTCTTCACCGTCTTGTAGCCGTAGCGCAAATCGAAGATATATGTTGTACCCGCACCGATGACCACGGCGCCCAACGAGATAACGTCGCCCGTCGTGTTGTTGGTGATGCTTAGCCCAGTGATAGGACCGATGGCGGTGATGATGGGGTAGCTCAGCCACGTGCCATCGTAGGACACCGTGGTCGTCGAGTTAATCGACGCCGTACCCATGGTGAGCGGTATGGCCATCGGAATGGCGAAGGCGGTGCCCGCAATCGACGGTGTCAACGTGATAACCTGCGGTGTCGGGTCGTACCACGTCGGGTCGGCGGCACGCAGTTGCACCACGGCACGCACGCTGTAGCCCGCTTTTACATCGATGTCCATCGTCAGTCCACCGAGCACCTCGACATCGATGCTCCGCACAAAGCTGTCCACCGTCACGGTCAGTGTGCCGACAATGTTGGACGGTGTGAAAATCTGCATCAGCTTTGCCCGCACGGCGTAGTGCTCTGCGATGGTCGTCGCATCGACGAAGAGCGGCACCTGCAGCACCCGCGGGTCAAGGCGAAAATCAATGTCGCTGTCACCCTGCTGCAGTGGTCCACGCTGGGTAATGCGGTGCATCGGCGCCATGCCGAATCCTTGGTCACCCAAGTAGTTGATGGTCATGCCCGTGGTGGCGTCGTAGCCTGACAGCGTGTACGTCGTGCCACCAACGGAGTAGGTCAGTGAGTATGCCACTTAGACACCCCCTGCGAGTAGCTGCATCGTGCGCACATCGGTCATGATGTCCGACTGCGACTGTGCGGTTGCGTAGTTGGCGGTGAGGTAGAAGTTTTGCACCGTCTGCTGCGTTGCTGCCGTCGCCGCTCCGATGGTGCCACCAAGTGCGCCAGCGATAGACGGCGACGATGCGACGATGCCCGCCGCGATGCCTTGGCCAATGGGCTTGCCGATGACGTCGGCGAAGAGCTTCGATGGTGACGCAATACCCAGGATGCGCTTGGCGAATGAAATTGCATCGCCGATGGTTGCCGAGAAGGCATCACGCAAGGCATTGCCTGCACCGCGGATGCCATTGGCAATGCCGCCAACAATATCGGCGCCAATTTGTCGTGCTTTGGCGATGAGTTCATTGATGACCGATGTGATGCTCGCAACCGTCGATGTCCACCAGTTGACTACATCTTTTTGCAGTGCACCAGAGAAGACGTAGTTAATCGTGTTGTAGAGTGACATGAAGTTTTCGACCAAGCTTTTGACATAGTTTACGAAAATCGGAAATGCGACTTGGATGATGGGCACGAGGATTTTCACGATGACCCCGACCACGTTGAGAATCGCGGTGACGATATTGCCGAGGATTTCGCCAATCGGCGCCATGGCAGTACTCTGCTCCTCGATGCCGCCAAAGGCTTCTTCAAGCACAGCGCCGAGGGGTTCAAGCTTTGTCCACGCCTCCTCAAAGACGGCGACAAGTTGATTCCATACGGGCTCGACGATTCCCCAGAAGATATCAATTTGCGTGGTGATGGCGCCGATTACTTCGTAGAAGACCGTGCGAAGTGTCTGAAACGTCTCCATCACCGTTTCGATGGCAGTACTAATCGATGCAAAGATTCCGTCCCAGTCCACCGATGTGATGGCGTTGGAGATGGTCTCGAAGATAGTCTCAAAGAGGCTCATCAGCCCGACCCAGTCCACCGATGCCAGCCACGTCGTGAACGCCGTCGCCATTTTTTCGACCGCTGGCACGACGTAGGCAATAGCGAAGCGCCCAAGCTCGGAGAGGATGGGCAACAGCGCTTCGCCGACGCCTTGCTTGACATCGTTGAACTGCTCCTCTAAGACCTTCATGCGCCCTGCATACGTATTGACCGCCGCCGCCGCACTGCCACCGAATTGGCTATTGAGTTCGCCGAGGATGAGTTCCTGTGCCCCTGCGACGTCGCCCAATGCGACCATCTCCTCGATCATGGCTTTTTGGTCTTCGGTGAACTGCACGCCGACACGGGACAATGCACCGATGCCGCCGATGGGGTCATTGAGTGCTTTGCCGACCTGCACTGTCGCCGACTGCAAATCCATGCCCATCGCCTGCGACATATCCAAAATTGCCGCCGTAGCGTTCTCGAATTGGACACCTTGGATTTCCTTGAATGTGGCCAAAACATTGGTGGCGCCGAGGATGGCGTCATCGCTGAACAGCGACATGCCCGATGCAGCGCTCAGGTCGCTGGCTAAGCCCGCCATTTCTTCGGCGGTGAAGCCCGCAGCCATGCCCGTGGATTCGATGACGGCTTGGGTCTGGGCAAACACATTTTGAAACTCCGTCGCCTCTTTGATGCTGTCGCCGATAACGTTGCCAATCATCGACAGTCCCGTGCCGACCGCATTGATGGCGGCTTCGCCAATGCGACGCATCGCACCGGTAGCGATTTCGCCGAGGACGTCGAAGCCTTTGCCGGCGGTCTTGGCCGTAGACTCCAGACCGCCGACGGCTTTTGATGCTTGGTCGGCGGCGGACTCGACGCTCGAGGCGTCGCCGGTAAATCGTATAATGACCGTTTCTTCAGCCACGATTCCTTCGCTTTCTCACATCCGCCTCGACCTGCATCATCGTGAGTGCCTGCTGGCAGATGTGCCACGGCGGCAGCTGTGACGGCGGACAGTGATACACATCACGACACAAAATGAGTTCGATGTATTCCAGTGGTGCAGGCGATGACGTCCAGAGATGCGCCATCGTCTGCGCCTTTAGTTTCCCAGTGAGGCGTCGGCGCCGAGGCGCTTCGACAGCTCCTGCATGATGATACGCAGGTGACGTGCAGGCAAATCTTCGAGGTCTCGACCATCGTCAACGATGACGCACTTGCGCAGAATCGGCATAGCCAATTCAATGTCGCCCCCGATTTTCTGCAGTGCAATCATATCGCGGATGGTCACTTTGTCGGCATCAATCGTATACATGGCATCTCCTCGGCATCTCGGCATCATGGCGAGGCGGAGGCGATGCCGTGACCTCCGCCTAGCCCTCTGAACTACGTGACGCTGGTGTAGGTAATGCCAGGCGCACGCACGGTGAAGCTGACCATAATTGGTCCAGCGCTTGAAGCGTCGATTGGTGGGTAGTCGATGGATGTGATGTACCCCACGGTCTTTGTCTCGTAGGTGTCGGCACCGCTCGCAGCGCCAAGGGGTACCCACTTGACCTGTGTGGCCGTGCGTCCCTCAAAGATTGCACGAGCAAGTTGCCATGATTCATTCGATGTTTCGGTGTACACAATGTTCACCGTGACCTCGACGGGCTCATACTTGCCGATGGTGGTGATAGCGAAGTTTCCGTCAAAGGTGTACGCTTCGCCAGTCGTCACGGTCGCAGTGACCGCATCGACGCTTTGCGATGACCCGCTGATGTCTACATATGCGGCACCGCTGTAAATTGATACCGTAGCGGCGGCACCGTTGACGGCGCCAGTTGTCTGTGCCATGGTCTAGTCTCCTATTCGATGATTTCCGATATGGTCAAAGTCGCCGTCACTGCGTCATGCCACGAGCCCGACGCTTGTGGCCATTCCAGCACCGATGACCGCAGCTGGCACCGTGTCAACGTCCACCGATTCGCCACCAAGGTGCGCACCGCATCGTGGTACGCTGCGAGGTAGCCTTGGAGGTTAGGCTGAATATCTTTCAGTCCTAGCCCCATGCCCGCTTTGCGTATGAGTGCGATGTCGGTGATGGTCCACTCCGTCGTCATGACGTGGCCAGAACCGAAGGTCTGCACTTTGGTCATTGACGAAGCGAGGCCGATGGCATTGATGACTCTGCGCATCTCATCGCCGACATGGACATCATAGGCGTACCCCGTGATGGTCATGCCAGCGATGGCGGTGACGATGGTGGCGAGTTGACTACCCACTATGACCTCCGCCGATACGGTCGCAGTAACTCTAGGACGTCCGAGGGAATCCGCGGCGCCGACAACACAACACCGTCGGCGGACACGATGGGACGGTCGCTGTCTGGCGTGCCGTCACGCTGACGATACAGGTATGCCCCGATGCGCAACGCCGCTTGTACAATGTCCGCCGGCGGTGTGGCACTGTATGACCACTTCGCCGTAATGCTAACGGACTCCTCGATGGTCGTCGTGTACGTCCATGTCTTGTTCGCACTGCTCTTGATGCGGATGGCGTACTTCGGCGTGATGTTCTGTGGCAACAGCACGACGTCGCTGGTCGATATGGCCACACCGTCGCCGTTGGTGATGCTGGTGAGTTCATAGAATTCATTCAGCCCAAGGGACAGCGTGTACATATCGTAGAGGTCGCCGCCGTCGAGGTACGACACTGGCGTGAACTTCTTCACCGTCCCTGCACCTGACCACTCGAAGACACGGTGTGTGTAGCTGTCCACGACATGCTGGGCACGGTCTGCAAAGAGTGCCAGCTGGGTGTCATCGGAGTTTCCGCTGATCTTCATGTAGTTTTTGAGGTCGGTTGCGGTGATGTACGCCACTATGACACCTTCTTCGGTTTCGGCTTTTCGGCTTTGATTTCCTCGAGGGCAACGGCACTGCCTTGCTCGATGAGAATCTTCGCATCGGCGGCGCTGCACTCGTAGATATCGCCAGGCTCGTACACGGTGTGGGTGTTGCCGTCACTGTGGACAAGGCGGTGGATTAGTTGGATTTCCATGTGGCATCTCCTCGTTAGGGGCGGCGATTTGCACCGCCGCCCCCATGGTCATTTCTTAGGCGTGTGTACCGACAGCGAAGGCTTCGGGCTGGGTCACGTCGCCACCGTAGCGCCATGACGCCACGATGTACGTGATGCCTGTGCGTACGTCACGCCAGCGGTCAATCTGCACGCCGCTGGTGCGCTCACAGAAGGCGTAGTAGGCGAAGTTCCCGAAGTAGCTCGACTTGTTGGTCGTACCGATGGCCGCAACGCTCTCGCTGAGGGCGACGTTCCAACCTTCGATTTTGCGTACGCCGTTTTCAATGCTGGTCAACGGATGGTAGTTGGTCAGGTCCAACGTGCGGATGGCGCCCCAAGTGGCGTTGCGCATGATCCAGCCCGTTTCGCCGTTCTGCAAGTAGTTGCCATTGACGGCGGTGCTGAGTGCGACGACCTGTGCGTTGGTGTATGCGGTGGCGCTGAGGGCAACCGAGTTGGTTACACGAGTTACCAAGCCGTAGGGCTGACCGCTGCCGGTGCCGAGGATGATGTAGCTGTTCGCTGACACGGCCATGGCACGTGCGATTTCCACTTGGAGGAACTGCTCGAGGTTGCTCGATGTGTCCGACAAGAGTTCATCGGACAAGGCGAATTCCAATGTGTCCTTGTACAGCTGGATGGTCTTCGAGTTGGCAAAGTTTGGCTCGCTGGCGGTGGCGGTAACACCTTCGCCGACAATCCCTGGAGTTGCCTTCGTTGACTGTGCGGGCATGATGTGCTTCCATGACTCAGTCGTCACCCGTGTGAAGGCGAACTGGCCAAGGAGTGACATGTCGTCACGGCGTGCCACGATGTCACGGTTGACCGTGGTGGGAACGGTGAAGCCGCCATTGTTGTTGGTGCCTTCGGTCATGGTCTTGAATGCCACGGCTGAGGCGTTGCGAAGGATGCGCATGGAGTCGTCGGTGGCGGTGCCACGGATCAGGCTCTTGTAGGCACGCTCGTAGTCACGGCTGGCGAAGGGGTCTTCGTCGTTATCGACGGCGATGCTTTTCACGGTGGGCTGTGGGGCTGGCACAAAGGTTCCGCCTGCGACGGGTTCGCCGGCCAGCTCATTGATGGCGGCTTTGACTGCGTCTTTGATGTCTGACATGGTAGGTGTAATTCCTTGCTGTGATGCTGATGTATGGTCATCGCCTGACGTGGTGCCAGCATCGCTCGACACCGTGTCCTGATGGCGCTTGACTGCGGATAGAGTTCGGGGCTCTGCGGGCGTTGGCGTCAGTGAGATTTCACCGACGACCCAGCGCTTGACTTCGCCACCGTCTCGGACAACGAGATGACTCAGTGCACCCGTCGAAAGCCCGAGGGCTCCCGACTTCACCAACTTCATCACGTCGCCGATGTATTTGTTGCGGCGGTCGAGTTCGATTTCGACGTCGATGCCGTCATCGGTTGGCATCCATGCTTTGACCGTGCCAATCTGGCCACGCATGGAACCGAGGCTGTGGTCGTAGTAGACGGGCATCCCGATGAATGGGCGTGTGTCGCCGAAGTCGGTGTCTTTGGTGAACGTGTCGCCGGTGAGGTCTGCACCGCCGTACACGACGCCACGACCACGGATTGTATAGTCTGCAACGGCTTTGACACCGCCGCCGAATGATTTCACAAAGTCCATCATTGTCTCCCCAGCAATCGACGCGCCAGCATCTTAGCCGCATCGCTTACTTCTATTGTGGTGGGGTTGTCAAGGGCTTTTTGTACACCCCCCTCGGATGCCATGCCCTCTTCGATCATGTCGTCGTCTTCGGCGTCGTCGGCCATCTCGGCGGCGGCTTCGGCGGTCTCCTCGGTGATGGTGTCTTCGGGGATTATCCACAGTTTACACACACCGTACTCCTCGACCATGCCCTCGACGATAGCGCATTGCCCCATGCCTTCAAGTATCGTGGGTTGGTAGAAAAAACAATGCTCACAGGCGATGCCTTGCGTGGCGAAGGGGTTCTGCGCTGCGGGCATGTAGTGCGCGCCGTTGGCACCGACGCCCCAGTCGAACTTCCCCGCTTCGTGCGTCACTTCGACCAGCGACGACACCATCATGCGCTGGCGTGTGTTGAATTCGGCGCCCATCTCGACCGCCTTGACCGCCTTGGGTTCCATGTCCATCTCCATCGCCTCGTCGCCGTCGTCGCCGAGGTCGAACATCGATTTCGCGATGTCGATAGCCATGCGTCGAGCGCTGCGAATGAGTTTCATGTCCGCCTCGCTGTGACGGCGGCTTGCTTTGTACGCTTCTTTGGTCTCACTCATTTCATACTCCTTCATAATCTGATTCGCCCATGTGCGACCCTCGTCACCGCCCCAGCCCATCCACGCTTGCCACCCCTTGCCCTGCTCACTCCACGTCGCACCGTCTTTGTCCACCTCGTGGCGGTCGAAGTACGCCACCATGCGCTCAATGGTGTCGATGCTGACGGGGCGACGATTGGCCAACTGCGATGCGCGGGCAATGCCGATGCTCGTCATGCCACGCTGTGACGGTGGCTTCGATGCCCTGACTTCGAGTGCCATGCGGGCATTGTCTGCCACGGTGGCTGGCGGTGTGAACGACTCCGCCTTGACCTCGTCTGCGGTGGCGATGGTGAGCGCCGTGAGGTATGCATCGGCGTCGGCTTCGCTGTCGTAGCACTCCATCGGCGTATCGTCGCCGTCTTTGTACACGCAGTATTGGCCAGCGTTTTCTTCGATGTGATAGGGCATTACTGCACCTCCGCAAAAACTTTGTCCACGATGTATTGCAGGTCTCCGCTTTGCTTCATCTGTTCGGCGGCTTGGCGTGCCGTCGTCCAGCGCCCTTGGTGTATCGGTGCTTGCTGGTCGCCGACCACGTAATTGGCGTAGGATGCCGACGAGGTCAACACCGCTTCGTCTCCATCGAGGTTGGTGCGGTACGACTGTGAAAGGCTTTGACTGCCACGTAGTTTGTTGCCACGACCACGCACGTAGGGCACCGTGATCGATCCTTTGCGAATGTTTGCCATCACGAATTTGCGCTGGCGGTCACTGACAAATTGCATTGACCCAGGTGCTGGGGGCGGTGGCTTGTCCGTGAGCAAAATGCCTTGCACACTTTGTGCATATGCCAGCGTGACGGTGCGACACGCTTCGAGGATGGCACCGGTGGTCACTCGGCCAAGTACTTCGATTTCGGTTGCCATCGTTACTCCTTGACCAATCGCATAGCGATGGCACAACGACAATTCGGATGTGCGGGCGGTTCATAGCCATCCCACTCTGATTCGGGCTTGTTATCCAGCGGTTCACAGATTGGACATTCTTTGACCAGTTCATCACGTTCCGTCACCCAGATGCGCACGTAGTTAAGCCCGCGCTCTTTGAGGTAGCCTTGGTAGATGTTCGTTGCCTGTGTCTGTGCCCTGACGATTTCGGTGCGTGCGATCATCAGCGCACGCGCGGGGTCTACCGAAGGATTCAACATCGCTGCGACGTCTTCGGCGGTCATGCCAGGGGTCTGACGATAGGCGTCGATAACTTTCTTGATGCGCTCTGCGGTCGTGGCGTCGATGAGCCGTGTTTCCTGTGGCACGTAGTCCACGAGCCAATCAACGATGCGGTCGTTGGTGGCATCGGTGGCGACCACGCCAATATCGTTGCCCAGTTCATCGATGCGCTGTCCTGCCACACGGGTCAGCTCACGATTCAGCGTTGGCGCAACGACGTCCGCCAAGGTTGGGTCAACGTCTTCGCCACGCATAATCTTGCGTGTCCACGACTGACCACGTTTGCGGAATTCTCCGATGAGGTCGTTGTAGATACGGCGTTCATCGTCGGTCATATCATCGACGGCTTTGACCTCGGCGACGACGTGCTGGACATCGTGCACCGTCATGCCGTCCTCGATTCTGGCCATAACGGCATGGACTTCATCAGCGGTCAAGACGTCGCTCTCGAAAGTGCACCGGAGTGACTTCCCCGCTTTGATGCGACGCTCAAGTTTTTTTGCCAGCAGTCCCCAGTGTTCCGCACGCATCGCCTTGGTGTCTGGCAACAGCGCTGGCTCAGCGATGATGTCGGCGGCGGGTTGCGTCGCCTCCTGTGGTAACTCGGCGATGGGCGCTTCGACAGTCGGTGTCAAGAACATCTCATCGACGTTGTCGTAGCCGAGGATGCGCATGGCGTCTGGCAGTGCGACACCGGCTTGCGTCAGTTTCAGGAGTGAGTCGGCACGGTCGGCTTCGTCGGCTTGCATGACGTCGAGCTTCTCAGGGTCGAAGCGGATTTCATAGCCAATCGGGCCGAGAAGCTGATTGTTCATCACCTGCTCATAGAGACCAAGGCGTGGGACGACGGTTTCACGCCAGAAACTTTGGCGGTCAGAATCCGCCGTGGCGTAGTTGGCGGCGCTGGCTTCGAGCATGGTACGAGGTACGCCCATCGTCATGGCGATGGAGGTGATGACCCGCTCTTGGAGTTCGGGCAACATCATCGTGTTGATGTCGGGTGTGATTTTTTGGACTTTGATTTCCTGGGTGCGCACAAACAAACTGCGAAACGCATTGGCCACTCCGTTGACCCGTTGCGAGAAGTCACCACGGAATCGCGCGAATTCCGCATCGTCCATCGCTTCGGGTAAGTTCATCACCATCACGGGCTGTGCACCGCCCTCGAAGAACGCCGAGGTGAAGCGCTCGAGGTAGTGACCCAGCTGGGCACTTTGCAGGGCGACGGCAGCAGGGGCGAGACCTGGGCGAATGTCGTCACGGTACGACGGCTCTCTGAAGTAGACAATCTCATTGATGGTCCACGGTCCGTAGACTTTGCCCATCTGCGACTGGGTGAAGAGCGCACCGCTGTAGGGGTCTTCGAGCGTGGCCGCAGTTGGCTCGAAGCCGACGACCATGGTGGTCGGGTTCAGCACGACGAAGCCGGTCATCGTGCGACCTCGGGTCACCTTGTACCAGTATGCGCCACCTGTGAGCAGCATTGACCGCTCCGTGGCACGGATAAGCTCACTCACCGATTGACGCCATGGCCAATCCACGGTCTCACCTCGGCGGGTCAGTGTGTACGGCACCGTGCTGATCGCATCGCATCGCAAGTTCACCGCACGGTACAGCATCGGCACCACTTCGTAGGCATCGCTGGCAGTGGCGATGCGCCCACTGCGATTCAGACTTTGCAGCCATCCAGGGATATTGAGGCTCAC
>Ga0209972_10001283_pt1 | contig 22220 bp, 15 predicted proteins | sample NOAtaG_7_FD_187302 | JGI IMG/M metagenome (GOLD analysis project Ga0209972, IMG submission 187302) | Freshwater lake microbial communities from Lake Erie, under a cyanobacterial bloom - NOAA_Erie_Diel1S_2200h metaG (SPAdes) (version 2) | ecosystem: Environmental > Aquatic > Freshwater > Lake ... | reverse complement strand
GAAAAATTACTTCACCACGAAACCATTTCCAAAGGGTTGAGCAGGGCAAACAAACATGAGCTCCCCTTTCTCGTTTTCAGCGGTGAGGATCATGCCCTGGGATTCTATGCCCCGCAGTTTGCGTGGTGCAAGGTTAGCAACGACAAGTACCTGCCGGCCAATGATTTTTGCCGGATCAAAGTGCTGTGCGATGCCCGAAACGATGGTGCGCTCCTCGCTACCCAGGTCCACTTTCAGTTTGAGTAGTTTATCTGCCTGTGGCACTTTTTCCGCTTCGAGGATCGTCGCGGTGCGGATATCGAGCCGGGCAAAATCATCGTATTGAATCTCTGCTTTGAAGGGTTCTCTTTCCTGTGCTTTTTCCTGTTCCATGATATTTTTGAGTATGTCTTTTTGACGTTCGATAATCGCCAGTCGGCTGAGGTCTTTCCGGTCGTGTATTTTGGGAAACAAGACTTCGGGGATGCCGATTTGATGCCCCGACGGTATGATGGGGCGCCCGGCTGCGATGTTTTGCAGCACTTGTTCCAGCTCCCCACGCTGGACTGGCGGCATACCGACCAGTTTACGGATGCGTGGCGAAGTGAAGGGGATAAACGGTTCGCACAACAGCCCGAGAAGGGCGACGACTTCGAGGCAGACCGACATCGTTTCAGCGATGCGGGGGTCGCCGGGGTTTTCCTTATACACTGCCCAGGGTGCACGTTCCTGAAGGAAAGTATTGCCAAAGGATGAGATTTCCATGAGTGTCTGGCAAGCGGATTTGAAGTTGAAGGCTTCGAGTTCGTCGGCGAGGCGCTGAGCGAGGGAATATGCGTCGCCGAGCAGTTCGGGCAGATTTACCGGGGTTTGCGGAGTGATGCCGCCAAAGTATTTTTCTGTTAGGACGACCGCACGGTTGACGAAATTCCCCAGGTTATCTGCCAGTTCTTTATCGTGGAAATCCACAAATTCGTCCCATTTGAAATCCGCATCCCGGTTTTCGGGCAGGTTTCGGATGAGGGCGTAGCGCAGGGCATCCTCTTTATTCGGAAAATCTTTGAATGCTTCGAGGTAATCGTGCTGTTCGATGCCCCAACCCTTGGACTTGGAAAATTTTCTGCCTTCGAAGTTTAGGAATTGGTTCGCGGGTACGTTCCGGGGAAGGGCAAACCCTCCATACGCTTTTAGCATCGCCGGGAAAACGATACAGTGGAAAACGATATTGTCTTTGCCGATAAAGTGGATGAGTTCGACATGATCCCCTTTCCAGTAGCTTTCCCAGTCCTTTCCATTTTCCAGTGCCCATTGCCGGGTAGAAGAGATGTATCCGATAGGAGCATCGAACCAGACATAGAGGACTTTACCCTTTGCTTCCTCATCTTGGAGTGGTACAGGAATACCCCAGTCGAGGTCCCGGGTAATTGCCCTGGGTTGCAGGCCGCTGTCCAGCCATGACAGGCACTGACCCAGGACATGGTTCTTCCATTTGGCAGGATTGTGATGCGGTAGGCCGTCGAGTACTCCTTTCTCCAGCCATTCCCGTAGCCATGTCTCGTGTATGTCGAGCCGAAAATACCAGTGTTTAGTGGGGCGGAGTACCGGTGGTTCGCCGCTCAGGGTGGACTTTGGTGCGATGAGTTCGAGTGGGGAAAGGGCAGTGCCGCAACTTTCGCATTGATCTCCATAAGCTTCAGGATGGCCACACTTCGGGCAGGTACCGGTGATATAGCGGTCTGCAAGGAATTGCTGAAACGCTTCATCGTAGTATTGCTCTATGACCCTTTCCTCAAACTGGTTGCCCTGGGCATATAGTTTGAGGAAAAAATCCTGGGAGGTCTCGTGGTGGAGCACGGCGCTTGTTCGGTGGTAATAATCAAAGGAAATGCCCAGGCGTTCGAACGTATCCTTGTTGAGGGTATGGTATTTATCAATAATCTCCTGAGGCCCTACCCCTTCTTTTTTTGCCCGGATGGTAATGGCGGCGCCGTGTTCATCGGAGCCACAGACCCACAGGACATTTCTGCCCATCAGCCGGAGGTAGCGCACGTAAATATCTGCGGGCAGATAAGCACCGGCCAGGTGGCCAAGGTGCAGGGCACCGTTGGCGTATGGTAGTGCCGAGGTAATCATATAGGTCTTTTGCATGATTCCGGTTTTAGTCTGTAAACGAGTGCGAATATAATTCAATCCCTGCTTTCCGGTTGTGCATTAAGGCACGTTTCGGCACAAAAGCATATCTTTGTACCCGAAAAGCCATTAGAGCTGCTGTTCTGGGATCATCGTGGGCTAAAAAGGGCTGTCTTTTGTCCACACCGCATCTTTTTCGGTTGCGGCTGTCTCATAAGTATGCTGCCGCCTGCGGCGACAGCATAAAATTTTTTGGGGTTGTGTAAAAAGCCGGAGGCCTTCATTCGCCGCCGTAGGCGGTGGAATATTTTTCACACAACCTCAAAAAAATATTCTTTGGTGGCGAATGCCGCTAAATGCCTTTTGAGATAGCCCCAAAACTTTTTAAAACTTCGATTTTATTGATTTTGCGAAGCAAAATCAATAAAATCGAAGTTTTAAAAAATATTCTTTGGTGGCGAATGCCGCCAAAGAGTATTGAGACAACAATAGCTTGATTTTCCGACTACGCTGACCCGTTGCAACAGGCCTATTCAAACCGGCATTATGCGGATTAATCCCTTTCAAGCGTTTCTTCCGGTCCTGGACGGGGCAGTGGTTGATGAATCGCTGTTCACGTTGTTCAAGACTTCATTTGCGCAGTTGAGCCAGACCGGTCATTTCAGGATGCTGGACAGGCAGGGTGTTTTTATCTATGAAATAGAAAGGCCGCCACGGGTTTTCCGTGGCCTGATTGCTTGTGTCGCCATGGACGATTATCTGGAGGGCAACATCAAGAAGCACGAAATGACGATTTTGGCGAAAGAGCGGCTTCAAATGCAGCTTTTCGAAGCGCAACAGGCAATCATCAAGCCGGTTCTGGTGACGTATCCTTCGGATCAGGCTATTCAGGCGTGGTTTAAAGGCCTTGCCAACGGGGTGGAGCCTATCCTGGAAATAATGGTTTTGCCACAAATGGAAAAGCACCGGCTTTTTTTTATTCATGACGAGCCGAAAATCGGGGAGATTCAGGCACTTTTTTTAAACCGCCTGCGCGATGTGTATATCGCGGATGGGCACCATCGCTTCGCGGCGGCATCCCGGTTGTTTTTAGAGTCTCCTGAAAAACCTTTCGACCGGGTGATGTGCGCTTTTTTTGATGCTGATGATCTGGATATTCATAGCTACAACCGGATTATCTCAGGGCTCAACGGCCTTTCTGCCAAAGATTTCCTGCAACGTATTTCCCGGTATTGCGAAGTACGGCCCGTAGCCACCCCCGAGCCTCCGCACGCAAGGCACTCGATGCTGATGATACTTGGTGAAAAGTATTATGATTTGTGCTGGCGGAACGAATTGTTGAGGGTATATAGCGATAATCCGTTACTGCTCGATGTCCAATTGCTGAATGAGAAGATATTATTGGATATCCTTGGGATCGAAGATGTGCGCAAAGATCCAAGGATTGTTTATATAGAAGGCCCCGCAGGTATAGGGGCACTCCAAGAAGGTATCTTGGAAATCGGAGAGGGAGTGGCTTTTGTGCTATATCCTATTGATTTTGATCATCTTATTTCAATGTGTGACACGGGCGCGATACTGCCGCCCAAGTCCACCTGGTTTGAGCCCCGGCTGAAACCCGGTTTGATCGGATGTTCTTTACAGGCGTCAAAAAAAGGTCATTATGCGTAAGATAAGTGCTGATTTCATTTGCCCGGTAAATGTACCCCCAATTCCGGAGGGAGTGTTGATTACCGATAATGATGGACGTATCCTCGCAGTAGAACCGTCGCGGTCCGGGCATGACCCTGCAAGCCTGGAGGTCCATCGGGGGATTATTGTCCCGGGTTTTGTCAATACCCACTGCCATCTGGAATTATCCCACTTGAAAGGACGCGTAGCGACAGGTACCTCCCTGCTGCCCTTCCTTTATAATGTAGTCGCACTCAGGGAAACTGAAATGCAGGAAATCCTCGAAGCGATTGCAAGGGCAGATGCAGAAATGTTTGAAGGGGGGATTGTGGCCGTAGGCGATATTTCAAATAAAACGGATACCGTTGCCCTGAAAGACAAGAGCCGCCTACGGTATTATACCTTCGTGGAAATGTTCGATTTTCTTCAGGATCACCAGGCAGAGGATACTTTCTCCAGCTATTTTGAAGTTTTCGAACAACAGAGTACAGCCAACGGCAACCAGAAAAGCTGTGTCCCGCACGCACCTTATACGGTTTCCAGGAAGTTATTTGAGAAAACAAATGCAGCCAACCAGGCCGGACAGACAATCAGCATCCACAATCAGGAAACACCACACGAAAACGCACTTTTCCTGGACAAAAGCGGGGGGTTCATTGATTTTTATGCGCGCTTCGGATTTTCACTGGATCATTTTCAACCTGGCGGCAAAACTTCGATCCATTATGCGATGGAAAACCTCCGGCAAGATACCCGTACGTTGTTTGTCCATAATACCACTACTTCCATAGCAGATATTCAGGCCGCACAGGCCTGGAACCCACAGGTCTTCTGGGCCACCTGCCCCAATGCCAATCTGTATATCGAAAACCGGCTGCCAGTTTATCAGTATTTTCTCGATACAGGGGCCAAAGTGACCATCGGTACCGATAGCCTGACTTCCAACTGGCAGCTCTCCATACTGGAGGAAATGAAAACGATTGCCCGCTTCCAGTCATACGTAACTTTTGACACCTTGCTGCGCTGGGCGACCCTCAACGGTGCGGAAGCCCTGGGTTTTGAGCAGGATTTCGGGAGTCTGGAGCCGGGCAAAAAGCCAGGCGTCTTGCTGCTTGAAGGCATGGAACCTGCTTTCAGGTTGACTACAGGCACTTCAGTCCGCCGTCTGCTGTAAAGCCCCCGGGCATCAGACTTGTTGTGACGGAGCAGCGCAAGAGGAACGACACGCGGATTTTGCCCCCACAAAGGCTTTTGAGGCGGCATCTTTAGGCTATGCTGCCTCGAAAGACCTTGGATAGGCAAGAAACAGTCATCCCGGCCCGCGATGAACCTCCAGCCGCAATAAGTCTATCGGACGGCGAGTTTGCCGGCCCATACTCCCTGCGTCGAGCGTGCCCGCAGAACGTAGATGCCGGGGGGTAGGCCAATAAGGGATATTTGAGGCAATGCCTCCTGTACTTGTCCATAATTCCTGACAGGCCTGCCGGCCAGGTCATATATTTCGACGTGGGCATCGGCTGGTAGTTGTTCCAAATATACCGATTCCGTCGCCGGATTGGGATACATGCGCAAAGGCCTGGCAGGTGCTGCACCGGCCAGGTCGGTTTGGATACTCTGGTAAAAGCTGAAGAAGATAATCGTAGAAAACAGCGCAGGCTGTACACACTGACCGTGGTTGAACGATGGGTTCAGGTCGGATGCTGCGACATCCCGGGCACCTAATGCCCTCATCACAGAATCTGCTACTGTACTATTGGTATAAATGACCTGGTCATCGCCTTTGCAATAATACAGACGGGTAGGCGTATTCGGGGCCCAACGATAGGTGTCATTGTCGAGCATGGCAAGATTGACCGGGTGATTAGGGTTATTCCGCATGGCCTGTACCACGCTATCCTGAAAAATAAAGCGCGGGATGACCTTTCCTTTTTGTTGGATCAGGGTGCGGGCCAGGCGGTTGTGGATGGTGTCGAGTATCGTTTCCGTCCCGGAGTAAAATGCTTTTGCCGTTTCCAAATATGGCGGGTTGATAAATTGCTCGAGGTTGTCGTATATTTTATACACCATATTATAGGATAACATGGTATAAAGGGTATATGCCGGAAAAAAATACTCTGCGTCACTGAGCATGCGTGCCTTCATGTCGCCTGAAATACTGTATGGCCCGGAAAGATGGGCTGCGGCAGCAAGCTTGAATTCGCCGGAAAGCTTTTGTTCTATCTCGCGGTGAAGGGCCATTCCGGCATGGCCACCCTGAGAATAGCCAGTGATGAAGATTTGTCCGTTCAGGGAAAAAGTACCATTGGTGGCCAGTTGTCGGACTGCCCGCACCATGTCAATCGCCGCAGATGCCTGAGAAGCGGCATGTACATAAGGATGGAAGCCCCGCGAATCCCCCAGGCCGAGATAATCGGGCAAAACCGAAACATATCCGAGGGTAGCGCCGATCAGCCCTATTGAGGCTTCCGAACTCATCCTGGACGGAACAGCTACGCGAGATCCGGCGGTACCGTGCTGGTACACCATTACAGGCCAGGAACTATTTGCAGCGAGGGGCTGTGCGAGCAGCCCGGAAGCAGTATCCCGTACGCCCCTGATATCCGGGGTAGTGTACCGGATCTTATACACCCGCACATCATAACGGGCAAGGCCGGGAATCGGAAGAAAAGCACTTACCTGCTCTTTGGTGTAATTGCCAAGGACGGTCGCGCTGACCAACTGTTGTGCGGATGCCCCTGCCGATATCATGAGCAGCAGGCACATCAGGGCAAACCATTGTATTTCTTTTTTCATCTTTTCATTATTACTTTTACCCAACACATAATCGCAGTGATTGTTTCGGGGGGAAACAACAGAAGATACCGCTTCTGTGTAAGGATAACGCGGGTAGTTATCACGCAGGGAATTTATTTGACAATAAAGGCAATTGCCAATGAATGGTCTAACATGAGGTTCTTCGATCGTTTAGCCCGGATGATGGGCAAGAGCAACCATGTGCCGATGATAAAAATGGGGAGGTACAGCGATGCGTACAAGCACCCCGGGAACTATGCTGCCTGGGAAAGCGCATTGGCGCTTTTCGACGAAGGGAAATACCTCGATGCATACAGCAGGTTCTTAGAGTATTTGCGCGATCCCGTCGAGGACAATGTGCGTTATTCCTGCAATGAAGAAACTGTTCATTTTGAGCTGTTTCAGGGTTCTAAGCGGGTGATCGGTACTGCAGGTGCGCACAAAGTCAGGGTGGAAGCAAAAATTGCCAGGCCACAGGAGCTTTTGGTCGGATTGATGCATAGTCTGGTGGAAAAAAACTATGCCCTTAAATTCTGTCGCTTCGCACTTGACGGAGATGGGGACGTTTGCATTATTTTTGATTCATTTACCCTGGACGGATCGCCCTATAAACTATACCATGCACTGAAGGAACTGGCTTCCAATGCGGATAAACTGGACGATCTCCTGCTGGATGAATTCTCCCGGTTGCAAAAAATATCCGATGCACCAATAGAAGAAATCCCTCTGGCAGAAAAAGAAGTGAAATACCGCTTTGTCGTCGGGGAGATACAAAAAACAAAAGCAGCGATGGAAGACGGCCCGGTTAATAAATCCCAATACCCGGGGGCTTACGCGTACCTGCTGCTTCACCTGATGTACAAACTCGATTATCTGACAGAACCACAGGGGGTAATGATGGAGACCCTCGAGCGGATGCACCGGATTTTTTTCTCAAGCGATGGCAAATCCCCGATCGAAAAAAACCGCATCCTGGATAAAGAACTGGATGGCCTGGTCGCGCGTACCAGGGATTTATATTTCAAAGAAATGTATAATGTGCGTTGTACTTTTGGAATTACTACCCCCGTACACCATGAGCGGATTGTCCATTTCATCGAAGCGGAACTGCCCAATATGGACTGGTACCTCGATAACGGACATGAAGCGATCGCACTGGCAATTCCGGGGTATATCGTTGGCTATTCCCTGTTCAACTATGCACCGCCCAGGCCCGTCAAAAATCTGCTCCAACTTTTCTATGCCGTTACCGAACCGAAATACTTCGCCGATCTCGGCTATACGTTCGTTTTTTATTCCCCTGATACCAGGGTGTTACACGCCAGGGCAATAAAAAAAGCAGTGGCGCAGATCATCGAAGAGAATAGAATCGCCTTTCCAAAACTAAGGGCGGCCTCAGATAGTTTAAATTTTGTTTCCTTGTCCGCTTTTGCTAAGTCGTTTTTGCTGATGATAAAGGATTTGCAGGGTTTATGACCTGATGCGCTAAAGCTAATGGTGCCGTATGGAGATGTTGTTGACAGAAAAACAGATTTTTGAATGGTTGGAAGCCGTTTGTGATCCGGAGATCCCGGTGCTTTCCGTCCTCGATCTGGGGATTGTCCGGGGGGTCAATATTAGTGAGGAGGGCGTAGAAGTGATTATTACCCCGACTTACTCTGGCTGCCCGGCAATGAACACCATCGAGGTGAATATCAAGGCTGTATTGCAGGAACGGGGCATTGCCAGCGTAAAAGTCTCTTCCGTCCTTAGCCCTGCATGGACGACGGATTGGATCGGTGAGGCTGGCCGGAACAAACTGCTGCAATATGGTATAGCACCCCCGCAAAGGGAAACAGCAGATAAAAATGCACTGTTTCAGACCGTTCGCAATGTGCCCTGCCCCCTTTGCGGCAGTACGGATACAGAAATGATCAGTCAGTTTGGCTCCACTGCATGCAAATCCCTGTTTCGCTGCCGGGACTGCCGGGAACCTTTTGATTACTTTAAATGCCATTGAACATGGATCCAATTTTATTTGCTGTGGAGGGGAAGGTTGCCCGTATTACCCTCAACCGGCCGGAAGCTTTCAACAGCTTTAACCGGGAAATGGCCTTGCAGCTTCAGGCGGTTTTGGACGATTGCCAGTCAAATACGGATATCAGGGCAGTTTATCTGACCGGGGCGGGCAAGGCATTCTCTGCTGGCCAGGACCTCAAGGCAGTCATGGCCAATCCCTCGACAGATTTCACGACGGTGCTGAGTGAATGTTACAATCCAATCATCCATAAGATACGCCATCTAGAAAAACCAATCATTGCTGCGGTCAATGGTGTTGCGGCGGGTGCAGGGGCAAATATCGCATTGGCCTGTGATCTGGTGGTGGCTTCTGCCGCTGCGGGGTTTGTACAGGCATTCAGCAAGATCGGGCTTGTGCCCGATTGCGGGGGGACATTCTTCCTCCCGCGGCTGATTGGTTTCCAGCGGGCAAGTGCCCTGATGATGCTGGGCGATCGGGTGGGCGCGCAGGAAGCTGTGGAAATGGGGATGATTTTCAAGTGTTTCCCTGATGATGAATTTGCCCAGGCTTCCTGGGAACTGGCAGTGCGTATGGCCGCTATGCCCACTTATGGGCTCTGGTTGACTAAGCAGGCGCTGAATCAATCCATGGGGAATCCCCTCGCCGCACAACTCGACCTCGAAGAGTCGCTTCAGCAGCGCGCAGGGTACTCCGAGGATTTTATGGAAGGCGTTCAGGCTTTCCTGGAAAAGCGCACCCCTGTATTTTCCGGAAAAAAAGGTTTATGAGTAAGCAACGCCCCGGAACAGATACCGCTGCAATCCAGGTAAGCAAAGGGGTCGCCCCACAGGGACAGTTCAACCCGGCGATCGAAAGGTTTTTCCACCGTCGTCCGATGCCCAGTGCGGATATTCTGGAAAAAGGAATACAAAGAGGGGACCGGGTCATGCTTGGCAGGGCAATTACCCTGATAGAGAGCAGGCTCCCTCAACAGCAGGCTACTGCCCAGGAACTAATCGGACGCTGTATTCCCAGGAGCGGGAATGCACTCCGGATCGGGATTTCCGGCTCCCCAGGGGTAGGCAAAAGTACTTTTATCGAAGCGTTTGGGAAGGCCATCGTCGGGGAAGGACATCGGGTTGCCGTCCTGGCAATAGACCCCACCAGCCAATTGAGCAAGGGGAGTATTCTGGGCGACAAAACCCGCATGCAGGGACTCGCAACACTGGACCAGGTATTTATCCGCCCTTCCCCTTCCGGAGGTTCCATCGGCGGGGTGGCACGTAAAACACGGGAAGCAATCGTCCTTTGTGAAGCAGCAGGTTTCGATGTGATTATCGTAGAAACAGTAGGGGTGGGCCAGTCCGAAACTGCTGTGCATTCTATGGTGGACTTCTTTCTGCTACTGCTCCTTCCGGGAGCCGGGGATGAGCTCCAGGGAATCAAACGCGGTATCGTGGAAATGGCCGATGGATTGGCCGTCAATAAAGCTGATGGGGACAACCTACAGCGTGCCCACATAGCAATGACGGAGTACACTGCCGCGTTACATCTCTTTCCACCCAAATCCAGTGGCTGGTATCCCCCGGTCCAGCTATGCTCTGCAGTCAGCGGGGATGGTATCCCGCAAATATGGCAGCGTATCCTGGATTACGTGGCGCATACCCGTAAAAATGGCTTTTTTGAAGAAAAACGCCGTGTCCAGTCCCGCTATTGGATGCACGAAACGATCACCGAGCTGTTACACAATACATTTTTTAGCCACCCTTCCGTACAGTCGGCTCTTGGACCCCTGGAAACCCAGGTGCAGAATGGCACGCTCAGCCCCTTCCATGCAGCCGAAGGCCTTCTGAAGGTCTTCCTGAAAAGTATGGACGGGACCCCGCAACGATAATCCCCGCGATACCGGCTTCTTTTTCCGACAAAATATTCTTACATGAAAAAAATACTTCTCCTGACGATCCCCTTCATTTTTAACTGTGTGTCATTGAACGCACAAGGAATTTCGGGCGATTGGAACGGTTTGCTGGAAATCTCCGGGGTTAAACTGCGGCTCGTCTTCCATCTCTTGCAGGAGGAGGGGAAGTGGACGGCCTCTATGGATAGTCCCGATCAGGGGGCATTCGATATACCAGCAACCGAGGCGGCCTTTGATCCGCCGCTGCTACGGATAAAAATTGCTGCTCTGCTCCTCGAATACTCCGGTACACTCTCCGATAACGGGGAGGAAGTACGGGGTACCTTTATACAAGGAGGGGCCTCCTTTCCCTTGAAGCTGCAGCGGGCAGCCATTGAGGCACCGGAGCCACCTGGCAGGCCGCAGGAACCTATCCCACCATTTCCTTATTATACCGAAGAGGTCGTCTTTCAAAATACAGATGCAGGTATTTCCCTCGCAGGCACCCTTTCCCTGCCACAAAAGACGGGTAAGTACCCGGTCGCTGTACTGGTTTCCGGTTCCGGCCCGCAAGACCGGGATGAAGAAATTATGGGCCATAAGCCATTTCTGGTGCTGTCCGATTTTTTGACCCGCAATGGATTTGCCGTCCTGCGCTTTGACGACCGTGGTGTAGGGGCATCTGCCGGCGATTTTCAATCCGCCACTTCTGAAGATTTTGCTTCCGATGTTCTCGCTGCGATCGCTTTTTTGAAAACCCGCCCTGAAGTGCTCCCGGGCAAAATAGGGATTATCGGTCACAGCGAAGGTGGCTTGATCGCGCCAATGGTCGCTGTTATGGTTCCGGATGATGTCGCTTTTATCGTTAGCCTCGCAGGGCCTGGAGTGGATGGCGAACAAATCCTCTACCGCCAGCAGGAACTCCTGGGGAGAGCCTCCGGGGCCACAGCGGCAGATTTGAAAACATCCCGTGTATTTAACGAAAAAGCATATCAACTCATTAAGGCAAATGTTGGCCAGGATAGTGCCGAATCGGTCCTGTACCGAGATTTTACCGCACTGATGCCTGCCGCTTTACCTAAAGACCAGTTAGACCTTGCTTTTTCAAGTGTTATGACTACATTATATAGCCCGTGGTTCCGCTTTTTTATCGGGTTTGACCCCGCGACCGTTTGGTGCCGGGTGAAATGCCCGGTACTCGCCCTCAATGGCGGGAAGGATTTACAAGTGGACCCTTCCCAAAATCTTCCGGCAATCGGGGCTGCCCTGAAAAAAGCCCGGAATAAAAAAGTGACCGTCAAGGTTTTTCCGGAACTTAACCATCTGTTCCAGCACGCCGGGACTGGCGCGGTTGGTGAATATGAATCTATCGAAGAAACGTTTGCACCCGCCGTCATGGAGGTAATTGCGGAATGGCTCCGAAAAAGGAAATAGATTCGTCGCAATAAGGTTACTAAACACAAGCGTATGCAGTTGAAAATAATTTCGGCCGGTGCCGGAAGTGGTAAGACTTACCGCCTGACCCAGGAAATGGTCGCTTTGCTGAAAAAGGATGTCAGGCCCGGCGGGATTATCGCTACGACCTTTACAAAAAAAGCGGCGGCGGAACTCCAGGAAAGGGTCAGGGTGCAGTTGCTGAAAGAGGGAATGTCCGATGCTGCCGAGGCAATCGGCAGTGCAATGATCGGGACGGTCCATAGCCTGGGGGTAAAACTACTTCAGCGTTTTGCGTACGAAGCCGGTGTTTCACCCGAAGTGGCCATAATTGCCGAGGAGGATCATCAAATGCTTTTCAATCTTTCCCTGGCTACCGTCCTTACGGAGGAGCATGTACAAAAAATGGAGGCTTTCCGGGAAATATTCTCGCTGGACGGCTCCGAGGATTTTGACTGGCGCAAAGAGGTCAGGCTCCTTACAGAAATCGCCAGGGCAAATGGATTTGATGCAGCAGCACTATTGGAGAGCGCAAAGCGTTCGTTTGCTTCTTTTCGGGAATTGCTGGACGAACCCGATACAGCCTTGGCAAATACGGCAAAAGAAGCGTTGCCGTTATTGCTGGCCGATACAATCGGGCGGTTACTTGAGAACGGAGATACAACGAAGACGACCTCAGATGTAATACAAAAGCTGAAAATGATGCTCCGGGAGCTCGAACTGCGCGGCCGTTTACCCTGGAAGTATTATGCCGAATTAGAGAAACTGGAGCCCGCAAAAAAGAGTAAGGAAGAGATGGCGGAGTTGCGCGCGCTCACCAGAGCCCACCTTTGCTTCCCGGAGTTACATGCGGATATACAAGGGTTTACAGACGAATTGTTCGGCCTGGTGGCCGCGGCCATGCGGGAATACGCCGCATATAAGCAGCGGCGTGGCTTAATTGATTATACGGATATGGAAGTCCTGGTGGACCAATTACTCGACCGGCCGGATGTCCGTGCAGTCCTGCTGGAAGAACTCGACCTGCTCATGGTGGACGAATTCCAGGATACCAGTCCAATCCAGCTCGAAATATTCCTCAAGCTTTCCCGCTTATCCCGATACTCCGTTTGGGTCGGTGACCCCAAGCAATCTATTTATGGCTTCAGGGGCGCTGCACCCGAGCTGATGCAGGCGATTATTGCCCACACCGGGGGTATCCGCAAAGAAGATATCCAATCGGATTCCTGGCGCTCCCGGGAAGACCTCGTGGCGGCTACTAATGCGGTCTTTTGTAAAGCTTTTCCCGATATGGAACCCGATCAGGTGGCTTTGAACCCTAAAAGGCTTAAAACAAATGACCCTGCAGGTATGGGCCCGGCCTTGAATTTATGGAAATTCGACCTCGACCCGGAAGAAGCGAAAAAACGCGCACAGGCTCCGGGAAAGCCATGGATGGAAAACGGTATCGCATTTGCACTTCGGGATTTCCTGGGCAGTGGGGTATATGTCGTTCCCAAAGGCGAGCCCGTTCCGCGGTCAGTGCGCCCAGGTGATGTCGCGGTTCTTTGCCGCACAAACAAAGAATGCACATTATTGGCCGAAGCCTTAAATACTGCCGGCCTGAAAGTTGCGATTTCCCGTACCGGACTAATGCAAACGGCAGAGGCCCGGCTAATCCTTGCCTGCCTGAAATATCTGCTCCACGTTCAGGATACGCTTTCCGTAGCGGAAATCCTCCTGCTCGCCGAAAACCTCCCGGTGGAAGAAATGATCGAGGATCGTCTTGCCTATCTGGAAAAGCAGGACACCGGAAGTTCGCCGAGGGAACGCTGGGGGGGGCATTATCCTATGATCCGGATGCTACAAGGCCTCAGGCCCCGGGTGGCGGAGCTCTCCTGTGCCGAAACCCTGGATCTCCTGCTCGGCGAGCTTGACCTGCGCCGGATTATCGCGGGCTGGGGCAATGTTTCCCAACGCCTGGACAATGTGGAAGTATTCAGAAAGCTGGCAGCACAATATGAAGATTCCCGCAACCGCCTGCAGGCCGCTTCCGCACTGGGTGGGTTCCTGCTTTGGCTCAACCGGCTGGAAGCCGAAAAAAAAGACTTTCAAAGTGCCGGTGAAAGCCAGGATGCGGTGAATGTGCTTACTTACCACAGCAGTAAAGGCCTCGAGTGGCCAGTGGTAATCTGCCACAACCTCGATGCCTCCCTTCGGGCAGAGGTCTGGGGCGCCGATATACGCTCCGATCATCCGACAGTGGACCTGGACAACCTCCTGGGTAATCGTTACCTTTATTACTGGGTGAACCCATACGGCAAGCAGAGTCAGAAAACAACACTGGCTGGTCGGATTGCCGCTCATCCCGTGCAGGCACTCAGAAAAATGCGCGCATTGGCCGAGGAACGGCGTCTTTTATATGTCGGGCTGACGCGGGCAAGAGATTATCTTGTCTTCCCCGTTGGCCATCAGCCTACAAGCTGGCTCAACCGGACCTGGCATGAGGGGCAGGGGGATTTTCCAACCTTCGACCCCCAATCGCCAGAATCTCCCTGGGTCTGGGATGGGAAAACCTCGCCGCTTGCGGTAAAGACGTGGTTTTTTGGGCGGACATTCCTGCCCTGCACCGTCGAAGAACAGGAAATCCTGTTTCTTGCCCCACCTGCTGGCAAAAAAACGTTTCCGCCGCTGTTTATCCAGCCACTACAAGAGAGATGGGATGTAAAACCGCATACCGATGGCCCTTTTATTTATAGTCATCTGCCCCTCCCGGGCCTGCCAGATGACCTTTTGGGTGAAGCGGTCATCGCTTATTTACAGGCCCTTCACCCCGATTATCCGCAGACCGTACAACTGGAAATCGCAGGCTGCCTGATCACTGACTTTGGCCTGCAGGACACCCTTCAGCCTGATCAGCTTCAGGCGCTAGGTACAGCGTGGCTGAATTGCCTTCAAGCCCGTTTCCCCGCTACAGATACATGCAGACAATATGTCCTGAGGCATCGCGAAAACGGGCGTATTTTTGAAACGGAAATTGACTTGCTGCTCTATTTACCTCAGGGCAGGGCTGCCATCGTCCAACATGCCGCTTTTTCAGGCGAACTACAGGCACTACCGGTAAAAGTAGTAGAATATTTTGGGTCCTGGGCCGGCTTATGCCGGCGATCTATTCAAAAAACAGAGGGCTTGGATGGAGTCCGGATATTTATACATTGTGTGGTACAAAAAGCCCTGGTCGAATTGGTCTGGGCGGATCCAGTGCCGTGATGAATTCTTTTTGCACTCCCGGAAGATTGGACTTTTGCATAAAGTTTAATGCCCTGACTGTTGACTTTATCCCTTATATTTTGTACATTTAGAAGCTGGAAAAACTGATGACGGCAAAGCGGTCTAATAAAACCCGGCGTAAGCGGTCAAAGAATATTTGAGGTCGTGCCATACGAATTTTTTGAGGAGGCGGTCCGATGAGTATTCTGCCGCTGAAGGCGGCAAAATACTTTTCACACAACCCCATACCTTATGCGACGGCCTGTTTTCACTCCTATTCTCTCCCGAAGGATTATTTTTTTGTTAAAAACCGCATAGCAGGTCAAAAAAAATAATTTCGCAAAGTCTGTACTTTTCACACGATTTTTTTCCCGTACATCCGAATACTTGTTTTTTTATCTGCCACAGGTGGAAAGCAGCATTTTTTGCTTCGTTATGCTTTGTCTGAGCAGCGAAAAAATAAGGCTTAATTATTGATAATCAATTTTGTGGAATTTTTTTTTGATCTATATTTGCAACATAGTGTAAAAAATACACGAACCTAATTTAGATTATTGTTCAACTGTTAAATCATTTAGACATGCTGAAAAAACAATTTTTGAAGAACAAACCGGTATGCAAGGTGACGTTCAGCCTTCCGGCAGAGGCCGTAACGGCTGGGAGTGACGTACGTGTTGTCGGGGATTTCAACGATTGGAACTGGGAGCAGGGCTTGGCGATGCAATTGAAGAAAAGCGAATACACTGCGGTAGCAGAGCTTGCCACCGGACGCGCTTACGAATTCCGTTACCTGGTGAACAATATGGATTGGGAGAATGACTGGCAGGCGGACGGCTATGCGCCCTCACCTTACTTTGGTGCGGACAATTCCGTTCTTCTGCTCCTGGAACACGAGAATGCTGCTGCATCCGTTGCAGAGGTTAAGCCCGCTGCCGCTCCTGTTGCGAAAAAAGCTGCTACATCGGCTGCCAGGCCAGCAAAGGACGACCTGAAAAAGATCGAAGGGATCGGCCCCAAGATTGAAGCGCTACTGGGAGAAGCCGGTATTATCAGCTTTTCGGACCTTGCCAAAGCAGATGTGAAAACCCTTAAAGTGGTTTTGGAAAAAGCGGGTAGCCGTTATAAAATGCACGATCCTGGCTCATGGCCCCAGCAGGCTAAGCTTGCGCTTGCCGGCAACTGGGAGGCCCTGGCAACACTCCAGGCGGAGTTGAAAGGTGGGAAGTAAAATACCAAAGAAAGCCGTCTGAAATGTGGCCGTCCCCAGGAAATCTTCCAACGGATGGGGCAGAGCTGCATGTACAAACCTCCAAAGCCGCAGTTATATGTAATAAATCCTGTCTGAGTGACAGGATTTATTATTTTTACGGGCACCATTACAGCAAATCTTATGCGCACAGTAATTCCATATAGTCTTTTTTCTGAATACGACATTTATTTGTTCAAGCAGGGCAAGCACTTTCGTATCTATGAAAAAATGGGTAGCCATGTCACGACGGTCGAAGGGCAATCAGGCGTTTACTTTTCTGTTTGGGCGCCTAATGCACAAAGTGTTTCGGTAGTCGGTAATTTCAATAACTGGAATTCGGGTGCCCACTCCTTATTTATCCGGCTGGACGAATCGGGGATATGGGAAGGCTTCATCCCTGGATTAGATAAAGGGGCTTTATATAAATATAGTATCAAGACGGCACGTGGCCAGGTATTTGAGAAAGGCGATCCCTACGCATTATTATGGGAGATACCGCCCCGGACGGCCTCGGTCGTATGGGATCTTGGCTATCATTGGAACGATCATGAATGGATGGAGCAAAGGAAGACCACTTCGGCCAGCACCCGTCCTTATGCTGTTTATGAAGTCCATCTGCCTTCCTGGCGAAAAAAGCCGGGTACGACGTATTCGCTCAATTATCGGGAGCTTGCCGGGGAGCTGGTTCCCTATATCAAAGACCTGGGCTTCACGCATGTGGAATTCCTTCCGGTGATGGAACATCCTTACTACCCTTCCTGGGGGTACCAGGTCACGGGTTATTTTGCTTGCACCAGCCGTCTGGGCACACCCCAGGATTTTATGTACCTGGTAGATGCCTTTCATCAGGCAGGGATTGGCGTAATCCTGGATTGGGTGCCATCACATTTCCCGACAGATGCTTTTGGCCTGGCTCAGTTCGACGGGACTTTCCTGTATGAGCACGAAGATCCGCGTAAAGGATTTCATCCTGACTGGAAGAGTGCTATTTTTAATTATGGGAGGAATGAAGTGCGCAATTTCTTGATTTCCAATGCAATTTTCTGGCTGGAGCGCTTTCATGCCGATGGTTTGCGGGTGGATGCAGTGGCGTCTATGTTGTATCTCGATTACTCGCGTGAAGGAGATCAGTGGATACCCAATGAATTCGGCGGGAAAGAGAACCTGGAAGCCATTGCCTTCCTTCGGGAATTCAACGAAGTGGCCTACCAGGAAGTCCCGGATTGTATCACGATTGCAGAAGAATCAACAGCCTGGTCGGGGGTTTCGCGGCCGACATTTACGGGCGGACTGGGTTTCGGGCAAAAATGGATGATGGGTTGGATGCACGATACGTTGAATTATTTCAAGGAAGATCCGGTCCACCGAAAGTATCACCATGGCCAGATTACCTTCAGCCTGATTTATGCTTTTACCGAAAATTTTATGCTTCCCCTGTCCCACGATGAAGTAGTCCATGGCAAAGGGAGCCTGATCAACAGGATGCCAGGGGACGAGTGGCAGCGTTTTGCAAATCTCCGGTTGTTGTATGGCTATATGTATGCACATCCAGGTACGAAGTTGCTGTTCATGGGAGGGGAATTTGCTCAGACTTCCGAATGGAACATCGAAACAGGCCTGGTATGGGATCTGACCGCCCTTCGCTATCACGCCGGGGTACAAGACTGGATCCGCACGCTCAATGATTTTTATACGTCACATCCGGCATTATATGACCTTCAGTTTTCTGGTGAAGGGTTTGAGTGGATAGACCATGGAGATGCAGATCATTCTATCATCTCTTTTTTGCGCAAAGGGAAAGACAGCGACAGGCCCTTACTGGTGGTATGTAATTTTACTCCGGTACCCAGGACGGTATTCCGGGTCGGCGTACCTGCACCGGGCAAGTGGCGGGAAATCATCAATAGCGACCGTGCCAGCTATGGAGGTGCAGGGCATCATATCAATACGGTCACCGACAGCGAGCCGATCGAATGGAACGGCAGAACCGACTCCATCGGTATTCAGGTAGCCCCTCTGGCAGTAATGATTTTTGAGCCTGAAGATTGAAAACGCTCTTACGACGAAGGAAGGGGGGTCAACTTCCGGAAATACCCAGGAAAAATACCAGCCCTTCGAGTTTGTAGCTCGTTTTGCTCTTTGGGATAGATTCCTTGGGGCTGACCTTTTGGCGGATAAGCCGGTAAACACCCTTATATAGCTCTCCGTTGAACTCGTATTCTCCTTGCTTTCCGCCGATAGAATCCCCGACACAAAAGACCAGGATATAACCAAACTCCCCGTATATGGGTCGGTCCAGAAATGCGCCTGCCTGGATTGCCTCTTCCATACCCAGAGGACGGATAGGGTCTTTGAACTGGCTTTTTGATCCGCCGGATCCCGTAGTGAGCGGGCTGTCTTTGCCTCCATAAGTGCCATCTGTCACGATTACCGTAAGCCCTTTGCCGCTGGGTTGTCCTTTGAACTGTCCGAAAGCGGCCAATGGTCCGAGTGTACATAAGATGACAAAGAATGCAGTTCTTAACATATAACTGGTTTTAAAAAATATTGGTACACAAATATTTACAAGGCGCACAGGTAATCGTGCCGAAAGACAATCAGACCTATTGCGAAAGCATCGGCATGGTGAAAAAGGCGATTTTCGGCCCACTACTATATGTCGTCGCAACAATACGGTTCCATTTTGCGCTTCATGGCCCACTAAACCTATCATTGTATTTATACAAAACAACATTACTAAAAGTTGCTTTTTCAGGCCATTGGGTAAATATACCGTTTCTTCGGAAAATTCCAAAAGTGCATGAGCCGGATAATTTTTTGAAAACTGCCGCATCATTCCATTATGACAATTCCGGTGTTATTCGTCTATATAATCTGGTTGTTGGGGCTTTTTTTGGGCATGGTTGAAACAATTCCGGGGGTTTTTCTATTTACAAGGGTTTTAATGTCACTATTTTGTAAAAATTCAGAATACCCAATGATGAAACTGTTTGCTACTGCACTGATTCTTATAACATTCCAGTCGTTGTTTGCCCAGCGGCCTACCACGGGAGGTCCGCCTTCAATGGGCGCGCCCACCATCACCGGCCGCATCACAGGTCAATTGCTGGATTCCGGGGATAAATCACCTGTAGAATTCGCATCTGTTGTACTGCTGGATGCCCAGACCAAAACCCAGAAAGGCGGGGCCGTAACAGATGAAAAAGGTCAATTCAAATTCAACGATGTGCGCCTGGGTAAATATAGCCTTCAAATATCTTTTATCGGTTATCAATCGCAAACGATCGCAGATATCGAGCTTACACCGAAAAACCCCGATTTCGATGCCGGTAAAGTGATGTTCGTCGCAGAAGGCATAGACCTCGCTGCGGTCGAAGTGACCGGCCAGGCAGGCACCTATGAAAATAAAATAGACAAGATCGTCTATAACGCCGAAAAAGACGTGAACACGAGTATTGGTAATGCAACTGATCTTCTGCAGCGCGTACCGCTCCTTGCTGTGGATGCGGAAGGTAACCTCTCGCTTCGCGGTTCTACGCAGGTGATGATCCTCATCAACGGTCGTCCGTCGGGGATGTTCGCTGCGAATCCTGCAGATGCCCTGCGCTCCATCCCTGCAGATCAAATCAAAAGCGTCGAAGTGATTACGGCACCGACGGCCAAGTATGATGGCGAAGGCTCGGCAGGGATCGTCAATATTATTACCAAAAAGAAGTCGGCAGAAGGGTTCACCGGGTCTGTTGGCGGTGCCGTGGGTACACGGAATGCGAATACCAATATCAACCTCAACCTGGTACGCGGCCGCTTTGGATTGAATTTTGGGGCTGGGGGGTGGTCTTCTTTCTCCAGGCCTTCAACCGCAGACTTTATCCGCAAGGACTATATCGGCAGCCAGACGCGCACCCTCGAACAATTCAGTACCGGCGACGGCACGTTTTTTGGCCCGCGTGCCAATCTCGGCCTGACCTACGATTTCAATGCCTACAATAGCATCAGCAGCAATTTTTCTATGCGGGCATTTGGTAGAACTTCAGAAAACGATACCGAATCTACCTTTAATGATCCTGTCAACAAGCTCTATCAAACCTATGACCGCTACGCTAAGGGCAGCTCGATCAACGGTGGGTTTGACTGGACGACCGACTACCGGCGTACCTTCAAAAAACCGGAGCAGGAGTTCTCCCTGGCCCTGCAAATGAACGGCGATGTGAGCCTTCAGAAAAACGAAATCCTGCAGCAGGGTAGCGATCCTTCCCTGTATCGCAACGAAAACAACCGGAACGACGGGATTAATGTCGAAACGACCCTCCAGGCAGACTATGTCCATCCTTTTTCCAAAAAACTCAAACTTGAAACTGGCGCCAAAGCCATCTATCGCGTCATCGAGAGCGATTTTCAATATCAGGACTTCAATACCGCGCTGGGTAGGTATATTCTGGATAAAAACCGTTCGGACGTGCTGAATTACGAGCAAAATGTCTATGCAGGCTATCTGTCGTTCAATATCGCCCTCAGCGAAAAATATGGTATGGTAATCGGAAGCCGGTATGAGCATACGTCTATTTTTGGCGATTTCAATACCAACGAAACAGAATTCAACTTCGACTACGACAACTTGCTGCCCAGTGTAATCCTGAGCCGCAAAATGGGGCAGTTTTCCAGCCTCCGTCTTAGCTACAGCCAGCGCATCCAGCGTCCCAGCCTGCGTTTTATCAACCCCTATATCCCGCTCGACGACCCCCGCAATATTACCGTGGGGAACCCCGAGCTGCTGCCCGAAACGACCAACGCTTTTGAAATCGGTTACAATACATTCGTGAAAGGCATCGTCCTCAACGTCTCGACCTTCGTCAGGCATACCGGTGACGTAATCGAAAATTATCTGGAAGTGGATGCGGCAGGGACTTCTATTACAACCTACCAGAATATCGGTACTAACTATACCTATGGCATAGACTTGTTTACCTCCCTGAACCTGAAGGACAAACTGAATATCCGCGGCGGGGTCAATGCGGCCAACTATTATACCGAAGCAACGATAAACGGCCAGCGCCTGAGCAATAACGGCCTGCAATACCGCGGCAACCTGAACGTCACCTACAGCTTTACGCCAACGTTCAGGGCAGAAGTTTCCGGGTTTTATAATTCGCCCAGATATTCCCTGCAGGGATACCGCGCCTCCCACTCCCGCTCGAGCTTCGGCGTGAGGAAAGACTTTGCAAACAAAAAGGCCAGTCTGGGCATAATCATTGACCAGCCTTTCCGCAGGGATCTGCGCTTCCCCAACCGCCTGGAAGGACCGACCTTCTTTCAGGAAAATAACTTCGCAACGGCACAGCGCTCCTTCGGTATCAGCTTTAACTATCGCTTCGGCCAGCTCGATTTTAACGGCAACCGTCGCGAACGTAGAAGTAAAATCAATAACTCCGACCTGAAAGAGGGAGGGGATAGCAATTTCTAAGCGGATAGGATTTTTATCGAAGGAATTCCTTTGCCTCCGGCAGGAAAATTTCGTCGCCCAAAGGGCCTGCCCTCGTACGGCGCATAAGTACTTGGGGTTGTATAAAAGACTTTTGCCGCCCTCGGCGGCAGGACGATATTTTTTAAAACGCCGATTTTGTTCGTTTCGCGAAGCGAAACGAACAAAATCGGCGTTTTAAAAAATATCCTGAGGCTGTGTAAAAAGTATTCCGCCGCCGTAGGCGGCGGAAGAATATTTTTTAAAAACGCAGAACAACACTTTCATCAGGACACATCGAAAGACTTTACCGGCGGGATGGGCTGATCGTCCTCTTCTTTTGCAGAAGGCGGCGTTGTAA
>Ga0209972_10001278_pt1 | contig 22292 bp, 22 predicted proteins | sample NOAtaG_7_FD_187302 | JGI IMG/M metagenome (GOLD analysis project Ga0209972, IMG submission 187302) | Freshwater lake microbial communities from Lake Erie, under a cyanobacterial bloom - NOAA_Erie_Diel1S_2200h metaG (SPAdes) (version 2) | ecosystem: Environmental > Aquatic > Freshwater > Lake ... | reverse complement strand
CTACTACCGTGGCTAAATCGTGGACAGATGATGCGCCCACCCCCAAAGCGCTTCAAGATCATGCGCACTTGCGGGACCCTTTCTCATACCGTCTTAAGAAGTTTCTTTTAGGTAATCCACTCAATCGTCACACCTTAGGCGAACAGCGTCTGACGAAACGTAATGCATTTGGAATTCTCTCTTCCGACTGTATTTCATCTTCCGCCTACGGCGGTGAACAAATTTTGGTGGCTCTAATACCCGCTTTTGGTCTTGCCGCCTTTTCGCTTTTCACACCTCTGTTGGCTGTGATTTTGCTAATGCTTCTTATTATCTCTTTGTCCTATCGCGATGTGATTACTACCTATGCGCGGACAGGAGGCGCCTACGTCGTTGCTCGAGAAAACTTTGGAACTAATGTTTCTCTCGTTGCCGCAATTGAGCTGATGTTTGGTTACATCATTACTGTGGCAATTCAGAGTGCAGCTGGCGTCGCTGCTCTTGTCTCTGCATTCCCTGAGTTGAGCAATATAAAGGTTCAACTAACACTGGGAATCATTGTCATCCTGACTGTGATTAACCTTCGCGGGGTTAAGGATGCAGGCTTGATATTTGTTATCCCCTCTTATCTATTTATATTATCCATGTTGGTCGTATTTATAGCCGGCGGGATTCGAGTTCTCAATGGATCTTTGCCGAAATACGACTCTGATACTCCTGGACTGATGCCGCTTGGAAATGAACAAGGTCTCATCACTTTTGCAGCAATACTGATGATCTTGAAGGCCTTTGCGAACGGTAGCGCTTCTTTGACAGGACTAGAAGCGGTATCAGATTCGGTTCCATTATTTAAAACTCCCGAACATGTAAATGCAAGACGTACTTTTGGGATTATGGCTTTTACTCTGGGCTTTCTAGTTATTGGAATCGGCTGGCTGGCCTATCAAACTCGTGCAATTCCTTACCTTGAAGGAACACCAACCGTAATTTCACTCGTCGCAAAAGCCTCTCTTGGCGAGAGCGTCGTTGCCGAACTCTTTTACTTTGTTGTCCAAGCTGGCACTATGTTAATTCTCTTTGCGGGGGCCAATACCTGCTACAGCGCATTTCCAAACATGGTCAATGTTGTTGCTCAAGATGGATTCCTGCCCAAGTGGTTAACAGCTCGCGGTCATCGACTCGCATTTTCAAATGGGATATTTTTTATCACCATTTTTGCTTCAATACTGGTGATTTCTTCAGGCGCGAGCGTCACTGCACTAGCTGCAATATATGCCCTGGCTGTATTCATCGGATTCACAATTACAGGGCTAGGCATGACTAGAAAAGTGAGGAGGGAAGGGGGAGGATCTCGACTAATTGTTCACTCTCTGTCAGGTTCAATATCTCTCTTTACAGTGCTAGTGCTTTCTGGAACTAAGTTCTTAGATGGAACGTGGGTTGTGGTCATTGGTACCCCGATTGTTTTGATGATGATGAAGAGGTTTAACTCCCAATATCGTCGCGAGCAAGCCGCTTTGCTCGTAAGAAAAGAGCAAGAGCGAGCACTCTCCATATCTCGCCACGATGTTACCGTTCTGGTTGATGCGGTTGATCTTGCTACCGTGGGAACTATTCGATATGCAAGATCGCTTAATCCTCGATCAATTCATGCTGTGCATTTCGTTCTTGATGATCGGCGAGCTGAAAAGATAAAGCGGGAATGGATGTCTAATCATGGCGTTGATGATGTTCCCATTGAATTCATTGATTGTCCAGATCGCAGACTTCCTAATGCGGCGGTTGACTATGCAATTCGCGCCACACAGAAGTTAGATGTTGAGTTGACTCTCTTACTTCCACGTCGTGCTTATCGTGGTTTCCTTGGCAGACTTCTTCATGATCAAACCGCTGAAGAAATTGCCCGACCCATCTCTCAATTACCTCGCGTTGTCGCAACCATCGTTCCTTTTGATATCGACAAGATGATCTCTGGAATCTCCCCCGTCCAACATGCACCCGAAGTTGTTGAGCAAGCTCCGAAGTCTGAACTTCCAGCGCGCGCACAGAGCACATGGTTGCAATCGAATACGCCAATTAGTCACTATGAAGAGAAAGTGACTCCGATTGGAAAGATTTCATGGCGTAAACGCGCACATGTAACTGGCCATGTCACCGCAATTCGCCCAGCTGCGATGGATTCTGCACCTACCTTGGAAGTTGAGATTTGGGATGAAACTGGCGGAGTTACCCTTCAATTCTTAGGGCGCCGCGAGATTGCTGGTTTAGAAGTTGGCTCCGTCATGATTGCCGAAGGAATGGTTGGCGAACAGAATGGCGCGCTCACAATCCTCAATCCTTCATACGAGATTCGAGTCTGAGGATGATCAAGAAAATCCTAAAGGTGAGCGCAGCGCGATGGTTCATTGTGGGTTCTGCGACATTCCTGATCGACACTAGTCTCTTCCTCATCGCCTTCGAGTTAACGGAGATAGCAGTGGTCTCGAACTTGTTCTCAGGAACAATCGCAACAACTTTCAATTACTTCTCGCATTATCGGTGGTCTTTTGCCAGCGATCGTAGCCATAAGCAATCCACACTTATTTATCTATTCTTTTTCTTCGTCTTTCTCTTTTTGGGAACCTCGCTGGTTTCATTCTTGATTCACTCGGGGTTTCACCCACTTCCCGCCAAAGTCGGAACCGCCGCATTTACTGCACCGATTAGCTTCTTCATTATGAAGTTTGTAACTTTCCGTAAATCATCCAATGAAGCGTAGATTGGTTGTAATCCCGACTTATAACGAAGCTGAAAGTATTGAAGCTTTGTTAGAAGCGATTTTTGACACTGTCTATGGTTGTGAAGTTCTCGTCGTCGATGATGGATCGCCTGATAAAACCGCTGAAATCTGTAAACGCTTAAAGGAGAAGCATCAACATCTCCACATCATGGAGCGAACCGAAAAGGGCGGCTTAGGGAGCGCTTATCGTGCTGGATTTGCTTGGGCACTTGATCGTGAGTTTGAGGAAATCATTGAGATGGATGCTGACGGTTCACACCAGGTCTCAGATTTAATGCGCATGATTGATGCGAAGGCTCAAGATCCTCAAGTCGGACTTGTGATTGGAAGTCGCTGGATAAAAGGTGGAGCTACCCAGAATTGGTCAAAGGCTCGAGAGATTCTGTCGCGCGTAGCAAATAGATATGTACGTATCGCACTTGGTATGGGGGTCCATGATTCAACATCGGGCTTTCGAATCTATTCTGCCGCGACGCTGCGACGCATCAACATCGATCAGATTCGAAGTGAGGGATATTCATTTCAGATAGAGATGACGCGTGCTGCAAAGAAAACTGGTGCAAAGATTCTTGAAGTGCCGATCACTTTCAAAGAACGTGAAAATGGCGTCAGCAAGATGTCAAAGAAGATTGTGAGAGAAGCAATGTTTCTTGTGACGGTATGGGGATTAAAGAGAGTCTTGCGTCTTAAGTAACTGGCGGTGGCGGTGGGATTTGAACCCACGGTTGAGTTTCCCCAACACGCGCTTTCGAGGCGCGCTCCTTAGGCCGCTCGGACACGCCACCGTGGGCGACTATACGCGAGGAGAGCCAGACTTTTACTGGCGCTGTTCTACAAAGAACTCTTTTAAGAGCGCTGCACATTCATCTTTGAGGACATCGGAAATGACTTCTACTTTATGTAGAGCTCGTGGATCACGCAGTAAGTCCCACATCGAACCTGCGGCTCCCGCCTTTTCATCCCATGCGCCAAAGACAACGCGTGGAATCCGTGATTGCATAATTGCACCAGCGCACATTGCACAGGGTTCCAGTGTTACAACAAGTGTGCACTCTTCAAGTCGCCACGAACCAAGTGAGCGGGCTGCGGCTTTGATGGCAACAATTTCAGCGTGGCCAAGTGGATCACGCAGTAATTCTCTTTGATTATTTCCTAGCGCAATGATCTCGCCATCTTTATTAAGCATGACTGCTCCCACAGGAACATCGCCGCTTGCAGTCGCGCCAAACCTTGCGCGCTCTAGGGCTACGCGCATCGCCCTTTCGTAATTCATTACAGCTTTTCTACCAAATCAATGTATTCATCGCCAAATCCAATCCGGCGTGCAATCACTTCAAGTTGTTCATCTGGGAACATTTCATCGTCATCACAGATTAATTGCAGCTCCATGGCATCAAGACCGAGATCGGTGAAAATATTTAGATCCCCTGCTGGTTCATCAGCATCATCTTCTGCAGGAAATTCAATATCAGTAAGTTCCAAAACTTCCGCCGCAATCTCGTAATCAAGAGCTGTCATGACATCACTTAAAACCATCTGCATCTTTGCGCCGATCTGACGGATCACAATGAAGAATTGATCATCGATCGAGAGCATTGCTAAAGCGCCACCATCTACTTGTTGCGCACGGAGCGCATCAAGCACTACGCCGATATCAGTAGTGGCATCATCAGGAAGTTGGGAGATTCTCCAGCGGCCATCATCGCGCCAGGCAAGCAGTGCAAATTCGAGTCTTTCGTCTGCCATCTCACACCTCCCCACGCTAAAGAAATGCAATGCGCCATAGTTCCACCGTTGTGCTTGGTAGTAAAGTGTCGCCATGAAAGTACACGTCGTAAATCACCCACTTGTTACCCATAAATTGACGGTACTGCGCGACAAGAACACTAATTCTCAAGTCTTCCGTCACCTCGTCGAAGAGCTCGTGACGTTATTGGCATATGAAGCAACACGAGAAGTAAAGATTTCTCCAGTCCAGATTGAAACTCCGGTTTCGCCCACAAAAGGCGCAATTCTTTCAACGCCTCGCCCCGTCGTCGTTCCCATTCTCCGCGCTGGCCTTGGAATGCTCGAGGGAATGATGCGCGTGCTACCAAGCGCCGATGTTGGATTTCTTGGCATGGTGCGAGATGAGAAGACGCTTCAAGCATCTACGTACGCAAATCGCTTACCTGAAGATTTAAGTGGCCGTCAGTGTTACGTTCTTGATCCCATGCTTGCTACTGGTGGAACTCTGGTTGCGGCATTTAATTATCTGATTGAACGAGGCGCCCAAGACATTACGGCGATTTGTTTACTTGCAGCTCCCGAAGGTGCAAAGACTGTAGAACGCGCTTTCTCTAATTCTAATTTCCCTATCACCATCGTTACCGGCGCTATGGATGAGAAGTTAAATGAGCACGGATATATCGTTCCTGGTTTGGGCGATGCAGGAGATCGACTTTACGGAGTCGTATAAATGGCCAACACATCCCCGGGTTATGGCATCACAATTCGCGTTGAAGGACGCCCTGAATTCCAACCCGTTGCTGAGATAACCACCATCATCACTCGTGAGGGTGCGATGATTACCGCTCTCGATGTTGCAGATTCTCAATTAGATAGCGTTGTTATCGATGTTACGTGCGATGCAATCGATGCAGCGCATGCTGAACGCATTACTAGCGCATTAAGCGCTTCACCGATTTTGAAGGTCCGCAAAGTTTCTGATCGCACATTTTTGCTTCACCTCGGTGGAAAACTTGAAGTCCAATCTAAAGTCCCACTGAAGACCCGTGATGATTTGTCTCGGGCCTATACCCCCGGCGTAGCTCGAATCTGCCAGGCCATCGCTAAAGATCCTTCCGATGCTCGCCGCCTCACCATCAAGCGCAATACCGTTGCTGTCGTCACCGATGGCTCTGCAGTTCTTGGTCTAGGAAATCTTGGCCCTGCAGCAGCGCTACCTGTGATGGAAGGAAAGGCTGCGCTCTTCAAAAGATTTGCTGATGTTGATGCCTGGCCCGTCTGTCTGGATACCCAAGATGTTGATGAAATTGTTCGCACCGTACAACTCATAGCCCCTGTCTATGGTGGAATCAATCTGGAAGATATTTCTGCGCCACGCTGCTTTGAAGTCGAAGCGCGTTTACGAGAACTCCTTGATATTCCCGTTTTCCATGATGATCAACATGGCACTGCCGTTGTTGTACTCGCTGCCCTACGGAATGCGCTCAAGTTAGTAAAGAAAGATCTCAGTAAGACAAAGATTGTTTTGAGTGGTGCTGGCGCTGCTGGAACTGCAATTGCGCGCTTACTTGTACTCGCTGGCGCAAAGAACATTATCGGATTTGATAGCAACGGTGTGATAAACAAAAAGAGCGATGTCTCAAATGAGATGCGCAAATGGTTTGTAGATCACTGTAATCCAGAACAATTTGATGGAACCCTCAGCCAAGCAATTAAAGGTGCAGATATCTTCATTGGAGTCAGCGCACCTAATGTTCTGACCGAATCTGATGTGCAATCAATGGCCAAAGATGCGATCGTCTTTGCCCTCGCCAACCCAGACCCAGAAATAGATCCTGTTTTAGCTCGCAAGCATGCAGCCGTTGTCGCAACCGGGCGAAGCGATCAACCAAATCAAATCAACAATGTCCTTGCTTTCCCAGGAATCTTCCGTGGTTTACTTGATGCAGGAGCATCAAAGATTACGGATGAGCTTCTTGTGGCATGCGCTGATGCGATCGCATCATGCGTCTCTGAATCTCAACTCAATGCCTCCTTTATTGTTCCAAGCGTCTTTGATCCAAACGTTGTTAAATCGGTAGCTAATGCCGTCAAGGAGAGCTGCTAATTGTCGATTGCTGATTGGCTAGAACAGTCGGTAGGCGCATCGACCCCGTTCTTCATCTATCTTGCTTTTGGCGCCATTATCTTTATTGAGACTGGAATCTTGATTGCATTCTTCTTGCCCGGAGACTCCATCCTCTTCGCAGCAGGTCTGATTGCAGGCACGCGAGATGACATCAACATCGTCCTTCTCATCACAGTGATCTTTATGGCTGCATTTATTGGCGATCAATTTGGGTATGTACTGGGCCGAAAATATGGACGTGCCTATCTTGAACGGCGCTCTTCTCCGCGCATCGACCGAATGATTGTTCGCGCTGAAGAGTTCTATGCCAAGTACGGCTGGAGCGCAGTCATTCTCGCCCGCTTCTACCCATGGATTCGAACTTTCATGCCACCTATTGCTGGCATTGGCCGGATGAACTACTACAAGTTCCTCGCAGCAAATGCTCTTGGTGCCCTTATTTGGGGAGTTGGGATAACACTGCTGGGCTATTACGCAGCTTCAATTCCAGCGCTCAAAGATTCTTCGCGGGGAATTGCAATCTTCTTCGTACTTCTGACGATTGCGTTAACTGTTAGAAATTACTTGCGTTCTAAACGCGACTGACGGGCGCCGCCCACAACCACTCCGATATAGGTCATGGCAATACCTGTGACCAAATACCAGCTCACGCTCACACCCTCACTTGGTGCATAGAGATCAAGTAGTAACGAACCAAAGAGTTGTCCACCAACGCTAAATAGCGTGAAAGTTAATACACCTAGATGTTGCACAATCAATGATGTTGCAGCGATATAGATGACGCCAATGACTCCGCCGGTATAAATCCACCACGGACCGCTTGGAAGTGGTTGCAATTCAATCTTGCCGAAAAGCAGAAGTACGAGAATAAATAAAACTAAGAATGATGTTCCAGTGATGAAGTTAAGAAGAGATGTGGTGTAGCTCTGGTTGGAGAATTCATTGATCTGGCCATTGAGTGCGCGTTGGACACCAACGAGCGCTCCAGCAATCACCGCGAGGCCGACGGCAATAAAAGAGAAGCTATGCGCTTCGATCTTGTCGAGAACAGAAACCAACACAGCTACAACAGTTATGAGCGCTGCGCCAACGCGACGAGGTGAGATTAACTTCGGTCCACCGCCGGTTAAGCCAATGCGATCGACAATTAATGATGTAGCGGTCTGTCCTGCGAGCGATGCAACGGAATACACCGCCACTCCGATCAGCGGCACAACGCTGGTCTGAAGCGCAACGAAACTTCCACCAAGTGCGCCAGCCAACAGACGCCACCGCGGGATTGCGCCCGCGCGGACCGCAGTTCGCAGGCGAGTAACACCCGCTTTTACTGCTGGGCTAAAGAGCGCATAGAGCGCAACAAAGAGAAGGCCAGAGGAGAAAGAAACTAAAGCGGCTTGTGGAGCATTATCGAGGCGATGAGAGAGTTCGCCGTTAGCGCGGGCTTGCAGCGCAATCATTACTCCCGAGATGGCAGCCAGCGCATCTAAGCGAACTGCGCTACTCGCTGATTTTGCCACTGAGTTCCAACCATTCATCTTCTAATTTCTGACGAAGCGATTGTATCGCCTCCAACTTCGCAGCAATCTCAATCAACTTCTGGTGATCAAAAGAGGCTGCTTCTTGTTCTGCGATTAATTGCTTCTCTTCACTCTGAACTTTCTCTATCTGTTTCTCCAGCTTCGCAATATCTTTCTTGATTAATCGGACTTGGGCTGCATCCGAGATAGTTTTCTTTGGTGCAGTAGTAATCGAGCGTTCAATCATCGAGTGGCGTAGTTCTAAATATTGATCAACGCCACGAGGTAAATCACGAAGTGATTCATCTCCAAGTAAACCGACAAATCGATCGCAGACGCGTTCTAAAAAGTAACGATCATGGGAGATCACAATCAGAACTCCCGCATAGGTATCCAGTAAATCTTCTAGCGCGGTTAAAGTCTCCACATCAAAATCATTTGTGGGCTCATCAAGTAGAAGTACGTTGGGTGAATCCATCAACAATCTGGTGAGTTGCAGGCGACGTTTCTCTCCACCTGATAAATCCCGCACCATCCGTTGCTGACCTTCATAATCAAAGCCCAGCCGCTCGCATAACTGTGAAGCAGAAATCTCTCGACCACCACCGAGCTCCACATGAAGAGCAACTTTCTCAACTGCCTCTAATACTCGCCATGACGGATCAAGTTCTTGAAGATGCTGGGATAAGAATGCGGCTTTTACTGTTACGCCGGTCTGGATCTTCCCCGCCGCAAAGCGATATTGCCCCGCCAAGGTCCGCATCAAAGTGGTCTTTCCTGAGCCATTGACGCCCACTATTCCGATGCGATCGCCTGGGCCAATATTCCAATTCAGTGAATCAATCAATGTGGTTTCACCAATTGCAAGTCGAGCATGATGTATCTCGTATACCGAATTGCCTAATCGATTGGTAGCAAAATTCAAGAGCTCTGCTTTATTACGTGGCGCGGGTTCTGAGGCGATGAGTTGATTAGCAGCATCGACACGGAACTTTGGTTTAGAGGTTCGCGCAGGAGCACCACGTCGTAACCAGGCCAACTCTTTGCGGATGAGATTGTTTTTGCGCGCATCTTCAGCAGCTTGTTGTCGAGCGCGTTCGGCTTTAGCAAGTACATAGGCCGAATAACCACCTTCATATGCCTCGACTTTTCCATCAACAACTTCCCACATCGTGTCTGAAACTTCATCAAGAAACCAGCGATCGTGGGTAATCACAACAACTGCAAGTTCACGACGTTTACGGATGTGATCTGCTAACCACGCCACACCTTCAACATCGAGATGATTAGTGGGTTCATCGAGCAAAACGATATCGAGCGGTTCAATGAGAAGTTTTGCAATGCCAACTCTTCTTTTCTCACCACCTGAAAGTGAGCCAAAAGGTCGGTCGAGTAGCTCGCTGTTATAGCCACCAAAGAGACCTGCAAATATCTCTCGCACTCCGGAATCACTCGCCCATTCATGTGTCTTCTTACTTCCCACCACAACATCACGAACTGTGGCGCCAGCTTCCGCTGTATCTACTTGCGACAGCATCCCTAACTTCGCCCAATTTGCGCGCGTTACTCTCCCTTGATCTGGGGGCTCAAGCTCAGCAAGAATCTTTAGGAGTGTGGACTTTCCACCACCATTTCTGCCGACAATGCCGATGCGTTCACCTTCGGAGATGCCCAGAGAAACATCGACCAATAATGGGCGAATATCAAAGGCTTTAGAGACGCCTTCGATATTGATGATATTGCGAGCCACGGCGCAAGGTTAATCTTTATTTGGCTACTGTTTTCTCATGGAATTCAAGTTCGTCGCCACAGTGATTGGCATCGGTTTAGTGCTGGTTTACGCCTTTGGCTCTGGAATCTGGGTCTCCAGTTCGCCTGGTTGGTACGCATCACTTAATCGCCCACCGTGGCAACCACCGAGCTTTGTTTTTGGAATTATCTGGCCTTATAACTTCATCATGCTTGGGGTTGCAGCTTTCAATATTGCTCAATCACTTACACGAGCTCAGACAATGACATGGTTACTCTTCTTTGCCGCAAGCGTTACCGCCGCTTTGGTGTGGGCTTACCAATTCTATGTTCCACATAATCTCTCTGTTGCTGCGATTGCACTTGCAATGGCTGCGCTCTTGACTCTTCCCGTTCTCTATTTAACTTTCAAAGCATCGCTTCTTATTGGATTTCTTCTGGTTCCTTACCAAGTGTGGGTGGCAATTGCTGCAACGTTGGCGTGGGGATATTCAACGCGCAACTAATTTTCTTGATCAGATAACGTTGCGATAGAGACCGCTCCCGCTGATGCAATAAGAGCAGCTAGCCCCACAAAGACTGCGCCGGCTCCAAATGGTGCTGCTAATGCTCCAGCTCCAAGCGGCACAAGAAATTGACCTAAACGATTTCCGAAGAGTCGAATAGAAATCGCCATCGCACGTTCTTCTATGGGAGTCTTCTTAGAAACTATCGACATTGTCAGTGGCTGACCAATTCCCAATAAGAATCCAACGATCGCCATAACTATTGCAAGAGTAAGCGCCGTCGTGGCATAGACCGAGGCAAAGAGAAATACTGCAGAGATTCCGATACTGAAATTCATAACAGTTGATGATCCAAAACGCTTTGTTAATTTCCCTAGCGAGAATCTTGAGACCATCGCAGCTGCCGATCTAATCGACAAAATAGCGCCAATCACTACTGGGCTAATGCCGAGCTCAGTTCCAATCAGAGGCAGAATCACTACCAAAACATCATTTGTTGAGGCCACCGCTAAGGAGGTCCAAATCGCAGGCTTTATTCCAGGTCGCTTGATGACATCCCGAGCTTTGATTGATCCTGCTGCATCACGTTCTTCTTGAGAACGAACTTCTTTGACGCTCTTAAAGAGAAAGAAAGGAACGAGCGCAAGGAAAGCAAGTATTGATGCAAAGACGAATGCTGATGTCGATGAGCGAGGAAGTACGCCAGATGAACCAGCGATGATTCCGCCCAGCATTGGACCGAAGGTATGTCCCATTGAAGTCGAGAAGGAGAAATAGCCAAAATTCTGATCTTGTAAATCATGTGGGCTTCGACTTGCAACCATCGCCTGGCTTGCCGCGACATTAGATAGATGCGCAATTCCAGCAAGAGCGGTAGCTGCTGCGATTGCGATGATGTTATTTAAGAAAGCAAAAGAAATTCCTAAAACAATAAATGATAAACATCCAGCAAAGAGCAATGGAACTTCACCGATTCGTCCTACCCATCGCCCCATCTGGACTGCAACTACTAAAGGAACCAGAGCATAAATCGATGCAATTAAACCAATCTGATAACCCGTTGCGCCATTTTCAAGAGCACGATAGGTAATCATCGGCCGCATCACATAGATGCTGGCTTGCGCTAGCGCAACGTTGATAAGTAAAGCCCACAACCAACGTTGACTTTTATCGTTCATTAAGCCTGAGCCTTAACATCCTTCTTAATGAATTTATAAATGAATGGAAAGACAATAAGAATGAAGAGGAAGGCGTAGAGGCTCTTGGTTAATGGGCCTTCCAATAGAACAGAATGATCGCCTTGGCTAATCTGTAGCGCGCGCTTGTAATACAACTCGGCAAGAGGCCCCAAAATTGCTCCGATAACCATGGGCGTGATGGGAACTGCAAAGCGGCGGAATAAGTAGCCAATGACGCCTACTCCGAGAGCTACTTGAAGGTCGAAGATGGAGTTATTAAGCGCGTAACCACCTAAGAGCGCAAAGGTAGTAATTCCGGCATAAAGGTAAGGGCGTGGAATGTATAGAAGTTTGACCCAGAATCGAATGAATGGCAGGTTCAAAACTAAGAGCAGAGTATTTCCAATGAAGAGTGAAGCAATGAGCGCCCACACTAGTTCTGCGTTGGTCATAAAGAGAAGTGGTCCAGGTTGAATCTGATAACTCTGGAACGCAACAAGAACAACTGCAGCAGTAGCTGAAGTAGGTAGACCTAGTGCAAGTAGCGGAACAAGAGCACCTGCTGCATTTGCGTTATTTGCAGCTTCAGGACCAGCCACACCTTCAATAGCGCCTTTGCCGAACTCCTCTTTGTTCTCACCTTTTGCTAATTTCTTCTCAACGGCGTAGGACAAGAATGTTGGGACTTCTGAACCACCTGCAGGCACTACACCGAGTGGAAATCCAATCGCAGTTCCACGGAGCCACGGTTTCCATGATCGCTTAAAGTCTTTCTTCGACATAGATGTACGACCATCGACTGGGATAACTTGCCATGAATCATGTCGGAATCGACTAGCAAGGTAGAGAACTTCACCAAGCGCAAAGAGTGCGACAATGACAGTAACGGTTTCAATTCCATCGATTGCAGCGCTACTGCCAAATGTTAAACGAAGTGAACCAGATTGTAGATCTGCACCGACTAATCCAATTGTGAGACCAACAGCAAGTGAGATAACTCCACGCACTCGTGATGAACCAAGTAGCGTTCCAACAGTTGCAAAAGCGGTGATAATCAAAGCCAAGAAACCTGCGGGTTGGACTGTGATTGCGATCTCGGCTAGTTGTGGCGCAGCAAGTGCTAATAAAAGCGTCGCAATAGTTCCTGCAACGAAAGATCCGATTGCAGCGGTGGCAAGTGCTGCTCCAGCACGCCCAGCGCGTGCCATTTTGTTGCCCTCTACAGCGGTAATTACTGATCCGCTCTCACCTGGGGTGTTAAGCAGAATTGAGGTGGTTGATCCACCATACATAGCGCCGTAATAAATCGCTGCAAACATGATGAGCGCTTGCGTTGGTTGAACAGTCAAAGTAATCGGTAAGAGCAGTCCGATAGCTAAAGCAGGACCAATTCCAGGAAGAACTCCAACGAGTGTGCCTAAGAAAGTTCCAATAAATCCATAAATTAAGTTACTGAAGACAAAAGCTTGGCTAAAGCCGTCAAGGAGTGGGCCGAAGTTATCGAACATCATGCACCAACCTTAGAAATCCACTCTTCAAGAACCCACTGCGGTAATTGGATATCGAGAAGGTTTGTAAAACTGAAATAGACCAAGGCAGCGAAAAGTAAACTAATGGCTCCAACGCGCACTATCTTCTTTGCGCCAAAAGCGTACGCCACACCCCAGAAGGAGATGGCAGCAGAAATAATGTAACCAGTGCGTTCTAGTAAAAAGACATGTAAGCCGATAGAAAAAATAATTATTGCCATCGTGCGCAGATCGGCCTTTTGAAAAGGTTCAGCTGGATTTGTTCCTTCAGGAACACCGGCCCGCCCACGGAGAACTTCAATAGCAACTCCGATAGATGCGACGAGTAACAAGGTTGCAACCGCGTAAGGAAATGTACGCGGACTTACGATTGTGTTATTTGTAGGCAATACCAATCGATGGGTATCCCAAAAAACTACAAGTGAAACAAGGAAGAGGGCGCCGGCAAATACCAGCTCCCCCTTCCCTGCTTGTGAAACTTTCTTCAATTAGCCACCAAGACCGAGGTCTTTAATGACACCTGCGACGAGTGGAAGTTCCTTGGAAAGGAATGATCCGAATGCCTTGCCTGCAAGCCATTCATCGTCCCAGTTATATTGCTTGAGATAACCCTGCCAGGTAGCGGTTCCACGCATTGCGTCGAATACCTTCACCATGTTGAGGCGATCTGCTTCAGAAACATCAGCTGTAGCCATAACTCCACGCCAGTTTCCGTATACCAAGTCAACGCCCTGTTCTTTCAAAGTTCTTGCAGCGTAACCAGGAAGGCGCTTTGCAGATGAAACTGCAAGGACGCGCATCTTGCCAGCAGCAAGTTGTGCTTGGAATTCAGCGGAGCCTGAGGTTCCAGCGATTGTTGCACCAGAAAGAAGTGAAGCAATAACTTCTGGTCCACCTGAGTGAACAACGAAGTTCATAGCCTTGGGATCAATTCCAGCAGCCTTAGCAAGAAGACCGATGAACTGGTGATCAGTTGAACCGAGTGATCCACCTGAGATCGCAAGCTTTGGATTTGCTTTCCAATCCGCTAGGAATTGAGCGAGTGTTCGGTACTTCGATGTTGCTGGAACAGCGAGAGCTTGATACTCGCGCATTACCTTTGCAATCGGAGTTGAAGCTTCGAGTTTCAATGGCGACTTGTTTGATGGAATTCCACCTGCCATTGCAAGACCAGTGATCAAAACTGATTCTGGCTTTGCCTTAATTTCTTGGAAGAAACCAAGTCCAACTGTTCCACCAGCACCAGGCTTGAAGACTGAGCTATAGGTAGAAAGTAGGCCTTCCTTCTTTAGTGATTCGCTAATCGCGGTGGAAGTTTGTGAATATCCACCTGGGTTAGCTGGAACAACCCAATCAAGATTCTTGAGTGGCTTGAGATCTGGATACCACCACTGTAGTTGTCCGCTTGATGTTCCAATTGTCATTCTGGTGCAACGAAGATCTGTTCCTTCTGCACCACGGCCCTTTGCAACAAGTCCAGCACGTGCACACTCAGCGCCAGCTTTTGCTTTGGTCGATGGAACTTTTGCGGCTGATGCAGGTGTCATTCCTGCGAATACAAGTGAGAGAGCTGTTGCAACAACTCCAGCACTTGTTAGTACTTTCTTCAAAGACATATGTCTCTCCTAGGTTTCCTCTCGAGGGTGAGAGTTCTAGTCCCTACGCTATCCGCCCCTATTCCAAGAGAGAAGGTGGAAAAGGTGTCAGATTGATAACGCTTTTGTGAAAATGGGGGTTTAAGGCTTATTCGCCAAGTTCCTTGAGAGCCTGACCTGAAACCCGATACACAGTCCATTCATCCATGGCGACTGCTCCAAGGCTTCTATAAAACTCAATCGCGGGTGAGTTCCAATCCAACACCCACCATTGAAAGCGGCCATAGCCCTTGTCATCACAGATCTTTGCTAGATGTTTCAAGAGCGCTTTGCCGTAACCGCGACCACGATATTCAGGCTTGATAAATAAATCCTCAAGATAAATCCCATGCTTACCTTGCCAGGTTGAATAGTTTAAAAACCAGATCGCCATTCCAGCAATCTCTCCATCTACCTCAACGAGATCACAGAAGACTTTTGGATCGTTCGAAAATATTGTCTCTAGTAATTCTTTCTCTGTAGCTTCAACTTCATTTGGAGCTCTTTCATATACAGCTAAATCGTGAATGAGTTGTAGGACTATTCCAACTTCATCGCGACGGGCCGGACGTATCTGCATCTCAATCAAAAATTCTCAACGTCCAAAGTCATCTTCGACGCGTTCGATATCATCTTCGCCAAAGTAAGTTCCAGTCTGCACTTCTACAAAGATGACATCCGTCGTTCCAACATTATGTATGCGATGTAGTACGCCGATTCCAAAATCCACGGAATCTCCCGGACCGACTCTCTTAACTTCCCCGTTGATAGTCACATCAGCTTCGCCAGAAACTATGAACCAATGTTCCGCGCGCTTTTGGTGGCGTTGATATGAGAGACGCTTTCCTGGGTTGACCCAGATGCATTTAACTTTATGAGTGGCGCTTTCTTGGAGCACCTCATAGCGACCCCACGGTCTCTCAGACTTTTCTAGCACTCTCGTATTCTAGTCTTCGCGAAAAATCGTTAGGCTCTCACCATGAGAAATCCAACCCCCCAAGATAAGTTCACATTCGGTCTATGGACCGTCGGATGGCAAGCACGTGATCCATTCGGAGATGCGACTCGCGACGCCCTTGATCCAGTCCGCACCGTTAGTGAATTAGCCCAGCGCGGCGCTTATGGCGTTACTTTCCATGATGATGACTTAATTCCTTTTGGATCTTCTCCTTCTGATCGCGCTGCACATATTGCGCGCTTTAAGAAAGCGCTTGATGAGAACAATATGAAAGTCCCGATGGCGACCACCAATCTGTTTAGCCATCCAGTTTTCAAAGATGGAGCTTTTACCTCTAACAATCGCGATATCCGTCGTTATGCGATCCGCAAAGTGATGACCAATATTGAATTAGCAGTTGAGCTCGGCGCACATACCTATGTTTGTTGGGGCGGCCGCGAAGGCGCTGAAACCGATATCGGTAAGGATCCCGTTGTTGCGCTCGAGAGAATGCGCGAAGCCTTTAACATCCTTGGACAATTTGTAATCGATAAGGGTTACAACATCAAGTTTGCGATGGAACCTAAACCAAATGAACCTCGTGGCGATATTTTCCTTCCCACGATTGGACATGCACTTGCATTCATCAACTCGCTAGAGCACCCAGAATTAGTCGGTTTGAACCCTGAAGTTGGCCACGAACAGATGGCTGGTCTTAACTTCGTTCATGGAATTGGCCAAGCGCTCTTCCATAAGAAGTTATTCCATATAGATCTCAATGGTCAGCATGGTCCGAAATACGACCAAGACTTGGTCTTTGGACATGGCGATTTGAAGTCAGCTTTCTTCCTTGTTGATCTCCTTGATCGTTATAACTATGACGGACCAAAGCACTTTGATTACAAGCCAATGCGCACCGAGAGCGATGAAGGAGTGTGGGCATCAGCGACAGCAAATATGCGCACCTTCATAATTCTTCAAGAGCGCGCTCGTGCATTCCGCGCCGATCCACGTACTAAAGCGGCGCTGGAAAAATCTGGCGTTAATGAGCTTCTACAACCCACCGCCGCAAGTGGTGAGAGTTGGAAAGATATTGCCAATGAGAGCTTTGATGTGGAAGCTGCTGGAAAACGTGGTTACCACTATGAAGAGCTCGATCAACTCGCTCTCGAGTATCTGATCGGCGTTCACTAAAAAGATGCCAAAGATCGTTGCGGGTGTTGATTCCTCAACCCAATCGGTCAAAGTTGTACTCCGTGATGCCGATTCTGGTGAGTTAATTGCATCAACTTCTAGACCGCATCCAGATGGCACCGAAGTCAATCCCTTGGAATGGAAGAAAGCTCTCGATAGCGCACTTGATGAGTTAGGTAAGTACGAGATCTCTGCAATCTCCATTGGCGGTCAACAACATGGAATGGTTGCACTCGATCACGACGGTGCTGTTATTCGCGATGCACTTTTATGGAATGACACACGCTCCGATAAAGCAGCCCAACAACTCAATAGCGAGATTCCTGATATTCACGAGAGAACTGGCTCACAGCTTGTTGCATCATTTACCGCTTCTAAAGTTCGCTGGCTTGCCGATAACGAGAAGTCAAACGCAGAGAGAGTTGCTGCTATTGCACTTCCCCATGATTGGTTATCGTGGCAATTATCCGGTGCCAACAATCTAAACTCACTCTTCACTGATCGCTCCGATGCTTCCGGAACTGGATATTTTGATTCAGTAAAGAATGAATACTGCAGAGATATCTTTGCGACTGCTTTACGTAGCCAGCGCGAGGTGGTTCTGCCAAAAATTATTGCGCCAAACTCTTTTGGTGGCGAAACTTCTAAGGGCGTACCTATTGCTGCAGGCGCAGGAGATAACGCTGGTGCCGCCCTTGGTTTAGGCGCTGGTGTTGGCGATTTGGTTATCTCACTCGGAACAAGCGGTACCGCTTTCGCAGTCTCGTCATCCTCAACACATGACCCTTCCGGTGAAGTAGCGGGCTTCGCTGATGCCACAGGTAACTTCTTGCCGCTTGCCTGCACTCTAAATGCAGCAAAGATCTTCAATACTGTTGCTACAACTCTTGGGATTTCTTTTGAAGAATTTAGTTCACTCGCCCTCAATGCTCCAGCTGGCGCTGAAGGATTGCGCATCATCCCTCACTTTGATGGAGAACGAACTCCTAATCGCCCTCAAGCACGCGGCTTATTTAGCGGAATCACTCATTCCAATTTCACGAAAGCCAATATTGCACGTGCTGCAATCGAAGGTGTGGTTGCGGGCATGGTTTATGCAACTCAAGCAGTTGAGAAACTTGGAGTTTCTTATTCAAGAGTTTTGCTCATTGGTGGCGCTGCAAAGAATCCCGCCGTACAACAAATCGCTGCTGACTTCTTTGGAAAAGTAATTCATATTCCACCAACCGGTGAATATGTTGCCGACGGCGCTGCCAAACAATCAGCCTGGGCGCTGTCTGGAAAAGAGAATCCTCCAAAATGGAGCCTTGGTGAAGTAAAGGAAGTTTCACCTTCTTCCGAATCAGAAGAAGTGGTAGCTAGTTACATCGAGTTGATTAAGGCTTAACCAAGCGAGGCGGCGCGATTAATTCGATCGCGAATAGCTACCGCTAGACCTTCTCCTTGCGGCGGAACGATATGTATGACACCTAGCCCTTCTTTATCGCCCTCTCGTAACGCTGAATAAAGCGTGCGGGCGTACTCCTCAATACTTTTCGGAGCGCTCAACCGCACAGCGCCCGATGGTGTTTCTATATCGCTCATCGCTATAAGCCCTTCACCTGATTTTGCAGCTCCATCGACAGCGACTTTTGCTTGTGGCGCATAGTGCTGTTTATGGGATCCAGAAACGCGAACTTTCTTATCATCAGGTTCCACCACAATAATTCCGGTGCTCTCTTCAATCATCTCTGCAGTTACTGCGCCAGGTCGAAGAATTGAAGGATTATCTTTTGTGCAATCGATTATCGTGGATTCAACTCCTACTAAGGAAGGTCCACCATCAAGAATCTGATCACGATGTTCAAGGTAATCCTTGAGCTCTGCGCTCACCGCTTCTGCGGTTGTTGGTGATACTGCGCCATATCGATTCGCACTTGGCGCTGCTACACCATTGCCGCCCAGCTTTTTAAACTCTCCAAGAAGGTTGAGCGCCAAAGTATGAGCTGGCATTCGAAGCCCAACAATCTCCTGATTTCCTGTAACAAAGTCTTGAGCTTTATCTGTGCGCTGCAACAAAAGCGTCATCGGACCCGGCCAGTAATCTCGCATCAAAGCAATCGCATAATCAGGAATTTCCTTAGCCCAATAATCCACTGCATCAAGATCAGCAATATGAACAATCACGGGGTGATCTGCGGGACGACCTTTGACTGCATACATACGTGTTATCGCTTCTGAATTCTCTGCGTCAGCGCCAATTCCATAAACCGTTTCGGTGGGGAAAGCAACAAGACCTCCCGTTTTGAGATTCTCAGCCGCTTGGCGCAATACATCCAGCGAACATTGAGAAATTATTGAGGCCATGCGCGGTATCTTAAGCGCATGAGAAAACAGAAACGAGCCATCGCAATCGCACTTGCTTTTATCACTTCTATCAGCGTAGTAACGCTTGGAATTGGGCCAGCACAAGCCGCTGAACCTGATCGCCATGTAACAGTTACTGGAGTTGGCACCATCAACGTTGTGCCTGATGCGGTTCGTTTCTACCCCAGCGTCACAGCCCTTGCCAATAAGAGCAGTGAAGCACTTGCTACCGCTTCCAAGACAGCATCTGCAGTCCGCACTGCACTCAAGAACGCTGGTATTGCAACTAAAGATATTAAGAGTTCAAACCTCTCGGTGTATCCAGAATATAACTACACCCAAGATAAGGGCTCAGTAATCATCGGTTACCGCGCTACTCAATCTTTCACTGTCGTAATTCGTAAAGCTGATACCGCCGGCAAAGTCGTTGAAGATGTCGTGAACGCTGGAAATGAGAATGTAACTATTAACGGCATCGTTCCATTTATCACTAAAGGTTCTGCAGCAATGGAAGATGCAAGGGCTGCGGCTGTGGCCGATGCTCGTTCTCGCGCCGCGTCATATGCCAAACTCCTAGGCACTTCGCTTGGAAAAGTTGTCTACCTCCAAGAAAACTCTGCGCCGTCATATTCATTCCCACGACTTGGAATGGCAAAAGCCGAAGATGGTTCAACGCCTCAAATTGATTTAGGTGAAGAAGAGGTCTCAGTATCGATCACCGTTCGATGGGCTTTAAATTAACTAACCCGCTTTAAAGAACGTACTTGTGGTGGGTAGTGGATTTGAACCACTGAAGGCAGAGCCGGCGGATTTACAGTCCGCTCCCATTGGCCGCTCGGGCAACCCACCAGTTAGTACGTGCCACGCAAGGGTAACAAGGTCACCCTCGCGCTCACAAATTGCTTGATTACTTGTTTACTGAAGCGTCGTAAATGCTCTGAATTGTTGAATTCAAGGCTGCATCGAATTCTGCATCGCTCTGTTGGGCAGTGAGGCCTTCAGCAAGAGCGCGTGAGAATGAAGCAATGACGCCAGTATTTTGTGCAAGGAGGCGATTAGCTTCTTCTCGTGAATAACCACCAGAAAGCGCTACTACGCGCACAACGCGTGGGTGATCAACCAATTCCTTATAAAGGTTTGCTTTGGTAGGAATTGAGAGCTTCAACATAATGTTTTGATCGCCACTCAAGCTATTTGCATAATCAAGAAGTGACTTCTTCAAGATCTCTTCTGCTTCAGCTTTTTGTGGGCTCTTGATGCTTACTTCTGGTTCGATGATGGGAACAAGTCCACCAGCAATGATCTCTTTACCAATCTCAAATTGTTGCTTGACAACTGCATCGATACCGGATGGGTTCGCCATGTTGATCACAGAACGCATCTTGGTTCCGAAGACACCGTGCTTATTAGCAGCTGCGATACGTGCGCCAAGTTCTGGGATTGGCTTCATAAGTTGAACATCATTTGCTTCATCAGCAAGACCGTTATCAACTTTGAGGAAAGGAACTACGCGCTTCTTGGTCCAGAGATATTCAGCAGATCCAAGGCCATCGATAGTGCGCTCCATTGTCATTTCAAAAAGAATTGCGCCAATAACGCGGTCGCCATTAAATACTGGTGACTTGATAAGACGTGAGCGCATCTCATGCATACGGTCGAACATCTCGGCTTCATTTGAATAAGCAGATTCGGTGACGCCGTAAAGCGCGAGCGCCTTAGGGGTGCTTCCACCGCTCTGGTCGAGAGCTGCAATAAAGCCCTTGCCTGATTTCATCTGCTGCAACATGTCGTTATTCATTAAAGCTCCTTGAATTAATCCTCTGGTGAGAAATTTCTGACTCGTACACAACGCTGAATGCGAGAACTGGGTAATTCTAATAGGTGATTTCCAGCGCGCTAACCAAGGATTTCTCGCTCAATTTAGCCTCACGATACCTTTGGGTCATGGCAGATAGCAGCTTTGATGTCGTCTCTAAGGTCGACCGAATGGAGCTTGATAACGCTTTAAATCAAGCCTCTCGTGAGGTTGCCACCCGCTTTGATTTCAAGAATACGGGCGTGAAGATCGAGATGTCGGGCGAGAAGATCCTTGTTGAGGCTGAGACAGAAGAGAGAGTCAAAGCCGCACTCGATGTTCTTAAAGAGAAGATGATCAAGCGCAATGTTTCACTCAAGCATCTTGATATTGCTGATCCTGCCCAGAGCGGCAAGGTCTATCGCATCTTCTGCACAATCAAGGAAGGTATCTCTCAAGAGAACGCCAAGAAGATCACAAAACTTTTGAAAGATGAAGGACCTAAATCAGTGCGTGCTCAGATTCAAGGCGATGAACTTCGAGTTTCCAGCAAGAGCCGCGATGACCTCCAAACTGCAATTGCGTTGATTAAGGGAGCAAAACTCGACTTCGCAGTCCAGTTCACTAACTATCGATGACAAAATTCAATAAAGGTTTACTTTTTGGTGTTTCTGCTTATCTGATCTGGGGAGCACTTCCCCTTTACTGGAAATTAGTTGAAGAGGCTGGTGCCTACGAAATTTTGGCGCACCGCGGAATCTGGTCGCTGTTGCTCTGTGTTCTCTTGCTTGCACTTCGTAAACAAATCAAGAGCGCATTCGTCATGGTACGAGCATCGCGCACTCTCTCACTTCTCTTTCTTGCATCCGGTTTGTTAACTATTAACTGGGGCGTCTATATCTGGTCTGTGACGGTGAACCGAGTTGTGGAGGCTGCGCTTGGTTATTACATAACTCCGCTCATCAACGTCACCTTTGGCGTTCTGTTATTGCGCGAAAAACTCCGTCCACTCCAGTGGACCGCGGTTGGGCTGGCCTCCGTTGGCGTAGCAATTTTGACCGTGGGATACGGCGCTTTGCCGTGGATTGCCCTGGTTCTATCGATCTCATGGGGCAGCTACAGCTTGATTAAGAAATCCTTGAATTTGGGGGCGTTAGAAACGCTATCTGTCGAAACTCTCTTCGCATTCTTCCCAAATTTGATCTATCTCTTCATTATTGAAAGCAATGGCAGCGCAGAATTTGGCGATGGCTGGATGATGTCAATTCTGCTCTTTGGTGCAGGAGCTGCAAC
>Ga0209972_10001268_pt1 | contig 22369 bp, 26 predicted proteins | sample NOAtaG_7_FD_187302 | JGI IMG/M metagenome (GOLD analysis project Ga0209972, IMG submission 187302) | Freshwater lake microbial communities from Lake Erie, under a cyanobacterial bloom - NOAA_Erie_Diel1S_2200h metaG (SPAdes) (version 2) | ecosystem: Environmental > Aquatic > Freshwater > Lake ... | reverse complement strand
GGACATTGTAAAAAGCATCTTCTTATTGGATGTGCCAGTCAAGAAATCGCGCACCTCGTCAGCATTGAACGGCACAATCTCCGCACTGTGTACGGTGAACTGGTCACGAAGACGCATGTTGGAACCAAAGTCTTTAACCAACCCCATGTCCCTATTAGTCATGAACTTGCTTGCACTACCGCCGAGCGAAACGTCAATGACGTTCTCGCCGGCAGCATTACGCACAGCAGACAAATCAAAGTCCACAATCGCAGACATAAACCTGTGCAAACTCTCACGCTCACGCGCAGCCAAATACCTAGGCGACGCCTCGATTTCAGCCAACTTTGCACGCGACCGCGAAACAACCTTAATCGCATCAACAACCTGCTTCGGGATACCCAAGCCACGCGGAGGAACAATCGGAACAGGCGCAAACGAAACAACACCGTCAGCGGACACAGAAGCAGCAGGCTCACCAATAGCAGCCAATGTGGAATCAATCCACCGCAACGCCTCAGGGTTCTGCGACATTTCATACAACTCAAAGTCCGCAATACGCATCGACTCCAACTCGCGGTCAGCATCAGTCATGCCCTTTGCAGCCTTACCCGTACGACGCGCCAACGCCTGAGCACGAGCCTCCTCAATCCTCGGAGCCGCACCACGATAAGCAGCAATCTGAGCCTCTGTGTCCGCAATCTGCTGACGCAAATACGCGGCATACCCGGCATCACCAAGCAACGCCAAGTTGCCCTGGTCATCCGTCAAACGCAAACCGACACGCGCAGCATTCTCCTGCGTGATAGTTGCATCCATGCCCATGCGTGCAAGCAACGCTTGCCGCTGGGCAATACGACGCTCCATGCGACCAAGAATCGACTCTTCCTTAGTAATCAACTTGTACTGGCGTTCAAGCGGCTTAATAATGTCACCGCTTACACCGGTCACCTGACCAAACATGACGTCGCTAGCCGACGCATACTGGTTAATAGCGAACGTACCCGAGGTACGGTACTTGCCGCCAACACCCGTGTACACCTTGCCGCCACCAATGGTTCTGGCAAAGAACTCTTCAACACGGCGACCAGTACCACGGGCCAAGTCACGAGTCGCACCATCAAACAGACCGGCTACACCGTACGCATCACGGAACTTGGAGCGTCCACGCAACACGGTGCGCACGTCACGCACGGAACCCTCGATGCCAACATCGGCAATGTCCTGCGCACGCTGCGCCTCGACACGTGTACGGATGGCATCAATCTGCTGACGGTACGCTGCAGCCTGCTCTGGTGTAATCAACTTGCGCTCAGCGAGAGAAGCAACAGTCTTGCGTGCCTTGTTCTTCAACGACCGTGCATCAAAACGTGCACCAGCCTCAGCAGGCAACTCGCCCTGACGCGGTCCCTTAATTCCTTTCGTATCCGCATCCGCAAGATACCTTCTACCAGTCGCCGGGTCGAACTTTTCAACAAACCCAGGCTGACGACTCAGGCGACGACCACCACCACCCTGAGCGGCACCAACCTCAATATTGCGCAACTCCTCCAACAAGCCGATGTACTCGGGGTCCTTGTTGACCAGTTTGTCCAACTCCTGAATATTGCTGCCCTTGACTCCGGTATCAAGCACACCAAACACACGCTCGACATTCGCACGCTTCCCATCAGGAAGATTGCGAACATACGTCTTCAACGCCTCGGCATGCTCGGCACGCGGCAACTTGTCAAGAATATCCCGCTGCATCTCCAACATTGTTGTGTACGCATCATCAATGACCGTACGGAAACCACCAATCTGACGAGCCTGCTCACGCGACACATTGCGAACCGTCGTAGACCAAACACTTTCCGGCAACACAATACCGGCAGGCAACATGGCTTGCGCCTGCTGCGCAACCATGTACGCCTCATGGAAAATGTAATAGTTAGCAAGCGTGTTAGACACATCAGCAATCTGGTCACGCAGGTCACCGGTCAACGCGGCAACCGTCTGCTGAATAAACGGATTCTTGCCCTGACGTTCAATCAGACCATCCAACTGTTTCCGCAACTTTGCCTGGTCATCAGTCAACTTGTTAATCTGTTGCAACGCACCACGAACCGCAGCAGGGTCCTCGCGGAACGTCGCAGCACGCACACCCTCATCAACAAAGTCGTTCACCAAATCAGCAATCTGACGGAACTCCCGCCCAGTAAGAGTGCCAGCCTCATACCGTGCTTCAAGCGCCGTATCCAAACCCTCCAACAAACGGTTCACACCATCACGGCCCTCAGGGAAGGCGTTATCGGGCAGGAACTCAATCATCTCTTTCGCTCTGTCGCGCAAAGCACGAACAGAGTCAACATTGATACCGTCAGCAAGCGCACCGTCAACGAAACCGTTAAAGTCAACAAGACTGCGCTGCACGTACGCCGCACGAGAAGTTGCCGCAGCCCCGGACACAGCCGAGAACGCCTCAATCTGCGACGTCACATCATCCAACTCTTTACGCACACGAACAATCTCAGTCGCAGCATCAACCACAGCCCCATCAGAACCTTTGATGAGACCACGACCCTCAATCGAACGCGCCCCCTGTGTACGAATCATCTCGTTAATACGAGAGATGTTCTTCACCTTGTCGGCAGCATCATTCCACAGCCGCGCCCTAGGCGTGGCGTTATCAAGCAACTCTTTCGCAAACGCTTCCTGACCAGCAATACCACCGTTAATGTATGCCGCCTTCATCTCGCGCAACGTCAGCCAATAGAACGCTTGGGTGACGCCTTCCTCGTTGTCTGCAACGGTTGCGCCGCGAACGATTTCATCGTTAGCGCGCACAATGTTCCAAGCCTTATCACCCTTGCGCTTGGCAAACCGTTTGGCCTGGTCAGAGAACCGCGGGTCAATCTTGTCGAACACAGCCTTGGACGAGGTGCCGTCAGCATTGACCGTTGAACGCACCCAGTTCTCACCCAAACCATACTCGGCTTTGGACGATGTGCCGCCCACGACATTGAACGTGCGTGCACGCGGGTCAAACATCATCTGAAGCAACTTCTCAGCCTCAGGCGCCTCAGGGTATGAGATGCGCATCGGAATCAACTCCTCCGACACAATCTCACCGTTCACAATAATCTGGTCAAGAATCTGCGAACCATACTCCTCGGTCAGACGCTGCAACTCGGGACCAAAGTCATTACCCAAAAACTTCAACAGCCCCTGCATGTCTGCAAAGCGCTGCGATGTACGCATCGCCGCGTCGGACACAGAACGCAAATCAGACAAATGCTTCGCAACCGTATCAACATCGGCAGCACCAGAAGCAATCAGATTCCTCAGGTCATTAGCAATCTTGGCAGCACCCTTTAACTCTTCAACAAGACGCGAACTTTCACGCTCTAACACCTCAGCAGCAACGTTGCTTTCAGCAAACATGCTCTGATAGTTCAACATCGCAATCTCATGCTCGGCAATAGCCTTGTTCAAGTCATCTGCCGTAACCGTCAAACGAGCCTGCAGAACCTCAGGGTCCTCAACCAAACGTCTAGCCTCGTCATACAACTGCTTCGCATTGATGCGCTCATCACGCACCAAACGACCCAGAACGCCCTTACGTTCGTTCGGGTCAAACACATTCTTTACAACACCAGCCAGTTCATCCAAGCGACCCTTCAACTTGGTGACACTCTTATCCAACACATCAACACTGTCATCGTACGCCTGCTTCAAAGCGTCAGTGAACTCAGGGTCCACCATGCCGCGCTTCTGCATAAACCGCAAAACACCATCATCCTTCAAACGCTGCATAATGGCAGCCGTATGCGCATTATCGCCAACAACATCCGCATACTTCGCCATCACCTTGATGGCGTCAGTCTCAAACAAATCAAAACCCAACTTCTCACGGGTAATCTTGTTAATGCCCTCGACAGTGCCCTTGTGTACGTCACCGGCAACACCCATGAACTCGGTCTCGGCATTCACAAGACGGCGCTTCAGCGACTTCTGCGGGTCGCGCACATCAATCTTCAAATAGGTGAGCAACTTCTCCATGACCGGATTATCGAACGACGCGTCCATCGCACGCATCGCCTCATCCGTGAACATGTGCGGAAAGTAATCCTCGATTTGACCCACCTGCCAGCCAGGGTCAACCGCACGCATCGTCTCATTAATCTGATTGTACGAATCACGCAAGAACGTCCGCAACTTGTCCGCGGCACGACGCTCTGTCTCGCTCGCAACCATCGTCGGGTTCTCCAACAAACGGAACACAGTCGTCCGCGAAGCAGACACATCAGGGTCATTCATCAACGACACAACACGACGATTCGCCGCATCACGCGCAATCGTCCGAGCAGCACGCCCCGCTGTGTCCGCACCAAGAAACGCCGCAATCGTAGTCGCTTCCTCTTCGGCAATGCGGCCTGCAGCCGCATCTGCCCGAAGGTCACGAACACCAATACTGCCAGCACCACGCGGAGTAAACCACTTCTGCAACTTCTTGCCAACAGACGTATTCGTAAACTTGACACGACTACTGGTCAAACCAGTCTCCAACATGTCAGCCACAACACCAGACCCAGGCAAACGCATCTTCGTGCCCATGACATACAAGCCAGAACGACCCAAACCAATAACCTCAGCAATGTCCTTCGGCACAGCAGACTTGCCACGAGCCAACACAGCCTTCACTTCAGCACCGTTACCGCCGTAACGGCGCACAAGGTCAGCCAACGCTTCACGACCAGCACGACCAGACACAGTCTTCGTACCCAACGCAGTGCGCAACGCCACCTTTTCGGCAGCCTCAGTCACACCAGCACGCAACACACCACGCGCACCCACCTGCGCACCCTTAACAACTGCGGAACCACCCAACGTCAAATACGTCAACGGGTCAAAAGCAATATCACCAGCCAAACCAACAAGACGCCCACCCAAACCCTTACCAGGTACAATACGACCAAATCCGAACGTCGGGTCCTTGACCTGGTCCATCCAATCCGACGCCGAAGCCTTCGTATTCGGGTCGGCATCCAACACATCCTTCACTTCCTTCATCGTGGAAGTCACGGCACGCATCGGCAAACCAAGCGTGTTCAAACCATTCAACAACGCCTTCGCCGGAAGACTATTCATCACCCCTGACACCAAACCAGACGGCCCAGTCGAAGCCTGACCGCCAGCAGCAATCTGCTCAATCTGTGACTTGTACTGCGGAGCCTGCTCCGTCAACTGGCGAGCACGCTCAGAAAGCGTGTTCGCCCGACTACGCAACGCAGGAGACATGGGAGCCAACGGCTGAACAGGCACAATCTGCCCACCCTTAGACGGCTGCGCTTGTGCGCTCGTACCCTGAACTGTCTTATTCGCGCCAATCGCGGCAAGCCGCTTCAGCAGACCATCAACATCAACTGGTTTAGCCATTCATCAACCTGTTCACATAGGCGCGCCGAATAAGAGCATCTACAGTAGGGTTTCCCGTTCCCTGTGCAGCCTGCTCTGACTGGATACGCCTAGCCAACAGGTTTTGAACTTCTTGCTGCCTCTTAGCCTGATTCTCGGGACGCAAATACGCCGACAACTGCAAAGCCTCACGGTCAGCAGCCGACACCTTTTTCGGAGTCAACTCCTCAGGCAACTGGGAAGCAGTCGCACCAGCCATGTAGCCGCTCGGCGGCGTGGCCGCCTTACGGCGACCCGGACCAGCAGGAGCCTGAGACGGTTCACCAGAACCCACAGCCAACCCACCCAACGCACCCAACGCAGGACCGAACACAGCACCAAGAGCACCACGCAACAACCCGCGACCAGCACGAGTTGCCAAAGACGGGCCAGCAGGCTGACCAGCACGCATCTGCTTAGCCACCTCACGCAAATCCTTCTCAATATCAGTCACCGACCGTGTGTTCGGAGTACCAGGCTGAAGCGACCTAGCCAACTCCTGACGCAACATCGCATCACGCTGCTGCAACTCAGAAATACCAGCATCACGATACGCCTTATCAACACTCTTAGTCGCAACAGTCTTTTCCTCCTGCCGCAACCGTTCACGCTCAATCTCAGCCAAACGACGCTGAGCAGAAGCAACACCCTGCTCACCAATCGCCTGAGCAACAAGAGAAGTCTCTTCGGGAACAGAATACTCCGTCGGCAACCCGGCCTTACGGAACGGGTCAGCCGACTGTGAAGCAATCTGCGCATCCAACAACTCACCCTGCAACTTGAAATTCTCACCCTTCAACGCCTTGGTCAAAGCCTTCAAATCCTCTTTCGTCTCGTACACATCAGTCGGATTGTTCGTGTAATACCCATCGGTATCCATGCTGTCAATCCAGTTGCCAATCTCAGCCTCAGTGCTTCCAGACTCCACCATCGCCAGAATCTGTGCACGCAACGAGTTTGGCTGCGAACGAGAAAGAATCTCATTCGTCAACGGCATATTGCGTTGGCGAATAAACTCCTCCGACGTGCGCGGGTCAGCCCCACCAGCAAACGTGCCAGAAAAGATTCCCAACTCCGGGGACAGCAGCGTAGACAAATCAGTCTTGTTGCCCGACTTGGTGTTCCCGCTAACTGCAAGCAGCGCCAGAATGTCCTCAATGCTCATCGACATAATCAATCCACCAATCCAAACTGTCCAGCCATCGGAATCTGACCACTAGCAACAGGAGCCTGCGAAGGAGCGCTAGGCGGAATCACACCAGCATTAACCAACTGGCGACGCAACTCCTCCTCCAACTGAGCCAACCTGACACGCTCCTGCAACTGAGCCTCAGCCTGACGTTGCGCAATCTGCGCCAACGCCGCAGCCTGCGCCTGCTCCGCCTGTGTACGATAACCAGCACGCTGCGACTCCAACCCAGCACCAGCCACAGTCCCAGCCATACGAGCCTCAGCACCACGCGACACATCAGCCTGCTGAGCAGCAGCCGACAACGCATTCAACAGATTCTGGAACCCAGCAGCACCCTGCTGCGAGGCGGCAGCCTCAGCAGCAACCTGAGCCAACACAGGCTCAGCACCCACACCATACGCAGACAAAATGTTCGCACCCTCAGCCTGCGGGGCGACACCCGACGCCGCAACAAGTTGCGCGTACGGGTCATTCGGATTCTGCGCCAAATAAGACTGAAGAGCATTAAAACCCTGCGCAGTCAAATCCTGTGCCTGACCATAACCGGCAGCAATGTTCTCCAACGCACGACCAGTCGCAGCCTCAACGTCACCACGCTGCTGTGCAGCCATGTCCATAATCGCCTGATTGATTCCCTCAGACCCCGCACGATAACCACCAGATGACAGATAACCGGCAAGCGCTTCACGCTGCCGCTGCAAATCATTACGCTCATCTTCATACTTGCGTAAAGCCAGTCTGTCAGAAGCAGACGGACCAGTTGAAGTACCTCCACGCCCCATGCCAAGCAGCGCAGACAGCATGTCCATTGTGCCCATGCCCTGTGGCTGCGAAAACGCGCCACTCCGCTGATTTGTCATTGTGCGATAAGCCAAATCCGCCTGAACAAACGGGTCCGTAAATCTCCCAAGATTTTCTTGAATATACTTGTCACGCTCACCACTAATTCCCCCACCCATTGCACCAAGAGCAGCACCATAAATATCTGTTTCAGCACCACGTTCAGAAACATCAGCCGGAGCAAAAGTTCTACCCGCCACCTTCGGCTTCCACCTAACAACACCGCGTCGATTTGGGTCACGAATATCTCCGTTAGCCATCACATACCTCCAACTCTGAATGCATACAACTCCTGGGCTGCAGAAGAAATCTCCCTAGCCTTCTCAGCCTCCAAGTCAGCCAAATACTGACGGTACTGCTCCAACAAACGAGCCTCCTCCAAATCAAACTGACGCTGCTGAGCAGTCTGCTCCTGCTCAAACTCAGCCATCTGACGAGTCTGCTGACGAGCAAAATCCTGCATAGCACGATTAAACAAACCCGACCGAACATTCGGACCATACAAATTACGCTGCGACAAACCACGCACCAAACGCGGCTGAGCCTCCTGATACTGCTCACGCGCCTGTGTGCGAGCACGCGCACCACGTTGCTGACCCAACATACGCGCATACGCATTAGCGGCCCCAGAAGCCGCATAGTTCTGTGTGTACGCGCGACGACGCGCCTCAAACCGACTAGGGTCGTAAGCCATTTTGTCTCCTAGCATCAATCGCCGCAATCTGCGAACGCATGGACTCCATCTCCGCGCGCATCTCAGACAACTCCCTACTCAACGAATAGAAAATCTGCTGCAACCGACCAGCGTCATCACTCGTCAGAGTGTTGACAATGGGCGAACTCCAGACTGGTCTCATCCAAACACCTGCGCACCCAAAACAAACTGCTCGCTAACCGCAACATCAGAATCAATCTTTGCCAAAGTCACAGCAGCATCATTAATCTTGGCAGTAGTAACGGCACTGTCAGTAATCTTTGCTGTCTGCACAGCACCGTCGGCAATCTTTGCGGTCTCAACCGCACCAGTCGCAATCTTCCCTGCAGTAATCGCACCAGAATCAATATTCGTACCAGTCGCCAAACCATCAGCAAAGTTCTTGACAGTAGTAAAGTTGCTGTTAACCTCACCAGCCTCAATAACTGTGCCGTTAGTAAACGAATAAGGGATAGAAACAGGCATTATCCCGAAACCTTTCTATTGTTGTACTTGTAAGTAATCGAGTCAATCCCCCACGAACCATTCGCCGGCCCAGTAAACAACAACTGGACGCTACGAGCCAACCCGAGATTGCGGCCAACCAAAACCTGAACACCAGCCGACTGCGTACCCCACAAACCAGTACCCCACAAATCCGTACCCCAATACGCACCAACACCAGAAGAATTCAACGTCACATCAAACTGCTTACGCTCCGTACCAGAAGCCTCCTCATAATCCTGATACACTTTCACCGACACGTTGCGTTGCGTATCCACCTGCTTAAACACAATGTCTGGACGACGAAACATTTTCTTTGACGCATAACCATTGCCGTCAACCCAACCCGTACGATAATACGAATCAAACTGTGCAGGAGTACCATTTACATTATCCTGCTCCTGCTGATACAAATCAACCTTTAACACATAAGCCTGATGCGGATGAATTAACAACCTGAAATTGTTGTTACTGGAATCAGTAAAGTCCGTACCGCCGATTACCCCGTAATCGTCGTACGTCGCAAACTTTGTGTACGCACCACCAGAACCAATAGACGGGTCGTACACAAAATTGACGGTTGGCTTCACGGCCGTACCGTTCGGGTCATACGGCATTGCCACCCACAAACGACGCCCAACCCACGACACAGAAAACGGCTCAGTCGAAGCAATAGACAACAACCCTTCGTCAATCAACGGACGCAACGGCTCAAAAATGTCAACAATCTTTGTACCGTCATAAAAGAAAACACCCTCAGGCGTAGAATAAAAATACACGCCATCTTCCGCAGAAGCGATGCTGTGTGCGCTGGAACAGCCAAGCCGCGTAGACAGTTCAACAACCTGAAAGTTGTCAGACGAGTTACCAATAATCAGATAGATTGCGTTCGGCTTGAACACAACCAACTGACCGGCAACAACAGCCATGCCAGTAATACCGGGACCTCCGCTGTTGAAATCAAAATAGTCATCCGACATGAAATCTTCAGGTAAACCCTCATGTGACCAGCGAACCCTGTTCGGGTAAGCGACACCGTCTTCGTATGTGTTCGCCACAAAAATCTTGTTTGCATGCACAATAATGTGCTCCGCGCGCGGCATATACCCGCCAACGGGATTGTTGTACGGCTGCCACGTTGGCCCATTGGCCGACAGTGCAGTCGCATACGTGTTGCCGGTCAACCACTTGTACGCAACCTTTGCCGTTGCCGCACCAGTCGTCACATACAATCTGTTACCCCAAGAAGCCAAAGAAGCACCATGTGCCTGAACCGACACAATTGGGTTACCCGAAGAAAACTCCAACTTCGTAAAATCTGTACCAGACGACCAGTACACGTTGTTATTATTCGTCAACATCACCCTCGGAGCGTCACCGTAAAATGCGTACAGGCGCTCAGGTGCCCAAGTTCCGGACACCGCGGTCGTGTTCAAACGCTGCATGCCGCCACGAGAAAACACACCGCCACGAGGGTCAATCTCCACGTTCAACATGTCAGGCGACTCATTGCGTGCCAACTGAAACTGGTCAGCACGCAAGTTCAACCCGCCAGTGAAATCATCGTAGCGAACAACCGACAAACGAGACATTACGGCTGATAATCCTTCAACGTCGCACCAAGCGTCTGCATCCAACGACGCATCGTCGGATACTTACGACCACCAGACAACAGCATCGGGCGATGTGACGACGGCTTCATCAAATCCCGTCTAGCCATCGCCACACCCTCCTCAAACGAACGCTGATACACCTGCGCCATCTCACCGTCTTCTTGACGCTGGTACACGCGCACAAGCGCGTAATACGCCAACAACACATGCATCAACGGGTCCATGTCAATCTCGGTTGCCGTATTCGACAGCCATGTGTACGAAGGGTTGCGGTAAGCGCGAACCGCCAACGTGTAAACGTTGTCCGGCTTCGGGTACAGGTGAATCTGTCCGTCCCACAAAGCCCAGAAGTACGGGCGGCTGGCAACATCCGTGTTGCCCAGCCAAATCTCCTCAGCATCATCATACGAAATCAACGTAAACCGATTACCAGACATGGACGTATCCACAATGGAAATGATTTCCTTGATATCCCCGATGTTGCTGATTGTGTACGGACGCTGATTGGCGACCGTGTTCACACTGTACGTTTCCTGGTAGTACGGCCAACGGCGTTCCAACACCAGAATCCGCTGGAACCCTTCTTTGATGAAGGTGTCCAGCAGGCTGTTGGGCAGGTCAATGGTGTCCAGGTCCGAAATGTCGCGCACCATTTGGCGGACGTCAGCGAGATTCATTCTCCCTGCTCTTTCATCATGCTACGCAGATGACCGATACAGAAATCGGTTCCCTTGGCTTTTGGACCTTCACAGGTGTCGTTGTCTGCGATACAACGGTTGCGGCCAACGTATGGGCCGCTGGCAGTAGCCGGTTTGGCGCCACGTGAAAACGCCAGTGAGGCGTTTTCTGTGGCTGGACGTCCGTAAAGGGAATGCGCGGGTGTTGCGTTCTTCATCACTTATGACCCTTTTCGTAACGTATTTGCAGGGGTTGGCCTAGCGGAAGGGAAGGGGTGCACTAGACCAACCCCCAGAATTCTGTATTAGTAACCCTTCTTCATCTTTGCCGGCTTTGCAGCGCCAGCAACCTTCTTCTTCGGCGGATACTTGGAAGGCTGCATGGCAGACTTCTTCGGAGCCTTGGCACTAGCGGCGTTAGCCACCTGACGGTACTTCATCGGCATGTTACTTCTTGCCTTTCTTGCTCTTCACACGACCGTATTCCATCATCTGCTCCTTGGCAGACTCGGAACGCTCGTGACGTGCATTCATCTTTGACATACCCTTCTTCTTGGGCATTGCCTTCTTCTTAGCAGCCATTACGACCCCTTTGTATCTGAAATAAATGAAAGTCGAAGGCAGGGGGCCGAAGCCCCCCGCCAACAACCATTAGGTATTACTTAACTGCTCCGCCCGAACCCTTGCGGTACAGTTGAATCGCCGTGGACGACGTAACAACGGCAAGGAAAGTTGCCGAAGTGCCATCGAACACCGTCATGAAGCCGCCGCTCGTAATCGTCCAACCAGTGCTGGTCGTAACAACGATTTCGTACGCCGACGCCAGGTTCACAATCGTGAACTCAAACGACGTTCCCACAGCCTCATCCGTCAGGGCAGCCAGAACGGTTGCCGCAGTCGGAAGAGTAAACGTGGTGTCCTCAGTCGGAGTAACGACGAACAACTTGCTGTTCACCAGTTCATCCGCAGTCGGTGCAACCGCGTTGGTGCCGGCAACAGCCGTCACCTTTTCACGTGCCGTGACGTAATCCTCAATACGCTTACGCGAGATTGCGCCATCGGTGCTATTAGCCTTAAGAGGCATGATTTTTCTCCTTATATCCTAGTAGGTGAATCAGGCCGTCTGAGCCGTCAGTTTGCCCTGCTTGGCAGCGTTACGGACCGTAAGGTTTCCGTAGCACATAATCAGAGCGTAACGAGCATCAACATCCTCAGGCTTCACAAACTCGGTCTGAGCAAACCACTTCTGGCTGTGTCCGACGAGCGTGAGATACTTGCTGTTAAGAACGTACATGACGCCCGAATCGCAGTGAACGTCGTACACAACCGGGGCAGCCTTGAACAGCAGGTTCTGGAAACCAGCATCCGCCGTCTTGGTGTCGGTGTAACGAAGGTTCGGCTGCAGCAGCGCCTCATACTTCTCAAACAGGGTCTGGGTCGTGAGAATCATGTCAGGGTGGTCATTGCCAACCGACACGCTGTTGTAGGCGGTCGCCATCTTGGCGAGCGTCAACGCACCAGCGCTGTTGTTCTCATACGAACGCCACCAGGCGTTGGCCGAGTCGCCGCGGTCAATGCCGCCGACGGTTCCCGAAGCCTCAACGAGATTGGCAAGACCGTTCCAGTCCTTGCCACCGTTGCCGGTGCCGTTAGCGAAGAACATCTGGTTGAACGATTCACGCATCGACTCTTCAGCCTGCATAATCTTCGCTTCAAGCAGGTTGATAACTTCCTGCTCGCCGTTGTTCTTCGCCTCTTCGATTCCCGAGATGCTGATGGACGCAGCGAACTGCTTCCACTCGAACTCGGCAGCCGTGATGCCTTCCTGCGGGGTCAGCGCCAGCGAGTCATAACCGCTGTACGAACCAACAGTGCTGTTCTTTCCGTAGATGAGCGGCTCAACAATCTTCGTACCACCATTAAGCATACGGATGCGACCACGGTCCATGAGGAAGTAGGTCAGCGGACGTGCAGTGAACACGTTGTCCGTCAGTTGCGCACGGTAGTTCGCAAGGGTCGTTGAAAGCAGCGCATCAAAGTTGCTGTTACCAGCCATTTGAATTACTCCTTAGTTGAAAGTGTGCTCAGCCTTCAATCTGCCGTTTAGCAGACTCGAAAGCGTCGCGGATGGATTTGATGGGTTTGGAAGAAACGTCAGCCGACTTTGCCGAACCGCCCTTAGAAACAACTGCGGCATCACGCTTGGACTCAACAATCTTCTTCGCTTCCTCAGCCTGCTTAGCAGTAACCTTAGATGCGACCTTAGACTTTTCGTACAAACGGTCAAACGCGATTTGCTTATAGACAGCCTCCAGGTCAGTATTCCCCGTAGCAAGAGCCTTGGAAACTACTTCACTGGCGTCAAAATCTTCGCCGTACTTCCGCGACAGAGACTCAATTCGGGACTCCAATTCACGCACTGCCTTCTCCTGTTCAAATGCCTGAATACGAGACTCCAACTGCCGATACTGCTTCTCCACAGGGTCAACATACAGTTCCTCATCTTCAGAGGGTTGCTGTAATCCAACACCGTAGTGTTCTTGAAGCAATGCCAGAGTGCTTCCCGGGTCGTTCTGCAAAGCCTCTTGCAAAGCCGACGCGAATTGCACCTGTCTCCGTTGCTCAGCCAACTCCTGCGTCTTGCGGGTATAGTCCGCCTGACGCTGGTAGCCGTTGAGCGCCTCAGCAAGCGGAACCTCGATTTCTTCGCCGTCAACAATCAACTTGACGGGCTTGTCAGCGTATTCGTCCCAAGCGAAATACTCTCGCGGTTCCACCTCATCGGTGCCACCTGTGTCCGCGCCTGACTCGACCTGCCCCTCCAGGGGTGTCTCGTCCACGCTCTCAACGGTGGTATCTACATCTGTCATAGAGTCCTCCTTCTGCGGTTGCTCTATCAGATGCAACAATCGTTACATAATCTGTTCGTTAGGCAACTGGGTATTCGCCAAAGGAGCGCCACCTGCCAGCAACTGCGACAGGATTTCGGGCGGAATATTAGACGGCATCGGCAGACCGCCAGTAGGTGGCTGCTCCGCTGCCCCCATACCAGGAGTCATACCCTGAGTCATACCAGGAGTCATACCAGGCATCATCCCCTGGGGTTGCATGCCACCAGGCATGCCACCCAGCATCCCCTGATTCACAAACGACTCCGCCTGCTTCACACCGAACCCATACTGGAGGACGTACACAGCAAGGCGACCCATGTCCACAATCCCGGTCTGTGCGAACGGGGCCATCGCATCCACAATCTGCAAAGCACGCTGACGGCGGAACGACTCATTCAACGGAGTCGTAGACCCACCCTCGACCTCATAGTCAAACTCGCCCTGAATGTAGTCACGGTCAAACGTCAACCACAACGGGGAAGCCTCAGAACCGATGATGCGAACAGCCTGCTCACCCGTCATGTACTGCTGAGCCAGCATCACCAAACGGCGGCCACACTCACCGATACCGCGCTCGATGATGGCCAGTTTGTCCGACGCGCGAGCGTTGGACGCATCCTGCATAATCGCAGCCTCAGTAGCCGTACGACGAATCTCCGGCATCGCACCCTGCTGATACTCCGACACACCCGACACACGAGTAATGTCACCCGAAATCAGTTCAGACTGATTGTAAAACTCAGGCGGGTTAATGACGGCCGGCATCGGGGCAACAACGTTGCCGATACCGTCCTCAGAGATGACAGGCACCATCACGTTGTCCTCATCGGACTCCAAAGCGCTGCGACCGTCAGCATCAAACGCCGACTCCTTATACAACCACTTACGAGAGTACCGTTTACGATGGTTCATCATCTGTGTGCGAGTCTCGTTCAACTCGTGCTGCAACGGCTCGATTGCTTCCAGTTCACCCATCGGATAAAAGAACTCGGGAATTTCGTAGTTGCGCAGCATCACAAACGGATGACCGAACGCAAACGGAATTTCCTTCGGAGACACCAAGAACTTGTCGGAGCCGTCACAGAACACGGCTATCGTGCCGCGCTCAATGTCGTACCACTCCCACACCTCAACGTAAGCGTCTTCCGCCGACTCTGAGCGGCGGGGACGCATACTGTCCAAACCCCACTTCGTATAATGCGACGGTGCCGCCTCAGCACGTGCAGTCGAGTTGTAACGCTTGTCGCGTTTCACATCTTCCAACGGTCGGCGGATTCGTTGCGCAATCCATCGAGCGTCCTCCATCGACGTAGCATCCGGGTCAACGAAAACGTCAAACGGAGATACTCTTTCAACAAAGGGGCGGTCCTCCTTGATAATCAACTGCGACTCTGCAGCAGACTCCGATTCCATACCGGCAACATCATCAGACGAATCAAACGTCTGGGCGGCAACCTGTTCCTCCTCAACATAACGGTACCCCGTCTTCAACCAGCCATGCCCAACAATCATCATGTCCTTTACGGCACGCTTAAACTCCTTTTGACAGTCATAATGACGCCACCAATAATTAACAATCGCCTCAGTAACAATCGCCTTGTCACCATCCTCGGGACGACGCGCATTCACCACAATCTTCGGATGGCTGACAGCCACCGAAGGAACAATAATGTTAATAGTCGCAAACGCGATATTTACCAACAGTTGGTCCTCGCGTGTGTCCGTATGGAAATGCTTTCCACGGTACAGGTCAATCATGCGACCCCACAAGTCATCGCAACGTTCCTCGCGGCGCCAACGCTTGGATTGCTCCAAACGGTTGCGGTAACCCCGCAACAACTCCAGATTAGATTTGCGAGCCATCAGTCATCCTTCCGATTCATATGCCAATCAATATGCTGGTCAATCTTGTCCGACACCTTGTCAACCTTCCTAGCCAAAACCCGCATCAACAACCGTGCCTCAGCATGCTGGTCCGTGTTCTCTTTACGCAACTTGTTCAGCAGTACAACTACCGGCCCCGTGATAAGAGCAACAATAATCGGTACCACCACATTTTCCATGTCACACCCACCGACTCCCTACCGGCTCGGCGTTGTACCCGTTAATCTTCGCATCCCGAACCGTCTTCTCCTGACGCTCCTTAACGGTCGGACCATGAAAGTCCTCCTGCCCGTACGTGAACCCGAGACGGACCGTCTTGACGTGACAGGCGAAACAGACTGCCCCGCGCCTGGGCAATTCCTCGGCCTCAAACGGGCGTCCACACTTCAAACAGTCAAAGTTCTGCATCACCCATAACCCCTTTCGTTACGTACGGACGTTGTACGCGCCAATCGGCACCCGTTTAGGTGCCTCCTCCTTAATCAAATGCTTCTCCCACCACTGTAAAGTGTTCTTCTTGGCTGGCCCCTCAGCCCGATACTCGGGCAACCACACATACTTCAACATCTGATTACAGATGGCCAAAGACATGACACGGTCGTCATGCGGCGACCCATGCATCTTCCCGTTCTCCTGACGCACAAACGTCCGCAACTCGGCCACCGTGTTCTTACACCCCACCCACACCGCTTGGTCACGCAAACCGCCAGCCAACTCGTCAATCGCCAAAGGCTTAGAAACACTGGTAGTGCGCCACCCCAAAGTCTCCGACACCGTCGGATTCCTGTGACCCAACTTCCGCTGCCTAAAAATGTTCTTGTACCCCACGCGCTGCAACCCCTTCAGGGTTGTCAGCCCGTGGTTATTGGACTCGACACCAACCAGTGCCTGATTGTAATACCAACCCAACGCATACAACGTTTCCTCACCAAACAAGTCTGCATCGATGTGTCCGTGCCAATGCGCCACCAAATCCCCTGTGGACGCATTCATGATGTGGGCAGAACTGTAGTCACCGTAGCCCAAGCCTTCGGCAACGTCAGCCCCAATCACATACACCTCGCCCATCTCGGGGAAATCCCAGATGGCTAACTCGCCGCCATCCTCACGGAACTCGTACACATGGGCACCAGGCAACTTGTGTAGGTAGCCACGGTGCGGTTCCACAATCTCCAAACCACGCAAAACATCCAAATCGAACACAGGGCGGCCTGAGCGAATAAACGCCTCATCAGGGTTGGACGGGTACTCTTGCGCCAACTGCCAATCTGGCAGGTCACGCTTCTTTGCCTCATACCAGTCTTTGTCGCGCTCACCAGCGGACCACGGAAAGAAGATGCCACTAAAGCGATTCATGCCTGTCTGCGACCCGACCCACAGTTGGTGGAAGATGTTGCCTTCACCGTTTGCCGTAGACAGGCAGATGACACGTCCACCAACGTCAGCAATCGGCTCAATCGATGCCCACGCTTCATCAGGGTTTGGCAAAAACGCCATCTCGTCAATGACGACGCGGTACACGGATTCGCCTCGGGCTGGGTCATTGCCGCTAGGCAAAGACTCAATCGAAGACTCGTTAGCAAACACCATTTTCAGTTGGTTGTCTGAGACAAGTTCTGGGCCGCGAACCTTCATCCACTGCGGCAACATCTTGTACCCATACTTAGCCTTCAACAACAGTTTGGCTGCTTCGCGCTCTGTGCGCGACAGCATGACCACAAACCTGTCCGGCCTGAAGAATGTTTCCCAGAACACGAACGCGGCAGCCAAAGTGGAGAACCCAATCTGGCGTGCCTTTAACACAATCGTGTAGCGGTTCTCAATCCACGAAACAGCGGTTTCCATCTGTGCTTCACGCAGCACAAACTTGATACGCCCACGTTCAGGGTGGCGAATCAACCAATGGTTCTCACAGAAGTATGCGAACGCTTCCGCAAGTTCCTCGACGGTCCCGTTGTCCGGGCCTCGGCACTTCCTCCACTCCTTCTCGTTAAGGAGTTCCCCCAGGTCCATGTTTACTCTGTGTCCGCACCCCGACCGAAAGCGGTGTCCTTCGGGTTAATCCAACGCAACACCGGCGGAATCAACGCTGCAATAAATGCTTTGGCAACATCATCCCACGTCCAGTCCAACGTCGCCATCACGGCGACAACAGCAGCAATAGCAGACCGCAAATAGGACTTCAGGGCTTCGATATGTTCTGGCTTAATGCGCTTCATACCAATAGCGGAAATCGTTCCCTAGCGGAATTTGGGTCCGATGCACCAAGCAACGAGTGATTTGCGAACCCCAGACGTAACTGTTTTTACGCCGTGAATCATGAATGAGGGGAACACAATCAAAGTCCCTGACCGCATTTCTGGCATTACTGGTTCCTCTGGGTCGCCAGTAATAATTTGGAATTCTCCGCCAGTGAAATCATTATTCAGCAGGAGCGACGCAGATAACTTGCGTAGTGCACTTTCATCTGGTGCTTCTTGCCCGAAAGAAATGTCTGAATGAAATTTGTATTTGCCGCTTGACTCGGATTCGTATGTTGAATACTGCAATGCGTCATAACCATAAAGTTCATAGCCGTAAAACTGCTCGTTCAGGAGTTGGATTTCAAGGGCGATTCGGTCCCAGAACCATGCGGTGTCTTCATTACGGACAACCCAAGAAATGTCAGATGACCTGATTGAAGTATCGCGTTCCTTATTTTTCCCAACGAGACCTGGTTCGCTATTCAGCGATAAACACAGGTTGCCTATCTGTGCTAGTTCTGACTCCGTAAACACTCCGTGCTTGTAGCACCACGGATAAGTAACGACAGACCTATTTCTGACGTTTGTGACAAGCACAACGCTACCCCTTCCCTTGCTTGTGTTTTAGTCTACGTTCGGTTCAACCCAACCCAGTGATGACTCATCCCAAATATAATACTTCCCATCAGTTGGCATCGGGATGGGTGCCTCCCACCAACATGTTGCATCATTCAGAATCCAGGAATCGAAAGGCTTCGGGGGGATAAACGCGTCTCGGTCAGCGTCATAAATAAAACCAACCCCTGCATAATTTTTTCGGAATGGTTCTCCGCCGAATAGATGCACACCCTTGGTGGTGTTGTACGAAGTGCGCAAACAACGCATACCTCGGAAGTTGCCGTAATGGTCTTCCCAATCGGAGATGCCATTGACAATTTCGGTTTCATCGCGCCCGGTGATGACTTCCACGACAACATTGTTGCTATCCAGAAATGCGTAATGTGCCATCAGAAAGTCACCGACCCAGTGCCAGCGGTGAACGTGTAAATTCTGCGACCGCTACTTGTCGTTGTGGTGTAGGTCAAGCCAGCGTCAATAGACGCCGCCTGCCCTTCGCCTTCAAGATAACTAATGACGACAATTCCGCTTCCGCCAGAACCACCATTGACGTTGGGATAGCCGCCACCACCGCCCCCACCACCAGTGTTTGCGCTTCCTGATGTGCCAGCGGGACCAGCACCAGTTCCTCCATTGCCACCGCCACCAGAACCTCCGCCGCCAGCAGTAGCGCCTCCGTTTTGGACACCGCCACCACCGCCACCAGCGCGAATCACAGCGGTGCCAGTAATCGCAGATGAAACACCAGCGCCGCCACCGCCAGCAGTTCCGTTGCCGCCGCTGCCAGCAGGGTTTCTTGCCCCGCCCGTTCCACTGGCTCCACCTCCGCCACCGCCAAGAAAGCAGAACGGTGGGTTGTTATTGCCTCGACCACCGATACCACCGTTTTTGCCTTGGTTTGCAGTCCCAGTTCCAGCAGGACTACCACCGAAACCACCGCCACCACCAGAGCCGCCGTTTCCGCTACCGCCAGCACCGCCACCAGCGCTAGTAATGGTGTAAAACACGCTGTCATTGCCAGTGCCGCCAGAGTAAGTGCCTCCCGCGCCTACAGTCACAGTGATTGATTGACCGCGAGGAATTTCGATTACTGCTTCAGCGGAAGCATCACCGCCTGAAGTTTCGCCAGGGACGGAAACACGGTAACCGCCAGCGCCGCCGCCGCCTTCGGCGCCACCGCCCACGCCACCAGCGCCACCGCCAGCGACAACAAGATAGCGAACATCGGGGATTGGCGGGAGCACTCCTCGCCAATTCGTATCTACTTGACCAGTCCCAGTGCGCCGCGAACGCGGACGCAACTGGGCACCAACCTGCTTCGGACCCTGAACGTTAACCTCTAACCTAGGCATCCCAACCCGCCTTACGCGATTTCGTTAACGTAACCCGCAATGCTGATAACGTTGGTGGTGGCAGCAAACGCGCGAACAACAAGCGCCGAAGCGTTGCCCTGCAACACAAGACCCGGAACAATCAGATACAAACCGTTTTCCGCCTTGACCGTAAACTCAATAAGGTCATCAGGCGAAGCGGTCCCACCAAACTCAATCGTCAACTTGCGGTCAGTCGTATCCGAGTTTACCGCATACAGCCAAACCTCATGAAAATGTCCCGTGTTTGTCGGACCGGTATGAATCGTCGTGCCAGGGGTTGCCGTAGCGGCGACTTTAATCATTTTGCCGTCAGTGGACCCCGAAAGGTGATTCTTTGTAAAAGTTGCCATACCTACTCCTAGTGGAAATCGTTACCTATGAGAAAATTGCGTTAGCCAAAATGTTCTGGTCGTCTTCCCAGGTGATGGTGGGTGCCGGGACCGCAGCCCACTTAACGCCAGCCGTCTCACCTGAATCAACCGTCAAAACATGACCGTTAGTCACACCCACCGCCAAACGGGCGGGGGTGTTATCCGCCGTAGCAACAATCAGGTCGCCCTTGGCATCAACAATGCTGGAAGCAATCTTGGCATCCAACTGTGTCTGAATGGCAGATGTGACATTGTCCAGATATCCAATTTCGGTAGAAGTCACGTTGCCGATACTGGTTGACGACGGCAGAACGACTGTTCCTGTAAAGGTGGGGCTGGCCAGTGGGGCAAGTCCTGCCTTGACGTTTGCGGCAGTAATCTTTTTCGTAATCGGAGTGCCAGCAACGTCATCAACGACTGCGAACAGGTCCGCGTCGTCCAGTGTCGTTAAAGCGGTTAGGGCGGTAATCTTTTTGTCAGCCATTGCCTGCCTCTAGGAGAATGAACCCTCCATCTTCTAGGAGCAAATCGTTACCATCTTCCAACTCCAAGTTAGACACCGCATAATCAGGGTCATTCCAGAATGTGTACGCCAAATCACCAAGCGTCGTACCATCCGTACCCAAATCCTTGTAATAATCCCAACCACGAGTATCACGGAAGTTAAACCCGTTGTCCAGCCCGTACTGGTACATCATGTCACCGAGCGTAGACAGCGACGGGTACAGGGCCTTCAAAGCCACGTACATCGCATCATTCGTAGGAGCGCTCATCAAACCACCTTTAGATGGCGAGCGTCCTTCTCACGCTTCGCCATCGCAGAAATCAACTCATCCAAATCTGTGTCCGACAACTCAGCCACCTTCTTCTCCTGCTGAACCGTCACCGTAGGCGGAGCCATACGGTTCGTCGCCTGCAAATACAACTGGGCAGACTTCGTATCCCCCTCCAAAGCCTTCTTGTACAAAGTATCCAACAACGTTTGTGTACGCTCAGGCGACCCCTGGAAATCATCCACCTGCCGCTTCCACGCCTCACGAAAAGCCGGACGCTTCTCCCAACGACGCAACGTCGTCACATCCACACCCAACACATTAGCCATCGCATTCTTCGTGGCAGGGTCCCGCTCCGAAGGAGCAGTACAGAGCCAGTCCATGTACCGCTGTTGCGGGGCTGTGAGGGTGACGTCTTCTTGTGAAATCATCTAAAGACTGTCCTGTTCGTTACGTCACGCTCCGTGGTCGCGTGACTACTGTGAGCGTGTAACGTTTGGGGGGGATAATAGGGGGGGTCCGAGAGAACTAGAAAAAGCAAGACGCCGCATCCACCCACAGGGTGGTGCGGCTAAGGCGTACACAGGAGCAACCGTATGGGTAAGGGTAAAACCAAAGTTGAAAAGGTGATGGGTGAATACAAGCGGGGCACCCTGCATTCAGGCAAGGGTGGCCCCGTAGTCAAGTCACGCAAACAAGCCGTGGCAATCGCCATGTCTGAGGCTGGCATGTCCAAGCCCAAGAAAAAGAAGAAGCGCCGTGGCTAAAGCATTCTGGAACACACCCAACCCCAAAAAAAAATCCAAACCCCTAACCCCAGCCCAAAAGGCAGCGGCCAAGAAACGGGCCGCCAAAGCAGGACGCCCCTACCCCAACCTCGTAGACAACGCCGCAGCAGCAAAGAGCCGCCGTGCCAAAGCGTGACCCCCGCCTAGCACGAGCCGGAGTTAGCGGCTACAACAAACCCAAACGCACTCCCGGCCACCCCACCAAATCACACATCGTCGTAGCCCGTTCAGGCGGCCAAGTCAAAACCATCCGCTTTGGACAGCAAGGCGTACGCACCAACCAAACAGCAGGCCAACGCGAAGCCTTTAAATCACGCCACGCCAAGAACATTAGCCGCGGACCAATGTCCGCCGCGTACTGGGCAGACAAAGTAAAATGGTCCCCCAGCAAAACCAAATCCCCATCAAAAAAATGGGTTAAAGGGTCCTAACAAAAACACCCCCACCCCTATCCGGACCCCACTCTAAGTGGTGCCCTCGCCACACGGCAGAG
>Ga0209972_10001264_pt1 | contig 22396 bp, 14 predicted proteins | sample NOAtaG_7_FD_187302 | JGI IMG/M metagenome (GOLD analysis project Ga0209972, IMG submission 187302) | Freshwater lake microbial communities from Lake Erie, under a cyanobacterial bloom - NOAA_Erie_Diel1S_2200h metaG (SPAdes) (version 2) | ecosystem: Environmental > Aquatic > Freshwater > Lake ... | reverse complement strand
CTGGAACAAGGCACTGGCACAACTGGCCACCATCGCAATACAGGCTCGGGACCTGCCGATGAAGAAGATTCGCCAGATCGTAGGCGAACGCTTCGAACGCGACATACTTGGCAACCTCGACCGCACCAATGCATGGGTCGGTACCAGCATCAAGACGGCCCCTCAGCTGGGCCTGCTGGGAACAGTTCTGGGGATGATCAACGCCTTTGCCAAAATTGCCGGCGCCGCAGCGACGGGTGTCGACCCCAAGGAACTTTCCGCAGACATCAGCTTTGCTCTTTGGACAACCGCAGCCGGGATGGCCATCTCGATTCCGCTGATCGTCATTCAGGGTTCAGCCTCCAACGGCATCAAAAAGCTGCAGGAGAACATTGACGAGGGGACCGGCACGTTCCTGGACAGCCTTGCGGAAGCCAAGGCAAAGGTTTCCAGCTGACAGCCGCTGGCACTCAGTCTTGGACTTTTTCAGGATTCCGGCATCCCGTCAGTGACAGAGCAGAATCATGGCAGCAGAAGAGGAAGACGACACACCATACCAGAAAAAGCCACGGCCGCCTGAAGACGCTGAGATCGACATTACCCCAATGATCGACGTGACGTTTCAGCTGCTGATCTTTTTCATGGTAACATCCACGATGCAGGGCAACCCGCCGGCGATCGTGCCCAGATCCATGTCCGGGGGTTCCACCGAACTTGCAAAAGTCGCCTTCAAACTCGTGATCAAGGCACCCGTCGAAAAGAACACTGACCCTGTTATGGAAATCGACAAAAAGCCCATCACGATGGAAGAGCTTCGCGCACGGCTGAACGAGGAAGCCGGAGCTCGTCCGAACGGCATCGACCTGATGATTATGGGGGATCGATCGGTACCCAATCGATTCACCGGTGAAATCGAAACCATGATCTCGGAAATACCTAACGTCGGATTTCATTACGCCGTTCAGGACCGTCGGGAATGACGCTCTCCCTTTGATCGGCGATGTCAGCGGAGTCAGCAAAGAACAGCCGCAACACACTTAAGATTCCCAGTGCCATGAGTGATCTGACGGATAAAAAACTTGGTGAATTCCACCTGCTGCGACCGCTGGGCAGCGGCGGCATGGCCGAAGTCTATCTGGCTGAGCAGACATCGCTGCAGCGCAAAGTTGCAGTCAAGGTCATGAAGCCATCGCTGATGGCGCATTCCGGTCAGGACATGCTGGCCCGATTCAAGCAGGAAGCCATGATGGCGGCCGGCCTGAATCATCCGAACATTGTGCAGGTTTACACAATCGGGGAGGAGCAGGGGCTGCACTATATCGCTCAGGAATTTGTACAGGGCAGTGACCTCGCAACGCTGATGCGGGAACGCGGCAAACTCGATCTGGCATCCGTCCTGCATGTGATGCGGCAGGTGGCAGGGGCGCTCAAAGCGTCCGGTCGGGCCGGGATCGTTCATCGGGACATCAAACCGGAAAATATTCTGGTGACAAAAAAGGGCGAGGTCAAAGTCGCCGACTTCGGCCTCGCACAACTCGGCGAAAACACGGAGGGCAAAGAGGGCGTGACCATGGGAACGCCACTCTATATGAGCCCCGAGCAGGTCAGCGGCAGGGAACTCGACCCACGCTCAGACATCTACTCCTTCGGAGTCACCTGCTACCAGCTGTTGTGCGGAGAACCTCCTTTCCGTGGCGCGACGGCCGTTCAGATCGCCATGCAGCATCTGAAGAATTCGCCACCACCACTGCACGAGCGAAACCCGCAAATCCCCAAAACTCTGTGCCGCCTCGTGCATCGCATGATGGCCAAACGTCGCAGCCTGCGATACCAGTCGGCTGAGGAAGTTTCTGAAGATATCAAAACACTGATCGCCGCGCAGAAGCAGGGCCGATCGCTGGACCTGGTCCGACTGCCGCGGCTGGAAGAGCTGGAGCGACTGGCGGAGCAGGAGCGTCAGCAGCATCTGCGAAATCAGAATCAGCCAGCCACAGACGGTCCGGATGACGGCGGAGACCTGCCATTCGAAACATCAGCCAGTTCTCTGACGGCGCCCGAGCCTGTCAGGGCAAAGCCGGAACAACCAAAACCGGTCGCCCCGGTTCCTGCCCCGGAAACTGATGACGACGATCCGCCACCCCGCAGACCGCGCCAGGAAGACAGTGCCGCTATCGACCTCACACCAGCCGTGGATGTGACCTTCCAATTGCTCATTTTCTTCATGGTCACCGCATCCTTCAGTATGCAGAAGGCCTTTGACGTTCCGCCGGCCAAAAATACGGATGGTGTTTCTGCCGCCGTCGTCGTGCCTCAGGAATCGGAAACTTCGGCCGTCAAGGTGCAGGTGGATGCGGACAATGCCATGTATGTTGAAGAAACAAAGAAGGCCACCACATTCCGAGAACTGCTGGAACTGCTGAAACAGGAAAAGGGGTCAAGTTCGGATGTGACGGATGTTGAACTTGAGCTGCATCCGGACTCCACACACGAAGCCCGGGTGATCGTCATTGATGCTGCGACTCAGGCTGGTTTCACGCGAGTCAGGAACAGAATTGTTGAGTGGTAAAAATACGGGAAAATACTGACGGGATAAGACTGTGGCAGACAAATCTTCTGACAAATCTGAACTGGACCCGGAAGCAGACCGGCAGCAACTGGCTGAGAAAGCAAAACAGCAGCTGCAACGTGGTCGGCTCACCGCGTTTTCCGATCGCCTCACGGGTGGGCCGGTCAGAAACGAAGATCAGAAAATTTCCCGCTCCCCCGCAGTGCTCCTGCTGACAGGCACCACGGTTGTCTGCTTTCTGCTGGCCGGAATTTTTTGGTTCATCAACCAGAGAAACGTCGAAGAACGCCTGCTGAAGGACGCACAGACATTCCTTGAACAGCAGAAGTACCTGGACGCCGAAGCGCGATTCGTACAGTTCATCGCACAGTACCCAAAGACTGAGTCCACTGCTGCGGCCCGTATCGGCCTGCATCGCACTCGAGTTGAAAAGTTTATCCTCACCGACACTCCGGACGTCATCAAAGGCATGGCCGAGTTCAAGGAACTGGAGTCTGAGTGTCGCGAACTGCCAGGATTCAATGAACTGCAGGACACTCTGCGACGCTACACGGATCGTCTGGCTTATGCCGGTGCGGTTGTCGCTGAAATCACGCAATCCGAAGAGGCCCTCGTAGTCAGTCGAGAAGCCCTCGAACTTCTGCAGCGGTATACTCCGGATGGCGTTCCGGCATCGCGGCTGCAGCGTCTGACGGAACGGCAGCGCGTGGCCGAGGGAGCGATTGCTCGCAAACAGACATTTCAGGCCACATCCGAAAAAATCAGCAGCCTGCTGCAGGCCGGGGATACTGCCGGCGCCATCAGGACTCGCGAAGAACTGATCCAGCGTTTTCCGAGTCTGGCCGAAGACAAGGACGTCCTGAAAATGCTGACGGACATCCTGAACCGAGAAAAGGAACTGGTGGTTCGCACGGATCTGGCGCGCGATGCAATTCCAGGCGATCCCGCCCTCGAACAACTCCCCGCTCTGACCCCGGCCCTGCGCACGCAGGCCGCTTCGGATCTCACATCACAGAACCGATTTGTGGTGTCCTTTGGCAGAGACTCCTGCTGGTCTGTGGATGCTGACACCGGCGACCCACGCTGGCGACGAGTCATCGGCACGGGGGCTCCGTTCGCCCCTCTGCCGGTCGACGGGTCACGAAAGGGCGTTCTCGTTTACAGCACGCAGTTCGAGCAACTGCAGATGCTGGCTGAAGATACCGGCGAGGTACTGTGGCGACAGTCTCTCGAAGCCCGTCCATCGGCCCCGCCAGCCATTGCAGCCGGCACGATCTTTATTACGACGCAGAACAACGAACTCTGGCAGGTCGCTGCGGATTCCGGTCGAGCCCTGGCAAAACTGAAATTCCCGCAGCCCGTCACCGGTCCTCCGGCTTTCTCAAGTGATGGTCAGTTCATGATTATCCCCGGCGACCAGATCATGGTGTATACGATCAGCCTGAATCCCTTCGGCTGTCTTGCAGCATCCCGTATTCCGCACGGGCCAGGCAGTGTTCGCGTCCCGATTGCCTCAGCCGGCCGTTACTTTTTGATGTGTGACAATCAGACGACAGCGAAGGCCAGGATTCAGACGCTGCAATTGGAATCATCCGGACAGTTGACCGAAATCGCAGAAAATCCAGTCGATGGACAGGTTCAGGATCCCATGCTGCTCCGCGGCTACGAACTTTTTGTCCCTTCAACTCCGCAGCGAGTGACAGCCTTCCGTGTCAGTGATGAACCCGGTCAGCCTCCTCTGTCTCTGGTAGGAGCGAATCAGCTCGAGGAAGGCTTGCAGACACGCATGTTTCTGATGGCCGGTCCGGGTGGCCAGGTCTGGCTGGGTGGGCGGGATCTGCGAAAATTCCGCACGCTGGCCAACGGAGTCGAACTGGACTCAGGCCTGACCGCGGAGGGTGTGCATACGCAGCCGATTCGCCTGCTTGAGGATTCGGCATTTCTCACCACGCGCACCTCCGTCTCTGACTCGACTTTCTTCACCAGGGCTGATCGAGAACAAATGCAGGGAGTCTGGCGCACAGCGATTGGGTCTCGAATCGTCGCCGCTGCACCATCAGCCGGCGGTGAGTCTTTCCTGGCAATTACGGATTACGGCGAATCCTACAGGATACCGTTTGCCCAGCTTAAACAGCAGAATTTTCTGCTGGAATCGGTCAGTCGCTTTCGCCTGCCGGACAAGCTGGCATCGACGATCAACGGATTCGTCCTGAACGACGGTCGACCGGCAGCGTGGGGCGGACTGCCCGAACCCGCGATGTGGACTTTCACAACCACGGGTCAACTGGAGCAGCGGTGGGAGCTGCCGGGTGCTCCGGAAGTACCACCTGTGGCGATCAACGCAGGAGCAGTCTTTGCGGTACCCGGCAAACTGCACCTGACCGGACTTTCCGGCGAACGCAAAGCGGAAGATTACCTCTCCGCCCAGACGCAGGATCGACAGCAGCCATGGAAGGCACTTGTGGCTGTTTCCGGAACCGAGGTGGTTGCATTGAATGCGGCCAATCAGTTCATTCGAGTTGAATACCGGGACACTCCGCGACCACAGCTGGCGGAATTGACTGTGGCGCCATTCCCTCACGCTGTCGAGGTCGCCCCCGCGGCAGCCAATGGATTCCTCTTCGTCGCAACCACCGACGGGAAATTGATGATGCTGCAGGCATCCAACCTCGAGATCCTCGCAACAGCCGAACTCGGCGGTGTCCCCAGTGCAACACCAAAAGTTGCCGGGCAGGTCGTCATTGTGGAGGTGGCCGGACAGGCGGCAAAGGTGTTTCGAGTTCAGGGCGGACTGGCGCCGGCTGCAGAACTGCAGCTGGGCGGCTTCGGAATTGCCGGAAACCCACTGGTGGTTGAAGACGGAGTGCTGGTAGCACGCACGGATGGCATGCTCACAAAACTTGATGCGGCCGGAGTTCCGACCGGAGCGACGATGTCCATTGGCCAGGCCGTACAGTCGGGTCTGGCTCGCTTCGGCAATCAGATCGTGATCACCGGAATGGACGGCAGCTTTTACGCAATTGATCCGGCACTCAGACGATAACGCGAGTTTGTGTTCATGAAACTCAGATTCCTTACATGTCCAACAATTCCGGGCTCGGCACTCAACAGGCTCAAAACCCTGGTGTTTGTCCTGCTGATGCTCTGCTGCGCTGCGGTCAGAAGCGACGAGTCAGTCGGACGAACCGAACTGCCGAAGCTGTCGGAAATGCCGTTGCCCACGGCCGAAGCCTTGTTGCGGGCGGACCTGGATGACAGGGAGTTTGACTGGGTTGTCCTGAAGGCCGGCTCACCGGAAGACCGGCGAGTCGTAGTCGTCAACCCGCTCGACTCAAGACCCGATATCCTTGGGAAACAGGATGCAGAATACAAGAAGCTGGAAGCATCCAGGCCGCAGAATCAGAAGGAACGTGAGGCGAGGACGAAGCGACTGAAAACCCTCAGGAAACTGATGTTCACGCTGCCCGGTGATCTGACTGAATATGCCGTTCCTGTGGAACAGGTTGACCAGATTCTGTACTTCGAGGATCTGATGCTGCTCGTGGTGGACCAGCTGCTTGAGAAAGCGGATTACCGCACGTCCTATGAATTGCTGCTGCGTGTGGAGACAGAACTGCCGGGCTGGGAGAAATCGATCCCTCGATTTGAGAAACTGTTGCTGAGCGAAGCGGCGACGCGGGCTGCCGCAGGGGAAATTTATGCGGCGCTGGCTCTGCTCGATCAGGTCTTTCAGCGAAATCCGCAAAGCGCTGAACTGCCCACGCGTTTGGGTGAGCTGGTGCGGCCGATGATCAGTGACGCAGTGGGCAGGGAGGATTTTCGTAAAGCCCGCTACCTCATCGATCGGGTCAAACGCTTGTTTCCGCAGCATGAAGTTGCCGTTGCGGCACAATCAGAATTGCAGACACTCAGCCAAAACCTGCTCGACAAGGCTGCAGCCAGCGGCCAGCAGAAGTTGCATGCTGAAGCCGCTGCTCTGGCTCGTCGTGCTGAAGCGGTCTGGCCCACAACAGGTAATGGCCGAGCAGCCTTCACTCAACTGTTTGCCAGACACCAGGTCCTGCGAGTCGGTATCAATGATCCCCAGGGACCCTTCATTCACCCGGCTCCCCTTGAGTCGGATGAGCGACTGCAGGAGCTGGCGCAGGTCAGTCTGTTTGAGCCCTCTTCAGCCGACGAACTGACCTATTTTCGCTCGGGTTTTTTCGAGGTCTGGGACCCGTCGGATCTGGGCAGGGAAGTCGTGTTTACACTGCGTGAAACAAAGCCGTCGTGGCAGACGCAGCCACTCCTGACCGCCAATCAGGTGGCCGAATCGATCGCTCAGCGAATCGACATCGCTCACCCGCTTTACAGCTCCCGACTCGCCTCGTTCGTCTCTGAAATCTCAGTCAGATCTCCATCACAGCTGAGGATTCGATTTTCGCGAGTCCCGCTGAGTATCGAATCCCTGCTCAGATTCCCGGCAACACGCCGAGTGCAACCAGCCGGTAAGCAGGCTGCAGATGCCTCCGCCGACGGTACCACCGCTGTCATCGCCACACGTTTTCAGCAGCAGGCTGCGGCCGGAAATTCCACATCCTGGCTCAGAGGTGTTCCTGAGCCTGATGGACTGGACTCCGGCAAGTATCATATCGCTGAAATTCAGGAACAGAGATTTGATGACCGCAACCGCATGATTCAGGCATTCAATCGTGGCGACATTGACTACATCCCGAAACTGCTCCCATGGGAAGTTGACGCTTTCCTTGCGTCAGATTTTCAGGTGAAGAAATACTCGCTGCCAATGACTCACGTGCTGATCTTCAACCCCCGGTCAGAACGCATCACAAATGCTCAAACCCGTCGGGCTCTGTCGTTTGCAATCAATCGTGAGGGTATCCTGCGCTCCACGATTCTGCGGGATGAATTCATGAAGCATGGTCGGCCAACCAGTGCCGCCTGGCACCTGCGCAGTTACGCCACGGAACCTCGTGAACCGGCACCCAGATTCAACCTGCGACTTGCGTACGCATTGCGATTCGCCGCTGAACAACAGTTGAGAATCGCCGAACTTATGAAACTGACGGAAGCAGCAAAAGAGAAGGCGCGGGTTGACAAAATCAATTTTGATCCAGCGCAGTTCCGCAAGAACACCAATGTCGACTATGTCAAACTGCCGCGTCTGCGTTTTGTGATTGAACCCGGGGAAGTGCCAAAAGCCGCAGCAGAACGCATGCTGAGCTACTGGACAAAAATCGGTTTTGAAATTGACCTCATCCAGGGCGATCAGCCCGGAAAACCACTCGCCGATTCTGACTGGGACTTCTGCTATCGCCAGGTGCGAATGGAAGAACCCCTGCTGGAACTCTGGCCGGTCCTCGCAAATGACACTACGTTTGATATGTCCAGACTGGGACTGTACCCAGACTGGATGCGACAGGAGCTCGTGGGCCTCGACTACGCCTCCAGTTTCCTCGATGCCCAGGAAAAACTCTTCACGATTCATCGACATATCGCTGCTCAGGCCTTTCTGATCCCGCTGTGGGAAGTTGATGAGTACGCTGTCATGCGAAAAAACGTTTCCGGGACACCGGCTCAGTTGATGTCTGCCTACCACAATGCTGAGCGATGGATGATCAAGCCATGAGACCAGCCGTAATCTTTCTGATGCTGTTGCTTGTGCTTCCCGGAACAGTGCTGTCGGCCCAGCAGGCCTCGCAGACTGTACCGACCGGTTCTGCACCACCGGCGAATGGAGCCACCACGAACGCTGCACCGAGTGCTGTCGCCACTTCCACGCCTGCTCCGGCACCTGCCCCTGTCGATAAAACACCGCTTCAGCAACGACCGTATCGCGTCACCGTGGAGGTGGGGTTCAGCGGACCAGAGGCTGTCGATCCGCAGCTGCGAGCCGACATTGTGCGACAAATTCGCCACGGTTTCGATCGAATGTACGGGGCAATGTGGATCACGAATGTGCTTGAGTCTTCCTGGTTCGTGCCCGGCAGCACAGAATCTCTCGAACGCCTTGCTGTTCCACAACTGGAAAGCCGTTATGTGGAAAGCGAAACTGAAAAAGCCCTGCTGATCGCGGTGGAATGCGACCGCGATGGCTTCACCGTCAGTTGTCGTGAACTCGACGTTCGCATCCAGGAACTGACACCCATAACTACTCGCAAGGTCTTCACTCCAGACGCCGCTGCACATGCCGCCTGCGAACTGGGCCGTGACAGTTTTCGCCCCATCCTCCTGTATACATCACAGACATTGGATAAGACCGAACTGGAATTCGTTGTGCAGGCCGGACTGATCATCCCGCCGGATCCAGCTGCCGCCCAACTGCGGGAAGGCGACGTACTACGCACATTCCTGCGGCAGATGGACCGAAAAAATCCCGGAAAGGTTAAGCTGCTGCAGAGACTTGACCTCTGCTATGTACGCATCACGGGATTCAACGATGTCCTGGGCAGTGGCGGACTGTCGGCGGATGAGCAGGCGGTGCGGGTGGAAGGAGTCGATACCCAGCCGTCGCAGGGCTGGCAGGATACCGGCAGGGCTCGCGGAGTGCTGCTTTCACACGGTCTGGTCCCCTTCGGAACAAAAGGACGCAACCTGCAGCAGATCGGAGTACGTCAGCGCCCCATTGCAGCCTCCAGTCGCGTCCGAATGGTGCTGCAGAACCGACCGGATCGACCGCTGATCTGCCTGCGAGTGGATCAGGTCGCAAAGCTCCGACAGACCGATGTCAGCGCCCTTCCGCCAGTTCGAATACTGACAGATCGTCGCGGTGAACTGACACTGCAAACCGATCCCAAAAATCCCACGTTCTGGCTCTACGCGTACAGCGGCAGCACACTGCTTGCTCGAGTTCCCTATGCACCGGGACTTACTCCCGTCGATACAGTGAAACTGCCCGACGACTCTATTCGACTGGGTGTTGAAGGAGATCTGTATCTGCTGAGAGATGAACTTGTGGACATGGCCGCCGAAAAAGCTGTGCACATGAGTCTCGCGAAAAAAGCGTCTGAAGCCAAAAACGGCGAGAGCTTCCTTGAGGCTGTTGCAGCCATGAGTACGCTGCCCGGCGACGAAGCCTTTGGCCTGAAGCTGAACGAGATCCGAGCCCCCGCCATTGATCGCGCTGACAAAGCCAAAAACTCCGCAGCAAAACGCCGCGTTGAATCTCTGATTGGCAGGATGTCAGACTCCCTGACCAAATACTTTGCACCAGAGAAACGCGTTGCTGAAGCCGACGAGCTGCTGAAACTGCGCCGAGCAGCAGGATTGCCGGATGAAGACCCTGCCGGAAGTTCAGGCAGTGGCCGCTGAGACATCCGGTCTGCAGGTCATTTACGAGGATAACCACCTGCTTGTGGTCAATAAACCGGCGGGGCTGGCGACGATGGGCGCACTGCCACATGTTCCCACCGCGCTGGACCTCGCGCGTCAGTACATCGCTCACCGCTACAACAAACCCGGTGCTGTCTACCTGGGAGTGGTCAGCCGACTCGACTCAGCGGTCAGCGGAGTCCTCATCTTTGCCCGTACATCGAAGGCCGCGGCGCGTCTCAGCGCACAGTTTCGGGACCGAACCACGCGAAAAACCTACCTCGCACTGACATCCCAACCACCAGAACAGCCAGCAGCGCTGATTGAATGCTGGCTGCGACGGGACGAAGAGAAGTACCTGACGGTCGTCGCACGGCCAAATGAACCGGGTGCACAGCACAGCAGCCTGGAATATCGAGTGCTGGGGCAGGGCAGGAGCCATGCTCTGTTGGCAATTACACCGCATTCCGGGAGAAAGCATCAAATACGAGCCCAAATGCAGGCACTCAACATTCCCATCCTGGGAGACAGAAAGTACGGAAGTGACACCGCATTTCCGAATGGAATCGCTCTGCATGCACTCAGCCTGCAATTCCGGCACCCAGTACTCCCGGAACTGCTCACAATCTCCACTCTTCCGCCGGCCCCCTGGCCGGCATGGGCGCTGGCCGTGATCGGTCAGGAATTCTGTCTGAGCCCTGTCACACGCCTGCCGCTTCCAGGTTGAACTGCGCCGGATTCAGGAACGGACGCAGCTTCTCCAGTGCCTTCAGCTGCAACTGACGCACTCGCTCCTTGGAAACCCCCAGGTCTGCTGCAATCTCACGCAGTGTCCGTGCTTCAGACGAGACTCCGCCAAGTCCGAAACGGTGCAGCAGGATCTGATGCTCGCGAGGATCCAGAACGTCCGGGGCCTGTTGCAGTAACTCCTTCACAACCGCCTGCGGATCAGCACAGATCGGCTGCTCATTGTACTCCTCGGGCACCTCTGTCAGTATCTCGGCTGATGTCACCGGGAAACGCTGACGTCGTCGCTGACGCACTTTCCAGGCACGGAAAAAATGTCTCTGAATTGAATGCGTAGCATAGGTGCTGAACCGAAATCTGCGGGAGTAATCAAATCTGTCAATTGCTCCCAGCAGGATCATGCTGCCGTCGCTGCTGAACTCCTCAACATCCTGCACAGAAGTTGAAAACTTGCGGGCAATTGAGGCGACCAGACGCAGGTTCGATCTCACCAGCTGGCCGCGAATCTGCTCGGACTGCTCAAGCATCCTGCGAATCTGAGGGATCAGCTCCGCCGAGGGGGCGGAAGGGTCCAGACGACTTCGCATACGGTTGGCTCGATATCGCAGCAGGTTCATTGCCCTGAACAATGTCTGTTCCTGCGAGAACGTCAGCAGCGGATCACAGGCGTTCAGCCCTGATCCCGGGTCAGCCGAGGATTCAGAGACTGTTTTGGAAACTTCGGCGGCCGAAACCTGCAGTTCTTCCAGCAGCAGCAATGCTGCGGTGACCGGCTCCGACTCACCCTCCAATTCCTCGAACTCGGCTGCGTAGATGAAGCGAATTTCCGTCTGGAGCAACTCTTCAGCGGCAGTTCGCAGAGCCTGCAGTTCCGCAGGATCAACAACAGGTCGCCTTTTGGAGGAGCTTGTCTTCGCCTTCGATTCCCGTCGTCTCGCAGAACAAACGCTCATCTTTCAGCTCCATTGGAGATCGTTCACCACGCCTTAAATCGGCCAGTTGAATCGTTCACATGATACATAATCGTTCACTTTGAATCAACCGTGCACGATTCACAAAATTAACTTCCTCGCAAAAAAAATCGCCAATTGCTCAATAAAAACGATGTTTTTGTATTCAAAAAACCAAACAAAAGCAGACAATACGGCCACGAAAGACACAGAAACGGTCACGGGAGGCAACCCCGGCAGACCAGCAAAAGAACGTTTTGAAATCATCCAAACGTTCTGTCCCAATCAAAAACAGTCACACCGCGGGAAGCAGACAAATGCAGGCAGTTCCGGACATTCGAATTCGCCGGGTCAACGATCAGGGAATCCACCGTGCAGGCGATTTTGTGGTGTACTGGATGACAGCGAATCGCAGACTGCATTTCAATTTTGCGCTTGATCGCGCACTGGAACACTGCCGCGCCCTGCAGCGGCCGCTGCTGATCCTTGAGCCGCTGCGCTGCGACTATCGCTGGGCCAGTCGCCGGCTGCATGCCTTCGTGATTCAGGGAATGCGGGACAACGCAGCGGAGGCACGGCGAAATGGTCATGCCTATGCCGGCTGGGTCGAACGCTCGCCAGGTGGTGGCAGCGGACTGCTGCAGCAGATCGCCGCCCGTGCCTGCACCTTCGTGACCGATGATTACCCCTGTTTCTTCCTGCCCCGGATGATTCGCGCCGTGGGCCGGCAATTGCCAGTGCTGCTGGAAGCCGTCGATTCCAACGGGCTGCTGCCCATGCGGGCAGCCGACCAGATCTTTCCCACCGCCTATGCCTTCCGCAGATTTCTGCAGAAACAACTGACACCTCACCTGACTGACTGCCCGACTCCCCAACCACTGGCTGACCCCGCCGTCCCGCGTCTGTCGCAGCTGCCGGACTTGTTCGAGCGCTGGCCCGGACTGTGTTCCGACGGTGAACTGGCAGATCCCACCGGCTGGCTCGAAACAATTCCCATCGATCAGTCTGTTCGCGAGACCAGTTACACCGGCGGAACTGTCGCAGCTCGCCAATGCCTCTCGCTCTTTCTTACCCGCAAACTTGCTCGCTACGGCGAAGAACGAAATGAACCCGATGCCGATGTCGCCAGCGGACTTTCACCGTGGCTGCACTTCGGGCACATCTCCGTTCACGAAGTGTTCCAGCAACTGGCCGAACAGGAGAAGTGGAACACGGGGCTGCTGGCAGATCCCAAACAGACACGCGGCAGTCGAAATGGCTGGTGGGGAATGTCAGAGTCCGCCGAATCATTCCTTGACGAACTGGTCACGTGGAGAGAACTGGGGTTCAACATGTGCTGGCAGGACCGCCGGTACGATCGCTGGGAATCCCTCCCGGACTGGGCTCGAAAAACCCTGCACGAACACGCCACGGACCGCAGGCCTGAGACTTACACCCACGAACAGCTTGAAGCCGCTGCCACCGGCGACCGCATCTGGAATGCTGCCCAGAGACAACTGCTTCGCGAAGGACGCATGCAGAACTACCTCAGAATGCTCTGGGGCAAAAAAGTGCTGGAATGGTCCCCCCAGCCCCAGCAGGCCCTGGCCACTCTGATCGAACTCAACAACAAATATGCGCTCGATGGCCGCGACCCCAACTCCTGCTCCGGTATCTTCTGGGTATTCGGCCGTTATGATCGGGCCTGGGGACCGGAGCGAAAAATCTTTGGAAAAATTCGCTACATGACCTCCGACAGTACCGTCAAAAAACTGGACTTGAAACGCTACCTGCAGACCTGGGGACGCTGACGGGCACCCCGGAAGTCCGGACCCTCCGGCAGAATCTGCTGCTCAGGCCTTCGGCAGGGTCTCCAATTCCGATTCCCATGCCGATCTTGAGTCGATTTACCGGAATACGGTGAACCGTCCCGAATTTGCATTCTGAAGACAGCGAAAATGACGATAAGTCCGATACGGTGGCCTCCAGGTCACCATGTTTCCCCCCGGATGGTCCTGAAAGCGAGCCTACAGTGCGAGACTTCAGCGCTCTCTTGCCACCAAACACCGTGGCCTGCCTGAAACTGGCCAATGATGGTCGCCGATTTCCGTTTCGACCGCTGACCGCCGGACACTGCCTGATCGGCAGCGGGGCTGCCTGTGATCTCCGACTCGGGGAAGCCGGTGTCCCCTCCCTGCACTCCTCCATCGAACTTAACGGGACCGCCGCCGCCCGCATTACGCTGCTGGCGTCGGCACCGACTCTCTGCATCAATGGGCAGGCTGTCAGCCATGCCGACCTGAGAGACGGAGACCTTCTGGAAATCGGCGATTTTCGGGCCGTCTTTCACTTCTGCCTGCCCACCACCGACGCCACAGCACCGCCCGTGCACCGCCACGAAGAACTGGCTGTCCGCAAACAACTGCTCGAACTGGCAGCCTCCGCCCGCTCTGCCGCCAGTGAATCAGATTCTGCCATGTCCGAATCTCAGCTCTTCGGTGACGAACACGAGGAGGATACCGAGCCGGACGCAGATGATCTGCTGCTCAGACTGGACCTGCTTGACAGACGCATGGATGATTCTGCCCGAGCCCTGAAGGAGCTCGTCAGGCAGCAGCGAATTGTCGCGGATGTCCTCCAGCGGATGGCGGTACAACTCGAACAACTGGCTGCCGGCAGCCACGCCGGAACTCCGCCACGACGTGCCAGTGCCTGAAGCGAAAATGAACACACGAACACTGCACTAAGCCTGAACAGACCCATCGGTCCGGAATTCCGGCAGTTGGTGTTTGACTAAACCACAGTCCGCACTGTGGGTCGGTCGATTGACAGTGCGGTTTCCTGACGCCATATATGGTGTGGTTCCAGAGGATTTCTTCAGTATTCCGTTGATTCAGCAGCGGATATGACGAAGAGTTCTGTGACTTGCCATAAGGTGTGCTGCCGGTTGCGAGCGGTGGGCATAGCCTGCGGCAGTTCTGGCAACTTTGGTGGATTATTGAACTTCCGGTGATCTTGATGTTTCGGGATGAAAGAGAGAGGGCGATGAAGAACGTATTGAAGTTTGTGGCGGTCGCCGCTGTTGCCGCCGGCCTGTTTGTGACCAGCGGATCACAGGCTGTTGCTCGTCCGAAGTACAAGGACGTGATGAGCGCGACCTACGCCGAACTGGCAAAGAAGCACGGCACCGACGGGAAGCTGACCTGTGCAGTTTGCCATCCGGATAAGGACAAGAAGATCCGCAACAATTACGGTGCGGAATTTGGCAAAGCTCTGACGAAGAAGAACGAGTCTGACGAAGCGAAGATCAAGGAAGCTCTCACAAAGGCGGAAGCCGGCAAGAGTGCAACTGAAGGCAAGACCTTTGGCGACCTGATCAAAGCCAGCGAACTGCCGGGCACAGCTGAAGCGGCCAAGTGATTGGTCGCCGCAGTGCATGGGTGGAAACACGGGGGGCTGATTTCAATCAGCCCCTTTTGTCATCCAGGAATTGCAAAAAACCTGAATTTCCACAACTTTTCTCGATTGAACGTCGATACGGGCCGTGATATTCTGCCCGGTTCGGGTGTACCTGCAACTGCTTTGCTTCCCGGCCGCAGTTTGCAAAACTGTCATGTGGCCCTTTTTGTGACTCTTTTTGCGTCAGCGTTCAGGTTCCGATTGCCTGGCAATCCAACCGCTCGCGGGAAATCTTGAACAATCATGAGCACTCTGAAAAAGAACAAGCGGATCAAGCGAGCGTCACTGGTGGAACTTTACGGTGACCTGAAGCCCGGTCGGGGCAACAAGAAAACAGAACGCGGCAAAGCCAAGTACCTGGGTGGTAACGGTCGCAAAACGACCGGTATTTCCAAGCGTGTCTACCGCCGGAATCTGAAACGCATTCAGGTCATCGAGAACGGCGCCGTGGTGTCTCGTCGCGTTCCGGTTCGCCTGATCCGTTCAGGTGCCATCACCAAACCGCTGGCTCAGGACCCGTTTGCTCTGCCGGAACACAACTGATCAGTCTGCATGGCGTCCGCCTGCATGCTCCTTCAGTCATCTGAAACCCGCGACCATTGGTCGCGGGTTTTTTCGTGACTGCCCCCGGCACCGACAATTCCATTTTCCAGCCTTCGAAAAGTTTCAGCGATTCGGCAAATCGCAGCCTGTGCCGGGCGTGGTCTGGTTGATCTGACGTCCATGGAACCTAGGATGGTGCATCAGCGGCAGAGTCGCCATCAACGATTCTCGCGGGCCCTGCCTGTTCTGTCCCATCCGGTATCGCCCTTGTGGCCCCGAATTCACCTTCTCAGACGCAACTGACTATGCCGACCGCCGAGCAACTGCAACTCCTTGTTTCCAATGTTGTTGAACCACTCACCCAGCGATCACTCGGTGAACTGCGGATGGTTCGTGATACATTCATCAACGGCAACGATGCGCGCGTGCGACTCGAACTGCCAACTCCGGCATGGCCCAACCCGAAAAGCCTCGAGGACCTGGTGCGGCAGCGCATCCGCTTCGCTGCTCCGGAACTGGATGTCCGCATCGAAGTGCATTCCACTGTTCGCGGCAAGGACACCGGTGGTCGCATCGGGCTGAATGTGCACAATGTCATCGCCGTCGGCAGCGGCAAGGGTGGGGTCGGAAAAAGCACAGTCGCAGCAGCACTCGCCTGCGGTCTGCACTCTTTCGGTTGTCGCGTAGGCCTGATGGACGCCGATGTCTACGGCCCCAGCATCCCGCACATGATGCACGCTGAGGGTCGGCCGGCGGCCAGCGAAGTCACCGACAGTGAAGGCAACCGCATGATGCGGATGGAGCCGATTGATGCGGGGGGCGTCAAACTGATGTCCATGGGATTCTTTATCGACCAGGGTCAGTCCGTCGTCTGGCGTGGACCGATGCTGCACAAGGCGCTCACACAGTTTCTGAAGGATACCGATTGGGGTGAACTCGATTACCTCATCATCGACCTGCCTCCTGGCACCGGCGATGTGGCTCTGACACTCGCTCAGCAGGTTGGACTGGCCGGCGCCGTTGTCGTCTGCACTCCGCAGCAGGTTGCCCTGCTGGACGCCATCAAAGCCGTTGACATGTACCAGAAAGTCAGCGTCCCAATTCTCGGTTTCATCGAAAACATGACCGGCGAAGTTTTTGGCCGTGGCGGTGTGCAGAAGGTTGCTGCGGAAATGAAAATCCCGTTCCTTGGCGAAATCCCCCTCAAAGCCTGTATCCGGGAATACGCCGACCGCGGAGAACTGATGCAGATGTTGCAGGAAGACAACCCCGCCCGGGAAGATCTGAGGACCGTCTGCCAGAATGTGGCTGTTCAGATCTTCCGGGAACTGATCCGGTCTCCCGCCGGCCCGGTACTCGAAATCCTCTGATCCTGGCTACAGGCCCTACGGTAAACACAGGGGGAAGTGAAATGGGGCTGTCACTGGAGGAGATCTTTGAAGAGTTCTCCGACCTGGACCGCGAGGACCAGTCAAAATACCTGCTGGAACTCGGCGACGATCTGCCGCCGTTCCCAACAGCTTTGCGCACCGACGCAAACCGAGTCTACGGGTGCCAGAGTCAGGTGTGGCTTTCTGCTGACGTCAGCGGCCACGGCAACGACGCGGTCATTCGAATTCTGGCTGACAGCGACTCCAATATCGTTCGGGGGCTGATTGCGATCCTGCAGTCCGCTTACGACGGCATGACTGCCGCCGGTATACTCAGTTTTGACATTCAGGCGGTGTTTCGGCAGCTGAATCTGCAGCAGCACATTTCTCCGCAGCGACGAAACGGACTGCGCGGAATGGTGGAACGCATCCAGCTGCTCGCACGCAAACACGCCGTCACCTCCGGATTGCCCGCTGAAGACACAGCCGCTTCCCCAGGCACGGTACTGCCGTTGTGTCCGGCCCCGCGTTTTGATGTCCAGCAGATCCGCAGACAATTCCCGGTGCTCAACAGGCCCCTCGGAGACGGACGGTTTCCCGTCTGGCTTGACAGCGGAGCGTCTTCGCAGAAGCCAGCCTGCGTCATCGAGAAGGAACGCGAGGTCGAAGAACAGTACTACGCAAACGCTCACAGAGGCACTTACCAGTTCGGCGTGCGGATTGATGAAGAGTTCGAGGCAACTCGCGAACTGACAGCGAATTTCCTCGGGGCTCGATCTCCGGACGAAATCGTGTTCACCGCCGGAACCACCGCCGGACTGAACCTGATTGCATCAGGCTGGGCACTGCCACGTCTGCGTCCCGGTGACGAAATCCTGACGACCGTGATGGAGCATCACGCCAACTTCGTCCCGTGGCAGCAGGTGGCAATCCGCACCGGAGCCAGGCTCAAACTCATACCACTCACCCCGGACGGTCGTCTCGACGCCTCCGCCTTCGACTCCGTATTCACTGAACGAGTCAGGCTTGTTGCCGTTACCGCCATGTCCAACATGCTGGGAACCATTAACCCGATCAGAGAGATTGCCCGCCGGTGCCGTCAAATCGGCGCCTGCCTCGTGGTCGATGGCGCCCAGAGCGTCCCGCACCTCCCCACCAGCGTTGCAGCTGATGACATCGATTTCCTGGTCTTCAGCGGACACAAAGTCTACGGTCCCACGGGAGTGGGAATCGTGTACGGACGCCAGTCACGGCTCGAGGAAATGGAACCGGTGGTGTTCGGGGGTCACATGATTTCCGAGGTGACTGTCGAACGCTCTGTCTGGTCACGACCACCCGCAAAATTTGAAGCCGGTACGATGCCAATCGTGCAGGTGATCGGACTGGGCGCGGCCATTCGCTGGCTGCAGCAACTGGGGCTCGGCGCCGTACATCAGCATGAAGAGCAATTGACCCGGCTGCTGTTCGAGGGGCTTCGTGAGATACCCGGACTGCGGATCTTCGGACCGGCCCCTGAACATCGCGGTGCCATTGTCAGCTTTCGGATCGACGGCGTTCATCCCGAGGATCTGGCCGCGCTGCTCGACAGCCACGGCGTGTTCACTCGTCATGGACACCACTGCACAATGCCGCTCCACAACTATCTCGGAATTGCCGGATCAACTCGCGTTAGTTTCGGAGTTTACAACACTGCGGACGACGTGCAGGCGTTCCTGAAAACCCTGCAGCAGGCTCGCCGGCAACTGCTATGAAGTCAAACCGCGCGGACTGGCTGTCCGCGCGGTTGGCAGTGCGCTGCAGTCCGGCTGCAGCAAAAGTCAAACCGGCCGGACCTCGAAACCGCTGCGATACGGCTTTGTCAGCAGTTTATCGGCTGCCGGCAGATCCGTACGGAAACCTTCGGCGTTCCACTGAATCTTCTGACCGGGCAGGCGAGCTGCCACGTTGCCCAACTGCACGGTCTCGGTCAGGGGACCAGCGTAGTCGAAACCGTCCGTGGTTTTCTGCCCTGCCAGCACTGCATCCACCCAGGCGTGCCAGTGACTGGCACCGGCGACGTCGGGAAGTTTGTAGTTCGCAAATTTGTCCATCGGATACAGCTGCGGCATACCCACATGCGGCAGCACCATCGTGCCACCTTCGCCAATGAACAGTGAACCGGCATTGGGCAGCTGCCGGTCAGCGGGCATGCCGGCAAGTTCCAGCGCAGGCTTCAGTCCGCCGTCACGCCAGATCACTTTGATCGCTCCGGTCGTGTACTTCGTCCCGGCAAACTCCCACGTGACAGTTTCCGGCCCCGGCCAGACTTCAGCAGTTGTTCCTGAATTCTCGGCCAGAATACTGGTCGGATGTCGGATACCGAGAGCCGAGAATACCGGGTCCAGAATGTGGCAGCCAAAGTCGCCGAGGGCTCCGGAACCAAAGTCCTGCCAGTCACGCCACTTGAAGGGATGATAAACCTCAGCGGCAAACGGACGCTCCGGTGCTGCTCCCAGCCAGAGATCCCAGTTGACCGTCGCTGGGACATCGGCCGCTGCCGGGCGATCCGTCCGCTGACAGTACTGCCGCCCCTGCACCCCAACCCACGAATGCACTTCCCGCACTCGACCAATCGCACCGTCCTGCAGCAGTCGTACCCCCAGTCGATACTCTTTTGCCGAATGAATCTGATTGCCCATCTGAGTTGTCACGCCGGCCTTTTCCGCCATCAGTGTCATCTGCCGCGCTTCCCACACGGTATGTGTCAGCGGCTTCTGGCAGTAAACATGCTTTCCCATCTGCATGGCAGCCATTGCCACCGGTGCATGCATATGGTCGGGAGTTGACACGATCACCGCATCCACAGTCGCGCCAAGGTGCTGCAGCATTTCACGATAATCGGCCCAGTGCCTGACACCGGGATAGGCTGCATCAGCCTTGTCAAAACGTGCCGAGTCGATGTCACAGAAGCCAACAAATTTCACAGCTGCATGTGTGCCAATACTGTTGAGGTCGGCCCATCCCATCCCGTTGACACCTACCGCCGCAACATTCAATTGTTTGTGGCGATTCCCTGCCTGCAGCACTGACGGCACGCCTGCGGCACCGATCAGCGCAGCTGACTGCTGCAAAAACTGACGTCGATTTGTTGACTGACCGAACGTAGTCATAGCCTGAATTCCCTGAGTGGTGGGGTGATGGTGAGGAAATCCGGAGGACCCAATTCCCCCTGAGGACCTGCAATCTCGCTGGAATTGGGCCAAAAGACAAGTCTTCCGGGCGATCGGCGTTCCGCTGGACCGGTTCTGCATGCTGCCCCGCCCGTAAACTCACTCAAGGGTGGCAAAATGGCTGCGAATCCTGATACAATTAACGGTGATCAGGGCCGTCACCTCCGGCTGCCCTCGGTTCCTTCCAGCCAGTCCCCCTCCACCTGGACACATCCATGCCGGGAATTCAGTTCACCCTGTCCCTGCGGACCATCGCTTCTCCTGCAGGCATGGCTGTATGGATCGTCTGCGTATTGCTGTCCGCTGCGGCTCAGGCAACAGATCCGGCGGACCGTGTGCAGTTCAATCGGGACATTCGCCCGATCCTTGCTGCCAACTGCCTTGAATGCCATGGTTTCGATGCTGGTACTCGCAAGGGCGATCTGCGCCTGGATACACCGGAAGGCGCCTTCCTGGACCATGATGGACGGGCCGCCGTGAAACCGGGCAAGCCCGACAGCAGCGAACTTCTCAAACGGATTGACTCGTCCGACACCGACATACAGATGCCGCCTCCGGAAACCGGTAAAACTCTGACCGCTCAGCAGAAGCAACTGCTCCGTCGCTGGATCGAGGAAGGTGCAGTGTGGCAGAAGCACTGGGCATTTGAAGCCCCGGTCCGGCCCCCGCTCCCCGCCGTCAGTCGGGCAGACTGGGTCCGCAATCCTCCTGACGCCTTTGTCCTCAACCGGCTGGAACAGACAGGACTGCAGCCGCAGCCGGAGGCAGATCGCACCACTCTGATCCGCCGCGTTGCTTTTGTACTGACAGGCCTGCCACCAGCGGTGTCCGAAGTCGATGAATTCCTTCAGGATCAGTCGCCGGGTGCTTATGAACGCATGATCGACAGGTATCTCCAGTCGCCTCGCTATGGCGAAGAGCAGGCGCGGCACTGGCTCGATGTTGCCAGGTACGCTGATACTCACGGTCTGCATCTGGACAATGAACGCGAAATGTGGGCGTGGCGCGACTGGGTCATCAGTGCCTACAATCGCAATCTGCCATTTGATCAGTTCACCACCTGGCAACTTGCCGGCGACCTGCTGCCCGAGGCGACACTCGAACAGAAAGTGGCAACCGGATTCAACCGCTGTAATGTAACAACCAGCGAAGGCGGGGCGATCAATGAAGAATGGCTCTATCGCTATGCGGTGGATCGCACCAGCACCACCATGCAGACGTGGATGGGTGTGACGGCGGGCTGCGCAGTCTGCCACGATCACAAATATGACCCGATTACCATGCGCGACTTCTACTCCATGTATGCCTTTTTCTACTCGGCAGCCGACCCCGGCATGGATGGCAACATCAGCCGCACGCAGCCATTTCTGCGAGTCCGAACGCCCGCACAGCAACGGTTGAGCGATGACGCCGAAGAGCGTTTAAGGCTGGCGGAGGAGCAGTTGCAGAAATCACTCAGCGAGGCAGCCGCCGCCGGCAGACTCACGGATGAACCTGCAGACCCCGCAGCAGAACGCCCCGTCAGTGATCTGATCCTCGACGATCTCCTGCCTCCCGGCAGCCGATCCCGAAATACCTCACGAAATGAAGCCGTATGGATTCGCAGTTCGCAAGCCGGGGAAAACACAGACGCTCGCTCACTGGAACTGGCTTACGGATCGGACTACGAACTGACCATCGATCTGACGCTTATACCAATCATCATCCCTGTCGATGGAATCCTGACTGTTGATGTCTGGACAGATCCGCGACATCCGCCCCGCAGCCTCAAAATTCAGTACGATGACGGTCGGACTCGACGTTCCATCTGGACTGACGAAATGGAGGTGTCGGGAGGCAAAAAGATGGGCAGTCTGCCAGCCCCCGGAACCTGGCATTCGCTGGAAATCCCGCTCCTGCAGGCCGGCTCAACTCCCGGCTCACGCATCAAATCGCTGGTGCTCGGACAGGACGGAGGTCGAGTTCGTATCGACAGTGTGCGTATTTCCGGTCGTCTTGTTGCCGGACGTGATCCCCGCGCTTCCTTCAACGCCTGGTGGGAAATCTCCAAAGGTACAAGTCCTGACGGACTGCCCCCGGAACTTCAGAAACTGCTGGTGGCGGGCCCGCAGGACACTCCTGATGCCACCCAGTTGCAGCAGTTGAAGACTTTCTGGAGACGGGTGGTGCAGCGTGCTGAAGATTCCCCGGCTGCGGCTGAACGCCGATCCCTCGATGCGGCACTCGCTCGACGGGCTGCGGTTCTGGACGAGGTCCCTGGGACTTTTATGTTCACTGACCTGC
>Ga0209972_10001261_pt1 | contig 22413 bp, 41 predicted proteins | sample NOAtaG_7_FD_187302 | JGI IMG/M metagenome (GOLD analysis project Ga0209972, IMG submission 187302) | Freshwater lake microbial communities from Lake Erie, under a cyanobacterial bloom - NOAA_Erie_Diel1S_2200h metaG (SPAdes) (version 2) | ecosystem: Environmental > Aquatic > Freshwater > Lake ... | reverse complement strand
ATGTAAAAAAAATTTTACCAAAACAAATAGAAGATTTAAAAAATACTGTAGTCAGTTATGTTATAAAGAAAAAAACAAACACAGAAACCGTTTAATGACAGAACTTCGAAATATTTTATTTATGGTTGATAATCCAAAAGATGAAACCGTTTTCAATCTAACAGGAATAAAATCTAAAGACTTTTTAAAAAAACATTTGGAACAACAATTTAAGGAAGGAATGACATGGGAAAATTATGGAACAATGGGGTGGCATATTGATCACATTAATCCTTGCAGTTCTTTTGATTTAACTCTTCAAGAAGAAAGAAAAAAGTGTTTTCATTATACTAATCTTCAACCTTTATGGTGGTGGGAAAATACTTCCAAAGGAAATAGGATAATATAGTACCATACCCTATATACCCCTATATAAAATGGGGGGCATTGCCCCCTATGACACCTATGACACAATGTTTGTCATAGAGATATTTTTGCAGAGGGGGTCTTCGAATGAAACGTGTTTTCAGGAAACACGATTTTTTTAAAACGTCTTTGAGAAGAGAAGGTGGTTCGAAGTGGAACGAGTGCAAAGAAAAACCCACTGCCCTTGCGAGCAGTGGGTCTGACTTCGAGGTGGAAGTCTATGGGTTGATCCCGAACTTCTTGAGGTATCTCCTCGTAGGATGGAAGCCTCTATCTGAACGGTGCCAAGCCAAGGGTGGCATGGTCTTATCGTGAGGGTAGAGTATACCTCCGATGGTTGTCTCCTTGTTCCAGAAGAGTCCAGAGAGGAGTGCTTTGTTGATGAGGTTACCGACTCGTTTGCTGTGTGATGATTTCATAACAGTATCAATGATAGATGATGAGTGGTTGGTGGACAACCGCCGCGAGTGTCATAAAGAATAGATTGTTCTACTGATGGGAACCTTTGGTTGTCATAAGAACTGGTGGGTGGGTTAGAACCACTGTTCAACTGGGACAACAAGAAGACATGAATCATATTTTCTTGTGAGCGCAGGTGACGGGCTGGACAGATGTGGGAAAGAAAAAACCCCCACGGATTTCTCCGTGAGGGTTCGTGTGAGTTGGGTTGGTTTAGCCCCAAGTCAAGCCGCCGACATCGCTTGGTGAGACTGTGGTAACCACCCCTTGAGCCAAGAGCATTTGGGCACAGAGTTCGGGGTCTTCGCAAACTCCGTTGTAGAGTTCGCCCTCCCACTTGTCGGTGTTGTTTTCGAGGAGGTCGTAGACATCGCCACGGAGCTTGCCCCATCCGAAGATGCGGAAGTTGTCCATTGGTCCCATGTCGGGGTTGTCGTTGATCTCGCGCCAGAGTTCGTGCTCCAGATCGAGAGTGTCCTCGTTGCGCGAACGGGCAGCATTGAGGAGTTCCTTGTGGTTGGCTTGCGTCTTGGTGAGACGCTCCATTGTTCCCTTGGGCACTTCTGCGAGTGCTTCGAGGGTGTTGCTGTTGGTGGTGATTGGATATAAGCGTGTTCCCATAACGAGGATGAGTGTATGTGGAATGGTCAGGAAGGGAAGAAGTTTTTTGCCCGTTGTTGGACTCTACAAGAAAATAAGATTCATACTTTCTTGTAAGGGGTTTGCAGGTGAGAAGTCAGGGAAGTTCTGGTCTGGGAAAAAGAAAAACCCAACCACCTTTCGATGGTTGGGTTGGTTGGGAGGAAAGTATTCCTATCCGTAGATGGCTTCTCCGAAGAGACAACATTGGAGGAAGACATCGCCAGTATCAGCATCTTCGTTTTCGTTGATGAAATCCATCATGTGACGAGGATACTTTTCAGCCATGATCTTAAGACCTCTTTCGATGGCTTCCAGATCAAGGCGTTTGTCTTCGGAGTCTTCATCTTCCATGTCACCCACGACGAGTGCCCCGCCTTCGTTCAAGGGATAATCCAGATGGCGGTAGACTTGATCCTTATCGGTTCGGAACGTGAGAGCTTTTGGCTCCACGAATTCGTTGATGACATACCAGTAGTTGCTGCCACCTTCAAAGGCAGAGCAGAGCAGATCGGAAATACGTTCCAAGCTGATGCTATGCTTGACGGCGACTGACAGGGTTTGAGGTGTTTGTGTTTTCATAACGAGCGCGATTATACACAGGATCCAATGGCTGTGAAGGACTTTTTTTCCTGAACCTCGAACACTACAAGAAAATAAGATTCATGCTTTCTTTTGTTCTGGGTTGCAGGTGAGATGTGGATTTGTTTTGTGTGTCGTTGTTTTGTGTGTGTTGGTATGAAAGAAAAAAACCCACCGCCCTTTCGGACGATGGGTTGATCACACCACAAATGTTTCAGCAATCAAACGGGTCGTTTTGACAAGGCCCATTGAAGATTTGTTTGGGGTATACTTTGTTTCGTTTGATGTAGATTCCCCAGTAAGCAAGAGCCTTGTCCTCTACCTTTTTGAACAGGGTTCCATGATCAATGCCACCTGCATAGAAGTGACAGACTTCATGGATGGTGTAGTAGGTGACGTAACGATCCCCACGATTCCAAGCCCACTTTGGCAGAGAGAACCAACCCTTGTGGGTGTAGGCTTTGCCGTTGCGAGTGTCCTTGATGATTGCGCGAGGACGAATCGACAGGTTGAGAAACTTTGCCGTCAAGTCTGCGATACCTTGGATATCTTCCAGCTTGAGTGTGGATGGAATTGCATTAGTAGTCATAACGTCTGCGAGTATAGATGGGGCGGATCGAGGGACAAGGAATTTTTTGCAGGTGGATCGAGACAACAAGAAAATAAGATTCATCCTTTCTTTTGAGAGGTGGAATCGAACCAAATGATTTCGGACAGAGAGAAAGTGTAACTCAAACAAAAAACCCGCCCCCTTTCGGGAGCGGGTTGGTTTGAGCGGGAGGGATTAGTGCAATTCGATCAGATCGCCGCAGACCTTAACACCTGCGATGTTTTCGGGGTTAAGGATGAATTGACCGAATTTGTTACGCTTAAACTCCAGAGCCTTTTCGATGTCACGCTTTGCCAGAGTAAGCGGACGGCTGTTGACAGGCTTCTTCGGATTTGTCGGAGGAGCAACTTGCTCCTTTTGTTGGACGAATCCGTAGAGGTAGATTTCACCAGTTTCTTTGTGTTGGCGAATACCTTTGCCGATGTTATCGAATGTATCTTTTTGCGTGTAGCTGCTGCTCACGCCTTGGGTGAGCGTTTCGGTGAGCGACTGAAGCATTTGCCCCTTGGCTTCGGTTTCAATGTCGTTGCTCGGCTGATAGGCTTCCAGAGCGATTTTGTCCGCTTCGCAAGCTGCCTTGTAGTCGATACCAAAGTTAAGCGTGTAACGCGAGGTTTCGCCTGTGCCTTTGGTCATGTAGAGGAACGAGATGAATTTGCATCCGTTCGTGGTGGATTCCCTCAAGATGTCGAGGGCATTGATTTTGATGTTAGCCATAACTTTTGTCTATTTTGTTTGGTTGTTTGTGTTTGTGTTTGTGTCTTTCGACAATGCCGACAATACCAGAAGGCACAGCCGATGCAACGGATTTTTTTCCCGTGGGAACACTCTACAAGAAAATAAGATTCATGCTTTCTTTTGAGCCTGAAAATTGCCCAGGCGAAGAAGCCGATTTCGTTCTATCAGTTGGCGGAATTCCTGGCGAGGAGGACACCAGACAAGAAAATAAGTTTCCCAATTCTCACATACTAATGAGTTTGGGTTATTAAATATAAGTTATTAGATATAACCTATTGATATTCAACTACAAAGAAAAGGGGTGGTGACCACTCGGCCACCACCCCAACACACAACACACCTATCTACTAATTTTCTAAATCTACATAGATATTCTTCTTTGCCAATGCATTGAGAATATCGAAGAACTCTTCGCGGCCTTTGATAGATCCATCCTCTTCAATATTGTTTCCAAAGGACTCTTCAATGTCCAATACATCTTCCGCATGGTGTCCAAAGGAGATTGCATCTATGAGCGTTCTATTGTTGTCTCCCCAACTGAAGGGTGCATCTTGGCTAATCACATCATAGAACCAGCCATGCCAATCTTTGGGAATGATATCTGATATTGGAACGAACTTTGCAATTTGAGTTTCTGGTAGTTTAAGTTTCGTTTTCATTTTATTTAATTTTTCGCTTACAAGAAAATAAGTTTCTGGATTATCTAATCGCGTGTGCGCGTATACGTATATGCGTCACCTGCGGGTATGCGACACCATGTTACAATTCAACACACTGTTGCAAATTTACTCGTCTTTACTGGATAAAGCTCGAAAGGTTCATTATCGAAGTTGTAATGATAGTAGTCCAAGTATTGAAGAGTCTTTTGAAGTTGTTTGGCAAAGAGAATAGTGCGGCGGCAACGACTGCACTCGTAGAAGCCAAACGATGGAACCTCTACAAGCTCACCCATTGAGATGACTTGTTGTTTGTCGATGACAGATACGAGTTTGCCAACTTTGCACTTGGGACAATCAGAGTTTTCTTTAGGTGTTTTCATAACACGGACATTGAATCATTTTAAAAGAACTATGGCAAGAACTTTTTTTCCTGATCCTCGAACACGACAAGAAAATATGATTCATCTTTTCTTTATCGCCTGAAAATATCAACTAAAGTTGATGTCAGTATATACAAAAGAAAAAACCCCCTGTCTTTCGACAGAGGGTTTTGAGAAGGGATTTTCTGTTTGTCAGTGTTGCTTGTAGCTAATGCAATAAACCGACCTGTCCCAACAAGCTCGACAATCTCCACAGATATTGTTTTGCTTGGAAGCGGGGCAAGTAAATCCATCCTTGGATACACCGCTCACTTGAACCCCCAAGCGTTGCGCGACGGAATCGGGAGTTTTACCATCAAGCATATAGGCAGAGAGACGAACACAGAGGTTGTCGGGAAAAGAATTTTCAACCTTTGCGATGTAGTCAGAGACGATGCCGTATTCTCTGGTGGGAAGCCAGAATTTGATTGACGGAAGATTCTTTGCAACTTGCACAATCTTTTGCAGGTGGTCGATGTCTTGTAAATCTCCGCTGTCATGCCAGCGAAAGAATCCACTCTTTTCCTTTTTATTGATAAGGAATGTAATGGCATCAACCCACAGAGGATTAGTCAAAGACTGAAAACGTTTTTCCATAGCATCAATGACGTTTTGGAAAATGTAACGACCCTTGAGCGCATAGCACTTGGAGCAAATGCTTCCCTTGATCTTGCGAAGCAAAGAACCGACCTTGCAACGAAAGGCAGGGATTGAATAAGCATGACCGGGCATCTTGCTCGGTGCGGATAGTGTGTGAACGATTTGTTCGGCTTGTTTTGTTGTGGTGAATTTCATAACGCGCAAAGAGTAAGCAATTGCCTCGAACCTGACAAGGATTTTTTTCCTGAATCTCGAACACTACAAGAAAATATGATTCATCTTTTCTTTTGTTCTGGGTTGCCCTATGCGAATGACTTCTCATACGGGGAAAAGAAAAAAGACACAGACTTTCGCCTGTGCCTTTCTTTTGTTATGACTACACCAATCCTAAAAATTATTTGTAATCAAAGCGTTTCCACTTATCGAGTTGGGTCTTGAGATGCTTATAGGTTTCCGAATCATCACCTGCATACTCATACAAACAATCCACTGCTTCCGATGCGAGAATGACAAGTTTGGTGAGTTGATCATTGTCAACCATGACCATTTTTTTATTGGTAATTTCTTTTTTCATTAGAATGAGAAGCGAGCAAGAGTGTGATCTTTCCACACGAATTTGGTTGCGCCGATGGAAGTGTCCGTGACTTGCCATTCCGCAAATCCGCGCTCGACTGCTTGTTTCTTCAATGGCGCGGCCATAAAGATCATGCAAGCAAGGAACGTGAGGATAATTCCGAGGATGAAGGTGAGTGCCATCAAGACGAAGGCATCTTTTTCTCTAATCATTAGTTGGTTTTTCATGGTTTGAAATATCCTTTGTAGATGTATTTTAAAATTTTACCAGATTTATTTTTTATTACTTCAAACTTGTATCCGCAATAAAATACAAACTCTGTTTTCATGGTTTTTTATTTGTATCAGTTTTTTGGTTTGTTGTCAAGCACCTTGCTGGACTCGAACCAGCGCATAAGAGTTTTGCAGACTCTCGCCTTACCGCTTGGCTAAAGGTGCGATGATAAAATTTTGGGTTGGAGGTTAATTCCTCTGGTTTTGTCTGTTGCAACTCTCACCCTTCTGGGATGAGTCAACCCGTGCCCAGACTATTCCAATATCAGGATGACTCAAGAACTTTTTTCCTGAATCTCGAACACGACAAGAAAATAAGTTTCACGATATCCAAGTTTCACATCAATACGGGGGTTACCAGGCGCCGACAAGAAAATAAGTTTCACAATTCCCAGTTATCTCTAACACTGAGAACTGTTTATGAACAACCAATTTTACTTTAAATAGACATCGATGATCTTGGCTCTGGTCTTTTGAATGTTTCCGTTGCGGGTAAAGTTGCCTTTTGCGCTGTATGGAAGTCCATCATTGGGGACACGATAGAGTCTGCGTTTGATTCCCATAGGTTTAAGCATGGTTTCAATCAAAAGCTCTCCTTCCCTGTCATTACTGACTGTTACTTTCTTGGTATTGAGTGCTGTTTGATCTTTGACTTTGTATTTCTTTTGCACGACACCATTTGCATACTTGTAGTATTTGGCTGTCTTGGATTCATGAATGAGTTTTCCAAAACAAATCAAACCATCAACTTTGAATGGTGAAGTATTGTTGTTCTTTGCCTTTACCATCGTAAAGGTTTGAAAGATCATTTGATCTGATAGAGCAGTAGATATCATTGTTGTATTTTTCTATAGTGTGTGCCTACGCGCACGTATGCGCTACGTGCGGGTATGCGACACCATGTTGCATTCTAACACACTGTTGCAGCGTAACAAGAGTTTATTTAAGAACAATCTTATTAAGAAAGAATGCCCTGAAGAATGGGAGGAAGAAGCCATCCCTGACAGGATCATAGTTAGGGTTACTGAGAAGAAGAACTACTTGATCCAATCTTCTCGTTATGTTTTGTTTCAGTTTTGCTTTCATAAAACTTCTCGCCACGGCGCATTTTGATTACGCCTTAAGGCGCCAGGATAAAGATGCGTTGAACTTCATTGCTTTTTAATTCCGTAATTTGTGTTCGGGCGAAAATGCTATCAGTCATCACCCAACCAGCGCACCACTGCACTGACCCCCAGATATGTAATGACGATGATTGCACATACAGCCGAGAAGATAATAATACTAAAGATCAGCAGGGTTTTCCCTATAGATGTATTTATCTCCCACTTGTTCGCAAAAACCCTCTTGAACCATGTAGTCCAATTGTTTTTGGATATCTTGTCGTAGTAGTTCGTTAAGTTTTTCATCGTCCATGTGAGATCCGAATTCAGGATCGTATTCAACATCTGCATCGCGGCAAAGATCCTTGATGTACTTCTCCATTTGTTTTTCTTTTTTTGTCATAATATTTGTGGGGCGGGAGGGATTCGAACCCCCAACCAATCGATTATGAGCCGACTGCTCTAACCATTGAGCTACCACCCCAAATTCTTAAGCTGCTTTTTTCATCATGCTTTGAGGAAGCTTTGCGGTCTTGCCAGTATACAATTCATAATACTCCACGCCTTCTTGCCACCCAGTATCTTCCATGTCTCCATCGGAGGAGAACTCGAATGCTTCTGGGAAGATCTCAGCAAATGTGAGAAGAGCAAAGCAGACCAAGAGATCGTAAGGTTTACGGGCGGTCTTGCAGAAGTCGCTGTGTTTACCATGAGTAGTAGGACGCGACCAATGAAGGTTAAACGTTTCGTGATCGAGCTTCTCCGATCCATCCCCATTGAACCAGATTTCGGTTTCGTTGAAGATAGGTTTACCATCTCCAAGTCCACCGCAGATCTTGATCCCTTTGTTAGGCAACCAGTTGGCAAATGATTTAATTTGCTTGCTGGCTCGTTTAAACTTCTTGCGAAGCGTTTCGGTGTTTTCGATCCTGTTAGGCTCGAAGTTCCAGTAGTGTGTATATCCCATATTATTGTTCTCCGTTGAAATGGTATTCGTAATCAGCCGCTTTTTCAAGGGTATTAATAAAGCGAATGGAAAAGATATCTCTGATTTGAGTATCCAAGTCACCCCAAGTATCAAGAGCAATTCCATAATTGCCGTTGAGGATTTCCCCACAGATGAACAGAACGTCCGCGAGGTCGTTGCTATGCATTTTGAGGAGTTCGTAGTCACCAGACATGGCACTACGATTGAGGTGTTTGATTTGGCGAGCAATGATCCTTTGCTTGATATTGCGAGCCATAGCTTTGAGTTTTGTGGTGTTTGGTTTTTTCATGACGTAAGAAGGTTAGACGCTGGCTGGTTTCTCGTCAAGACTTTTTTGGAATTGTTCGATAAGTTTTTGGAATTGTTCATTAGACAATCCCAAGTCTTCTTCGACCCAATCATCCCAATTGGAATTGAGATAGCAGAGTGCGTAATCAATTACTCGGTTCATTAGTTGGTTCTTTTTCATTGTAGTTCGATTTGATGTTCTCCACGGAAGATAGTTTGAGGTTCGAGAGGTGCAAGTTCAAAGATGGGATAAGGCTCTCCGTTGTCTCCATCATCCACTTGAATGATCTTGTGAATGCGGTAGAGGTCTTTCTTGCGACCAGCTTTCACAACATCTCCAACATTGACTCTTTGTTTATTTTTGTCTTTTGCAATCATATCAGCGGATGTATTGATCCTCGGCCAACCAAAAGCCCAAATGCGTGAGCGCAGCATGAGCAGCGGTGTTCGGATCGGTTGCTTCGATTTCAAAAACATCATGTGGGTTGTTGTCGTTAACCACAAGATATTTCTTGATGGGTTTTCTCATTTGCTTACGAACACTTTTCGTCGGAAGGGAGAAAAGTCTTTTAGTAAGTGTCTTGGTCATTGTCTTCATTTAGTTAGTAGTTCGATGGTTTGTTTCTTAAGTTCCTCAATGCTTATAAGGATTTTTGAAGCGAGCGTCAATACTTTTTTTGTTTTTTTATCAGAAACATCTTGAGTATCCAAAATAGCATCAATGGTATCTTTTGTCTTGTCTTCTTGATCCCCGCACCATTTAAGAATCTCGGAAATACTTTTGTCTTGTTTCTTATTCATTATTTTCGTTTGAGCGCGAGCTTCAACTGCTTTGCGTCTTGCTCTTTCTGTTTGTCGTGGAGCTTGTTGATCTTCTCATTCATCTTCTGGAATGTTGTATAGATTTCCTTGTCGATGAAGCAAGCATAGTTGCCATCAATTTCTTGGGAGATTTCTAAATCATCAGCAAGTTCGAGCGCAATTTCTTTTAGCTCTTCGTAGGCTTCGTTTATTTTTTCTTGTATTGTCTTTTTCATAAGGTTACCATGTCCATTCACTAACGAGTTCCTTTTGAAGTTTCTTGGGTGCGCTACTGATAGGAGAGTGTTCATGGTCGTGATTCTCCAACCAGTTAGGGTAGCTGAAGTATTCTCCGCAGAAGTCCACACCTTCTTCGATATAGGTCAAGCGGAAGTCTCGGCCAGTTAGTTTCGAGAGTTGCGCCACAATCGGAATCGGAGGACTCCATGCAGTATCCATTGTCATGCAATGTTTGCTTTGATTTTTCTCCGCATCCATGTCGCAGTTCCATTTGGTTCCCCAGTTTTGCACACACCAATCCCACCAGTTATCCGCGCCATACTTTTGTATGAGTGCTTCCCTGATAGTAGGATCAGTGTCCTTTGGTGTTGGAGATGTGGTTCCGCGCAATTCATCAGGCATAGGACGAATCAACTCGAAGTCCAATCTTCCATTGGAAATGTAATCTCTGAGGACATCCCAGATCGAATCGTTACTATCCTCATTCAGCATGAGAACGTTTGTGCAATAGTTAGGCATAACTTTTAATCTCCTTCATTTCTTTTTTGGTTAGTGGTTGAACTTCCATGATTTCAGTATCTGCCATCTCGAAGCGTTCGAGAAAACATTTACCAGTTGTTTCGAGGAAGTTGTAGTCGAGTTCATTCACACAGTCAAGAACATCGTTCGAGTTTTCCGCGAGGACGTTCAGACTGATCGTGACTTTGATGTTGTAGCGGTTCATAACGATTGCAGCCTATTCGAGGTCGCTATGATCGTCAAGAGTTTTCTTCACATATTTTTCGATCTTATTCCAAGTCGTTCCTTCGTTAGCATTCACATAGTTGTAGAGGTAATTGGAAACAATCATAGCCTCACGGATTGTGATTTCACGACCAGCCTTGGCTTCGTAGTCTTCAGGTGTCCATGCTTCGATGTAACACTCTGGATACGTTTGCTGAAGAGCGAAAAGAGCTTCGAGGAAATTGGGTTTGCTTCCAAACCCTTTTCCGTAATCTTGACGTTCTTCTTGAGTAAGAAGACGATCCTTTTTCATTTGGATTTATTCTTACTTGGTTTCGACATCCTCCAAGACTGTGAAAGTCTTGAGGCGTTTGAATGCATCGCCAAGGGCGGCATCGACTGTGGTATAGCCATACTCGGTTTGAGTATTGCCATTGATATCATCATACTCGTATCCGTAAAGATCTGTCTCTTTAAAGAAGACGATTGACAACGTTGGTATATGTTTCATTTATTCTTTCTGTTTAGTTGTTTTGATTGTAGTAGTAGAGGTGATCAAGAATTCTACCTTGACGAACAATTCCGTCAAGCCAATTTTCTTGGGTAAACTCCACCACGCTAAGAGCCATGAAAGATGGCTTTTGTTTCCTGTGGAGGAATCGTTCCGTCAAACTGACGAAATATTCCAACACAACACTTATTGGTAGCATGAATTTCTTCATTACAAGAAAGATTAAAGCATAAAGCTGGCAAAGTGTCAACAAGTTTTGATAAATATTTGACCATACCACAACACTCTACAAGAAAATAAGATTCATCTTTTCTTGTTCGGCTCGATGATCCTGAAATTTGTTTCGTGATGTTCCCGAAATTGACTTCGGGAAGATACAAAAAAACCCGTCGATTGACGGGTTGAATGGGATGGGTGAGGATCGAACTCACAACCAATGCCTTAAAAGGGCACTGCTCTACCTTTGAGCTACCATCCCTTGATGCGCGTCTGGCAGGGATCGAACCTGCGACCCACTGCTTAGAAGGCAGTTGCTCTATCCACTGAGCTACAGACGCATGAAAATACTTAACAAGAAAATATGATTCATGGTGATAGGGGAGGGAGCACCACACTCCCTCCCCCTTTGCCTTTCAGCAACCACCACCACTACACATTCTTCTTTTGGAACTTCCCATCATCCCCACGGAGGTTGTAGAACTTTTGACCAGTGGGTTTGACTCCATAAACATCGGGAGAGTATCCGTTGCTGACTTCATCCAAGTGATCATCATAGGATTGATCATCTTCGTTGCAGTAGCAATTGCCATCATCGCAGCAATCATTCCAATCGGAATCCTCGTCCTCATACTCCCCACCATCGGATGAGTAGAGTGGAGCGTCCCAACCGCTTTCGTTGCGACCCAACTTCTCGCGCCAGTTTTCGGTGTATTCACCAACAACTTCGTAGCGGCAAGTGCGTCCTTTGGTGTTGTTGTAATCGGCGGGAATAGCAACAACGTCCTTGGGATTGATCTTCACGATCATGGTCTTACCACCATTACAATCTCGGAAGTGAGGGAGATACGCAATAGAGCAGAAGTGCAATCCGTAACTGCAAGTGCGATCTTTGTCCTCGTCAACTTGGTTGCGCTTCATTTCACAGATAGCACCAACCGCATTGTCAAACTTGCCAGAGTAAATGTCCTTGTAGTCTGCTTTGACATTCTTGAAGGCGAGGAAGTGACCATCTTCAGTGATGGGCAACTCACCTGCTTCAAGGAAGTCATACAACTCGTCAACCGCTCTCTTGGAAGGATTGTCCATGAGATTGCAGAGGAAGTTGAGCATAGGCTTGAAAGGCAAGTCTTGTTGCATGAAGCTAATGACTCGTTTGGTCAAGGTGTTGTGAACAGATTCACCATCGAACACGATCATGCCATCCTTAATCTCGACGTTGGTGTTGTGAACGTAGTCACGAACCTTGCGAGAGAGGTCAACACAATCCAAGAAGGTTTCCCAATCGCTATTGCGAATAGCGTCAAGTGCCTTGGCATGGTTCGGGTGATCGGTTTCCACGGAGTATGCCGTGCCGTCGATGACAGCGGCGATCTTGCCGTTGCCTGTGATAGTAACTGCTGTGGTATGGTTATTCATATCGTCTATTAGGTTATATGGTTTGTTGTTAGTTGTCAATGGATTTTTTCCATTATTTTTCAAGTGCTTTGGCAAGCACCAGATACTTGTCGCAATCGTAGTGACCGCAATTACGGATGAAGTCAAACACAATCGCTTCCGCTTCATTAAGAGGGAACTTGACTTTCTTTCCACTCTTGAAGTTTTCCAAGGAATGAGTGATGTCTTTGAGTTTGACATACTTTGCCTTCAAGGTCTTGAGCGTGTTGAGCGCGACTTTGATGGAATTGGAATCGTCAAGGTCTTTGAACTTCTTATGACTTGTGATCTTATCCATGTGATAGAACTCGTATTCTTCAAGAGTTTTCAACTCATCGGCATCGAACTCGACTTTGATGTTAGCGTTCCACCACGTTGCAAGATTCTCGCATCCTCCACGTTGGAGAACTTTCTTTTCCTCACGCGAAGAAACCATGCAGACTTCATCACGCGAGATACCGAAAGCGGCGAGGATGTTTGCCAACTCTCCCTTGGTAGAAAGAACTCGGATTCCGTTGAGCTTGAGCTTCAATCCCCAACCATCAGTCTCTTTGACAAAGTAGTATTTAGGCAGAGTGTCGGAAGGTTCGATCACTTCACTCTCCCACTTCTCTTTGTGCATTTCCCCGAAGGTATAGGTAGTAATATCTTCCTTGGCTTTTTGCACAACTGTTCCGTTGCTACGCACTTTGCGTTGAGCAGTAGGAGAAGGCAACGAAGATACCGCTTTGAACATATCGGATGTGAACTTGTTTTTGAGAAGATTGTCATAATCGGTCTGATTGAAAACCATGACAGTCTTGCCACTGGAAGAAACGTATCCACGAACTCGACGCTCGCCACCACGAACAACGTCATTACGGAACCATTCGATGTCGCTACCGAATTGTGGTTGAGTGCTGACACTGATCTTGCGACGATGCCAACTACGCTTGCTGAACAACTCCATATTAGGAGCGAGCTTTTTGAAGAAGCCAGTAGGTTCGGTAATGTCAATACCTTTCCAAGTGATCTTCATTTCATCTTTCTTCACGCCGATACGATTGACGTTGAGGAAGTAGAACTTGTCGATGAAGAACAACGTAGCGCGGATAGCTTCAAGCAACGTCTCTTTGCTGTCGATCATTTCAGTCACCTTGACAGGCAACTCTTTCTTGACCTTGGCAAGTTTGTCATGAACTGCCTTGATTGTCATAGGCGTATAGGACAGAGCATCCCTTGCAGGAGTGAAGTCCAACTCGCCCATAGCGAACTTCAAGACCAATCCGTTGCGAAGCATTTGCTGATACTCGCCTTCTTCATCGCGCACTTGATAGGTGTCGATAGGATAGGTCACGCCACCCATGATGGCGAAGGATTGACCATGATAGCGGTCTGCCATCTTCTCAAAGAAAGCCCAATCGTCCGATTTGAACAACGGAGTTTCCACGCCCCAATCCAACTTGCCGCCACTGATCGTTGGCTTAACGTCGAAGAAGCGGAAGGCTTTTTGCGTAGCAACAAGGAAGTCTTGGAAGTCTGTGGACTTCACAGGAATTTGAATCTTCACACCATTGGAACCAGAATGATTCTCGGTTGACATGAGTGCGATTGCAGGAGTGCCTTCCTCGTTGAAGTAAGCATTGTAGATACGACGAACTCCATTGTGAGTAGAAGTCACGGAGAAGTTATCGGTATAGCAGAAAGGAGACTTGCTACCCAATCCCAAGCAACCAATCTGACTGTTGCTGTTGGTCTTGGTCGAAGCGAAATAGACAGTGTAAATCTCGTAGATGTCATCATGCGAGATACCCGTCCCGAAATCTTCAATGGCAAGCCAAGGTTCCAAGGTGTTCGGAAGATGAATGTGGAAGGGTTGGTCAGCTTTGCCAGCAGCAGTCATGCTGTCAGCGGCGTTGCAACCCAACTCACGCACGATGGCGAGAGGTTTGTCGGAGTAGAGGTCAGAGAGGATTTGAAATGCCTTCTGACTTGTTTTCATACGGAATTGCGCCTCGTTGGACACGTTTCCGATACGCTCGATGGTGTTGGTGGTGGTGTTTAGTTTCATGATGATTTTAGGTTAGTTGGTTTGTGGTTAGTTGTAAAGATAATTTTGCTTTGAGCAAATCTTTTCTAATTGTTTAAGAGCACGAACGTATTCAGGATCGAGCCACTTGTCAAGAATATATTTCAATTCTTTTTCCAAGTGTTGTGGAAGTTTTTCACTTGACACGACCTTGTATTCGTCTGTGCTTTTGAACATGGGGAGATCATGACAAATTCCCGCGCCCGTGGCAAGAACTTTTTTTGCCCGTGGGTGCATTCAACAAGAAAATAAGATTCATCTTTTCTTGTTTGGGGTTAACCGGACCACAGGGACCACAAGGCCCACATGGTAAAAACAAAAAAGGCCACCATCTTTCGACAGTGGCCTTTGTTTGCGCGAGGAGGAATTCTATGGGATGATGTCGGGAACCAAGGTCAGATCAATTTGTTGTTTAGGATCGTATCCGTGTTTCTTCCACCAAGGTTCTTTCGGCGCACAACCAATCAAGTTGAAGATCAGATAGCCGATCAAGATCCAGAACAAGGTTGCCCAGAACAAAGAAAGAATGAGGGTGACCTTCTTCATTCCGTTTCGCTTCCTTCTATGTTAATCGGAATGTCATCGAGCGACGAAGGAATGTTTTCTTCTTCATCGTAGTAAGGTTTGCTGTTGATGCCTGACAGATAGAAAGACTCCATCATGTCACAGTCTTCGTCCCAGTTGTTTCGTTGGGGCAGGTGAACTTTGTATTGATGCATAAGATTAGCGGGGTAGAGGTTCATGACCATTCTCGAAACGAGAAAGATCGACGGAGAGAGCATTAAGTTCCTCAAGGTGTGCCTTGTAGAGTTTATGCAACTCGGTGATGTAGTTGTCCAACTTGCGACGAAGGCGTTGAGCCTTCCGTTGTTCTTTGTTTAGTTTTTTCATATTGGGTTTATTGTTTGTATGCATCAGGTTTGTATGCATCAGTAATGTCTGACACGGAAATGGTCAAGACTTTTTTTCCGAAGACACAAACGATCCCGTCTTCGAATCGTTGCATCTTGGGAACATTGTAACCATTCTCTTCCTCATCGAGTTTGAAGAAGATATGACGGACGAGTTCGTTAGTTGTCATGGTGGTGTTATAGTGGTTGGCTGTTTTGGTGTCAATGGAATTTTTGGCCCATTGCACTAAAGCAGCGGTGACTTCGTTTCGACGTTTAGCCGCCTCGAAGGTTTCGTCGTATTGGGTTTCCGTAGAGAAGAGCCATTGGATCATCTCTTTGGCTTCTTGGGTGGTTGGTGTATTCATCGTGGACAGTTTTATCAGGTACACATTCAGGGGTCAACAGGTTTTTTCGGGGTAGGCCAAATCGACAAGAAAATAAGATTCATACTTTCTTGTCTGGTCAGTGTTAATCTCTGTAAAAAAACGAACGTTTAAATACCTTCCAACAAGAAAATAAGTTTCACGATAACCCTTTATCAAAAAAAAACTCTTGACAAAAAAGAAGGATCCTGCGAGAATTACCTCACAGGATCCTTTGTGTTTGAACGACCCCTCTGGTCGCCCCTGCTTCTAAACGAAACCCAGATTACTTCTTACGTCGAACTGCGAAGCGGCCTTTGCGATCACGGATATTGTGAAAGCGAGGACGGAGACGCAAAACGGAACCGTTCTTATCAAAACCCAAGAAAGAGTATTTCTCAGGATTGATGTATTCAGAAAGAACTTCCATTTTGATGTCTCTGGGCGTATTGCGATTGATCTCACCATCAGTAAAATCAACCAAGTTATAGCGAATCTCCTTTGTCATTTATTCTTCACCTCCTTCCTCTTCATCAGAAATCTTTACTCTCTTCATTTTCTTTTGAGTACGAAGAAATTCATCATAGGTTCCAAGCATTTGCTTTCTTGAATCTTTAGAAAGATGAGGCCAGAAACTATCATCTGACTTCATACAGTTTTTGTTCCACCAGAATCCACTATTCATATTAATACATTATATCACGTTTTGAGGTAACATCAAGTGTTATTTTTACACCATGTTGCATTATCGCAGAGTGACCAAAGATTTGAACCTTTCTCCATTATAGGTTACAGTTACAGTATCCCTTCCGAGCATATCTTCTTCAATGTTCTCGAATTGGACATCATCCATAGGAACCCATTCTCCATGAATGTTCACATGAGGCTTGGGTTCCCAACCATATTCTTCGTCTGCATATTCACTCATAAATTGAAATCCTTTTTTCATATTAGTTAGTAATCAATTGGGCTGATGGTGTTTGATTAGGAGTAGCCACCCTGACAGGCGTTGCCACAGGCACAACAGAAGGCAAGGGCACACTGTTCGTAACATTCATATTCGCCACTTGAGTAGCAACTTGAGTAATTTGTTCCTCAGTCATTACAGGTGTTGTGTTATGCATGGGTAATACTCTAAAGATAATAAGAAGAACTGTCAAGACTAAAACCCATTTAAAAGGTTTTGTATCCATAATCTTAACACTGACAATAGTTGCCATCACCCATGCAAATAGTACAAAGAATACAGGCGGATTATATATCCATCCCTTAAGACTATTAATGGTATTGATGTTCTGAGCTAGTACGAAGACAGGTTCTTGGTCCATGAAAACAAAGCTATAGGAAAAGATCTTACCTGTCAAAGGATTTTTTCGTACTTTTCGTACGGATATTTTCCAACAAGAAAATATGTTTCATGATTTTCAAATAGAATTTCGGCGCCAGGCGCCGACAAGAAAATAAGATTCATACTTTCTTGTGAATATTCAAAAAACTATTGCCAAGTCCCCTAAGACCTGATACATTTATAAGCATGGGGAAGAAGTATTTCGGGGGATTCAAACAATCGTTTGAAACAATCTTTGGTCAAGAGATTTCCAAGTTAATTACAACCTATATGAAAACCAATTATCAATAACATATTTTCTTGTATTGAGCATTGGCTCTAATTTTTCAAAATTTTTTCCCAAAATTTTTCCAAAAAATTTCTTGTTGCAACTAAGTGTAATAAGATATTTTTTGTTTTAAGATTAAGATTAATAATAATATAATAAGAATTATATAAGGGAATATATAATATGATATAGAGAAATCTTATTATAATTCATCTTCCAAGAATATTCTTATACAGAGATAAACACAGAAGAATAGTCCAAGATAAGCAAATATGTCCATAGGGGAATAAAAAGAATTGTTGGACAGTAAAATATACTCCTTTCTTATTTGGACAATTCTTGGAGTTCTTGTTGTTTAGCTTTTAGTTTAAAGTATATATCAAGAAACTCTCTTTCAACTTCTTTCTTATTACAGAAGAATCTTTTCGACTTGGTTGAAAGTTCTTTAAGTTTATTTTGAAGATGTTTGATATCATCTTCTATGTGATTTTTCACATATATATTTATCGTTTTGAAGGTATATAATGCAGCAATGCTACACCATGTTGTGTTTTTACACCATGTTCTATTAAAACAAGTTAGGCTATTTCTTCTGGATTGATAAAGAAATTCTTTTGGAATTCTTCAAAGAATGTTGTTCCATCTATCTTATTTGTTGTAAAATATTCTTCTATATAGGTAGCGGTTTCAGATATGAGTCTGTCTCTGGTATATTCGCTTTTGAATTCTGTTTTTTGTATTGTATCGACTAATTTGGAAGCAAGTATGGATTGGTCTTTTTCTGATTGGATTTCTTTTTCGATGAGTTGAAAGGCTTCATTGAACTTTTGTTCTTCTTCTACTTGGAGGGTTTCGTCTTCAAAGAGAGTTTCTGCTGATAGGTGGAGCATAACATATTCTACGGCCATTGCTGCCAGATCTTCGTTTTCTGGTGTTCCTTTGAATCCATAGATTTTTTTATGGGCTTCTGCATACAGAGACGTAATCATGTCTCGGAGGTTATAGGGGGTTTCTTCTTTCTTGTTGAGTTCGATGAGTTCTGCTGCAAGGGTTTCAAAGAGGTTCTTGAAGCTATCCAAGGTCAGAAAGCTTTGGAACTTGAGATCCTTTTCAAATGCATCAGGAAAGTCTTGTTTGATTCGATTGGCCACAGAATCGATAATCTGTTGTACTTGTTCGTCGGGTGGAACTTCGATAAGATTGGTTTGGTTGTCCATAGTATTTTTTCATACTATATCATTTTTTTATTAAAAGTCAAACGTATTGGGTTATTTTGACTTTTTTTTCTATTCTACAGAGTAAACCTTAAAAAAATAGATATTTTTTATGGTTTTTTGACCCATTTTTCCCCACTTTTACCCACTTTTCTGGTATTTTTGGGTACTTTTTCGGGTATAAATAGCCTTGAAAGAGGGCTATTTCTTAGGATATTCTCCAGACCCAACTTACGCTCACGCCTCGTCTGACAGGCACCAGACGCCAACGAGGAGTTACGGGACGGCTGGTTGTGCTTGTGACTGTTGTACTGGTTGTTGTGGTAACGCGAGGAACAGGAGGTTGGGAAAATGCACCCTGCAATTGGTAGAGATTTGTCGGCGCACCGGGCGCCACTGGTGCTGCATTGTTTACAAGTGGGGGAGCCTGAACCACAGTCGATGTGGTCGTGGAAACACTGACTGCACTGTAACCAAAACGCGCACGAAGAGTTGTTGTGATCGTGTTGGTATTTCTTGTTACAGTCGTGACACCACTGGTATAAGCATTGCCACTAGTTGTAACAGAACGACTAATGCTGTTTGTTGTTGTGATAAGAGGTCTTCTGGCGAACATCCACATATAGTTTATTTATCCTTAAAATCTCCTCCAAACCCATCTACCCCAACCAACAGGGATCAAACGCCAGCGAGGGCGAATTGGACGAACAACTGTTGTAGTCACGCTGCTGGTGACTGTTGTGCTCGTACCTGATGCAGGAACTGCGGGTTGTACATAAGCCATTGCTGAATTTGATGTTCTTTGACGAAGACTTTGTTGTACAGCAGGTGTTTGTGATGGAGCAGGATTGTTGACTGTTGGTGGTGCTTGCCATACTGTTCCTCTGGATACTGATGTAGAAAAGCTGGCAGACGTAGAAACGGAAACATATCCATATCTGCGACGAAGAGTGGTTACAAAGCTGTTCGTTCTTACTGTTGAAATTACACCATTGCTGGTGGTTGTTGATACCCTCGTTGATGTCGTGGTTGTTGTTGCAACCGGACGGCCAAAGGTTCTTCCAAAGAAAATCATATTATAAAATATTTACCCTTGACGAATGAACAAAACTAACGTAAGCTCTTTAAATATGGCGAAGTGGTGAAATGGCAGACACAACAGACTTAAAATCTGTCGGCGCAAGCCGTGAGGGTTCGAGTCCCTCCTTCGCTACCATCTTTTATGAAAACTAAAGTCAAGGAACTAATCGATAATATCGAACCGTTGCTCGCTATTCAATTGAAATATGCAGATCGTCTGGGTCTGGATAGTATCAATATCAGTGCTTGTCGGGCGCGAGAGTTTGTTAAGCAATTAAGGGAATTGCAAAATGAAGTAAAGTCATTGAAAGCGGACAAGTCTTTTGTTTCCATGATGGATCAAAAGTTTGCCCATGTACTGTGATTTAGGTAGTCGGAGGAAATATTTTTTCTCTTTCATCTTTCGGGAAATTCAATAAAACCTTATCTTTATTTTTACTTGCCATCACTGCCTTGATCATTTTTTCTGGTGGGTATTTTTCGGTTCTTCTACCTGTATCAGCATCATCCCAAGTCCATTCTCTGAAATATACTTCTAATCTTTTTGCCATTAGATCTGGTCTTTCATCCGTTAGTTTGACAAGGTTTTCATAGGAAAAATCTTCAATATCAAAGTTTTTTTCTGGAAGATAACCACCTCCTTCAATGTCTTTAATTAGATACTTGCCATTTTCTTTGTGAGTCAAAAGACTCAGAATATAAGGGTGGTATTTTTCTTGTGGTTTTTGGTTTCCTCTACCTTTCATTTCTCCTAAAAATTCTCCTGACTTTAAAATAAAAGTCAAATTAGGTTTGGCCAAAAGAATTCCATCTTTTTGTTTTTTCATTTCTCGTAATGACAAAACAGTATCGGTGTGTGCAAATGCTCCTTTGTTACCACAGTGACCCATTGCTTTTCCTTCTTGTTCACAATAGGGACGCATTAAAGTAAACCAACCCATGTTTCCAAAATTTATAAACTCTTTGATGTTTCCTTTCTTCATATCATCGGTGACATCAATCCATTGACCTGCACTTTGTTTCCATTCGTTTTCCATTTCATCCACAGTTCGAGCCACCACATACCATTGTTCATTGGGACTGACATTTTTTAAATAAGTTTGCAGTTTTGGTATGGGTAAAGAAAGCCAGTGTTGTATGGACGTTGAAATTGAACGAGGAATTCTTTTTAAATAGTCTTCATACTCTTCTTTGGAACTTGTCATTTCTTGTCCATCTTCATCCAATTGTCTATCAAAAACCACCCCATATCTTTCCATGTCTTTCCACATTGTTTCCATATCTAAAACCACTTTTTTCAAAATTATCATGACCAAGTTTTCTTTTTTTGCCAAAACAGAAACATTTTTTATTAACTGTTGAAAATCAAAAGTTAGTTCTTCAATGTTGTATTCTTTAATTTCTTTCTTGTATTCTTCTTCGGTTTTATCTTTTGCACCAAATTCAGATTTTATCGAGGACTCTTGGTATTGAAGAGGAAACCCTTCAGGAAGATCGGCAAACTTTTGAATAATTTTGTTGAACATGGGAAGAAATCTTTCTTTTCTTTTTTCATTCAAAATTTCTCTTGTATAAATTTCTTCCAAAATGATTTGATCTTTTGATCGCATATAAATATATTTATGTTCAATTGGCTTCCAGTGGTGATAATAGTTGCTGGTGCTTTTTTTTTCTTACCTAATTATACACACCATAAAGAAAAAATCATGGTGGAATTAGAAAACGGATGTTTGGTTTATTCGCTGCACATGAAGATGTTATTGGATGCCCAAGAAAGATTGGAGTCTTATATCTGGACTCGCACGATTGCCATACAGTTTAATGGAAGATTGTTGGGTCATGCCATTCTGGTGTTTGTTTACAAGAACATGACCTTTGTTTATGATCCTGCTCAAGGAAGTTTTGTTGTGGCTCGCTATCCTTTATATGACCCCAAATCGATTGCAGAAATTGCTTATCCCAAACTTCATGTAACAGAAGCTGCTTTTATTGAACCGACTCTGACTCTTCACTATCCGTAAAAAGTTCTTTAAGTTCATCGGGTGTCAATGATTCTTTGAGAAGATTTTCAAACGATTCTTTTTTAAGAGATGCTTTGGGAAATGAATCAGGTGTGATTGGAACTTGTGCTGTAGAAATTTTTACAGGAATACCAGCAGCAACGGGAGAAGAATTTTTGCTGACTTTTCTTTTTTGTTCTTTACTGATTAATTTTTTTAAAAGTTTCAAAAGCAAAGGACGATATTCATTGTCTTGTTGTGCATTGCTTCCGATTCTTTTAGTAAGCCAAATAAGAATGGGTTCTTGTATACTGGAAACATTTTCTTTTACATATATTTTACGATATGCACCTTCCATCAATTTTTCGTCATGGGTTCTCATTAAAAGCTAATATTATTTATCTTGTAAACCCCCATCTTATCTGATAATGTCTGCTTGTGCAAGATTTAAAAGGTTGGAAGTTTGTGATATTTATTGGGTTAATATTGTTTACAGCAATCATTTTATACAAAAACCAAAGAGTATTGAATAAATATTCTTAATATGGCAAAACTGAATAGAATCATATTGGCTGCTCTTCGTAAATCCAATAAACCAGAAAACTTAAAGGGTATTGTAGCAAGAGGGTATGCTTATGATTATGCAAAATATTTGATAGGATTTGGGGATGAATTACCATCTGTTGTTACCGATTGGATAATCGAAAAGGGACAACCAAGAACTACGCTCGAATTGGTAAAAAAAATGGATGAGAAAGGAATGGAAGTTCCTGAAGGATTTATAAAAAACATTTGTAAAGATACTACTTTGGCAATCAAATATGTATCGGATGCAATAGATTCTGATACACCGATACCCGAAATAGTTATGGATTCAATAACTGAAAGGGCTAATAATCAATTACAAGATTTTGGA
>Ga0209972_10001260_pt1 | contig 22442 bp, 21 predicted proteins | sample NOAtaG_7_FD_187302 | JGI IMG/M metagenome (GOLD analysis project Ga0209972, IMG submission 187302) | Freshwater lake microbial communities from Lake Erie, under a cyanobacterial bloom - NOAA_Erie_Diel1S_2200h metaG (SPAdes) (version 2) | ecosystem: Environmental > Aquatic > Freshwater > Lake ... | reverse complement strand
GGTTGGCACGAGGGCGAGCTCATGATGCAGGCCTTCGAGGTGCTGGAGGACGACCCGCGCGACTGGCGCGGCGCGCAGCGCAAGCTGCTCTCGAAGTCGCTCGCCACGCGCATCCGCCAGCGTCTCGCCGACCGCGGCGATTCCATGGACTGGGAAGCCGTGTCGCGTGCGAGCCATGACCCCCGCGGCATCCCGATGCCGCTGTCGCGCGCGGGCGCGACGCCGCAGTCCGTGGTCGCCGAGGCGCGTCGTGTGCGCAACGCGCCGCCGCTCGGCGCCAATGTGGCGCGCGCCACGCCGTGATCCCGGTCCACGACGACAACCCCACGCACATCACGCCGTGGCTGACCTGGGGGTTGATCGCCGCCTGCGTGCTGGTGTTCCTCTGGCAGTCGCTGTCGGGCGATGCGCGCTTCGGCGCCATCATCGCCGGCCTCGGCGCGACGCCGGAGGTCATCCTCGGTCGCGGCAACGCGATGGAGGATCCGCCTTGGGTGCCGGGCTGGATCACGGTGTTCACCTCGATGTTCCTGCACGGTTCGTGGGCGCACCTGCTCGGCAACATGCTGTTCCTCTATGTGTTCGGCAACAACATCGAGGATGCGATGGGCCGTGGGCGCTTCATCGTCTTCTACCTGCTGTGCGGCATCGCGGCGGTGTTGGCGCAGGCGTTGCCGGACCCGGCGAGCACCGTGCCGATGGTCGGCGCGAGCGGTGCGATCTCCGGCGTGCTCGGCGCCTACCTGCTGCTGTATCCGCGTGCGCGTGTGCTGCTCGCCCTGCCGCCGCCGTTGATCTTCCTCACCATCGGCTGGGTGCGCGCCGTGTGGGTGCTGCTCGGCTGGTTCCTGATGCAGCTGCTGATGGCCACCATGACCGGCATCGGCGGCAGCGGCGTCGCCTTCGGTGCGCACATCGGCGGATTCGTCGCCGGCATGGCGCTGGTGCCGCTGTTCAAGCAGCCGCATATCCCGCTGTTCCGGCGGCATTGATGCCCGTCGGGGCGGGGCGGCCGTGACCGGCCGCGGTCCGGTGTAACATCGCTGCACCATGAGCACGCGTCGGGTCGTCTTCTCGCACGGCAAGGAATCCGGTCCCTGGGGCACCAAGATCACGGCGCTGGCCGTGGTCGCGCGCGCCGATGGTTGGACGGTCGAGTCCGTCGACTACCGCGGCATCGACAGCGCGGAGGGCAGGCTGCAGGCTTTGCTGACGGCCTGCAGCGCATCGCCCGTGCCGCCGGTGTTGGTCGGCTCCAGCCTCGGCGGCTGGCTCACCGCCGCCGCCTCGCGCAGCGTCGCCGCGCGCGGCATGTTCCTGATGGCGCCCGCGTTCGACATGCCCGGTCTGCCGCCGCTGCCGCCCGTCGCCGATTGTCCGACGGTCGTGGTGCACGGTTGGCAGGACGACATCGTACCGGTCGATCACGGCCTCGCGTTCGCGCGCGCACGCCGCGCCACGCTGCACCTCGTCGATGACGACCATCGCCTGACCGCCTCGCTGCCGCGCGTCTGCGTCTGGTTCGGCGAGTTCCTCGTGTCGCTCCCCGAGTGACGGTCGCCGCGTGAAGTCGCTGCTGCGCTGGTTCATGTCGTGGTGGGTGCGCGCGGAGGTGCGCCCCGAAGGCGCCATCGAACGCATCGGTGCGGTCACCGCCGCGCCTGTCTGCTATGTCATCGAGCGGCGCAGCGTCGTCGATACGGCGTTGCTCGCGTCGATCTGCAAACGGCAGGGGCTGCCGTCGCCCACGGGCCGTCTGGTCGGACGCGGCAAGGGCGAGGTGCGCGCGACGCTGCCGTTGTTGCAGGTGCGCGGCTGGTTCGACCCGCGCATCGATCGCCGGCCGCCGCCGGAGCTGCTGCGGCTCATCGACGCGCTGCGCGCCGATCCGGGCCTCGATGCGCGTCTGGTGCCGGTGCAGGTGTTCTGGGGGCGTGCGCCGCAGAAGGAAGGGTCATGGCTGCGGCTGTGGCTCACCGAGGGCTGGGTGCTCGGCGGCGGCCTGCGCAAGATGCTGCAGGTGCTGTTCAACGGCCGCTTCACCATGGTCGAACTGGGCGAGCCGGTGAGCCTGCGCAGCATGCTCGACGACGGCGGGCCGGTCGAGCCGCAGGCCGCGCGCATCGCCCGCGCCTGGCGCGCCACCTTCCGCCGCCAGCGCGCTGCGCGCATCGGTCCCGACCTCTCGCACCGCCGCACCATCCTCGCGCGCGTGCTCAACACCCGCGCGGTGCGCGCCGCCGCCGCGCAGGAGGTCAGGGCCAAGAAGGTCACCCGTCGCAAGGCGCTGCTCACGGCGCGCGGCTACGGCGAGGAGATCGCCGCCAACTATTCCCACGCCTTCGTCAACTTCATGGAAGCCTTCCTGCGCCGGCTCTGGACCCGGCTCTACGACGGCGTCGACTTCAACCATGTGGACACGCTGCGCGCCGTCGCGCGCGAGCACGAGGTCGTGTTCGTGCCCTGCCATCGCAGCCACATGGACTACCTGCTGCTCTCGTACGCCATCTATGTGCAGGGCTACGCGGTGCCGCACATCGCGGCCGGCATCAACCTCGACATCCCGGTGGTCGGCCGCCTGCTGCGCAAGGGCGGCGCGTTCTTCATCCGCCGCAGCTTCGCGGGCAACGCGCTCTACACCGCGGTGCTGATGAAGTACCTCGGCGCGATCATGGCGCGCGGCCACTCCATCGAGTACTTCATCGAGGGCGGCCGATCGCGCACCGGCCGCCTGCTGCAGCCCAAGACCGGCATGCTGGCGATGACCGTGCGCAGCTATCTGCGCGACCCGCGCCGTCCGGTCGTGTTCCTGCCGGTGTACTTCGGCTACGAGCGCATCGTCGAGGGCGACACCTACATCGGCGAGCTGTCGGGCCGTCCGAAGCGCAAGGAAGGGATCGGCGATCTGCTGCGCGCGCCGCGCATGCTGCGCAAGAAGTACGGCCGCGTCAGCGTCAACATCGGCTCGCCGATCCATCTCGATGCGCTGCTCGGGCGTCACGCGCCGGACTGGCGCGAGCAGACCCTCGAGGACGAGACGCGCGTGCCGTGGCTCGCGCCGGCGGTCGACGACCTCTCGCAGCGCATCATGCGGCACATCAACGCCGCCGCCGCGGTGACGCCGATCAACCTCCTGGCGCTGACGCTGCTCGCCATGCCGCGGCAGGCCATGCCGGCGGCGGATCTCGCGCGGCAGATCGACCTCTACATCGGGCTGCTGCGCGAGGCGCCTTACGACCCGCGCGTGACGGTGACGGCGACCGGCGGCGATGCGGCCATCGTCCACGGCGAGGCGCTCGGCGTGCTGCAGCGTCAGCCGCACAAGCTCGGCGAGCTGGTGCGCAGCAGCGACGAGGTCGCGGTGCTGATGACCTACTACCGCAACAACATCCAGCATCTCTTCGCGCTGCCATCGCTGATCGCCTGCGCGTTCATCGCCAACCCCGTGGTCCCGACCGCCGACCTGCAGCGCCTCGCGTGGCGGGTCTACCCGTATGTCGCTGCGGAGCTCTTCCTGAAGTGGTCGGAGGACGAGCTCGCGGCGCAGGTCGACGCGCAGCTCGCGGCGCTCGCGAAGCTCGGTGTGCTCGAGCGCTTCACGCTGCAGGGCGGCGCCGAGGGCTGGCGACGGCCGGCGTCCAGCACGCCGGCGGCGGTGCAGCTTTCGTTGCTCGCCGAGTCCTCGGTGCAGACCATCGAGCGCTACTACCTCGTCATCTCGGCGCTGACGCACGCCGAGCCCGGCTCCTACACCGCCAAGGAGCTCTCGGAGCGCTGCCAGTTGATGGCGCAGCGCATCGAGATGGTCTACGGTTTCGATTCACCCGAGTTCGCCGACAGGTCGCTCTTCGACCAGTTCATCGCGCTGTTGCAGCGCCGAGGCGTGGTCCGCAGCGACGAAGCAGGGCGGTTGCTGCACGACGAGGTGCTGCAGCGCGTGGCGCAGGACGCGGAGTTCGTGCTCTCCGAGCAGATCCGCCACAGCATCCTGCAGGTGACGCGGGGCTGACGCCCCGTGGCGAGCACGACGGCCCCTACGGCCGACCCCCTTCCCCTCAGTCGTCCCCGGCGGGCCGTCCCCGACCGCGCTTGACCGTACCGCGCCGCGTCTTCGAATCCATGCGCCGCTCGCGCGAGGCGCGGGTCGGTTTGGTGGCGCGTCGCGTCTTGGGTTCTACCAGCGCGCGTGTCACCAGATCGATGAGCCGGCCCTCGGCCGCGCGGCGGTTCTGCTCCTGGCTGCGGTGCTCACGCGCGATGATCAGCAGCGCGCCGTCGTCGGTGACGCGGCGGCCGGCGAGGGCGCGCAGGCGCTGCTTGGCCGCGTACGGCAGGACCGCGGTTCCCGCCAGGTCGAAACGCAGCTGCACCGCCGAGGCGACCTTGTTGACGTTCTGGCCGCCGGGACCGCCGGCGCGCACGAAGCTGACCTCGAGGTCGCCGTCTGGTATCTCGACCCTACCCGCGCGCAGGGCCATCTTCGGCTCCACCGAGGTGCGGCGGCCGCACGACGACCGCGTCCGGTTCGAGGACGCGCACCTCCTGCTGGGCCACCGGGATCTTGATGCCGGCGTCCTTGAACAGCCGCCAGATGCGGCGGTTCACATCGGAGCGCACATTGTTGACGCCGTTCATCGGATCGCGGATCCAGAAGCGCGCCTCGAGCTTCATGCCGTAGTTCTCGAACGAGATCAGCCGCGACACCGGCGCCGGATCCCGCAGGATGCGCGGGTGGCCCTCGGTGGCGCGGACCAGCAGGTCGAGCGCGACCTCCGGATCGTCGTCGTAGGAGACCATCACCGGCAGTCGCAGCCGTACCCGCTGGTCCGAATACGACCAGTTGATCACCGAGTTGGTGATCAGGCTCTGGTTGGGCACCAACGACTCCACGCCGTCGCGGTCGCGGACCACCACATAGCGCCCGCGCAGTTCCTGCACCCAGCCGAAGTTGTCGGAGGTGGTGCCGGTGTGCTGGTGGAAGCTGATCACATCGCCCGGCTTGATCGATTTGTCCATCAACAGCACGAAGCCGCTGACGAAGTTGCTGGTGATGTCGCGGATGCCGAAGCCGAGGCCGAACACGATGGCGCCGGTGAGCACCGTGAGCGCGGTGAGGTCGACGCCGGCGGAGTTGATGCCGAGCAGCACGCCGAGGCCGATCAGCAGGAAGTAGGCGGATTTGCTGATGCCGACGCGGGTCGAGGGCGCGAGGGATTCCATGGCCATCACCCGCCGCTCGATGGCGCGCGCGAGCAGCGTCATGGCGAGCACGAACGCCGTCACCACGACCAGACCCTTCATGAGGTCCCAGAGGCTGAACATCGACTTGCCTGGCAGCAGGTCGACCTGGCCGAGTACGCGCTCGAGCCAATCGAAGCCGCCCAGCACCTCGAGGCCGAGCGTGAGCCAGACGAGCAGCGTGACGCGGGTCTCATGGTGCGCGAGCCAGCTGCCGTCGCCGAGCAACAGTCGTACCGCATAGACCCCGAGCCGCACCGCGCCGAGCGCGGCGACGAGCCGCAGCGCGAACACCAGCACGACATCGGACACCCCGAGCGCCTCCGCGGCCTCGCGCGCCGCGCCGATCAGCAGCACGGCGATGACATAGGGCGCGACGATCGCACCGGCCTCCATGAGCCGCCACTGCCATCCGGTCGAGATGCCGCCGTTCGCGGCGCGCACCCGTTCGGTGGCGCGACGCATCAGGCGGCCGCAGACATAGGCGATGGCCACCGCCACCAGGACCACGAGCACCTCGTTGAGTCCGGTGGGCGTCAGCAGCTCGCGGACCAGTTTCCCGATCGAGATGTAGTTCGGTTCCATCGCGGCGTCCTCAGGCGTTGAGATCGGGGATCAGTTGGCTCGTGTAGCGCTCGATCTGGTCCTTGAGCATGAGCTTGCGCTTCTTGAGGCGCTTGAGCTGCAGCTGGTCGACATGGATGTCCATCGAAAGCCGCGAGATGACCTCGTCCAGGTCGCGGTGCTCGATGCGCAGCTGCCGCAGCTTCTCGATGTTGCGGAACAGCTCGCGGTCGATGTTGTCTTGGTCCTGGTCCGACATCAGAGGATCGCCGCGACATGATCGAGGTCGGCCGGTAGCTTATCGAAGCGCCCCGGCGGATTCCACGGCAGCGCCGGATCATGGAAATCCGAGCCTGTGGAGGCCAGCATGGCGTGGCCGCGCGCGAGCGTGGCGAGCCGATCGCGGTCGCGCGGGCTCATGCCCGCCATGCTCACCTCGAGGCCTTGGCCGCCTGCGTCACGGAACGCGCCCACCAGCCGTCGCAGCGCGCCGCCGGAGGCGCCGTAGCGGTGCGGATGCGCGAGCACCGCGACGCCGCCCGCGGCGCGCAGCGCGGCGATCGCCCGGTCGATGCCGGGCCACGCCATCGGCACATGGCCCGGTGTGCCGCGGCCCAAGAATTTCTTGAACGATTCGGCCTCGTCGCGCGCGTGACCGAGCGCGACCAACGCCCTCGCCAGATGCAGCCGCGTCGGCACGGCGGTGCCCGCGCAGACGCCGGCCACGAGTTCCCGTCCCGGCAGCCCCGCGCGGCGTTCGAGCCGATCGCCGATCTCGGCGAGGCGCTCGCGGCGCAGCGTACGCACCTCGGCGAGGTGCGCGTCGAGCGCCGGTGAGGCGGCATCGACACCGAGCCCGAGCACATGCAACGACAGACCGTCCCAGCCAGCGGAGACCTCGACGCCGGGCACGAAGCGCAGCCCGGCCACGGCGCAGGCCGCGGCCGCTTCGTCGCAGCCTGCCGTGGTGTCATGGTCGGTGAGCGCCGCCGTGCCGACGCCGCGCTCGGCTGCCAGGCGCATCAACGCGGCCGGCGAGAGCAGGCCATCGGAATGATGGCTGTGCAGGTGCAGGTCGGCGACGGCGGAGCGGGCGGGCGCGGTCATGACGGCGGTATCATAGGCCGATGCCGGAAACCCCGCCCCCTCCCGTCGCCGCCGCGCCCGATTGGTCCACGGTCGACACCGTGCTGCTCGATCTCGACGGCACGCTGCTCGACCTCGCTTACGACAACTTCATCTGGCTCGGCCGCATCCCCGAGATCTACGCCGAGCAGAACGGGTTGTCGCTCGCCGAGGCGCATGCCGAGCTCATGCCGCATTTCGTACGGCTGCAGGGCACGATGGAGTGGTACTGCATCGATCATTGGACGCGCATGCTGCGCATCGATGTGGCGCGGGTGCACGACGAGGAGGCGGCGAGGGTGGCATGGCTGCCGGGCGCACGCGGGTTCCTGGAGCGCCTGCGCGCCGCCGGCAAGCGTCTGGTGCTGCTCACCAACTCGCATCCGCGCATCGTCGAGATCAAGCATGCCCGGACGGGTGTGCTCGATCTGCTCGACGCCGCGCACTCCTCGCATGAGTTCCGCACCCCCAAGGAGACGCCGGAGTTCTGGATCGCAGCGCGCGAGAAGGTCGGCTTCGACCCGGCACGCAGCGTGTTCGTGGACGACAGCGCGGCCGTGCTGCGCGCCGCCATCGCGGCGGGCATCCGCCATGTCTACGGCGTGCGGCGCCCGGATTCGTCGCGGGACCCGCATGTGCATGAGGAGTTCGCGGCGATCGATGCGGTGACCGATCTCGCCTGACGCGTCATCCGTCGGTGTCTGCGGAGCGTCATGCCCCGCAGCCCTGGCTCAGCGCCGACCGCCGCGTCGCGGACCGCCGCCACCGGGACGGCCACCGCCACCCGGCCTGCCGCCGCCCGGGCGACCACCACCGCCGCTCCGGCCGCCGCCGCCACCGCGACGGCCACCGCCGCCCCGGTCCTCGTACGGACGGCGCGGCGGCCAGACGACCTCGGCCAGCAGCTCCTTGCCGATCGGCTCGTAGGGCACCTTGCGGCCGATGAATTTCTCGATGTCGGGCAGGCCGACGGCGTACTCCTCGCAGGCGAAGCTGATGGCATCGCCCTCGGCGCCCGCACGCGCGGTGCGGCCGATGCGGTGCACATAGTCGGCGGCGTCCTGCGGCAGGTCGAAGTTGAAGACGTGGCTGACATCGGGGATGTGCAGGCCGCGCGAGGCGACATCGGTGGCGATGAGCACGCCGAGCTTGCCCTCGTGGAAGTCCTCCATGTACCTCAGGCGCTTCTTCTGCGGCACATCGCCGGAGAGCGCCGCCGCGTCGATCCCGTTGGCGCGCAGCACATCCTCGAGCCGCTCGGCCATGCGCTTGGTGTTGACGAACACCATGGTGCGGTGCGGTTCCATGCGGCGCAGCAGCCCGATCAGCAGCGGGATCTTCTCCTCCATCGCCGGGTAGTACATCAGCTGGCGCACACGGTCGGCGGTGATCTTCTCGGGCTCGACCTGCACCAGCACCGGCTCGTTCATGTGCTCGTAGGCGAGCTCCAGCACGCGCTGCGACAGCGTCGCCGAGAACAGCATCGATTGACGACGATCGGGCGGCGGCAGCCGGCGCAGCATGTAGCGGATGTCGGCGATGAAGCCGAGGTCGAACATGCGATCCGCCTCGTCGAGCACCACCGCCTGCGCCTCGCGCAGCTCGAACACATGCTGCTTGTAGTAGTCGATGATGCGGCCGGGCGTGCCGATGAGCACATCGACGCCGCCCTCGAGCTCGCGCCGTTGCTTCTCGTAGTCGACGCCGCCGAACACGACGGCGAGCTTGAGGCCGGTGTGCTGGTTGAGGACCTCGGCGTCCTTGTGGATCTGCACCGCGAGCTCGCGAGTCGGCGCGATGACGAGCGCGCGGATGGCGGTGGCGCCGCGGGTGGGCGGCGCGGGGTTCGCGAGCAGGTTCTGGAAGAGCGCGACCAGGAAGGCTGCGGTCTTGCCGGTGCCGGTCTGCGCCTGGCCTGCGACATCGCGGCCGGCGAGGGCGTGGGGCAGGGTCTGCGCCTGGATGGGTGTGCAACGCACAAAACCGGCGTCCTCGATGCCTTGCATCAAGGGTGAGGCGAGCTCGAGGGCCGAGAAGGTGAGGTCTGAAAGATGGGTGTCGGACATTTCGTACCAGCAGGGTGAGGTTGACGGGGACGCTTGCAAAAGGACCGCGGATTGGCTAAAAATGCCGACCAACGGGCGTTCTGCCCCCGAGTCATCCTCTCTTTCTGGTAAGCCCAGAGGCACGAAACAACAATTTTCTGCGGCGCTATTGTAACCATTTGGCGGCCAATCCGTACGGCGTTCAGCCGCGAGCCCGCCCACCGGCCCCCTCGCTCCCCTTTCAGACCCTCAACACTCCCTGACGGAGGTTTACCCGCGTGAGCAGCCCTCACATCCTCAACACCTCGGACGCCACATTCGCGACCGACGTCCTCAAGTCCGACAAGCCCGTCCTGCTCGATTTCTGGGCGGAATGGTGCGGCCCCTGCAAGATGATCGCGCCCATCCTCGATGAGCTCGCGCCCGCCTACGAGGGCCGTCTGCGCATCGCCAAGATCAACATCGACGAGAACCCGCAGACGCCGGCCAAGTACGGCATCCGCGGCATCCCCACGCTGTTCCTGTTCAAGAACGGCACCGTCGAAGCGCAGAAGGTCGGTGCGGCCTCGCGTTCGCAGCTCGCGGCCTTCCTGGACAGCCACCTGTGAGGGGCGGTTACCTCGGCAACAAGGGCGGCGGCGGCGGCGGCGGACAGCGCCAGCGCGGCCCGCGTCACGGCAACCGTGACCCCAACCGTGGCGGCGGCGGCGGTCGCCACGGCAACGTCGCCGGGCCGATGATGGACGAAGGTCCGATCGACCACGCCCCGTTCATCGAGACCGGCGAGGACGCCGAGATCATCAGCGCCGCGGAGCTCGCCGCCTCGCGCAAGTCGATGAACCTGACGACGCTCAAGTCGATGCCGATCAACAAGCTGGTCGAGCTCGCCGCCAAGTACGGCGTCGAGAACATGGCCCGCTCGCGCAAGCAGGACATCATCTTCAGCCTGCTCAAGGCGCACGCCCGCCAGGGCGAGCACATCTACGGCGACGGCGTGCTCGAGATCCTGCAGGACGGCTTCGGCTTCCTGCGCTCGGCCGACGGCTCCTACCTCGCCGGCCCCGACGACATCTACATCAGCCCCGCGCAGATCCGCCGCTTCAACCTGCGCACCGGCGACAGCATCTCGGGCCTGATCCGCCCGCCGAAGGAAGGCGAGCGCTACTTCGCGCTCACCAAGGTCGGCGAGATCAACTTCGACTCGCCCGAGAACGCGCGCAGCAAGGTGCTGTTCGAGAACCTCACCCCGCTGCACCCGACCAAGCGCCTGAAGCTCGAGCGCGGCAACGGCTCCACCGAGGACCTCACCGCGCGCGCCATCGACCTCTGCGCGCCCATCGGCAAGGGCCAGCGCGGCCTCATCGTCTCGCCGCCCAAGGCCGGCAAGACGATGCTGCTGCAGAACATCGCCACCGCCATCACCGCCAACCATCCCGAGGTCTACCTCATCGTGCTGCTCATCGACGAGCGCCCGGAAGAGGTCACGGAGATGCAGCGCACGGTGGCCGGCGAGGTCGTCTCCTCGACCTTCGACGAGCCGGCCGCGCGCCATGTGCAGGTCGCCGAGATGGTCATCGAGAAGGCCAAGCGCCTCGTCGAGCACAAGAAGGATGTCGTGATCCTGCTCGATTCCATCACCCGCCTCGCGCGCGCCTACAACACCGTGGTGCCGAGCTCGGGCAAGGTGCTGACGGGCGGCGTGGACGCCAATGCGCTGCAGCGACCGAAGCGTTTCTTCGGCGCCGCGCGCAACATCGAGGAGGGCGGTTCGCTCACCATCCTCGCGACGGCGCTGATCGACACCGGCTCGAAGATGGACGATGTCATCTACGAGGAGTTCAAGGGCACCGGCAACAGCGAGATCCACCTCGACCGCCGCATCGCCGAGAAGCGCACCTTCCCGGCGCTCAACATCAACCGCTCGGGCACCCGCAAGGAAGACCTCATCACCGACCCGGGTGAGCTCGCCAAGATGTGGATCCTGCGCAAGCTGCTGCACCCGATGGACGAGCTCGCCGCCATCGAGTTCCTGCTCGACAAGATGAAGGACACCAAGACGAACGCGGAGTTCTTCGAGGCGATGAAGCGCTGACCGCGCCCGGCGCCCCGGCAGCCCCGGGGCGTCAGCCGGTCGCGCGCTCCCGCGCGATGGCGCGGTGGCCGATGTCCCGGCGGCAGAGCATGCCGTCCCAGGAGATGCGGTCGACGAGCGCGTAGGCTTCGGCCTGCGCCGCGCCCACCGTGTCGCCGAGCCCGACCGCGCACAGCACGCGGCCACCCGCCGTCGTCACGCGCCCGTCAACGAGCGCCGTGCCCGCGTGGAACACCTTGCCCGGCAGTGCCGCGGCCGCATCGAGCCCGGCGATCGCATCGCCCTTGCGTACGGTCTCCGGGTAGCCGCCTGCCGCGAGCACCACGCCGAGCGCGGCGCGCGGGTCCCAGTCCATCGAGGTCCGGTCGAGCCGACCCTCGAGCGCCGCTTCGCAGAGCGTCACGAGGTCGGAGCGCAGCCGGCACATGATCGGCTGCGTCTCCGGGTCGCCGAAGCGGCAGTTGAACTCGAGCACGTTCGGCGTACCGTCCGGCGCGATCATGATGCCGGCGTACAGGAAACCCGTGTAGGGCGTACCGTCGGCGGCGAGGCCGCGCAGCGTCGGTTCGATCACCTCGCGCATGATGCGCGCGTGCATCCCGGGCGTGACCACCGGCGCCGGCGAGTAAGCGCCCATGCCGCCCGTGTTCGGACCGGTGTCGCCGTCGCCCACGCGCTTGTGGTCCTGGGAGGTGGCGAAGGGCAGGGCGTGCACGCCGTCGGCGATGACGATGAAGCTCGCCTCCTCGCCGGGCAGGAACTCCTCGATGACGACCTCGTCGCCCGCGGCGCCGAAGCGTCCGTCGAACATGTCGCGTGCGGCGGCGATGGCTTCCTCCGCGGTGTCGACGATCAGCACGCCCTTGCCGGCGGCGAGGCCGCTCGCCTTGACCACGATGGGGCAGCGCTGTGCGCGCACCCAGGCCGGGTCGAAGGTCTCGCGCGTGAAGGTGGCATACGCGGCCGTCGGGATGCCGTAGCGGCGCAGGAATTCTTTGGTGTAGGCCTTGGACCCCTCGAGCTGTGCGGCGGCCTTGCGCGGACCGAAGCAGCGCAGCCCCGCGGCCTCGAATGCGTCGACCACGCCGAGCACCAGCGGCGCTTCGGGGCCGATGATGGTGAGGTCGACGCGCTCGCGGCGCGCGACCTCGACGAGCCCGGGGATGTCCTCGGCGGAGACCGCGACATTCCTCACCCGCGGCTCGGTGGCGGTGCCGGCGTTGCCGGGTGCGACCAGCACCTCCGCGACGCGCGGCGACTGCGCGCACTTCCAGGCGAGCGCATGCTCGCGTCCGCCACCGCCGACGATGAGGATACGGAGGCCCGTCGGGCCGCTGTGCTGCTGCATGGGTTGGTCCGTCCCGGCGCCGTCGCGCCGCTCAGTGCCGGAAATGGCGCATGCCGGTGAACACCATCGCGATGCCGTGTCCATCGGCTGCGGCGATGACCTCCGCATCGCGCAGGCTGCCGCCCGGCTGGATGACGGCGGTGATGCCGTACTCCGCCGCGACATCGAGACCGTCGCGGAACGGGAAGAAGGCGTCCGAGGCCATCACCGCGCCCTTCACCTCGAGCTTCTCGTCGGCGGCCTTGATGGCGGCGACGCGGCTCGAATAGACCCGGCTCGTCTGGCCGGCGCCGATGCCGACGGTGCTGCCGCCGCGGGCGTAGACGATGGCGTTCGACTTCACGGACTTGCAGACCTGCCACGCGAACAGCAGGTCGTCGAGCTCGGCCGCGGTCGGCGCACGGCGCGTCACTACCTTGAGGTCCTCGCGCGTCACGACGCCGCGGTCGCGCGACTGCGCGAGCAGCCCGCCGGTGACGCTGCGGTACTCGTTCTCGCTGCCCGCATCGCGCGGCAGATCGCCGAGCTCGAGCACGCGGATGTTGGGTTTGGCGGCGAGCGCCGCGCGTGCCTCCGGTAGCACCTGCGGCGCGGCCAGCACCTCGACGAACTGCCGCTCGACGATGCGCCTCGCCGCCGCGCCGTCGAGCGGGCGGTTGAAGGCGATGATGCCGCCGAAGGCGGAGGCCGGGTCGGTGCGGTAGGCGGCGTCGTAGGCGGCACCGATGTCGCCCGCGACCGCGACGCCGCAGGGGTTGGCGTGCTTGACGACGACACAGGCGGGCGCCGCGAACTGCCGCACGCATTCGATGGCGGTGTCCGCGTCGGCGATGTTGTTGAACGACATCTCCTTGCCCTGCAGCAGCCCCGCGTTGGCGACCGAGGGCGCGCGCTGCGTCGGGTCGCGGTAGAAGGCCGCCTGCTGATGGGGGTTCTCGCCGTAGCGGAGGTCCTGCACCTTCTCGAACACGAGCGGCAGCACGGCGGGGAAGGTCTCGCCGGGTGAGGGGTTGCGGGTCTGCAGGTAGCTCGCGACCATGGAGTCGTAGCGCGCGGTGTGCGCGAACGCCTTGGCGGCGAGCCGCGCACGCAGCGACGGCGTGGTCGCGCCCTCGTTCGCGTCGAGCTCCGCCAGCACGGCGGTGTAGTCGACGGGATCGACCACCACGGTCACGGCATCATGGTTCTTGGCGGCGGCGCGCACCATCGCAGGGCCGCCGATGTCGATGTTCTCGATGGCCTCGGAGTAGCTGCAGGCCGGCCGCGCGACGGTCTCCGCGAAGGGGTAGAGGTTGACGACCAAGAGGTCGATGCGTTCGATGCCGTGCAGCGCCATCACGCTCTCGTCGACGCCGCGCCTGCCTAGCAGACCGCCGTGGATGCGCGGATGCAGCGTCTTCACGCGGCCGTCCATGATCTCCGGGAAGCCGGTGTGCTGCGACACCTCGGTGACCGCGATGCCCTCTGCGGTGAGCAGGCGGGCCGTGCCGCCCGTGGAGAGGATCGCGACGCCGCGGCGTTGCAGCTCGCGGGCGAGGTCGATGAGGCCGGTCTTGTCGGAGACCGAGAGCAGGGCGCGGCGCAGCGTGACGGGCATGGCGGGACTCGCAGGCGGTGCGGGAGGTGCGGATCAGTCGGCCGCGAGACCGTGGTCGCGCAGCTTGCGCCGCAGCGTGGCGCGATTGATGCCGAGGATGTCGGCGGCGCGGGTCTGGTTGCCCGCCGCATGTTTGAGGACGACGCGGAGCAGCGGCTCTTCGACCTCTTTCATCACGAGCTGGTAGAGGTCGCCGGCGTGATGGCCGTCGAGATGCGCGAGGTAGTCCTCGAACGCGCGCTCGGCATGGCCGCGCAACGGCAGGGCGCCGGTGTCCCGTTCATCTTTGGCCATCTGCGTCGCCTCCCGATCCGTGGGTCACGCCGCCCGCGACGCGCTGCTCCACGCCCCGAACTCCTCCGCCGCGCACGCGAACTGCGATGCCGTGTCCGGAGCCGCCATGAACCGCGCTCGCGCTGCGGGCGCGTCGTCGAGCAGCTTGCCGTACCAGCCGAGGTGTTTGCGTGCGATCCGCAGCCCGGAATCCTCGCCGTGGAAGGCGTAGATGGCCTGCAGATGCGTCAAGACTATATCACGGCGCTCGGCGCGGGAGAGCGGCGCGGGCAGCTGCCCGCGCGTCAAAAGACCGTTGATGTCGCGGAATATCCACGGCGCGCCATGCGCGGCGCGACCCACCATGACCCCGGCGGCGCCTGTCCGATCAAGCACATCGCGGGCTTTCTGGGCCGAGTCCACATCGCCGTTGGCGACCACCGGGATGGACACCGCGGCGCGGATGTCGGCGATGGTGTCGTACTCCGCCTCGCCCTCGTAGAAATCGGCCCGGGTACGGCCGTGGATGGCGAGCGCGGCGATGCCCGCGGCTTCGGCGATGCGCGCGACCGCCACCCCGTTGCGGTGCTCACGGTCCCAGCCGGTGCGGGTCTTGAGCGTGACCGGCACGCCGGTGCCCTGTACGGCCGCGACCACCGCTTCGAGGATGCGCCCGACCAAAGGCTCGTCCTGCAGCAGCGCCGAGCCGCAGAGCCGGTTGCAGACTTTTTTGGCCGGGCAGCCCATGTTGATGTCGATGATCTGCGCGCCGAGATCGACATTGCGCCGCGCCGCCTCGGCGAGCGCCTCCGGCTCGGCGCCTGCGAGCTGCACGACGCGCGGTTCCGGTTCGCCCGTGTGGTCCATGCGCATGCGCGACTTGCGGGAGTTCCAGAGCCGCGTGTCGGAGGTGATCATCTCCGAGGCGGCGAGCGCGGCACCGAGCCCGCGCGCGACGATACGGAACGGTCGGTCGGTCACGCCCGCCATCGGCGCGAGCACGGCGGGCGCCGGGATGTCCCAGCGGCCGATGCGGAACGCGGGTGCGCCGACGATCATGGCGTCGCCCATCGGGCCGGTCATGGGATGGCCCCGTGGGCGCAGACCGGCGCGCGGTCTGCGCGCGGCAGGCAGGCGTCGAGCTCGAAGCCCACCACCCGTGCGCCGGGGTCCTGCGCCGAGAACTCGGCGCTCAGTCGTGCGCCGGGCGCGAGCAGCGTCGCGGCTCGAGCGGTGGTCGCCGCGGTCGTCGCCGTCGGCGTCGCCGCCGGCGCGTACTCCGCCGGCAGCAGGTCACGGCGTGCCACGGTCCGGCCCTGGGCATCGATCAGGACGAGCCGCAGCAACGGCGCAGGCTGCGGCACGGCGGCGGTGTTGCGCAGCGTGGCGCGCACCGTGAGGAACCCGGGCGCGTCGCCCTCGCTCGCGCCCTGCTGCACCACCTCGTAGGCGCGCGGATCCCAGTCGGGCTGCACGGGGCGGCCGAGCGCTGCGGCGATATCTTTGACAGCCGCTCCGATCGGCGGTAGCCCGGCGAGCGTCGCACGCCCATGCCATGCGAGCTGACCCGCGAGCAGCAGCGCCAGGAGTGCGAGCAGCACGCCGGTGCCGCGCGGCGCGGCGGCCGGCGCCGGCGGCGAGAGGTCCACCGGGGTCGGCGCGCGGGTGGTCCCGACGAGACAGGTCCAGCCCTCGAGCGACCGCCAGCGCACGAGCGCGGGGTCTGCGCCGTAGGCCTCGATCAATTCTTCGGCCTGCTCGTCGAGCAGGCCCGCCAGCACCAGCGTGCCACCCGGCTTCAGCAGCGCACGGAGCTGCGGCGCGAGCTCGCGCAGCGGTCCGGCGAGGATGTTGGCGAGCACGATGTCCGCGCCGCCGTGGGCGCCGTTGCCGCCGTCGTCGCCGTCGCTGCTGCGGCTGTGGCCGTCCGCTACCGCTGCCGCGAGGTCTTCCTGCGTCGCGTAGACCTGCAGCCGGTCCGCTACACCGTTGCGGTCGGCGTTGTCGCGGGTCGCCGTGAGCGCCTGCGGGTCGATGTCGTGGACCAGCGCCTCGGCGGCGCCGAGTTTGAGCGCGGCGACCGCGAGCACGCCGGAACCGCATCCGTAATCGACCACGCGCAGACCTGCGAGCCCGCCGTCGGTGTGCGCCGCTGCATCGAGGTACTCGAGGCAGAGCCTCGTGGTCGGATGGGTGCCGGTGCCGAAGGCGAGCCCCGGATCGAGCTCGACGATCACCGCGTCGGGCGCGTCGACCTTCATGTGCGAGGGTTGGATCCACAGCCGCTCGCCGAAGCGCATGGGCTTGAAGTCGCGCAGCCATTCGCGCTCCCAGACCTTGTCCTCGACGGCGCGCACCTGCAGCCGGCCGACATCGCAACCGATGTCCGCGGCGAGGAACACGAGCTGCGCGGGCGGCAGGTCGTCGGCGTCGAACAGCGCCTGCAGGCGCGTCGCGGGCCACAGGCGCACCTCGCCCGGCGCCGGTTCGAGGACCGGATCGTCGCGCTGGTCGGAGTAGGTGACGGCGAGCGCCCCCGCTTCGAAACAGGCGGCTTCGACGGTCTCGGCGTCGAGGCCATCGAGGTCCAGCGTGAGGGCGATCTGCGGCACGGCGCGGTGGCGTCGGTAGGCGTCGGGCAGCGCGGCTACTTCAGGCCGAGTCGTCGCTCGAGATAATGGATGTCGAGCCCGCCCTGCTGGAACGCGGCGTGCGCCAGGATCTCCTGGTGCAGCCCGGCATTGGTCTTGATGCCCTCGACCACCATCTCGGCGAGCGCGTTGCGCATGCGCGCGATGGCGGTGTCCCGCGATTCGCCGTAGGAGATGAGCTTCGCGATCAGCGAGTCGTAGTTGGGCGGCACGCTGTAGCCCGAGTAGAGGTGGCTGTCCACCCGCACGCCGGGGCCGCCCGGTGCATGCCACAGCCGCACCGGACCGGGCGAGGGCATGAAGGTCTTCGGGTCCTCGGCGTTGATGCGGCACTCGAGCGCATGGCCGCGCAGCACGATGTCCGATTGGGTCCACGGCAGCTTCTCGCCCGCGGCGATCATGAGCTGCGCCTTGACGAGGTCGATGCCGGTGATGAGCTCGGTCACCGGGTGCTCCACCTGGATGCGCGTGTTCATCTCGATGAAATAGAACTCGCCGTTCTCGTAGAGGAACTCGAGCGTGCCGGCGCTGCGGTAGCCGACCGCGCGGCAGGCCTCGACCACGCGCTCGCCCATGCGCGCGCGCTGCGCCTCGGTGATGCCGGGCGCGGGCGCCTCTTCGATGACCTTCTGGTGGCGGCGCTGCATGGAGCAGTCGCGCTCGCCCAGGTGGATGACGTTGCCGTGGTGGTCGGCGAGGACCTGGAACTCGATGTGCCGCGGCTTCTCGAGGAACTTCTCCATGTACACCTGGTCGTTGCCGAACGCGGCGAGCGCCTCCGACCGGGTGACGTTGATCGCGTGCAGCAGCGCCGCGGCGTTGTGCACAACGCGCATGCCGCGGCCGCCGCCGCCGCCCGAGGCCTTGATGATGACCGGGTAGCCGATGTCTTTGGCGATGCGCAGGTTCTCGTCGCCGTCGGCGCCGAGCGGGCCGCCGGAGCCGGGCACGCAGGGCACGCCGTAGGACTTCATGGCGCGGATCGCCGAGACCTTGTCGCCCATCAGCCGGATCGTCTCGGCCTTGGGGCCGATGAAGACGAACCCGCTCTGTTCGACACGCTCGGCGAAGTCGGCGTTCTCGGAGAGGAACCCATAGCCCGGGTGGATCGCCGCGGCATCGGTGAGCTCGGCCGCCGCGATCAGCGAGGGCATGTTGAGGTAGCTCTTGGCCGAGGGCGGCGGGCCGATGCACACCGACTCGTCGGCGAGCAGCACATGCTTGAGGTTGGCGTCGACGGTCGAGTGCACCGCCACCGTCTTGATGCCGAGCTCGCGGCAGGCGCGCAGCACCCGCAGCGCGATCTCGCCGCGGTTGGCGATGATGACCTTGTCGAGCATGGTCAGGCGATCGAGAACAACGGCTGGCCGAACTCGACCGGATCGCCGTTCTGCACCAGCACCGAGGTGATGCGGCCGGCGCGGTCGCTCTCGATCTGGTTCATCATCTTCATGGCCTCGATGATGCACAGCACCTGGCCGACCTTGACCTCGTCGCCGATCTGCACGAAGGCCTTGGCGCCGGGCGCCGGTGCCGAGTAGTAGGTGCCGACCATGGGCGCCTGAACAGTATGCTCGGTGGCGCGTGGCGCGGCCGCCGCAGCGGCCGGGGCGGACGCCGCGGGGGCGACCGCGGCCACCGCTTCCGCGGCGGCCAAGGGCATCGGCGGCGCGTAGTACGACATCTGCGGAACACCGCCCGCCGGCGCGCGGCTGATGCGCACCGACTCCTCGCCTTCCTTGATCTCGATCTCGTTGATGCCCGATTCCTCGAGCAGCTCGATCAGCTTCTTGACCTTGCGGATATCCATGGGACCCCCCGGAGGGCGCGGGTGCGAAAGGGCAGTCAATCTACCCCAATTCGGCGGAGATGCCAGCCTTATCGCCCCCGAAAAGGGTCGAAAACGGCCCTAAAATCACCCGAAAGAGGTCGATCAGGCCGGTTTTTCTGCGCGCAGGGCCTCGAGCCGCTGCAGCTCGGTCCGGATGAGGCTCTGGACCTCCTTCAGGGGCAGGCGACCGGCGTTGAGCAGCTCGATGTGATCGAGGATGAAGGCCGCCTCATCGGCATGCAGTTCACCGACCTTCACGGCGACGATGCGACGCTGCGCGTCGGCGAACACCGTGAACGGGAACGCAGGGTCGATGCCGAAGGCGTCGGCGGCGGCGAGGCCGTCTTCCTCGCCGATCATCAGCGGATAGTCGAGGCCGATCTTGGCGACGTACTTCTCGACATCCTCCCGGAAGTCGACCGCGATGCCGAGCACCTCGACCCCGCGCGCGCCGCGCTCGGCCCGCAGTTGCCGCAGCAGCGGGATCTCGCGCCGACAGGGGGCGCACCAGGTCGCCCAGAAATTCACGATCAGTGAGGGATGCTGGTACGAGGACAGCGTCCGGGGCGGACCCTCGAGCGTGGCGAGCGTGAAATCGGGCAGGACTTCAGGGATCACGCGCGCCGTCTTCTTGCCGGCCGCGGCGCCGGTGGCGCCGGTGGTCGCGGGCATCCCGGGCACCGTCGCAGCCGCCTCCGCGCCGCCGCGCGACTGTGTCCAGAAATACATCACCGCGCCGGCGACGACCCCGAGCAGCAGGATGGGCAGCAGCAGTTTCTTCATGGCGTGGCTCCGGTGGCGGCGGCAGGTGCGGCGAAGGCAGGGGTGACGATCGCGGGGGCGATGGCCTGACCGGCCACCGCGGCGAATGCCTCGGCCTTCATGAATCCGACCACGCGGAACTGCGCGCGTTCCGTCCCGTCAGGACCCCAGAACGCGATGGTCGGCGGACCGAAGATCCCGAAGCGCTTGAGCAGCGCCTGGTCGGCCTCGTCGTTGGCGGTGACATCGGCCTTGAGCAGCAGCGCACCTGCGAGCGCCTTCTGCACGCCCGGATCGGTGAAGGTGTAGCGCTCCATCTCCTTGCAGGAGACGCACCAGTCGGCATAGAAGTCGAGCATCACCGGGCGGCCGGTCATCGCTGCGGCGGCGAGTTCCTTGTCGAGCTCCGCCGTGCCCTTGATCTTGCGGAACTCCAGCGTCTTCACCTCGCGCGCGAGCTGCGGGATGGGCGCGAGCGGATCACGACCGCCGAGCGCCGAGCCGGCGATCAGGGCGAGACCGTAGGCCGCCGCCACCACCGCGGCGACGCGCGTCAGCCATTCGGCGGCCTCGTCGCGCGGCCGCAGCCGCCAAAGCACCCAGGCGAGGGCGAGCGCCGGTACCGCCCAGGCGATGAGCGAGAGGTTCGCCGGCAGCACGCGCGCCAGCATCCACGCGGCGACCCCCAGCATCAGCACACCGAAGAATTCCTTGACGGCCTCCATCCACGCGCCGACCCGCGGCAGCAGCTGGCCCGCGGAGGCGCCGACCGCGAGCAGCGGCGCGCCCATGCCGAGCGACATCGCGAAGAGGGCGCTGCCGCCGCGCGCGACATCGCCGGTCTGGGCGATGACGGCGAGCGCTGCGAACATCGGCGGTGCGACGCAGGCCGAGACGATGAGCGCGGACAGCGCGCCCATCGCGGCGACGCCCCACAAGGTGCCGGCGCGCTGCGAGTTGCTGGCCTCGGTGAGCCGCGTCTGCAGCGCGGAGGGCAGCTGCAGCGTGAAGAGCCCGAACATCGACGCGGCGAGCACCACGAACAGCAGCGCGAACACGACGATGATCCAGGTCTGCTGGAAGAAGGCCTGCAGCTGCTGACCAGCCGCGGCGGCACCGATGCCGGCCAGCGTGTTGGTGAAGGCCATGCCGAGCACATAAGCGAGCGACAGCGTGAACGAGCGGCGCGGCGTGGCGGAGGCGCCCTGCCCGGCGATGATGCCGGAGAGGATCGGCACCATCGGCAGCACGCAGGGCGTGAAGGCGAGCAGCAGGCCGAGCCCGAAGAAAGTGGCGAGGACGGCGGGTAGGCTGCCGTCGCGGATCAGTCCGGCGAGACGGTCCTGTTCGGAGACGAACCCCCCTGTGCCGCCGCCCGAAGCCCCGCCCACAGCGCCGCGCGCGGCTGCGCCCGGCGGCGGCCCCGCGGTCGCGCTGCCCGTCGCCGCCGGCAGCATCACCTTGAAGCGCCGCTTCTCGGGCGGATAGCAGAGCCCCGCCTCTGCGCAGCCCTGCAGTCCGACCACGATCGGGAGTTCCAACGCGCCACCCGGCGCGCGCGACACGGGTACCGAGACGCTCATGCTCTCGTGGAACACCTGCTGGCGACCGAAGAACTCGTCCTCTTTCCATTCGCCGGCGGGGATATCCACGGCGCCGAGCGTGGCGGCGACCGGGCCCGCGGCGGTGTCGACCGCGAAACTCATGCGGTGCCGATAAAGGTAGTAGCCCGGAGTGACGAGGAAATCGACCCGGACCCGGTCCGCGCCCTCGGCGACAGCCTCGACCTTGAAGGCCTCGCTCGGCGGCAGGAACTCGGAATCCACCACCTGTGCTCGGAGCGGTGTGGCGACGAGCGCTGTGAGGATCCACAGCGACGAAAATAAACGCTTGAGATTCATGGGGTTAGGCATACCGGGGCCGGTTCAGCCCATCAGCATATCCCGGTCCGGCCTTGAAATGGAACATTCCGCCGCTATCATTAGCAGCCACAGGGGGAGAGTGCTAACGCACCGATCCCTGCCCCCTTTCCAGTCCACCGTTTGAGCTAAGGAGCGAAACATGAAAATCCGTCCGCTTCATGACCGCGTGATCGTGAAGCGCCTGGAGGAGGAACGCACCTCCCCGGGCGGCATCGTCATCCCCGACAGCGCCACCGAGAAGCCCTCGCAGGGCAAGGTCATCGCCACGGGCAAGGGCAAGATCCTCGAGGACGGCAAGGTCCGTGCGCTCGACGTCAAGGTCGGCGACAAGATCCTGTTCGGCAAGTACAGCGGCACCGAAGTGAAGGTCGACGGCGATGATCTCCTCGTCATGCGCGAGGAAGACATCATGGCCGTGATCGAAGGCAAGTAAGCCTTTCCCCCAACCTCAAGGAATATCCAAACATGGCTGCCAAAGAAGTACGTTTCGGCGACGATGCACGCACGCGCATGGTGCGCGGCGTCAACATCCTCGCCAACGCCGTGAAGGCGACCCTCGGCCCGAAGGGCCGCAACGCCGTGCTCGAGAAGAGCTTCGGCGCCCCGACCGTCACCAAGGACGGCGTCTCCGTCGCCAAGGAGATCGAACTGAAGGACAAGTTCGAGAACATGGGCGCGCAGATGGTGAAGGAAGTCGCTTCCAACACCTCCGACGAGGCCGGCGACGGCACCACCACCGCCACCGTGCTCGCGCAGGCGATCATCCGTGAAGGCCTCAAGGCCGTGGCCTCGGGCCGCAACCCGATGGACATCAAGCGCGGCATCGACAAGGCCGTGATCGCCGCCACCGAAGAGATCCGCAAGCTGTCCAAGCCCTGCAAGGACAACAAGGCGATCGCGCAGGTCGGCACCATCAGCGCCAACAGCGACGAGTCGATCGGCAAGACCATCGCCCAGGCGATGGAGAAGGTCGGCAAGGAAGGCGTGATCACCG
>Ga0209972_10001259_pt1 | contig 22448 bp, 18 predicted proteins | sample NOAtaG_7_FD_187302 | JGI IMG/M metagenome (GOLD analysis project Ga0209972, IMG submission 187302) | Freshwater lake microbial communities from Lake Erie, under a cyanobacterial bloom - NOAA_Erie_Diel1S_2200h metaG (SPAdes) (version 2) | ecosystem: Environmental > Aquatic > Freshwater > Lake ... | reverse complement strand
TCCGGCCCTCGTAGGGACGGCAGTCCCGCACCGTGAAGCTCCCAAAGCCGCGGATCTCGATCCCGTCCCCCCGCTGCAGCGACTCGACCATCGTGTCGAACACGCAGTTCACCACGTGCTCGGCGCGGCTCTTCGTGATCTTCAACTGACGTGCGACGGACTCGATGAGCTCGGATTTGGTCATGCCAGGGCCCTGAGGGGGCGGACGATACCGATCCGCCCTGCCGGGGTCAATCGCCGGTTGGGAAGCGAATCCGGGCACTTGGGCGCCATCGGCCGAGCCCCCCGGCCGGAACGCGGAGGCCTCGGCCGAGGGCGCCGCCGCGCAACGCACACACACCGTTTACCGGGGCGCCCTCTTTGGCTATGGTCGCGCCCGAACCCCCGGGGCCTGCCCCGCACGAGCCTGCGAGAAGACGACCATGAGCGACGACCTCAACGACCTCCCCGACGTGCCCGACGCCCCCGAGCCGGCGAGCAGCGCGGTCGCCAACCTCGACGACGAACAGGCGCTCGCGCAGATCGGCCGACGGACCGGCTGGTTCGGCCGCATCACCGCCGTGCTGATCGTGGGAGGCGCGGGTGCCCTCGCCTTCTTCTACTACCAGCGCTCGCAGCTCTACGAAGAGCAATCGCGGGCCTACAACTGCCTGCAGGGGCGCGTCGAGGGGTGCGAGCCGGCAGCGTCGGAAGCGGAGTTCCTCGCCGAGGTCCGCCGCATGCTGAGCGAGGGCGTCGCCGACAACGAGCTGCGCAGCGAGATGATCATGGAGCTCGGCGAGCACCGCGACGCCGCGGCCGTGCCGCTGCTCGTTCCCTTCCTCGATACCGCAGGCCTCATGCGCGCCGACGCCGCCCGGGCCCTGGCCCGCATCGGCTCGCCCGACGCCGACGCCGCGAAGCCGGACCTCCTGCGCGTCCTGCCGAGCTGCGACGAGCGCGACCGAACCCCGGTCGTGTGGGCGCTCGCGGTGCTGAACGAGTCCTCCGCCGCCGACGCCATCGTCGAGGAGTTCGCGCTCGGTCACCTCTCCGGCCAGGAGGGCTTCGACCCGCGCATCATCTCGAACGTCCTCGGCGCGAGCCGCCTCGCGGGCCTCACCGAGCACGAGAACCCCGGCGTCCGAACGCTCGTCGCGCAGGCCCTCTCGGAGATCGGCACGACGGACGTGGTCGACCCGCTCACCGAGCTACTCGACGACGAGAACGACGAGGTCCGCAGCCAGGCCGCCGAGGGCCTCGGCCGCATCGGCGACCCGCGCGCCGCCGCGCCGCTCTTCGCCGCGATGTCGGCCAACCCGAGCATGCGGGTCGTGGTGAACGGCGCGCTCCGCCGCTCCACCGGCGCGCGCGGCCTCGCGGTGCTGCTCGCCTCGGCGACCGACGAGACGAGCCAGCTCGAGCTCGTCACGATGCTGCACAACACCCACGATCCGGCCGCCGCCGACGCGCTCGCGGGCCAGCTCGGTCACACGAACGAGCTCATCCGGATCGAGGCCGCGCACGGCCTCGCGGACCTCGGCGACGCGCGCGCCGTGCCGGTGCTCCTCGCCCTCTCGCGCACCACCCTCGAGACGGCGCGCGACGCGCTCGATCACCTCAAGCTGGTCACCTCGCCCGAGGTCGCGCCGGCGCTCATCCCGATGCTCGAGGGCGACGAGTGGCTCGGACGCCGCGCGGGCGTTCTCCGGGCCCTGGGCCGGACCGGCGATGCGAGCGCAGCCCGCGCGCTCATGGGCCACCTCGAGGGCGACGACATGGCCTCGGCGGCGCTCGCGCTCGCCGAGCTCGGCTCCGACGAAGCCTTCACGACCCTCCTTCGCATGATCCCGCGGCCGCGGGACGAGGACTGGGCGAACTACGACGGGATGTGCGGCGTCGTGCACGAGCCCGAGCTCAACATCCGCACGGGGGCGATCCGCGCGATCGGCCGGTACGGACGGGCCGAGGAGAGCGCGGTGGAAACGCTGGTCACGGTCGTCGAGGATCCGCAGGACGACGTGCGCCTCCGCGCCGAGGCGGGCACCGCGCTCGGGGCGCTCGCCGACGACGCCGTGCTCGAGATGCTGATCGGCAAGATCCAGCAGACCGACCTCGACGAGACGGCGCGCCGCTTCTACCTGAACGCGCTCTGGCAGCACCCGAGCCGCGCCCTCGCCGGGCGCCTCCTCGACCTCATCGAGAACCCGGCCACCCCGCCCGACGTTCGCCGTCCGGCGGCCATTGCGGTCGGGTACACCGGCGACCCGGCGAACGACGCCCGCCTCATCGCGATGCTCGCGGGCGACATGCGGCGCGACGCGGCGTTCGCGATCCTGCTCGGCGGAAGCGACGAGGCGGCCGAGGCCCTCGGCGAGCGGCTCGCGACCGACGCCGATCTCCGCGACGCCCTGCAGCAGGCGCTGGTGCATGCCGAGACGGATTGGTTCCACCTGATCCGCACCGACACCTGGGACTCCGGCGAGGTCCATCGCCGCCTCCGGGTCGCGCGGATCCTCAACGAGCTCGAGGGCGATGCGCGCTTCGGTCTGCCCTGGACCGAGACGATGACGCGCCTGGCCGGAGGCTTCGACGGCCACCTCGGCCTGTCTCCCTCCCAGATCCGGCAGCGGATCTACGGCGACCTGACCGGCGAGGACGCCGAGGTGCGGCAGCTCGCAGCCGAGGTCCTCGGGGCGATGAACGAGTTGGGCCTGCTCATGGCCGCGCGGGACGCAGGCGGAAACGGCGCCGACGAGGCACGCGCGAAGCTGATGGAGATCAACCGCGCCGGGGACTGAGCCGTACGGCTTCTTCGCGCCCTTGGGCGCCTCGACGGGCCCGCGACCGACCTCGGCGCGGGCCCGTCGCGTTTCGCCCCGTCGTGCTCCGTCCGCTCAGCGGCTGCCGATCAGGGCGCCGCGCTCGAGGAGCTCCGCGAGGAACGTGCTCATCTCCTCGACGAAGTCCGGCGTCGGCGCGCGCCCTTCGGCGGCGAGCACCGCACGCACCGAGTCGATCGCCGGCTCTTCGCTGCGCGCCCACCGCGCCAGCAGCGCGTGAAGCGTCGGCGTCGACCAGCGCACCTCGACCTCGAGATCGGGCCTCCGGTACACCGCGAGCAGCGTCCGGCGGGGCACTTCATCGCCCCCGAACTGCACGGCGTGATCCGCCTCGAAGACGCTCAGGGACGGATGGGGCACCGGGATCGCGTCGAGCGCGAAGGGGCGGGCCGGCCCGGCGTCGGGCGCGACCTGCGCGTGCCAGCGGGCCCTCTCGAGCGCCAGGAGATCGCGCGGCAAGGGCAGCAGCTGGCCTTGCGCGAGGAGATGCTCCGCGAGGAGCACGGGCAGGTCGCGAAAGAACCGGGAGCGAGGCCCGACTTCGGCGAGCCACGCGGCGACCAGCTCCTCGAAGACCCCAGCGCCGAGTGCAGCCCGGGTCCGCGGCAGCACCTCCGCGCAGAGCTGCTGAATGCGCCCGCGGACCATCTCGCGGTACAGCTGCAGCCGGGGCTCCTCCGCGCGCGCGACGAGGCCCGCGTCACGGGCGAAGCACGCGCCAATCCAGCGCGCCTCGAGGCGGGCGAGCGTGCTCATGGGCCTCCGGGATCGCGCGGCGCCGCGGCGCGCGACCGCAGCGTCTCGAGCGCGTCGAGCTCCGCGAGCAGCTGGGCCAAGGGTGGAAAGTTGCCATCGCGCTCGAGGAGGATGGGGACGCCCGGGCCGACCCGCGCGAGGGTGCGCTCGACGAGGGCAAGCACTTCGGCACGCACAGGCTCTGCATGGGTATCGACGATGAGCCCATCGGGGCGGACGAGGTGCCCTGCGACGTGGATCTGCGCGACCCGCTCCGGGGGAATCGCGTCGAGGAACGCCGCCGCATCGAAGCCGTGGTTCACCGCGTTCACGAACACGTTGTTCACGTCGAGCAAGAGCTTGGCGTCGGCGCGCTCGAGCACCTCGAGGAGAAACGAGAGTTCGCTGCGAACCGGCAAGCCCCCGGGATGGGCGTAGTAGCTCGTGTTCTCGATGGCGATTTCGACCTCGAGCGCGCCCTGCAACTCGCGGATCCGCTGCACCGCGTTCGCCATCGCCTCGTCCGTGAACGGGAGCGGCAGGAGGTCGTGCGCGTAGAGCCCGCCCGCGCTCCCGAAGCACAAGTGCTCGCTGTGCAGCCGTCCTCCGGTGCGCCGCAAGAGGGCCCGGAGCTGCGCGAGGTGCGCGCGGTCGAAGGGCTCCGGGTCCCCGACGCAAGAGGTGAGGCCGTGCGTGAGGACCGGCCAGCGCTCGAGCACACGGTCGAGGTGCCGCGCGAAGAGCCCACCGCGCCCGAGGTAGTTCTCCGGATGGATCTCCACCCAGGCCGGCCCGGCCCCTGCGGAGGCCTCGAACATCGCCGAAGCAAGCTCGAACCGAAAGCCCAGCCCGACGCCGACGGGAAGGCTCATCGGACGCTCCGAGCGCAGGCGAACGCACTCACCGGAAGAAGGGACACGGTCGATGCCGTCATGGTCGAAGCCGAACGGATGCAGCCCGGACGGAGCGAACGAGGCCGGCCCCGCACGCGCGGAACCGGCCTCGTCGCCGCAGCGGCCTCAGCTGCCGGTGGTGCCGGTGGTGCCGTCCGAGCTGCCCTCGGCCGGCGTCGTGCTCGAACCACCCGCCGCGCCGCAGCTGCCGCTGCCGCTCGCCGCGCCGCAGCTGCCGCTGCCGCTCGCCGCGCCGCAGCTCGCCGAGCCCGACGAGGCGGTGCCGCTCTCGCTGCCGCTGGTGGTCTCCGAGGTCGCCGCGCTGCTGCCGCCGCTGCCGGAATCGCTCGAACTCGAACCGCCGCAGGCGGTGAGGCCGAGGAGGGCGGAGGCAGCGAGGGCGAGCGAGGTCTTCGTGGTGCTGGTCATGGGTACCTTGGGCTGGAGTCGAAGGGAGCCGCCGAAGCCCGTCCGCGCGGCGCGGACGACTCCGACGAAGGGGCCGCAGTCTCACCCAGACCGCAGGCCGCTGACAAGCATCCGATCACGACGGCCCAGCGCCCGCCGCGCTCACTCCTCGGTCCAGTCCGCCCCGCCGTCGTTGAAGTCGCGCAGGCGCCCCGTCACCGTCACCGAACCCGCCATCGCGCTGACGAGCGACTGCGAGACCTCGATGAGCACGGGCCCGACGTCGCGGCAGTACACCGTGCGGATGGCCCGACCGCTGTCCCCGCCTTCTTCGCGGACCTCGACGCAGCCGCCGTAGTGCCCCGCGAACACGTCGACCGTCTCGGTCACCGAGGTGATGCGGGCCGTGCGCCCGGCGAGCGAAGGCCACTCGGTGCCCACCGCGATCGGCTCGCGGAGCAGCCACACCCCGGCGTCGGATCGGTAGATGCCATCGACACGCCGCTCGTAGACGTGGGTCTCGCCCGCATCGGTGGTCACCTCGACGGTGTCGCCCGCGACCCGCGTGACCCGGGTGATGCCGAGGTTGTTCACCTCGGTCTCGGTGTCGATGTCGTAGGTCCACGTGTACCCATCGCCCATCGGATACAGCACCTGGGCGGTGAGCGGACCGACCGGTCCGGCGGTGCGCGCGCTCGGGCAGCCGGCGACGAGAACGAGGGGCAAGAGGAGCGGGAGACAGCGCGCGTTCATCGCGGGGAGTGTGGCACGAAGCGGAGGTCGCGTTCGCCGCGCCTCAGCGCATCGCAAACCACGCCGCCGCGAGGACGAGGACGAGCGCCACGCCGATCCACCAGCGTCCCGGTCCGGCGGCAACGTTCGCGGGTGCCGAAGCAGGCTGCGCCGATTCGTCCGTCGCGGCGGCCCCGGGCGTGGCCGGCGCATCGGCGGGCGGACGGCTCGAGCGGAGCGGCACCATCACCACCGGCGGTCCGCGATCGAGCGCCGCCGCCGCGCGCTCGCGGGCCCGGCGCGCCACCACCTCGTCGAAGCCGACGTGGTCTTCGAGGAATGCTCCGAAGCGGATCGGCGACAGCACCCGTCCCGCCTCCATCACCCAGCCCTCGAGGGCTTGCTGGAAAGCCCGCGCCGACGGGAAGCGATCGTCGAGCGTGGGGGCGAGCGCGCGGTCGAGCACGGCCTGAAGGCCCTCGCTGCGTGGAAGAGCGCCGAGCAGGCGAGGCACCTCGGCGCGGCGGGCGAGCTCGAGCATCTCCGCCTCGGTGCCCCGGTAGAGGCGCCGGCCGGCGCAGAGCTCCCACAGCAGGATGCCTGCCGCGAAGACATCGGCCCGCGCGTCGATGCCTTCGCCCCGGGCCTGCTCGGGCGCCATGTACGCACTCTTGCCGACGATCCGGCCACCGTCGCCGGCCTCGGAGGCGGCACCGGTGGCCTTCGCGATGCCGAAATCGCAGAGCTTCACCTCGCCGTCGAAGCTCAGGAGCACGTTCGAGGGCGAGACGTCGCGGTGCACGAGGCCGAGCGGCGCGCCGTCCGGGCCGGTCGCGCGGTGCGCGACGTCGAGCGCGACGAGCACCTCGCGCACGATCAGCAGCGCGTGCTCGAGCGGCAAGGAGACGCGGCCCTTCGAGAGCCGGCGGAGCAGCTGGTTCAGATCGAGCCCCTCGACGTACTCCATCGCCATGTAGAGGAGCGCGCCGTCGACCGCCTCGCTGCGCCCGAGGTCGAGCACCTGCGCAATGTTTCCGTGACGCAGACCCGCCGCGAGCTTGGCCTCGTCGACGAAGGCCTTCGAGAACGCGGGGTCCTCGGAGAGGTGCCGGTGGATCTGCTTGACCACGACCAGCCGCGAGATCCCTGCCTCGAGCTGGGCACGCGCGAGAAAGATCTCCGCCATGCCGCCCTTGCCGATGCGGTCGAAGAGCTGGTAGCGGCCGAACTTGCGGGGCAGTGCGTCGGGCGCGCTCATCGAGGTCGCGCGGTGTGCCACGGAGCCCCGAGGCGCGCCAAGACGGCGCTCAGGGCTGGGCCTTGTGGCAGGCCACGGCGTGCTTGGGCCGCAGCTCGACGAGCGGCGGCCGTTCCCGATCGCAGAGGCCCTTCTCGGCGATCGGACAGCGGGGATGGAAGGTGCAGCCGGGGGGCGGGGCGCTCGGGCTCGGCACATCCCCGCCCAGCACCACGCGGGGCCGGTCCCGCTGCGTCGGATCCGGCACCGGCACCGCCGACAAGAGCGCCTGCGTGTAGGGATGCAGCGCCGCGTCGTAGAGCGCATCCGCCTCGGCGATCTCCACGATGCGGCCGAGGTACATGACCGCGACGCGATCGCTCATGAAGCGCACGACCGACAGATCGTGGGCCACGAAGAGGTAGGCGAGCCCGAGCTCCTCGGACAGGTCCGAGAGGAGGTTCACGATCTGCGCTTGGATGGATACGTCGAGCGCGGCGACCGGCTCGTCGCACACGACGAAGCGCGGCTCGACCGCGAGGGCGCGCGCGATGACCACGCGCTGCCGCTGCCCGCCAGAGAGCTCGTGGGGATAGCGGCCGAGCTGATCGGCGCGGAGGCCCACCTTGCCGAGCAGCGCCGCGACGCGCTCGCGCGCCTCGGCCTTGGTCGTGACGAGCCGGTGGGCGAACAAGCCCTCGGCGACCGCCTCCTCCACCGTCATCCGCGGATCGAGCGCGCTCATCGGATCCTGAAAGACGATCTGCATCCTGCGGCGGACGGGCCGCAGCTCGGACTCGGGCAGACGCGTGATGTCGCGTCCCTCGAACGCCACCCGCCCCTCGGTGACTGGCAAGAGCCGAAGGGCGAGCCGCCCGAGCGTGCTCTTGCCGCAGCCGCTCTCGCCGACGAGACCGACGGTCTCGCCCTCGTGCACCGCGAGCGAGACGTCGTCGACGGCCCGCACCGCCCCGGTCGGCCGACGAAAGAGACCCCCGCCGATGGGGAACTCCTTCTTCACGCGCGACAATTCGAGGATCGTCTTCATGCGCCCCCCGCCGCGACGAAGCAGGCGACGCGGTGCCCCGCGGCGAGCTCGACGAGCGGCGGCTCGGCCTCGTCGCAGCGCGCGATGCGCTCGTCGCAGCGATCGCGGAAGCGGCAGCCGGACCCGAGCGTCCGGAGGTCGGGCACGACGCCGCGAATCGTCGGCAGACGCTTCTTGCCGGCGTTGTCGCCGAAACCCGGGACGCTGCGGAGCAGGCCGCGGGTGTAGGGGTGACGCGGCCCGGCGAAGAGCGCCCGCACCTCCGCCTCCTCGACCACCTTGCCCGCGTACATGACGACGACGCGATCGACGACGTCGGCGACGACCCCGAGATCGTGGGTGACGAGGAGGAGCGACATCGAGAGTTCACGCCGCAGCGTCGCGAGCAGCGCGAGGATCTGCGCCTGGATCGTCACGTCGAGCGCGGTCGTCGGCTCATCGGCCAAGAGCAGCTTCGGCCGGCACGCGAGTGCCGTCGCGATCATCACCCGTTGCCGCATCCCGCCCGAGAGCTGATGCGGATACGCGTCGATGCGCTCCTCCGGCGCGGGGATCCCGACCTGCGCAAGGAGCACGATGCTCTCCTTGCGCGCGGCCGCGGCGGTGAGCCCGCGGTGCTGGCGCAGGCCCTCGCCGATCTGCACGCCGACGGTGAGCACCGGGTTCAGCGCGGTCATCGGCTCCTGGAAGATCATCGCGACCTTCTGCCCGCGGATCGCGCGGAGGCGCGCCTCGGGGGCGGCGGCGAGGTCCTCGTCCTCGAAGAGGATGCGCCCACGCACGATGCGGGCCGGCGGCTCGGGCAGAAGGCGCATCACCGCGAGCGAGGTGACGCTCTTGCCGCAGCCGCTCTCGCCCACGAGACCGACGGCCTCCCCTTCACCGACGGCGATCGAGACCCCATCGACCGCGACGAGTTCTCCGCCCTCGGTGTCGAACGCGACGGCGAGGTCCTCGACGCGGAGCAGCGGCTTCACGGCGCGGGACTCTACACCTGCGCGCCGCCGAGTCCGAGCCCGGGCGCGCAGGAAAACGAACGAGGGCAGACAGCCTGATGGCCACCTGCCCTCGCGAACGGGTCCGAGCGACGGCTCAGACGTCGTAGCCGGGGAAGAACCAGCCGATCTCGAACTTCGCCGTCTCCGGTCCGTCGCTGCCGTGCGTCGCGTTCTCGCCGACGTTCGCGCCGAAGAGCTTGCGGACGGTGCCCTCCGCTGCGCTCGCGGGGTTCGTCGCGCCCATGAGCTCACGCCACTTCGCGATCGCGCCCTCGCCCTCGAGGACCATCACCACGCACGGACCGCGGGTCATGAACTCAACGAGCTCGCCGAAGAAGGGGCGGCTCTTGTGCACGTGGTAGAAGCCCTCGGCGATGGGGCGGCTCATGTGCATCATCTTCAGCGCACGGACCATCAGTCCGTTCTTCTCGATGATGGCGAGGATCTCGCCGATGTGGTTCTTCTCGACCGCATCGGGCTTCACGATCGCGAACGTCTTCTCGGTGGCCAAGGCTGCAAACTCCGGTCTGGTGCGGCCGCCAAGGCCGCGAGCGGCGGGGTGATAGCGCAGAACGTCGGCCGCCGCCCGTTCCGCCTCGCCTGAACGACCGTTCATCTCGGAGCGTCCCGCACCCCGTCGACGCTATGCTGCCGGCGTGGCCGAGCCTGACCCTCCGCACGCGCCGCCGGGCTTCGCCCTCGGCCTGCGAACCCAGATCATGCTCGCGCTCGTCACCGGCCTCGGGCTGCTCGTCGTGCTCGTCGCGATCACCGCCGACAGCTTCGCGACGCGCGCCCTCGAGCGGGAGCGTCGCCGGGTCGCGGATCTCGCGGCGGCCACGCTCGCCGAGCGGGTGGCGCGCTCCGATGCGCCGGCCCTCGTCCTCAGCGGCGCCGAGGACCTCTTGCTCGGTCACGACGGCATCATCGGCTTCGAGGTCGGCCCTGCCCGGCGCGGGCTCGTCGGAGAGGGCCTCGCGGAGGAGCGCTCGCTGCCCGACGGGGGACGGGTCCGGGTCTGGGTGCAGGCGGCCGACGACGACGCCTCGAGCACGCTCGTGCGGATCGTCGTGCTCTACGCGGCCCTCAGCGCGCTCGGCATCCTCGTGCTCTCGTATGCGCTGCTCACCCGGCTGATCGTGCGACCGATCGCCGACCTGACCCGCGCCGCGGACCGCCTGGCCCGCGGGGTCGAGGGCGCGCGGGCCGAGCCGGGCGGGGCCGCCGAGCTCGGTCAGCTCGCGGTGACCTTCAACCACATGGCCGCCGACCTCACCCGCGAGCGGAGCGCGCTGAAGGCCCGGCTCGCCGAGCTCGAGCGCGCCCACGAGGCCCTGGCGAAGAAGGACGCCTCGCTCGTGCGCAGCGAGAAGCTCGCCTCGGTCGGGCGGCTCGCGGCCGGCGTCGCCCACGAGATCGGCAACCCGCTGACCTCGATCCTCGGCCTCGTCGATCTGCTCGAGCAGGGTGACCTCGACGGGGCGACCCAGCGGGAATTCCTGCGCCGCATCCACGCCGAGACCGACCGCATCCATCGCACCATCCGGGACCTGCTCGACTTCTCGCGGCAGGGGCCCGAGGACGACGGCGGAGGCGCCGACGTGCGCGCGGCGGTCGAACGGGCCCTCGATCTGGCCGTGCCGCAGCGGACGATGCGCGACGTGCGCGTCGAGCGCCGTCTGCCCGACGCCGGGCCGCGCGTGCGCATGAGCGAGGAGCACCTCGTACAGGTCCTCTTGAACCTCCTCATGAACGCCGCCGACGCGATGTCGGGCACGGGCGGGATCACGATCGAGGCCACGTCGGCCGAAGGCCGGGTGCGCCTCTCGGTCACCGACACCGGACCGGGCATCGCGCCCGAGGTCGAAGGCCGCCTCTTCGAGCCCTTCGTCACCACCAAGCCGACCGGCAAGGGCACCGGGCTCGGCCTCGCCGTCTGCCACTCGCTGATCGAGCGGGCCGGCGGCACGATCCGGACCGAGCGGCCGGAGGCGGGCGGGGCCTGCTTCGTCCTGTCCCTGCCCGCGGCGTGATCCCTTCTTGCGTGGCCCCGAGCGGCCATCCAAGACAGGGGCCCCATGAGCGAGACCGACGATCCCGTGCAGGCCTTCGAGGCCGGCCTGAGCCGCATCGGCGAGGACGCCGGCGCCTCGTTCTCCGCGGCTGACAACGAGCACGCCCTGCGCGCCGCGCGCGCTCGCCTCACCGGCCCGAGCGGCGAGCTCACGACGCTGCTGAAGCTCATGCCGCGCCTGCCCGGCGACCGCCGCAAGGCCTTCGGGCAGCGGGCCAACGAGCTGAAGCAGCGCATCGAGTCCAGCTTCGAGGAGCACCTCGGAGCCCTCGCGCGCGCAGCCCGGCAGAAGGATCTCGCGAGCCCGCCGATCGACGTGACCCTGCCCGGCCGTGTGACCTTGCCCGGCAAGCCGCACCCGATCCGGGCCACGGTCGACGAATTGCTCGACGTCTTCGCCTCGCTCGGCTTCGAGGTCGGCGAGTCCCGCGAGGTCGAGCTGAGCGATTACAACTTCGGCAAGCTCGCCTTCCCGCCCGACCACCCTGCGACCGACATGCAGGACTCGTTCTTCGTGCGTCCACCGCACGAGACGTTCCGCGAGCCGACGGTACTTCGCACCCACACGACCAGCATCCAGGTCCACGAGCTGCTCGCGCGGACGCCGCCGCTCGCGGTGGTCGCCGCGGGCGCCGTCTACCGGCGCGACGAGGAGGACGCGACGCACTCCTCGATGTTCCACCAGATCGACGGCTTCCTCGTCGATCGCGGGGTGACGATGGCGCACCTGCAGGGGGTGCTCGGCGCCTTCGTCCGGAGGATGTTCGGCGACGACGTGCCGGTGCGCTTCCGGCCGAGCTACTTCCCCTTCGTCGAGCCGGGCGGCGAGCTCGACATGGGCTGCACCTTCTGCCGCCCCTGGCAGGACGCCGGCAGCCCCGCGCAGCGCGCGCGCACCGCGGGCTGCCGCGTCTGCAAGAGCACCGGATGGATGGAGATCCTGGGCTGCGGGATGATCCACCCCGAGGTGTTCGAGAAGTGTGGGCACGACCCGGCGAAGTGGTCGGGCTTCGCGTGGGGCATGGGCGTCGACCGGATGGTCATGCTTCGGCACGGGATCCGCGACATCCGCCTCCTCTTCGAGAACGAGATGCGCTTCTTGACCCAGCTCTGAACGGACGACGCAGATGAAGGCCTCCGCCCAATGGCTCCGTGCGCTGCTCGACCTCGATCTCCCGACCGCGGAGATCGCGCGCCTCCTCACCCGAGGCGGCCTCGAGGTCGAGGGCATCACCCCCCACGGCCGTGATCTCGACGGCGTCGTGATCGCCGAGGTGCGCGGCCGGCGCGCGCACCCGAAGAAGGACCGCGTCACGCTCGTCACCGTCTTCGACGGCACCGGCGAGCACGAGATCGTGTGCGGCGCTCCGAACGTGCCCGATCCCGAGGCCCGGCGCCGCGTGCTCTACGCCCGCCTCGGCGCACGCCTGCCGAACGGCCTCGTCATCGCGCCGCGCGACGTCGGCGGCGTCGTGTCGCAGGGGATGCTCTGCAGCGAAGCGGAGCTGCAGCTCGGCCCCGATGCCGAGGGCATCGTCGTCCTCGACGATGCCGACCCGGGGACGCCCGGCCAGCCGATCGCCGAAGCGCTCGGACTCGTCGACGACGTGCTCGAGCTCTCGGTGACCCCGAACCGCCCCGACGCGCTCGGCCACCTCGGCCTTGCACGCGAGCTCTGTGCCCACCTCGAGCGCCCCTTCGCGCCGCGCGTGTCGCTGACCCCGCCGCGGCTCCTCTCGGAGCGGCCTGAGGTGCCGGCGGGCAGCAGCGCGCTCGAGCTCGTGCCGGAGGGGACCGCGGTCGAGACCCTCTCGATGAACGGCCCCGCGCGCGGCGTGCCCCAGGCCGTTTCGATCCGCATCGAGGTGCCGGGCCGCTGCCCGCGCTACCTCGGCCTCGTCGTGCAGCGCTGCACCCGAGGACGCTCGAGCTTCGCGGTGCGGCACCGCCTCCACGTGCTCGGCCTGCGCTCGATCGACCCGATCGTGGACGCGACGAATTGGGTCTGCGCGCTGACCGGCAACCCGGTGCATGCGTTCGACCTCGCGAAGCTGCGTGGGCCGGAGATCCGCGTGCGCCTCGCCGCGGAGGGCGAGCGCTTCCTCGCGCTCGACGGCACCGAGCACGCGCTCACCACCGACGACCTCGTGATCGCGGACGCCGAGGGCCCGGTCGCCCTCGCGGGCGTGATGGGCGGCAAGGACAGCGGGGTCGGCTCCGACACCGAGCACGTGCTGCTCGAGGTCGCCTACTTCGACCCCCGCACGGTGCGCCGCACCGCGCGCCGGCACGGCTTCCATACCGACTCGAGCCACCGCTTCGAGCGCGGGGTCGATCGCTCGGCGCTGCCGCTCGTGATGCGGGCGCTCTCCTCGCTCGTGTCGAGCACGACCCTCGGGGTCCCGAGCCCGACCATCGTGGACGCAACGGCCGACGCAGCCGCGCTCGCGCCGCGCAGCATCGCGCTCGATCCGGGGTTCGTCTCGCAGGTGATCGGCTCGGACATCGAGGCCGCCGAGACGCAGGCGATCCTCGCGCGCCTCGGCTGCACGCTCGCGCCGATCGGAGCGAGCGGAGCGCTGTCCGTCGGCGTTCCGGGGCACCGCCCCGACCTCGTGCGTCCCATCGACCTCGTGGAGGAGGTCGCCCGCATGCGCGGCTACGACCGGCTCGAGAGCCGGCTGCTCCACGTCTCGAGCGAGGGGCGACAAGCCCGACCGCGGCCGGCCCTCGTGCGCGCGATCCGCAGCGCCGCAACCTCCGCCGGTCTCTTCGAGGCCCTGTCCCACGCGCTCGTCACCGCGAAGGATCTCGAGCGCGCGAAGGTCCCGGCCGCCGAGGTGAGCCTCGTGAACCCGATCTCCGAGGAGCGCGCCGTGCTCCGCACCTCGCTGCTGCCGGGGCTGCTCGGCGCCGCGCGCCGCTCCGAGCGGCGGGGCGATCCGCGGGTGCGCCTCTTCGAGGTCGGCCGGGTGTACCGACAGGGCACGTGGAGCGCCCCCGGCGATGTGCCGGTGCGCGAGGACCTCGAGCTCGCCTTCCTGCTCGCCGGCCCCCGGGATCGCTGGCTCGGGGCCGAGGAGCGGGTCGACTTCTGGGACGGCAAGGGCGTGGTGGAGTCCCTGGCCCGCGGCCTGGCCTTGCCGCTCACGGTCGCGCGGGTGCGCCCCGCCGCCCCCTTCCTGCACCCGGGCCGCTCGGCGGACGTCCTGCTCGGCGAGGCCCCGGTCGGCGTGATCGGCGCGCTGCACCCGGACGTCGCGGACGCCTTCGAGCTCGTCGCGCCACCCATCGTCGCGACGCTCGACGCCGAGTCGCTCATCGCCGCCGCGGCGGCCCGCGGCCCGGCGCAGGTGCACCCGATGCCGCGCTTTCCCGCGGTCGAGCGGGACCTCGCGCTCGTCGTCGACGAGTCGATCGAGGCGGGCCGGGTCACCGCGATGCTCCGCGCGCTCGATCCGCTCGTCGAGGACGTCGCGCTCTTCGACGTGTACCGGGGCAAGCCGATCGCCGAGGGCAAGAAGAGCCTCGCGTTCCGCATCGCGTACCGCGACGCCGAAGCCACGCTCACCGACGCGAAGGTCGATGCGCTCCACGGGCGCGCGACGAAGCAGGCCGAAGCGTCCTTCGGCGCGGCCCTCCGCGCCTGACCTCGTTCAGAGCCCCGAGCTCTTGAGGCTCGCGTTCGCCTCGGGCGTGCGGGGCAGGTGGATGCCGCACTCGCGCTTCTGTCCGAGGTTGCGGCCGTCGCGCGCGTCCTGATCGAGCGTCGTCGGGCGGGTCGAGTGCACGTCGCCGATCGAGCGGTACCCGAAGTGGTAGAGCGGGTGGTAGGGCAGCTCGTTCTCCCGCATGTAGCGGGTGATGTCCGCCTTCGACCAGGCGAGGATGGGGTGGATCTTGTAGACGCCGTCCGCGAGCTCGACCGGCCGCAGGCCCGCGCGGAACTCGGTCTGATCGCGGCGTAGGCCGGCGATCCACGCGGTCGCCTTCAGTTCGACGAGCGCGCGGTCCATCGGCTCGACCTTGTTGATCTGGTTGTACCGGTCGAGCCCCTCGTCGCCCTGATCCCAGAGGCGACCGTAGAGCGCCTCCTGACGCGCCGCGGTCATGCGCGGCCCGAACACCTGCAGGTTCAGCCGCAGCCGCGCCGCGAGCTCCTCGGCGAACGTGTACGTCTCGGGGAAGAGGTAGCCGGTGTCGAGAAAGATCACCGGGATCCCGGGCACCTCGCGGCTCACGAGGTGCAGCATGAGCGCGGACTCCGCGCCGAAGGACGAGCTCATCACGAGACCGCTGCCGAAGGTCCGCGCCGCCCACCTCACGATCTCGTCGGCCGGCGCACCGTCGAGGGCCTCGTTGATCTCGTCGAGGTCGAGCGGAGCACGCTCGAGCCGGAGCACCTCGGGAGCCGATGCAGCCTGCTGCATGGTGGCTGTTGTGGCCGAGGGGCCGAAGGATTGTCAACCGCCCGGATAGGGAATCTGCAGAACCACGCAAAAGGGAGGGGAAACACGGTGCACAAACCCGATCTTTTCGATCAAGAATAGCGAAACGGCGCCCGCTCGCGGGAACGCCGCGCGGTCCCAGCCGGCGCGCGCTCAGGCGACGCGGTTCCGGCCGCCGTGCTTGGCGGCGTAGAGCCGCTGATCGGCGAGCTGCAGGAGTGCCTCTCCCGTCTCGATGCCCGGCTTCCACTCGGTCAGGCCGAGGCTGATCGTCACGGGCAGGAGCGTCCCCTCGAAACGGAACGCGGCCTCCTCGACCGCGCGCCGCAGCTTCTCGGCGAGCACGCGGGCGCCTTCGAGGGACACCTCGGGGACGATGATGCCGAACTCCTCGCCGCCGGTGCGTGCCGCGATGTCCGTGTGCCGGAGGCGGGTCTTCACGAGGGCCCCGAGCTGCCGGAGCACTGCATCGCCGGCGAGGTGCCCGTACGTGTCGTTGACCTTCTTGAAGTGGTCGATGTCGAAGAGGACGACCGAGAAGCCCCGCTCGTAGCGCTTGGCGCGGGCGATCTCCTTGTCGAGCGCCTCGGAGAAGAAGCGCTTGTTGTGGAGCTCGGTGAGACCGTCCAGCGTCATGAGCCGGTAGATCTCCTCGTAGTAGGTCGACTCGACGTTGGTCCCGGCGATGAACTTGAAGATCGTCCGGCCGATCTTGATCTGATCGCCGTCGCGCAGGCTCTGCTCCTCCTGCACGAGCTCGTCGTTGACGTAGGTGCCGTTGGTGGAGCCGAGATCGCGCACGACGAAGTGCGGCCCGCTCCGGGCGATGCGCGCGTGGTTGCGCGAGACGCTCTCCTGATCGAGGTGGACCTCGCACCGCGACGAGCGCCCCATCGAGCAGGGCTCGCTGCCGAGCGCGATGCGGCGCCCGATGTCGTCCCCGTAGATGATGACGAGGAACGCATCGCCCGGATCGTTCTTCTTCGGTCCGGGCGGCGGTGACGTCACCACCGTCCGGTGGGGATGCGTCTTGGTTTCGTCCTCGTCCGGGACCATCGACCCCGGGAGTATCCACCGTGTGACGGGGCCTGACAACGATCGCGGTCGCCGGAGCGCGGCGAGGTTTTTGACCCCCGGCGGGGCGAGCCCCTAGGTTCCCGGCCATGGCGAGCGTGCGCGCTTGGCTCCTGCGAAGTCTTCTGTTTCTCGTGCTCGCGGGGGGCATCGCCTCGCTCGCCCTCGCGCAAGCGGGGGATCGCCGCGCGGCTGCACCCGCGCCGGAGCGCCCACGGGGTAGCCCGGAGGAGCGCCCCGCTCCCCGATCGGCCCGCAGAAACCCGCTCGAGGGCTTCGACCCGCTCGCGCACCGGGTCGAAGACGGGACCGCCGTGAGCGACCTGCCGGGCGGCCGCACCGCGATCCTCTCGCTCGATCCCGGACTGCAGCAGGCGATGGAGGACGTCTTCGATCGCTACGAGGTGCCCTACGCCGGGCTCGTGGCGATGGACCCGCGGAGCGGACGGGTGCTCGCCTACGTCTCGCACTCGAGCGCGGACCCCGCGGCTGGCGACCTCGCCCGCGACGCGGGGCCGCCCGCAGCCTCGGTCTTCAAGCTCATCACCGCCGCCGCGCTCCTCGAGAACGGCGTGCGATCCGATGCGCGAGTCTGCTACCGCGGCGGGGGCAGCGCGCTCTCGCTCGCGCACCTCGCCAGCGACCCGAGCTCGAGCACCTGCGCGACGCTCGCCGAGGCGATCGGTCGCTCGATCAACCCGGTGATGGCCTCGCTCGCCGATGCCCACCTCGACGGCGCGATCCTCGGCCGCTACGCGTCTGCCTTCGGCTTCGGCGAGGCGCTGCCCTTCGACGCGCCGACCGAGGCCAGCGCCTACGAGGTGCCCGAGGATCGGCTCGAGCGCGCCCGCATGGCCGCCGGCTTCTGGCACAGCCACCTCTCCCCCCTGCACGGCGCGCTGATCGCCGCGACCATCGCCCACCGCGGGCGCATGCCCCGCGCGAGCATCGTCGATCAGGTCCTCGACGCCGAGGGTCACGTGGTGCACGAGCGCTCCGACGAGGTCTTCCGGCGGGTGATCGGCGCGGGCGCCGCCGCGACGCTCACGGACATGATGGAGCGGACGGTCACCGAGGGGACCTCGCGCCGCGCCTTCCACGACGACCGCGGCCGCGCGTTCCTGCCCGGCATCTCGGTCGCGGGCAAGACCGGAACGCTCAGCGAGGAGCGCCCCTACCGCGGCTACACGTGGTGGGTCGGCTTCGCCCCCTCCGACGCACCGACCATCGCCCTCGGGGTCGTGGTGATCAACCGGCCGGAGTGGCGCATCAAGGCGAGCGACGCCGCGCGCTTCGCGCTCGAGCACTGGCTGGTCAGCCGCCCCGCGCGCGCCGACTGAGGACCTCGACGCCGCCGCTGCGGTGGGCGAGGAGGCTCGCCCGAGGCAAGGAGCCGTGCACGGCCGGGCCGTCGCTGCTAAGCGCGCGGGATGAACCTGGCTCGCCTCTCGACGCTTCTCTTGTGCTGGGCCCTCACGGCCTGCGACAGCCCGACCACCACGGACGCCGGCACCGACGCCGGTCCTGCGCCCGACGCGCCCGCAGCGCCGGATGTCCCGCGCGACGTTCCGGTCGCGACCGGCGCCTGCAGCGACGTCACCTCCTACGAGCTGACGATCGGCGAGCAGACGCTGAGCGGTGACACGACCGACGGGCCGACGGACCTCGTCCTCACCTGCGGCGAGGGCGGCTCGCCGCAGGAAGCGATCGAGATCGTGCTCCCCGGCACCTCGAGCGACACGTACGGCCTCGTCCTCAGCACCGCGAGCGGCGACACGATGTTCGACACGGTCCTCGAGATCCGTCCGACCTGCGAGGACGCCGAGGGCGGCTTCTGCAACGACGACGAGAACTACCCCGACGAGGTCCGCTCGACGCTGCGGACGATCCTGCCGGGTGGCACGCGCGCCTTCGTCGTCGTGAGCGGCTACAACGCCGACGAATCAGGAGCCTGGGACCTGAGGGCCGAGGTCGTCGAGAACGTGAACCCGCCGAGCCTCGAGGGCGGCACCGCCCTGATGGTCGCGACCTCCGAATTCGACCGCGAGCTTCGGCTCACCGTCCGAGGCGGAGACGCCGACGGCGACGCCGCGGGCGCCATCTTCGAATTCCTGGACGCGACGGGCGCGGTGATCGGCGCGAACACCGACGGCGACACGGCGACGCCCGACCAGACGGAGTTCGGCTACTACTTCGCTGAGTCGGTCGAGGGGATGACGACCTTCACCGGCACGATCGGTCCGATCGGCGGCTTCGGGATGGACATCCCGCTCAGCGACTTCCCCGCGCTCGTGGGCGCGAGCGAGCTGCGGGTGCGGCTCTTCGACGGCTTCGAGCAGCAGAGCGCGCCGATGCTGCTGCCGCTCGGCGCTGCCACGCAGGTCGCGCTCGGCGAGGCCTGCGACGCGACGAACGTCTGCCCGCTCGTGCTCGAGTGCGGCACCGCCGCGGTCTGCGAGATCCCCGCCGCGGTCGTGAGCGCGTGCGCAGCCGCCACCGAGGTGACGCTCGTCGCGCCGACCGGCGGCACGAGCACCCTGCAGACCCAGGACGGGGCGATCGGCCCGGGCGAGGGCGTCCTGCTCGCGCCCTGCCAAGGCGCGACGGACGGCCTCGAGTTGCTCTACGCGGTGACCGTGCCGGCAGGCGACTTCGACCTCGAGGTGTTCACCGCGGGCACGCGAACGGGCATGGCCGACACCGTGCTCTACGCGATGCGGACCTGCGGCGACACGTCCGCGTCCCCGGTCGCCTTCTGCCACGACGACGCGAACTACCCCGACGACGTCACCTCGATCGTCACCATCCCGAACGCCACCGGGACCTACACCTTTGCGGTCGAGCTGTACGTCGACGGGGCGCTGACCGCCGACGTCCCGCTCGGCATCACGTTCCGCCTGCGCCCGGTGCTGACGACCGGGGCCGCCTGCGACCCGATGGGCGTCGAGAACCGCTGCGGCACGGGGGACTGCCCGTCCGCCACGATGCTCTGCCCCTGAGGCATTCCCGGGCCGCCGCGGTGGACACCCGACAGGGTGTCTGCTAGCACCCCGGCTCGTCTCGGCGCCGTAGCCAAGTGGTTAGGCAAGGGATTGCAAATCCCTCACACATCGGTTCGAATCCGATCGGCGCCTTCGAGAATCACCGGGTTTTCCTCGAATCGGGCCGCAGGGCGGGCGGCCCCCGGGGGCATAGACGGGGTTACCCAGGTCGATGCGACCGCGGACGGGCGCGGTCCAAGGTCTCGCTGGCGGAGTCGTCTGCGAGCCGATGGCCACCCGCGGAGCCTATCGGGCAGCATCTCGTGCGGACGGAACTGCATCGCGGTAGTGTCGCTGCCGTGGGCTGTGGTGCGCTGAGGCTTTGCATCGCTGTGTCGGCAGTTGTCGTCGTCCTCGACCCCGCCGAAAGCCGCGCGCAGGCGTTCTCCTGCGCCGGTGACAACTGTTGGACCAGCGAAGCACGTTGCGAGGACTGGCGGGCATCGCAGCGTGATGAAGGACGTCGTGCTCCCGCGTGCCGACCGCACAGCACGATATGGTGCGTCGACGCCTTCGACGAGAGTGAGCGCGCGGACGTCGCGTGGTGCCACGCGAGTCGTGCCGCGTGCGCCTCGCGCCTACGCGAGTTGCAGCGCGTGAACCGCAGAGCGGTCAGGCATCTCTATTCCGGCCTCGGCGAGTGCACGGAAGCAACCTCCGATGCGGACGAAGACGGTTTCCATCGTGCGGATGACCTGTGTCCGGATGTGTCAGGGCCCGCAGAGGGCTGTCGCGACTCCGATGGGGATGGGGTAGGTGACCCCCGCGACCTCTGTCGAGACGAAGAGGGGCCGTTGCTGACCCTCGGGTGCCCCGACGCTGACCGGGACGGGATTGAGGACACGTCCGATGCCTGCGCCTCCGAACCCGGCGTCCAGCCGACCGGTTGTCCGGACGGCGACGGCGACGGCACGATCGACCGGGAGGACGAATGCCCGCTCGTCGCCGGCCTGGGTGCTCATGCCGGCTGCCCGCCCCCGGATCGCGATGGTGACGGGACGCCGGACGATGGTGATCGCTGCGCCGATGTGCCTGGAGACGCCGGCGGATGCCCTGACGGCGACCGCGACGGAATCGCGGACATCGACGACCTGTGCCCGGCCGTCGCTCCCTTGGGGTCGGAGGCGCGAATCATGGGTTGCACGGACACAGACCGGGACACCATTCCGGATACCTGTTTCGACCGAGGCCGTGCCGCCGAGTTGCGAGCGGCCTCTCTCACTCCGGCGCTTGCGCGGCAGTTTCGGGACACGCCCGGCTCCCGCGGATGCGCCGCGACCGAAGCGGTCGACGCGTGCATCGGCCTTCAAGAGGATTTCGCCGGGCCGCGGCCGCTTGACGGCTGCCCGTTCGGTCGACGGCTTCCCTGAGCACCCGGCCGCCGGGAACCTCGCAAGAGCCAACCGACTGGGGGCGGGAGGCGCTCGACAACGCTTGCGCAACGCGTGGCGGCGCGCAGCCTTGACCGGATGTCTTTCGCAGCCGCGTTCCTGACGAACCTCGTGCGGGTGAGCATGCGCCGGATGCGGCGGGGGCCGCGCCATCCGGCCTGGGGCAAGCGGCTCGAGGCGACGGTGGAGACGCTGCGGGCGGACGGCGACGCGAAGCTCGCGGGCTCGCTCGCGTCGTGGCGCGCCTCGCAGGAAGCCGCCGCAGCGAACGTGCCGATGGCCCGGGGTGTCCGCGAGTCGGTGGCGCGCTGCGCCGGACGCGAGGCCCTCGTGCTGCGACCGACCGGACCGGCGCGCGGCACGTTTCTCTACCTGCACGGCGGGGGCTACGCGACGGGCTCGCCGCGCACCCACCGCGCGCTCGTCTCCCGGCTGGTCGCGGCGACCGGCGCGGCGGCGTGGGTCCTCGACTACCGGCTCGCGCCCGAGCATCCGTTTCCCGCGGCGATCGACGACGCGACCGCCGCCCTCTCCGAGCTCGGCGAGCGCGGCCCGACCTTCGTCGCGGGCGACTCGGCCGGCGGCGGCCTGGCGCTCGCCGCGATGTGCCGCCTCCGCGATGCGGGCGCGCCGCTGCCCCGCTTCGCCGTGCTGCTCTGCCCGTGGGTCGACCTCGGCGGCACGCACCCGAGCATCGAGGAGAACCTCCCCTACGACTGGGGCGACCGCCGCACCCTCGACTTCTACCGCGAGCAGTACGGCGCCGATCCGATGCACCCGCTCGCCTCCCCGATCCACGCCTCGCTGAGCGGCCTGCCGCCGCTCTTCGTGCAGTCGGGGGACGCCGAGCTGCTTCGCGACGAGTGCCGGCGCCTGGCCGACAACGCCCGGCGCGACGGTGTCGAGGTCGCGCACCGCGAGTGGCCCGGCATGGTGCACGACTTTCAGATCTTCGCGCCCGTCGTCCCCGAGAGCCGCGCCGCCATCGCCGAGATCGGCGCCTGGGTGCGGCCCCGGCTCGCGCGCTGACCCGTGCTATACCGACCGCGCCCTGACGGGGTGTCGCACAGCCTGGTAGTGCACGAGCTTTGGGTGCTCGTCGTCGTGGGTTCGAATCCCTCCACCCCGATCCCGTCCCCTTCCCTTTGCGCCCATAGCTCAGACGGATAGAGCAGCGACCTTCTAAGTCGACGGTCGGAGGTTCGATTCCTCCTGGGCGCGTCCCCGACGCGGTGGCGAGCGACCTCGCGACGCGCATACTCGGCCGCCCATGGCGTCCCTCACCCGTCCCGACGGTCGCGGCAGCGACCAGATCCGGCCCATCTCCATCGAGACCGGCTTCCAGCACAACCCGGAGGGCTCGGTCCTGTACCGCTGCGGCGGCACGCGCGTGCTGATATCCGCCTCGGTCGACGAGAGCGTGCCTGGCTGGATGCGCGGCAAGGGCGGCGGCTGGGTCACGGCGGAGTACGCGATGCACCCCCGCGCCAACCCGCAGCGCAAGGACCGCGAGGGCCGGCGCGGGACCATCGACGGCCGCACCCAGG